>Ga0182739_1003248_pt1 | contig 14403 bp, 11 predicted proteins | sample eDN5th30CBELigBY_FD_128873 | JGI IMG/M metagenome (GOLD analysis project Ga0182739, IMG submission 128873) | Enriched backyard soil microbial communities from Emeryville, California, USA - eDNA 5th pass 30_C BE-Lig BY (version 2) (version 2) | ecosystem: Environmental > Terrestrial > Soil >... | reverse complement strand
CCTGTTCAGGACGATAACGATAATAGCTGCCTTGTGACTTTTCTAATGAGAGAGCATCTCCCATTGCTTCATGCAGCGCTCTAAAATCAGCAGGATCCAATGATGTGCTTCGATCACAAAGATTATCCAAGTAATCGCTTATGGTTTGATAAGCAACAATAAAACGAATGACTTCAGCATATTGCTCATTAGCCATAAGTGCCATAATCGCACCACCCTCACAATGAAACGTTTTATGATTAATACTTGCTAATGCTTGTTTTCGAAGTTCGGGGTCTGGAATGTTGTTGGCCCGCTCTTTCCAATAAGAAAGCTCCTGATTCACACAAGGGAAAACCTTCCGATAGGATTGGGACATTAGACTTAACGGCATACTTGGAACTGACATCATTTATACCCCTCGCTTATACAATATATCCGATTGATTTAAGCTGACTGTTGAAGAAATCCTTTGCATATTCGAAAACTTCCTCTCGTTCCGGTTCATTAAAAATTTCATGATAACAGCCTGCCCATTCCTTATATCTTTTCTCCGATAATGGCACCATGTTAAACCAGCTTCTTACTGTATTTTTATTTACAATCTTATCATCGCCGCCCTGCATAAGAAAAAGGGGAACATCCTGGATTTGATTAATCTTATCAAAGGCCTCCTTAATTCCATCAATTAATTCGCGATACCATCTGATAGATACCTTCGTAATATAGAGTGTATCATTCATATCCGCTTCCCTAACATCATCGTTTCGAGTGGCCATATCAATGGTCAAGCCTGTATTTAGCCTTAATTGTGGTGCAATAATGTTTAAAATGTATGATAGTAAATTTAATAATTTTGATGGCGGTTTGACTAATCCTAAGCATGGAGATGATAAAACAACACCTGCCAAATTCAACCGTTCCTCCTGCAGTAACCGTACGGATATTAGTCCGCCTAAACTATGTCCAATGAGAAAAACGGGCAAATTAAATTGGTAGGCTGCCTGTATCCAATCCTTCACTTCATAAAGATAGTCATCAAAGGAATCAATATGTCCCCTTCCAGTTCTTGTTGTCATTCCTTGCCCTGGGAGATCCCCCATAACCACATGAAATCCCGATAATCGCCACATTTCAATTAACCAGCCATAACGGCGATGATGCTCCATAGCCCCATGGACAATCACCACTACCGCTTTTGCTTCTCCTTCCGCTTCCCATTTCCACATTGTACCTTCCTCCTGAAAATCAACTAACTTATTTTATCTTTAGGCTTGTAAGAGAACGATGCTGGTAAACAAGCCTCTTTTTACTATTGATTACGCAAAATCCTTTATGTATCTGTTCCGCGAAATCCAAACGTTAATACTACTATTATGACCCAAATACAAATCCTTTGACAAATCTCTTCACTTATCAGATACAATTAGTAGAATAGATATGACTTGGTTAACTATTTTCAACATGATTTTCCATACCTAAATCAATAACAGGTATCGCCGAGTCAAATATAATATGGTATTAAAGGAGAGTAAAAGATGATCTATCCTTACAAGGGAAAAAGCCCCAAAATTTCTGAATCAGCTTTTATTGCAGATTACGTTACGATTACCGGTGATGTTGAAATTGGTGATGAATCAAACATCTGGTTTAACACTTCCATTCGCGGAGATGTGGCACCAACGATAATTGGAAAAAGAGTCAGCGTCCAGGATAACTCCGTTTTGCACCAAAGCCCTAATAACCCATTAATTATTGAAGATGGTGTGACAGTCGGACATCAAGTGATTTTGCACAGCTGTATCCTAAAGGAAAACGCGTTAATCGGGATGGGTTCAATCATTCTTGATCAAGCTGAAATTGGTGAAGGTGCCTTTATTGGTGCCGGCAGTCTCGTTCCACAAGGAAAGAAGATTCCGCCGAATACACTTGCTTTTGGCAGACCGGTAAAAGTTATTCGTGAATTAAATGATGAAGATAAAGCAGATATGGAACGAATCCGGAGAGAATATGTTGAAAAAGGCATCTATTATAAATCATTGCAAAATAAAACAAATCAACAGTCATAGTATATTCTGTATTTCCAATATTAACCGCATTAATATTTGCCGAAATTAAACTATACTAGTATTATCAACCAAAAATACATCAGGTGGTACTCATGATACTATTATACTTTGTTATTGTCGTGTTATTTTTATTGCTCATTTCTTTAATCGCCAAATTAGTTAATCGAAAACGGTTATTTACTTCTTTCATCATGTTCTTTGTGATTGTGCTTGTATTAGCTGCTGGTTTTATCCTTGATTCAACTAAAACGAGAAATGTAGCAAATGCAGTCGGACACATTAAGTACTGGTTTCAATCGCCAATTGTCAAAACCAATACTTTTTTACAGGATACGTTTGATGTGTCGATTATTAAAATAAAAGACAGTGCTCTTATTGATGCTCCCATCATTAAGCAGCTTCCTGAGCTTCCGCGCGGCTGTGAGGTTACAAGTCTTACGATGCTCCTACAGTTTGCAGGCGTCGAAGTAGATAAAATGACGCTTGCCGAAAAGATCATTAAGGAGCCTTCAACCTATCGTAAGGAAAATGATGTGATCTATTTCGGGCATCCTAATGACGGCTTTGTCGGGGATATGTATTCCTTTCATAACCCTGGTCTCGGAGTCTACCATAAACCAATTAAAGAGCTGGCAGACCAGTACTTACCGGGAAGAATGATCGATTTAACCGGTGGAGATTTTCAAGAATTGAAGATTCATCTATCCGATAACCGTCCAGTATGGGTCATAACGAATACAGCCTATAGCAGGCTTCCTGAAAGCAAGTTTCAAACATGGCAGACACCAAACGGACCTGTCAAGATTACCTATAAAGAGCATTCGGTCTTGTTAACCGGCTATGATTCGCAGTATATTTATTTCAATGATCCTTTGACAGGTGTAAAAAATAAAAAAGCACCCATAAAGGAATTCGAAGATTCCTGGGTGCAAATGGGCAGTCAAGCAATAACGTATCTAAACTAGCCTCTGACTGCTTGGCTTAATTGCTGTGAAGCCTCTTGATCGAATGAATATTTCTTCTCCACATAGATTTGATGCCAAACCATGAACATAAGTACAGTCCATATTTTACGGCTGTTGTCTGCTTTTCCTTGGCAATGATCCTCCAAGAGGTTCAAAATATAAGTCTTATTGAGTAAATGATCCGTGTCACTTTCACGGATTATTTTTTTTGCCCAATCATTCATTTCATCCTTTAACCAGTGACGAATCGGAACTGGGAATCCTAACTTTTTACGATTCAAGACATGGTCCGGAACAATACCTTCTGCAGCTTTACGAAGGACATATTTGGTCGTACCATCCGCTGTTTTTAAGCTTGTCGGAATTTGTGAAGCAACGCGGAATACTTCTTTATCTAAAAATGGTACCCGAAGCTCTAATGAGTGCGCCATCGTAACACGATCAGCCTTTAGTAGAATGTCGCCACGCATCCACGTATGGATATCAATATACTGCATCTGATCTACTGGATCATAGCCATGGCTTTCCCTGTATAGTGGCTTCGTAATATCCGTATAATGCAGATTAGGATTAAAAACGTTCAACAGCTGTTGCTTTTCCGTTTCCGTGAACATTTTGGCATTCCCGATATAGCGTTCCTCCATTGGTGTCACACCGCGTTCAATAAAGCTTTTTCCCTTCATACCCTCAGGCATAAGTCTGGCAATCCATTTTAAAAACACCTTGCCGAATTGCGGCATTTTATTGAACATCTTTAATGATTCCGGTTCCCGATAAATATTGTAGCCGCCAAATAGTTCATCGGCACCCTCACCTGACAGTACTACCGTTACATGCTTACGTGCTTCACGCGCAACAAAGTAAAGCGGCACACAGGCAGGGTCTGCAAGGGGATCATCCATATGCCACATGATTTTTGGTACTTCATTCATATACTCTTCAGGAGAAATAATATAGCTGATATTTTCTACACCCAGCTTATCTGCTGTTTCTTTCGCTACATCAATTTCACTAAAGCCATTGTGGTCAAAACCGACTGAGAAGGTTTTAATCGCTGGATGAAACTCTTTCGCGATGGATGCAATAATGGAAGAATCAATGCCGCCAGATAAGAATGAGCCTACAGGCACATCACTTCTCATGTGCATTTTCACAGAATCAAATAATACATCTTTAATTTCTTTTATGAAATCACTTTCTGATTTTTGAACAGGATGGAAATTGGCCTTCCAATAGCGTTTAATCTCCATTGCTGAACCGATTTTCTTTGTAAAATAATGACCTGGTTCAAGTTTATGAATGCCTTCTGATAGCGTCTCAGGCTCTGGAACAAATTGATACGTTAAATAATGCTGCAATGATTCATAGTTTAGTACATCATTTTTCATGGCTAGCAAAATGCTCTTTTTCTCAGAGGCAAAAAATGTTCTCTCGGCATCTTCACGATAGAAGAATGGTTTAATGCCAAAAGGATCTCTACCGCCATAGAGGGTCTGTTCCTGTTTATCCCAAATGACAAAAGCAAACATGCCGCGTAAACGCTCAATGGCTTTTTCCTTTACATGACTGTATAGTGCAATGATAACCTCTGTGTCAGAGCTTGTTTCAAATGTAAGGCCTTCTTTGATAAGCTCTTCACGTAATTCAACATAGTTATAAACCTCACCATTAAAAATGATCCAATAGCGCTCATTTTCATATGTCAAGGGCTGGTGTCCACTCTCAATGTCAATGATACTTAAACGGCGAAAACCAAATTGAATATGGTTATCCATATAATATCCATCATCATCAGGTCCACGATGGGTAATAAGATTATTCATTTGTTTGAATAGTTGTTTTTCGGTGTCTTGAAAATTTTGTGCCTTTTCATGTACACAACCAATAAAGCCACACATTATGTACGTCACTCCATTCTTTATTTAAAAGCTCTGTTAAACACTTTTGTTGATTTCCGTTACAGGCACTTCGCGCACCTTAGGGCGACCGCAGGAGTCTTCGTGCCTTCCACTCCAATCAACAAAGCAAACGAAAGTCAACATTGTTCTTTAACTTAACCTATTTAAAGTACCTCAAAATAAGGTTCTGAAATTAGTCTAAAAAACATACTCTCTTATACTACCACTAATTTTTTTATAATGGCATGAAGTATTAAAAAAAACAATGGGAAAATCATGCTATTATAAGCAGTTTATACTTTTTCCATCTATTCTAAAACGTTGCGCAAATGAAAAAGCGGGAGCTGCACCATCTATGCAGTTCCCGCTTACTACCAGCTATTTTTTATAGTCGGCCTTCTAATGCCTGTTCCCTTAACAATTCTGCTTTATCTGTTCGTTCCCATGGAAGATCAACATCCACGCGGCCAAAGTGACCATATGCAGCCGTTTGTTTATAGATTGGACGGCGAAGATCAAGCATTTTAATTATGCCTGCTGGACGGAGATCAAAATTTTTATTGACAACGTCTACTAGGACATCCTCGTCCACTCTACCTGTACCAAAGGTATCAATTGAAATCGATACCGGACGTGCTACACCAATTGCATAGGCAAATTGAACCTCTACCTTTTCTGCCAACCCAGCAGCAACAATATTTTTTGCTACATAACGTGCTGCATAGGCAGCAGAGCGGTCAACTTTGGTAGGATCTTTACCAGAGAATGCACCACCGCCATGACGTGCATACCCGCCATATGTATCAACAATAATTTTACGTCCTGTTAAACCTGCATCACCTTGCGGCCCGCCAATCACAAAACGGCCTGTTGGGTTGATAAAGTATTTTGTCTGACTATCAATTAATTCATCTGGCACAACTGGAGAAATGACAAATTCCTTTATATCATGCTGAATCTGTTCAAGACCTATTTCAGGATCATGCTGAGTTGAAATAACAATCGTATCCACTCGAACAGGCTTATCATTTTCATCATATTCAATTGTTACCTGTGTTTTTCCATCTGGACGAAGATAAGCAAGAGTATTATCTTTACGTACCTCGGTTAACCTGCGGGAAAGCTTATGGGCTAATGAAATCGGTAATGGCATCAGCTCACTTGTTTCATTGCAAGCAAATCCGAACATGAGACCTTGGTCCCCTGCACCTATTGCCTCAATTTGTTCATCAGTCATGGTTCCTTCACGGGCTTCTAACGCTTGGTCAACACCCATTGCAATATCTGGAGACTGCTCATCAATTGACGTTAATACGGCACATGTTTCAGAGTCAAATCCATATTTGGCCCTTGTATAACCAATTTCCTTTACGGTATTTCGTACAATTTTTGGAATATCTACATAAGTCGATGTAGTTATTTCACCTGAAACTAATACTAATCCGGTCGTAACTGATGTTTCAGCAGCCACACGTGCATTAGGATCCTGAGTAAGGATTTCATCTAAAATGGCGTCAGAAATTTGATCACAAATTTTATCTGGATGGCCTTCAGTAACTGACTCCGAAGTAAACAAGCGACGTTTTGACAATCTGATTTCCTCCTTATATATAATGAGATTGCTTAAAGCAGCGTTCGAGCAACCTCTCATGATACGGAACTCATTCCCTAGTAGTTTGGAAAAAACAAGGAGTATTTATCCTATCTATTTATGTTAATGACAGGGTAAATAATTCCTTCTATATCTGAAGACGCATAAAAAAAACCTTCTCAATATGTGAAAAGGTTGAAAGTAAAAGATTCGCGCCTTTCACTCTTATCGTTCAAGGATTAAGATCCTTGCCACAGTTAGCACCTTTGCTATCAAGTTTGCATACACATAAATCATTTCCACCTTTTTTATCTTAAAAATGTGAAAAGATGATCACAATTCCCTACAATAAAGCAGTAATGTACTTGTATACGTATCTTTCAATAGCAGGTTGCTGGGTTTCATAGGGTCTGTCCCTCCACCAGCTCGGGATAAGAGAGTATCCGTTCAAGTTTCCATCATATCGTACCAATAGAATAACTGTCAATAAATTATGAAAAATATTTTCCTATTAATATAGTTTCTTCCATTCTATTTATTATTCCAATCTATATATTTAATCATTCAAATTTTTAGGAAAAGACCAAAAACTTTCATAAATAGTATAGACTATTCGAATAATTGTGTTATACTAATCGTGAGATAAATCACTGTAAAAAGATATTAAATAAATTGATTAAAGGAAGGTATTCATCGGATGAATTTTGTAAGTTTGAAACAAGAAATAAACGAATTTCTTACTGGCACAAATATTCTTACTCAATTATCTGTTCCACAACTTGTAGAAAAAGTACTAACTCGAAAAGAAGGTCAATTAACTTCAACCGGTGCAGTAATAGCCACAACAGGAAAATACACAGGAAGATCACCAAAAGATAAATACATTGTTGAAGAGGATTCCGTAAAGAACAAAATTGATTGGGGTCCTGTCAACCAGCCGATTTCTAAAGAAGTATTTTCAAAGCTTTATAATAAAGTGTTAGAATTTTTGAAGGAAAAAGACGAAGTATTTGTCTTTAAAGGCTTTGCCGGCGCTGATGACAAGCATAGACTTCCGATTCAGGTTATTAATGAATACGCATGGCATAACCTGTTTGCACATCAGTTGTTTATTCGTCCGACTGAGGAAGAATTAGCAGCACATGATGCGGGATTTACAGTAATTGCTGCACCTAATTTTAAAGCTGACCCAGCCATTGACGGCACTAAATCAGAAACATTCATTATCATTTCCTTCGAGCAACGGACCGTTCTAATCGGTGGAACAGAATATGCAGGAGAAATCAAAAAATCTGTCTTCTCGATCATGAATTTTCTATTGCCTGAGAACGGTATCATGCCTATGCATTGTTCTTCTAACGTTGGCAATGAAGGTGACGTTGCCCTTTTCTTTGGTTTATCCGGTACAGGAAAAACAACCCTTTCTGCAGATCCAAATCGCCGTTTAATTGGTGATGATGAACACGGTTGGTCTGGAAATGGTGTTTTTAATATTGAAGGCGGCTGCTATGCAAAATGTATCAATTTAACAAGAGAAAAAGAACCACAAATCTTTGATGCTATCCGTTTTGGTTCTGTGTTAGAAAACGTTATCATTGATCAGGACTCACGCATTGCAGACTATGATGACGGTACGCTGACTGAAAATACACGTGCTGCCTATCCACTGCAGGCAATTGACAATATCGTAGACCCAAGCGTTGCCGGTCACCCAAATACGATTATCTTCTTAACTGCAGATGCATTTGGCGTATTGCCTCCAATTTCAAAGCTATCAAAAGAGCAGGCAATGTACCACTTCCTAAGCGGTTACACTTCCAAGCTTGCAGGAACTGAACGCGGTGTTACGTCACCTGAAGCAACCTTCTCTACATGCTTTGGTTCACCATTCCTTCCGCTTCCAGCAACACGCTATGCTGAAATGCTTGGAGAAAAAATCAGCCAGCACAATGCGAATGTATTCCTTGTAAATACTGGCTGGACTGGCGGCGAATACGGTGTCGGCTCCCGAATGAAGTTAAGCTATACCCGCTCAATGGTGCAAGCAGCACTTGAAGGTGAGCTTACAAATGTAGAAACGAAAAAGGACGATATTTTCGGTTTAGAAATTCCGTTACATGTACCAGGTGTTCCGGATGATGTTCTACAGCCTAATCGTACATGGTCCAATCAATCTGAATACGAAACAAAAGCGAAAGAACTAGCTGAAAAATTCCGTGAGAACTTTAAAAAGTTCCAAAACGTTTCTTCTGATATCATTGAAAAAGGCGGCCCAATCGCATAAAGATATAAAAACAGCAACCTAACAGTTGCTGTTTTTTGTTAGTTAGTCGTGTTAAGTGAAATGAGCTGATATGTAATGGTTGTTTGGTTATTTTCCCAAACCAGTCTCTTAATAACAGCATATGCACCTGGATCGCTATCCTTCGTTTTTCTGACCTCAAGTGGGATTTCAATTGGATACAGACGATAATCATCTTTAACTAATGTAAAATCATTCTCACCAATTCTCTCTTCCCTTCCTTTTGTCACAATCATCGTATTTAATTCTAACGGCATTCCCATCTATTCCCTCTCCTTAAAAAAGATTTGATTTCAGTGAATTTGTTCTTTCTACCTGCTATATTATCATTATTCGGCTTGTCTTTTCATCCACAAGGTTAAATCGGAAACAATTTGTCTATTTACAGCTGGCGGGAAATAGTGTGTATATTGTTCAAAATACCAGCTCTCTACTTTTTTATTAAGCGCCTTTAATCTGTCTTCAAGACGATAGGCATGTTCAACCGAAACATTTGTATCCTTGCGGCCATGAATAATTAAGACCGGCGGCTCCAACTGTTCAAGTTCATAGAGTGGTGTACGGAATTGATATTGCTCGGGAACCTTTGTCGGAGTCCCCCCAATCACCCGCTTCATCATTCGGCGTAAATCCTTTCTTTCCACATAGGTAAGTGACATATCGCTAACCCCTCCCCATGTGACTACTGAGGCAGCCTCTGGGAATCGAATTCCTGTTAAAAGCGCCATAACACCGCCGCGGGAAAAACCGAAAATATGCACCTTTTTTACTCTATTATGCGATGTCAGAAGGTTGAATGCTGCAAAAGCATCCTCTCTGTCTTCACCAGCGAAATCCTCATTTCCATCCCCGCCTTGATTGCCGCGGTAAAACGGAGCAAACACGATAAATCCCTCCGAGGCAAATTGTACAATTCTTGCAGGCCGCACCTTTCCTACATTTTTTATTCCTCCCCTTAAATAAAGAAATCCATCATACATTTGATCATCTTTCGGTTCAGCCAGCAGCCCCTTTACCTTTAAACCATCAACCAAATACGTAATGATCGACAATTCAATTTCTGGATGGGGAGAAGGAAATTTTTGTTTCTTAATTATTGTATTCTTCATCCTCGACTCCTTTAGCAGCAATTGTTCCTATCATTATTTTCATGTTAGATAAAAATTGTTATTCATTTTACAAGGTTTATCCCTAAAAAAATTCCTGACGGATACTCCATCAGGAATTGAATCGGCTTTGGCTTTTAGTTTGTAATAATAACCGGACCATCCTTTGTCACAATGACAGTATGTTCAATTTGAGCTACAAAACTTTTATCCTCTGTTACATATGTCCAGCCGTCATCTAATTGGTATACTTCTTCAGCCCCTGTTGAAACAAACGGTTCAAATGCAATAACCATTCCGTCTCGGAGAATTTCTTTGTCCCATGCATCATAATAATTCAAAATATGATCAGGAGCCTCGTGTAAGGATAAACCTACTCCATGTCCTGTCAGGTTTTTAATTACCGTAAAGCCATTTTGTCTAGCAGTTTGATAGACCACTTTTCCAATGGCATTTTTTCTTGCCCCAACTTTAAATTTCGTTAATCCAGCTTCAAAAGTCTTTTTCGCAGTTTCACAAAGCCTTACTAACTCAGGTTTGCTATCTCCAACAACAAATGATAAACCCGTATCGGCATAATAGCCATTTTTCGAACCGGAGACATCAATATTTACCAAATCGCCATCTTGAATAACCCTGTTTCCTGGAATTCCATGGGCAACCTCTTCCTGTACACTAATACAGGTAAAGCCTGGGAAATCATATTCACCCTTTGGTGCTGAAAGTGCTCCATATTTTTCAAACAGCTCTCCGGCAAAATCATCAAGTTCTTTTGTTGTAATGCCTGGCTTTGTTTTCTTTATCATTTCATCACGTATTGTCCCAACTATTTTTCCAATCTCTTTAAGACCCTTTAAGTCTTCATCTGACCTGATAATCACTATTATTCCTTCTTTCTACATAAGCAAATACAATTTAGATTCAATTCTTCTGCATCATTTAATTTTACCATAGTATTCACGATATTCTCAAACGAGTTATTTTCAAGGACGATACGATTCCTCGATAATAAAAAAAATATCTTTATGTCATATTTGTGAAAGTGGTTACAAAATAATCTAATCTTATTTACAATATAAAAGAAAAGAAATATTTTTTCATAAAATTATATTTTTGAAGAAATATTTTAGAGGTAAAAAAAGTAATTAATAGAAATAACTACTTAACCTTCAAGGAGAGCTGATATTATGACTGAAAATCGATTATCTACTATTAAACCTTATACCCGAGCTATTTTAAAATCACATTTATGTTCTTGTGGTGTTGATTATAACAAAATGGATCGTCCAGTTATCGCAATTGCTAATTCATGGAATGAAATTGTTCCAGGTCATGTACATTTACGTCAACTCGCAGATCGTGTGAAAAAAGGTGTGCTTGATGCAGGCGGACTTCCACTAGAATTTAATACGATTGCAGTCTGTGATGGTATTGCACAGGGTCATGATGGTATGAAATATTCACTTCCAAGCAGGGAGGTTGTCGCAGATAGCGTGGAAACAATGGTCAATGCCCATGGAATTTTCGATGGGATGGTCGTGTTAAGTTCCTGCGATAAAATTGTCCCTGGAATGCTTATGGCAACAGCAAGATTAAATCTTCCAAGCCTTGTTGTCCTTGGCGGTGTTATGCCTAACCACATTAAACCAAAAGAATCAAAAGAAGCTCGGCAAAAATTCCTTGCGGGACAACTAGATGAAAAAGGATTAGTTGAAGTTACGAAAAAATATTACCCTAGTGCAGGTGCCTGCCCATTCCTTGGAACAGCTAATACTATGCAAGGTTTGTCCGAAGCGCTTGGAATGGCACTCCCTTATTCTTCATGGATGCAGGCACTATCGGAAGAACAGTTAGATGCTGCAGAGGCTGCGGGCCGTCAAGTTGTAGAACTAGTCAAAAACAATATTAAGCCAAGTGATATTTTACGAATAGATTCTTTCAGAAATGCTATTTCTGTTCTACTTGCAATGGGAGGCTCACTTAATGCCTGTTTACATCTTCCGGCCATTGCGCATGAAGCTGGTGTGGATTTACCGCTAGATTTATTCGATGAAATCAGTCGCAGCGTTCCATTTATTGCTGGTGTTACACCAAATAATAATGAATATACAACTAATGACCTGCAACGAGCTGGTGGAATGCCTGCTTTAATGAAAGAATTATCACATCATTTGAATCTCGATGTATTAACAGTAACCGGAAAAACAATTCGTGAAAATATTGCCAATGCAGAAGTTCTTGATCGTAAAATTATCCACCCATTGGAAAAACCAATTGATTTTGAAGGCGGAATTGCCGTTTTAAAAGGGAACTTAGCTAATCAAGGTGCATTAATTAAGCAATCTGCTATTCCAGAAGAATTGAAAACCTTCTCCGGCCCTGCTATTGTATTCAATTCAGAGGATGAATTTTTAGATGCATTCGAAGAGGATAAAATCAAAGAAGGTCATGCTGTTGTGATTCGTTATGAAGGACCTAAAGGGGGTCCAGGAATGAAAGAATTGCATCGCTGCACCGAAGTATTAGCTAAATTTAAGAAAATAGCTCTTATTACAGATGGAAGATTTTCAGGTGCTTCAGCAGGTGTTTCTATCGGTTATGTTAGTCCAGAGGCTGCGGAAGCAGGAAATATCGCCCTTGTAGAAGATGGTGACACGATCGAAGTGAATGTAACCAAACGTACTCTATCCTTTCATGTAACTGATGAGGAAATATCTTTACGTAGAGAAAAACTTGAAATGATAAAACGTGAGGCTAGTAAGTTTTTACGACTTTATTCTACTAGTTCAGCATCCGCTTCAAGTGGAGCAATTCGTGTTATTTAAATTATTTAATAAATACCAAGTATCGGCAAAAAACAGGCTGATACTTGGTATTTTTTTGAATAAATAATTTTTTATATATATTATATTGAGGAAAAAATATTTTCGACAATTGTTGTGTTATAATATTATTACATTTTGTAACCGGATTCAGAGAGGAAAATAAACAATGTCACAAAATTGCATAGCTAAAATACGCTCAAATTACGCAAGACTCAGTGAAAAAGAGAAAAAAATAGCTGACTATATTTTGAATGACCCAGAAAAAATTATTCATGGTACAATCAATGAAGTCGCTGAAGATTTAAATGTTGCAGATGCAACTGTTTTTCGTTTTTGTAAACGAATTGGCTTTAAGGGATACCAGGCAATGAAAATTGCGCTTGCTTCTCAAAGTATTAATCAAATTGATCACATCCATGAGGAAATTGAAATTACTGACGAAGATGATGCTAAGTCAATTTCAGAAAAAGTATTCCAATCAAATATTAGAACATTAGAACACACTCGACAAATCTTGGATAAAGATTCAATTAATAAAGCAGTCGAGATGCTAATTCAAGCAAATAGAGTTGAACTTTACGGTACGGGAGGATCTGCTGCTATTGCAATGGATGCCTACCATAAATTTATGCGAACAGGAATTAAGGTGTTTGCCTTTATTGATTCCCATTTTCAATTAATGTCGGCTTCCCAACTAACTGACAAAGACGTTGCCGTTGTGATTTCTCATTCGGGGACTAACAAAGATACCCTTAATATCCTGAAAACAGCAAAAAAAAATGGAGCCAAAACAATTGGAATCACGGGCTATCCTAAATCACCTATTGCTCAACACGCAGATGTCACCCTATATACCAGTTCGGAAGAAACAGAATTCCGCTCCGAAGCATTATCATCAAGAATTGGACAACAGAGCCTTTTAGATGCTCTTTATGTTAATATGGTGGTGTTAAATAAAGAGGCGGCACGTCAGTCACTCGAAAAGATAAGAAATACAATTTCCGAAACAAGAATGTAAGAAAACGATTCAAAGGTAAAGAAAAGTAAAAACTCCCTATTTTATGATAGGGAGTTTTTGCAGTTTGTAAAAAAAACGTTAAAAAGGAGCATTGATTTATCAAACCGTTAACAAAGATGCTTCTCTACCAAAATAGTCGGTATTTCCCATCAATACTTTTTCATGAAAAAGAAAAGATAAAAGAGTAGTCCATCTACTCGAGGGAGGAAAACCAATTGAGAAAAAGAAAATTCAGTATCTTTGTAACCCCTATGCTGATATTAGGCTTGGCTGCTTGTAATAATGACACAAATGATGCGATGGATACGCAAAATGGCAATCAAATCAACACAGCAAATAGAGGCGGTACAAATGTATCCCAGGTAAGCAACAGAAACCGCGAAATTGATGACCGTACAGCTTATGGATTTGACCACCGCGGACCGCTTACTGAAGATTACCTGGATAACGATAACAATGATAGGGCAGCAAACAATAATCGTCCTACGTATTGGACTGTTCGAAATAACAATGACAATAATAATCGTAATAACGGTCGTAATGCCACTACGGTAAACAACCGGAATAACAACAATAATAATGCAACAAATGTAAACTGGAGCAGAAATAACAATGCCAACTGGGGAACCGGAACAACAAATTGGTCAATG
>Ga0182739_1003246_pt1 | contig 14408 bp, 15 predicted proteins | sample eDN5th30CBELigBY_FD_128873 | JGI IMG/M metagenome (GOLD analysis project Ga0182739, IMG submission 128873) | Enriched backyard soil microbial communities from Emeryville, California, USA - eDNA 5th pass 30_C BE-Lig BY (version 2) (version 2) | ecosystem: Environmental > Terrestrial > Soil >... | reverse complement strand
GGCTCGGCTGCCCAGGCTCTGAAGGCAGCCGATGCCTTCGACCTCCTGGTAATCGATGGTCCTGCTAGGACCAGCGCCGCCACGCTGGAGATCGCGCGCTCGGCCAGCCTAGTCGTGCAACCGACCGGCGCCAGCCTGGACGACCTCCGGCCTGCCGTCCGGGAATTCCACGCCCTGGTGAAGGCCGGAATCCCGGTCGAGCGAGTTACCTTCGCCTTGAACAGGATTGGTACGGACGCCGAGGAAGCCGCTGCCCGGCAGTATCTCGAGGAGGCCGGTTACAGCGTCCTGACAGGCTGTCTCGCCGAACGGCCTGCCTATCGCACCGCCCAGAACGGCGGCCGGGCGGTCACGGAAACCCGCTTTGCCGGCCTCAACGCCCGGGCCGATTCGCTCATCCAGGATCTGATCGACAAGGTGACCGACCATGGCTGATGCCTCGAAGCTCAAGGCCCGGAGCCGGCTGGGCGCGCCGCCTGCCCCGGAAGAAGCGAGCCGGAATCTCCAGGCACCGGAGGCAGCGCCAGCACCTTCAGCCCCATATGTCCGTCGCGATGGCCGTTCCATGCGCCGCTCCCATCGCACTGTCGCATTCGCCACCAGGGTATCGCCGGAGTTCGACGTCCGCATCCGCGACATCGCTGAGCGCGACGGCCTGCTGTTGGTTGAGGTTCTGGAGCGTGCTCTAGATGCTTACGAGCAGAAAGCTGGTCGCTAGATGGCTGTAAGCTGGCATCTAGATAGCTGCATGTTTGTGGCATCGGATTGACCGCTTACCAGTCACCGCTTACCGGTATGAACCTCCTCGGAGGTTGGGTCTGCCAATCAGGTCGTTCCGGTGCGTGGATATGCAGACGTTGTTCGAGGTCAGGAGGCGCCGGTGGCCAGACACGTCCTTCAGATGGTTGAGCGCAGCCTGACGCAGCGTGGTGCTGCCGCCACACTGCGTTCCTCGAGTGTCGCGTCAGGCAACACGGCGTCGGAGGCGTCCATCAACAGTGGGTCTGCTTCATCTGGATGGCTGAACGGATCGGCAGCTCTGGCCCAGGCCTGGAACCGCCGAACGCGGGGTGGCTGGCTGGATCGAGGCGGAAATTCAGCCACGTGAGCCGGTCGCAGCGTGACGAGATGGGTGACGCAAGCAAGCTGAAGGCCGCCTTGGAGAAGCTGGGCGAGTCGGTAGTGGAGAATGGCGGCCGTACCAGCCGGAGAGCGTCGGTACGCAAGCCACCCAAGACCGAGTCGCAACCCAGTTTCTTCGCGCCCACCCTTTACGACGTCGGCACGAAGGACAGCCGCAGCATCATGGACGTGGCGGTGTTCCGCCTGTCCAAGAAGGACAAGCGGCCGGGCGACATCATCCGCTACGACATGCCTGACGGCTTCGTGCAGGTGTCTGCCGGCCCAGCCGGAATGGCGTCAGTCTGGGACTATGACATCGTCCTGATGGCCATCTCGCACCTGACCGCCGCCACCAACCGCTGGCGGGCAGGCAAGGGCGACAAGCCGGGTCGGGCTTTTCGCCCGAACGTGGCCGAGATCCTCAAATTCTGCCGTCGCGGCGATGGCGGCAAACAGCACGACGACTTGGTCGCCGCCCTTACGCGGCTGAGCACCACGCACGTCATCGTGGAGCGGACCAGGAAGAATCGGGCTGGCAGGGTCATCACCGTGACGGAAGGCGAGGGGCTCATCAACCGCTACCGGGTCGTGTCAGGCGCCGCCACGGGCAAGGTCGATGCCGTCGAGATCGAACTGCCGGACTGGATCTATCGCGAGGTGGTGGAGATGGAGCGGCCCGATGTCCTGACCGTCCATCCCGACTACTTCCTCATCGAGCCCGGCGTCGGCCGGTTCCTTTATCGCCTGGCGCGCCGGGCGGCCGGTCGAGGTGAAGCGATGTGGTCCTTTCGGACCATCTACGAACACAGCGGCAGCGCCAGCTCCTTCAAGGAGTTCAGCCGCATGCTGCGCAAGCTGGTCGAGGCAGACGACCTTCCCGAATATGCCATCGCCGAGCAGGAAGGGCAGGGGGGACCGATGCTGGTGATGCGGCACCGATTAGGCCTGGGTGTGCAATGTACGGATGGCAGCGGCCAGCCGGGTAGCTGACCCGCCTCCTTGTGGATAGTTCCGTACATTACCCACCAAGCCCCGTACATCACCCACCCGAATCCGTACATTGCCCACCAGATCCCGTACATTGCCCACCGGGCTCATTGGCAAGCCATTGATTCGTTGAGCCGATTCAGCAGTTTCGGCGCCTAAAACTCTAAAACATAATATAAAACTCAAAAACGGACGGGCGGCTTGTGAGGAGGGCGACAGGCGCAGCCGTATGAAGTCGCTCTTCCTGCAGCATGATTGCTGCAAGATTGCAGCTTGCAGGCGGGAGGAAAGAACTCGGCTATCAGGGCTTGTTGGGGATGACCGTTCCCTGGAGGGAAGGTCGAGCGTTTGGCGAAAAAAATCTCGCCGGCGCGGCATTTGCATGGCTTGCCCCTCCTGGTCACCGCCAGGGCAGCGGCAATCATTTTCGATAACGGCTGGGATGAAGCGGAACCTATGCTGGTGGGCGCTGCGCCCCCAGCACCCGGTAAACGCTGGCCCGGCCGATGCCGAGCCGGCGCGCAATGGCAGAGGCACCTAGCTGCTCTTCGTTCTTGAGGCGCCGAACCTCCGCCACATCAATGCTGGGCTTTCTGCCTTTGTAGATGCCCTTGGCCTTGGCCGCCCTGATCCCCTCCAGCTGCCGTTCCCGGCGCAGGTTGGTCTCGAACTCGGCAAACACCCCCAGCATGTCCAAGAACGCCTTGCCCGCCGCCGTAGCGGTGTCGATCGGCTGCTCGGTCGCCTTCAGGCTCACGCCTCTGGCTTTCAGCTCATGCACGATGTCCTGCAGGTCCTTCATCGACCGGGCCAGCCGGTCGATCCGGGTGACCATCAGCACATCCCCCGGCTGGAGGAAGTCGAGCAGCACCTGCAGTTCGGTGCGGCCGTCGCGCCGGGTGCCGCTGGCCTTCTCCGCACGGACCACGCTGCAGCCGGCAGCCTTCAGCGTGGTCAACTGCAGGGTGAGGTCCTGGTCGAGGGTGCTGACCCGGGCATAGCCGTAGACAGGCATGAGGGGAGGGGCCTCTTGTCTCGGTAGCTTCTAGATCCGGTCCGTCTAGCGTCTCGGAAGATCGAGAACAACTCATGTGAGACAGGGGAGGGTGTCTCAGTCGATTGTCTTGCTGGGGTAGACCCTAAATGGATGGCCTCCCTCGGCTCTCGAGCTGAACCAGGTGCTGAGGGAAGACGCCGCCTTGAGCGATGTGCCTGACTAGGCCTCAGCGCTCGGGACAGAACCCGGGCTGGGGAGGGTGGTGAATGGATCAACCACCAAGATCGGCAGCATCGTGAAGTGCCGGACGTTCCGGGTCAGGAGCGTCAGCCCATGTGCCCAGGCGGTGCCGGCGATTGCGAGGTCGGCAAAACCGGGCGCATGGCCCAGGCCACGCGCCAGATCAGAGAGCTGGCCGGTGGCCTTCGCAACCTTGATGTCCAACGACAGCACTCGATCGCTGTAGAGGTGCAGGACCAGTTCCAGCCACTCGTCGAGCTTCCTGGCTCTACTGACAGCACCCTGCCGCCGGAGCTTGCTCACCCCGTCCGTGAGCTCGGCAATGGTCACCGCCGACAGAAAGAGCCGGTCCGTGTGCAGGTCCAGCCAATGGACCAGCGCGGCCAGAGGAGGTTCCTTCTTGGTCGGGGCCACCGCCGAGATCACGTTGGTGTCGACCAGGTAGCGGGGCGGATCGGCCGCCATGACGTCAGACGTCGACCTCACGCAGGAGCGACGGGTCCCGCTCAGGCAGGTCTTCCGGCCCGACCGGGAGGGAGGCCAGCAAGCGGCCGAAGGACGGCACCTGGGACAGGCGCTGCCATTCCTCCCAGGAGACGACCACTGCCGCCTTGCGGCCGTGGCGAGTGATCACTGATGGCTGGCCGTTGATCGCCTCGTCCACCACGGTTGAGAGCGTGGCCTTGGCGTCGCGTAGCTGGATCTCGTGCATGGCTCCCTCCTTTATGTGACTATTGTAGTCACGATCGGGCAAGGCTCAAGGCGGCATCTCCAGATCCAGCGTCCCACCAGCTGCCTCAAGCGGTGCGACGGTAGATTCATGCAGGGATAGACTCTCAGGAAGCGACTGTTGATCCCGAGGCGGGCAGGGGGGAGGTGCAGCCAACTCCGCGAAGCGATGGACGGCAGGCGCTTTCAATTATTGCAGTTAAACCTGCATGTCCTTATCTCGGTGGCTGAGGAGCAGCCGCCATGACCAGTCACATCGTTCACCTCGCCGCCTTGTCGGCTCAGGAACGAGAACGCGCGCCCGCACTGCCCAAGCTTGCGGAAGGGGATCGGGTGGAACTCCGCGTGCGGCGGCACGGTGGCGATGTCCAGATCGTTGCGCTGCCTTCTGCGGCAGCGGCAGCGATCCATGCCGTTCTCGCCTGCCTGCTGCAGGGCGAGCGAGTAGCCGTGCTGACCGAGGATCAGGAGCTCACGCCCAACCAGGCAGCCGATATCCTCGGCATGTCCCGGCCACTGGTCGTGCAGCGCATGGAGGTGGGCGACCTGCCATTTCGCTACGTGGGCAAGCACCGGCGCACCAGGCTCAAGGACGTGCTGACGCTCAAGCGCCGGCTCGACGATCAGCAGGCGGCGCCGGGTGAATTGTCGGAGGATGCCGAGGATCTTATCCGCGACCATGTTCCATAGGCCGGCATCGGCGATCTATGGGTCGCCCTCTATCCCTTCCACCAAGCAAGCTATTCATCGCGTGTGCCGTCGCTCGCTTGATCGACGTCTGGCGGACTGGAAAGCAACACCGCAACAACGCCACAGAAAATAAGAGGTATAATACTTGAAGAAATAAGAGGTATAATACTTGAAGATTGTACACCTGTGCCTACATGGTGTGAGCCGGGAACATTCGTGTTGTCGGCACCATCCCGTGGTCGGTCCAAGACGGCAGCGCGGGAATGGTCTCAGGCACTGTGGGACAGCGGTCATCTGCCTGAAGGGCGCTGCGCAAGCTCGGAGCCCATGGATCGCCGGCGGATCGTATTTCCGTCGAGAAGTAGCGAGCGAGCATCTCGGCTGTACGAGGCTAAGAGGTGCGTCCGAAGCGACGGGTTGGCTCCGGGAAATGGGCACCGATCGTGAGGGCTGGCAGCCACCCGGGCGGCGTAAGCCGGCTAGGGCTGGCCTGCTATGCCCTCTCTCTGGGTTCCACCAAGAAATAGAATCTAATAAGAAAGAGACTAGAGAAAAATCATTTGCTCAGCGACGACGGCGAGTCGCTCATTGGTTGAGGTTGAAAATTCGCTTATAGCTCATCGATGATGAGACACATGGCCGGTATTTTTGGAAGCAACGGCTAACGATCATGCCAATCGGATCGGTCGGGGCTTGTACATTCTCTATCATAGAAAAGGCGCCGTACGGATTTCTTGATCGGCACGGCAACCTCCGTCTGAAATTGACTGCTTTGCTCAGACGTGCGGTCCCGCCGAGGAAGTCATCACGGCCCAATACGCCCGAAGCCGGTCGTCGGGTCCTGCACCAGGTCATCGATCGACCGATCCGTGATCGCACAGAAGCCAGTTGCAGGCTTAACCACCAGCCGGCGCTGCCCGTCGCCTTCACCAAAGTCGAGCAGCATGCTGTACGGTGCGATCGATTCGCCATGAGGGCCCAGCTGATCGCGAACCACCCGGCCACCTGCACGGGTCACCATCTCCGCCAGCACCGGCGCGGCGGGATTATGCTCCTCGAAATCGAAGGTGAACGACTCTCCGTCTGATTCATCGGCAGCGATGTAGTTGAGAACCGACTGCCCACGCGGAACAAGGCTGTCCGAGAGCGACACATCGCGGGCAGCGATGGCCTGTTCTTCCATCTCAATGAGCTTCTGGATCGCCTGCTTGATCCCGATGGCCCATCGGCGCAGGTGCGGCAGCGCCTTGGCCATCTGGTCCAGGCTGCGGGACGCATGGTCCGCCTGCTTCTTGAGCTGAACGAGCTCCTGCCGCCGATACTGCAGCACCTGCTCGGCGAAGATCGCGAACAGCACTGGCGCCATGTCGACCACGTCGCCCTGATCGACGTGATACCGCTCCGCCACCCACTTCACGGCGTCGCGATTGGTTCGCCCCATCGAGAAGGAAGCGCGGATCGGCGAACTCGACCGATCGATCTCGCGAGGGGCTTCGACGTCTTCATCCATGATCTGCACCTTCAAGGAAGGCAGCGGCGGTTTCGCTCGCAGCGATTGACGTGCACATGAGCTACCGGTCGCAGACTGTCAACCGCGCTGGCCGCCACGATCGTGACCTAGCCCGCAATCGCCAAAAAAAATTCGCATCCCTAGGCTGCAAAGCAGTTGCACGTTCGCACGGTGGTGGCTAAGAAGCCCTTGTCGATCGCAGAACAGGGGGCTCACGAAGATGATGATCGCTCTCAGGAAGCCGAACGCCTCATCCGAATCGCAGAACTTGAGCACCAAGCCAGCGTTGGTTCGCATGGGTCCTGTCGGAGGGACAGTCAGAGCGTCCTCTGCATCTGCCGCAAATCTGATCCGGGCACCGCCGAGCAGCCCCGCTGCCAACATCGGCACTCCCGTTCTGACGTCGCAGAACATCAGAAGCTCGGGAAATATCGCACGCAAGCCTTCACTGACGACTCCGGCACATAGCCTGAAAGGCAGGCTGCAACTGTGCTCCCGTCCTCCTGACCTAAGGCTAATTCATGCCTCTTAGTGTCAGGGGAATTGACACACTTCATCCTAAGGATAGGGCATCCCATGCTGAACAGTAGTCACATCAAGCCGACTTCTATCAAGCCCCTCCCGCTCCGAGCGGTCGGCTCCGGCAACGGCCACAACAGCCAGGCTCGTCCACCACAGGCAGCTGTTAATCAACGACCTGTGCCGCGGGTGCAGGAATGCTGGATCAGCGTCTATTTCGACATCCCGGATACCTATGTTGAGAGCCACTTGGCGTGGTCATTCGAAAAGATCTGCGCCACCTATCGGGATAAGCTTTTCAAGACTTACAGAAAGGCAGGCGTCAGGTTCGCGGCTATTACTGTCTCCAGCATTCTCTCCCCGGCCAACAGACCCTCGACTGTCGTGAATCCCCAGTATGGCCTACGCCTTCATTCAGCAGGAGTGGTCTACACTCAAGCAGACCTAACCAAGCTAAAGTCGATCCTGAGGACGCAGTGCCACCAAACTCACGAACAAAGTGGAAGCAATCCTAGCGCCAAAGGATTTCGCCCTAATGGAGCACAGATGCGGCATCCGCGCTGGGGCTCAGCAATTTATGTAACGCAGTATAAGGAAGAATGGCGCAGTGTGATTCACCTGATCCAGCGTTTCGATAGGAATGTACTGGATTACCTACGGTACGCTGCGGCACGAAACATCAATGCTAGCCAAGCTGGCACAAGCATCGTTCATGGAACCTTTCACATGCGGAGGAGGGCTCGGAATCTGTATAGACGGAAGCTTTATGTTCTCTGGCAGCGGGAATTCTCTGCACGGAAGATAGATGTGGGCCAGCAGAAGCTAAGGACAAATCTCCTGCAGGAGATCCCTGTTGGAGATGCCATCAATGCCACAGCGTCTGCGGACCCTCTGAAGAGCCATCGGGCGGAAAGCAACTTTCGCCATGTACTCGATCGGATGACGTCCTACGGGCGCCAGCTCGGCAGCAAGTACTATCCTGTCGTGAAGCAGCGTCTGAGAGACACGATTTCAGCTCGATGAACTGACGGAGGCTCGGGATCACCCCGAGCCTCCGGAGTTCCCCGTCTGATCGTTAGCCTGGCTCACCGGCTGTTCGAAGGCAGTAGCCGATCCACTCGCTGTGTCCGTATCTGCCAAAGCAGATGCTAGGTTCGGGAAAATTGACACGCAAGCAGCAGACGTGGCTTGAGATAACTGTTCTAAAAGCCGTGAGATCACTGGCTTCCGGAGCTTGCAACTCAACTGCTCTATGGCTGCCTTAGTGTCTGCAGTATTTAATCCCTCAACAGCAATCAGCTCGACATTCCTCAAGGGGACACATGATGTCGCCAACCCATAGCTACGCCCTTCGATCACCACGCAAGCCCATCGACCTCCAGCTCACCAGAGGTGCCTACGGCTTCAAAAACCAGCAGCCCCTGCACCGCCTGGCCCTTTGCGCACATGCCATCGATGCCAGCACCTCCCATGAATGGCTGCACATCGTGGCGCAGATCAGCGATGCCTATGTCGACCGTCATGCCGACCTGCCTCTCGACAAGGTTTGCACGGCGTACCGGGACAAGCTCTTCGAAGCGCTGAGGAGGGCAGGGGTCGGCTATTCAGCCTTTGCCGTCGCTGGCATCACGCCGCGTTCCGAGAAGAGCCCACGCTGCGTGAATCCCGTTTTCGGCCTCCACCTGCACCTGGCCGTGAGGGTCAGCCCCGACCAGCACACCAGGCTCTACGCCATCCTGCAGCGGCAGTGCCACAAGACCCATGCAGAAGCCGAGGCACATTCCGGAGCAGCACGCTTCCGGCCCACGCTCAGGGAGATGCAGACCAAGAACAGGAACGGCACGGCGATCTTCTTTGAGCCGTGTGATCCCGGCCTGGGCGGCCTGCATGGCCTGATCGGCTATTTCGAGCAGAACGCCAAATCCTACCGCAAAGGTGCCATCGATCGGCACCTCGATCTTCGGCGCGTCGACAAGGCCATGATCTATATGACCCGTGACCTGCGGGCCGCCGGCGAGAAGGTCTACGAGGAGCAGCACGAGGCTCTTCGCAAAGAGCTCAACGCCAAGCCAAAGCCGGGCAGGCCCACCAAGGCAGCACTGCGACGCCGGCTGAAGCAGACACAGACGGCAGCCGACAACAGCCAGATCGTTGCTAAGGCTTCTACAAGGCACGTAGACAGCCATGTGCACAAACAGGCTGTTGATCAGCCTCAATCTATAATTGTCGTCTCAAGGCCTTCCACGGCGCAGGAAACGCCATCCCTGGTTCCAGCCCAAGATGAAGACTGCTTGCTGGCCCTCAAGACCAGCCGGCCAGCACTGAACTCGTTCAGGACAAGCAGACGCTGGATGCGGCCGTGGCTGATCTAGAAGCATAACTCTATCGGATGCTGGATAACTGCCAATGGTCGTGGCAGAGTAGGGCGCTCTAATTTTTGCAGCAACAGCAAAAGATAGTGTATGAAGGTGGAGATGTTTAACCACTGGCAGAAGCTAAAGCGACTATGTTATCCGACATTCTATTCGTGATCAGGGGAGCCTGCTTCGGCCTGATGGCAATGGCGGCGTTGATGCTTGGCTGGACGATCGGCTCTGTCATGGCAAACAGCCTGCATCGGCACACCAGCCACGAGATCAGCTGCCAGTGTCTGAGCAGCATCCGTGACGCCGACCTGGGCGCCAAGCTGGCGGTAGATGGCTCGCACATGGGCTGCCGTTGACGAGGGGCATCACCCAGGCTTCCTCCACATCTCGGCGCGGCACCTCTTCCATCGTTCTACAGCAAATTGACGATGTTCAGCGTTTGAGGCTCACTGAAAGATCTTCCCACATACGTGGGCATGAGATGACTTGACCGCAATCTTCTGGTCAGCTTCATGTCACCCATCAAATATGGGAAGATGAAGATGGCCGTCATTAACGGTACCAGCTCGGCAAATACGCTCACCGGCACCACCAGTGCGGATACGATCAACGGTCTGGGCGGCAACGATACTCTCTGGGGCAGGTCAGGAGCGGACACCGTCAAGGGTGGCACCGGCAACGACAAGCTGTACGGCGAGGCCGGAAATGATCTGCTCTATGGCGAGGACGGCGACGACTACATCGAGGGTCGTGAGGACAAGGATCAGATCTGGGGCGGTGCCGGCAACGACCTGCTGAGTGGCGGCAGCGGCGACGACATCGTGCGCGGCGAAGCCAACAACGACACTGTCAGCGGCAACGATGGCAATGACCAGCTGTCCGGCGGCACTGGCGACGACGTCGTGCTCGGTGGGCTGGGTGCTGACAAGCTCTGGGGTGACGCCGGAAACGACCACCTGGAAGGCGGTGCGGGCAACGACCGCTTGTACGGTGATGCTGGCAACGATGTGCTGGATGGCGGCATCTGGGATACCGACACCGCTGACTACTCACTCGCCACGAGCGGCGTGACCGTCGATCTCGGGTTGGATGGCGCCCAGAATACCAGTGGTGCTGGCATCGATACCCTGATCAATATCGAGAACCTGGTCGGCTCCGCCTTCAATGACCGTCTCACGGCCGTCTATAGCGCCCGGCTGGAAGGTGGTGCTGGCAATGATCGCCTTGTTGGCCGCAATGGCGACGATGTGTTAGACGGTGGCACAGGTAACGATCAGCTTTATGGCAACGATAACTCTGATCTGCTGATCGGCGGCGCCGGCAACGACCTCCTCGATGGTGGTGCGAACGAGTCTTGGGGCGCTGATACGGCCAGCTATGCGTCTGCCACAAGCGGCGTAAAGGTGAACCTTGGCCTCACGAGCGCTCAGGCGACCGGCGGGGCCGGCACGGATACCCTGCTGAACATCGAGGACCTGGTAGGGTCAGGCTTCAACGATACCCTGACGGGCAATGGCGTTGCCAATCGGATCGATGCTGGCGCTGGCAACGACACGGTCGCCGGCGGGGGCGGCAACGACCTGCTTATCGGTGGGACTGGCAACGATCGGCTGGATGGCGGTAGCGGCGTCGACCTGGTCGACTATCGAAGCGCAACCAGCGCCATAACCGTCAATCTGGGCCTGACGAGTGCCCAAGCCACGGGCGGTGCCGGGACGGACACGCTGATCAGCATCGAGAACCTGATCGGCTCGCGCTTCAACGATGCTCTCACCGGGTCCTCAAGCGATAACCAGCTGGAAGGTGGTGCCGGCAACGACCGGCTGAACGGTGGAGCCGGCCAGGACACCGCCATCTACAGCTCAGCCACGTCAGGCGTGACGGTCAACCTCAACCTGACGACCGCCCAGGCCACGGGTGGAGCTGGCACCGACACGCTCAGCAGCATCGAGCACCTGGTTGGTTCAGCTTTCGACGATGTGCTGACGGGAACTGCCGGCAATAACCGGCTGGATGGCGGGGGCGGCAGCGACACGGTCAGCTATGCGGCAGCGACCGGCGGTGTCACAGTCGATCTTGGCTCCGGTCAGGCAACCGGCGGAGCCGGCACCGACACGTTGATCGACATCGAGAACCTGATCGGTTCGAAGTTCAACGATCGACTGACCGCAGGTTCTAGCAAGAGCGTGCTGGAAGGTGGCGCCGGCAACGACATGATTGACGGCGGTCAACCCTACTATGCCACAACCGCCAGCTACGCGTCGGCCACCTCGGGCGTGATGGTCAATCTCAGCCTGACGACGGCCCAAGCCACCGGAGGGGCTGGCACGGATACGCTCAGGGGCATCGACCATCTGATCGGCTCGAAGTTCAACGACCGCCTGACCGGCGATGCCGGCGACAACTACCTCGATGGCGGCCTGGGCAACGACGTGCTGGATGGTGGAGACGGCTGGGACACCGTTGCCTACACCTCGGCGACCGCCGGCGTCACTGTCAGCCTAACGAGCAACGGCACTCAGACCACTGGCAGTGCCGGTACCGATACCCTGATCAGCATTGAACGTGTGATGGGCTCAGACTTTGCCGACCACCTGACCGGGTCTGCACTCGACGACACGATCATCGGCGGCAAGGGCGGCGACACGATCCTGGGCGGCGCCGGCAACGACCAGATCTTTGGAGAAACATCGGACACCGACTGGGACTGGGATCATCTCCCTGCCTATACCAACACCCTCGATGGCGGGCTTGGTGATGATCTGATCGTCGGCTCGATCGGAGCAGACATCGCCTTCGGCGGTGACGGTGACGATCAGATCTGGCTGGGTACCCTGTACCAGGACAGCATGATGGAAAGTGATCGATCCACCAACAGGGCCAGCGGCGGGGCTGGCAACGATGGGATCATTGGTGGAGATGGCGTAGACACTATTGAGGGTAATGATGGGAACGACAGCATCGCTGGCGCCTATGGCAATGATGTGATTATCGGAGGCAATGGAAATGACCACATCTCTGGCGGTGCTGATGATGATCGTTTGACAGGTGGCGCAGGCAAAGATGTGTTTATTCACGGCTTTGGCTATGATCGAGAGTCCTTCATCGATGACGGATCGGCAGGAAACGATTTCATCACAGACTTCGTAAAAGGCCAAGACAGTCTTGAGATCTATATGTACTGGTCGTCGACGGCTGATGAACCGAACCCGTCCTGGGACCTCGATCTTGCTGTGCTCGACAGCAACGGCAACGGACTGCTCGACAACAACGACAGGTACGTCGACATACAGCAGGTGACCGATGCCGGCGTCACCAGAGCCTCGACCATCATCTATACTAGTGACATGCTCAATGCAGCCAATGTTGGTGATCCCTGGCCTTGGGGTGCCTCTAAGGTAACACTGTTCAACGTGACTGGTCTGAGCACCACCGACGTGCAGGTGTCCTTCTAACAGGAGGCAGGCGACACTTCTAAGTTGCGCTCGCAATCCTGGTGGCAACCCAAGACAAGCGATCGAGGCTACGTGTCTGTCCTTCTGGAAGAGTTGGAGAACAGCCCGCTCCATTGGTTCGCGGACTGGCCCATCGCGGCCGTCCCGAGGAGCGGCGCCGTCGTCTACACTGTGTGGGATCGAGGTGGACAGTTTCTGTATGTCGGCATGGCCGGCCGTGGCGAGCAGACAGCCCGCGGCTCCGGCCCCTTCGGCCGCCTGGCCAGCCATGCCAGTGGCCGCCGCTCCGGGGACCAGTTCTGCATCTACGTCGCCGACCGCCTGGTCCTGAGCGCCCTGCACAACCGCTTGGCCGAGATCGCCAGCGGCTCGCTCCTCCTCGACCTCGAGACCCGCGCCTTCATCCGGGCAAACCTCGGCTTCCGCTTCGTGTCGGTCGAGCATGGTCGTGCCGCGCTGGAGCTGGAGCGCCAGATCCAGCGAGGCGCCCTAAAGGCTGGACCTCCATTCCTCAACCCTTTGAGAGCCAGATGATCAGGTTCTGCCACCTCGCAGCTGCGCTTGCGCTCCTGCTGCTGGCCTTGAACGATCATGCCCTTGCCGATGAACTGGCCAAGAGCATCGCAGGTCCGGCCCAGGTCATCGATGGCGACACGCTCGAGATCGACGGCGAGCTCATCCGCCTGCTCGACATCGATGCGCCTGAGCTCGCACAGACCTGTGCGGCCGCCACCGAGCAGCTTCGCCGTTGTGGCGAGGCCGCTGCCGAGGCGCTCGCAGCCCGGATCGGCCGCTCGTCGGTGACCTGCCGCTGGGAAAGCCGGGACGATTACGGCCGGATCCTGGCTCGATGCTCAGGCAACAGCGACGAGGATCTTTCGGCCTGGTCGGTACGCGCAGGCTGGTCCTTCGCGTTCGTGCGCTACTCGACACGCTTGGTCAGTGAAGAACGGGCGGTACGCCGGGAAAGGCTCGGGATCTGGGGTGCGGATGAGGTCCAGGAACCTTGGGCATTCCGCCAGACACGCTGGGCCAGGGCAGCCGAGGACGCCCCAGAAGGCTGTCCCATCAAGGGCAACATCAACGCCAAGGGCGAGCGGATCTATCACCTGCCCTGGGGTAGCCGCTTCTATGGCCGTACCAGAATCAGCACGGCCAAGGGTGAACGCTGGTTCTGCTCAGAAAGCGAGGCACAGGCGGCCGGCTGGCGGCCAGCCAAGCGATGACAGGCAGGAAGAGAACGAGGCCATCAGAAGCGATTGCGTGTGATGGCCGTGCTGCCTCAGGCAAGGCATGACCACCGCCACCACTGGAACAAGCAGGATAAAAAAAGCGATCGCCTGTCTTGCTGTGAGGGTGGCCCTTTCCTCCTGGAGGAGTTGCGACGCTTTTCCGACAAACCAGGGCTGCTCGTGCTTCGACACCTGATAGGTCAGCATGCAGGCTTTTCACGATGTTGATCATTGCTGTTCAGCATTGAACAGAATGGTGGCTATCGCTTTTCAAAAGACTTTTTGAGTATGCTCATAAGGCATTCAGCGCTAATCAGCGCCACGTACATATTATGATTGTTTAACAGCAGTTTAGATTGCAAACAGTGATCAGTTGAGATTGTTGTTATGCTTGAACGAGCATCCTTTCTTTGCTCCAGCCGCTGCACGGCAAGCGGCACATTCCAGCGCTCATCTCGTCCGTCAGCGCTGGACGGTTCCAGTATGAGATTTCGGCCTGTTGGCCAATGCGTGCGAAGCGGACCCTTTCCGAGCTTCGAAACTCATGCCGACACCAAAAGG
>Ga0182739_1003245_pt1 | contig 14409 bp, 13 predicted proteins | sample eDN5th30CBELigBY_FD_128873 | JGI IMG/M metagenome (GOLD analysis project Ga0182739, IMG submission 128873) | Enriched backyard soil microbial communities from Emeryville, California, USA - eDNA 5th pass 30_C BE-Lig BY (version 2) (version 2) | ecosystem: Environmental > Terrestrial > Soil >... | reverse complement strand
TTGAGGCCAAAACGGGGCTTTCGAAGAAGGCCGAATCGAGATTCGGACGCCTGAGGAAACCCGTTTTGGACCAAAAAGCGGCTTTTAGTCGCCTTTCACTTAAATTCGTAGACACGCCCTAACCCAACCGCCGGGCGAGCGCCGCGAGCCAGCCGCGCACCGCCGCCATTCCGTTGAGCCGCGTTGGCGTCAGGTTGCGGGAAATCCCGAGTTTTTCGAGCAGTTCGGGTTCGAAAGCCGCCACCGCTTCGGGCGTGGCGTCGTCGTAAACCTCGCACAGGACCGCCACCAGCCCGCGCACCATCGCCGACTCCGCCGACATCGCGAGCCGGCACCGCCCTTCTTCGAGCCGTCCGGTGATCCAGACGCGCGACTGGCACCCCTGCACCAGGTTTTCCGGCGTCCGTTCCGCCTCCGGCACTTCCGGGAGCTTCGTCTTGCGTGCGATCACGGCGGCGAGGCGTTCCTGCGGGTCGGGGATGATCCCGTACCACTCGATCAACGCCGCCTGCCGCTCCGCCGGAGAGGAGGCCGCCATCACGGAGTGACCGGAAGGCGCTGCGACTGCGGTTCGCGCTCGATCAGGAGCCCCTTTTCCTTGTACGCCTTGAGGCGGAAATGGGTCGCGGTCGAGACAATCCCGGGGATCGTGCTCAGACGCTCGGAGATGAACCGGGCGACCGACTGCAACGTCGGCCCCTGCACGAGCACCATCAGGTCGTAGCCGCCGCTCATCAGGTAGCAGCTCTGCACCTCGGCAAACCGGGCGATCCGGCTCGCCAGACGGTCAAAACCGCCATCCCGCTCCGGGGTGATCCTGACTTCGATGACCGCTTCGACGGTGCCGTTGTCGTTGATCTTCTCGGAATCAAAAATCGCCTGAAAGCCGAGGAGCGTCCCTTCGGCTTCGAGCGCTTCGATCTGTTGCTCCACCTCCTGCGGCGAACGGGAAAGCGCCTTGGCGAGATCCTCCGCCGAAGCGCGGCCATTGGTTTTGAGTAGTTCGATTAAGCGGTCCATAGAAACATCTTTTCCAAAAACATCTTTCGTTTTTCCGGGGGAGGTCACGCCCCCTCTTTCCCGTCGCCAAAACAGACGCCGACCGAGCGTGCGGCGAGCAGCATCGAGTGGTCCTTGGGCACCAGCCGGAGCCGGTGGACCGCCTCGGCGATCGGGCGGTAGCTGATCTGCTCGTTCTGGTAGCTGACCATCGAGCCAAATTTCCCTTTGCGGACCAGTTCCACCGCCTTGACGCCGAAACAGGTCCCCAGAATCCGGTCGAGCGGGGTCGGAGCGCCGCCCCGCTGAAGGTGGCCGAGCACACAGGTGCGCGTCTCCTTGCCGGTGCGCCAGGCGACTTCCCGCGCCACGAGATCGCCGATCCCGCCCAGCTTGTACTCGCCCGAACCGGTCTGGTGCATCAGCGCGCGGCCATCCTTGGGCCGGGCCCCTTCGGCGACGACCACCAGCGTGCTCATGTAATGCTCGGCCTGGCGCTGCATGATCGCGTCGGCCACCCGGTCAAAGGTGAACGGGATTTCGGGGATCAGGATGATGTCGCCCCCTCCGGCGAGCCCGCCGTAGAGCGCGATCCACCCCGCGTGGCGGCCCATCACTTCGGTCACCATCACCCGCTTGTGGCTGTCGGCGGTGGTATGGAGCCGGTCGAGCGCGTCAGCCACGCACGCCACTGCGGAGTCAAACCCGAAGGTCATCGCCGTGGCGTCGAGGTCGTTGTCGATCGTTTTCGGAACGCCGATGATCGGCAGCCCCGCTTCGAAAAGTTGCAGCGCCGTGGTGAGCGAGCCGTCGCCGCCGACCACGATGAGCGCTTCGATCGCCAGTTTCTCCAGCGTCGCGCCGGTTTCCCGGATCACCGCCTTGGGGATGCGGCTGCGCACCCCCCGGCCGACCTTGGAGACAAAACGCCCCCGGTTGGTCGTCCCGAGAATCGTCCCCCCCTGGGTCATGATCCCCGCCGTGCTCTTGCGGTCGAGCCGGACGGTGGCGGTCGGCGGGAGCAACCCCTCAAAGCCGTCCTTGAAACCGATCACTTCCCAGCCGAGCGTCGAGGCCGCCCGTTCCACCCCCCGCAAAACGGCATTGAGCCCGGGGCAGTCGCCCCCGCTCGTCAGGATGCCGATCCGCTTCATTCGCCCTTTCCTTCCGTCGGTCGTCCGCGGGCGGCCCAGTCATCATAGAGACGCCAGCCTTGGGTCAGAAGCCGGGAGGCGTAGCCGAAACGGTCGCGGGCGTTGAGCACCACCACCACCAGGCGGCGGGGGGTGATCGTGTGCGACCCGTCGGCATGCGCGATCGACTCCGGCTCGCGGGCCGCCGAGATCACCAGGCAATCGCCCGCCCGGGAGGTCCGCCCCGTTTTCACCCCGTCGATGGAACGGGTGCCGAGCAGTTCATTGGTGTTGACCAGGCGGTACTCCGTCGTCTCGCCGGTCGGCAGAAACCGCTGGATGCGCCGTTCGCTCTGCGAAACGTAAAAGCGGAAGGCGCTCCGCTGCATGGCGTAGCTGGAGAGCAGGACGAGATCGCGCGCGGTGGAGTAAGGGTGCTCCTGGTGGTCAAGCCCGTGCGGGTTCAAAAACCGGGTGTTGCGCATCCCGAGCTTGCGGGCCAGCGCGTTCATCTGCGCGACAAAGAGGTGGACCGGCGGCGTCCCTTCGTTGTGGCGCGAAGCCGTCAGCGAACGCCCGACGTGATCGGCCAGCGCCGTCGCCGCCACGTTGTCGCTCTGGAGCAGCGCGGCGTAGAGAAGGTCGCGCATCGTCACCTGGTCGCCCGGCTGGAACTGGACCGGGTTCGCCCCGCCGACACGGGTCGCCGAAGGGGGGATGACAATGGAGGAGGTCAGATCGCGCCGCCCTTTTTCCGCCCAGTCGAGGACCACCATGGCGGTGGCGATCTTGGTCAGGCTCGCGATCGGCAGTTTTTTGTCGAGTTGCCGACCTTCCAGGATATGCCCCGTGGTCGCATCCGCCACGGCATAGGCGGCGGCCAATCCGTCGGAGGCCGCAGGCAGGCGCGAAGAGAGGGCCATGATGGAGATCAGAAAGAGAAGAAGGAATCGTGGTTTCATCCCGTGGGTCCAAAAGAGTCTCAAAAAGAAACACTGAAACATGAAGAAAACGGGACGCAATGGCAATGACGAACCGATTCATCTTTTACAACCTTGCCAATCGCTTCCCGCTCGGATTCACTGACGATCGACCGATCCAACGCACCCTTTTTTCCCACCATGAAACCACTCCGCACCCTTCTTCTTGCCGCCCTGTTCCTCCCGCTGACCGCTTTTGCCCAGGAAGCCCCCGCCGACCGGCCTGACATCGAGGAGCTTTTCACCGTCATGCGCCTTGAAAAGACCACCAACGAGAGCCTCAAGGCGGTCGAGGAGATGATCTCGGGCAACTTCGAGCAACAGTTTGCCGCCCGGGCCGGCACCTCCCCGGAAGCACAGGCCCAACGGGCTGCGATCCAGAAAAAAATCTTCGACTTCATCACGAGCGAGATCAACTGGGCGCAACTCAAGGCCCCGATGGCCAAGATTTACGCCGAAACCCTGACCCCGGAAGAGACCAAGGGGGTCATCGAATTTTTCAAGAGCCCCGCAGGGCAGGCGTTCCTCGACAAACAGCCGATCCTGATGAAAAAAGCGATGGAAGTCACCCAGACCCGGATGATGGAGGTGATGCCAAAGCTCCAGACGCTCATCCAGCAGGAGTTGCAGGCTTCGCAGTCGCCGACCCCTTCCGCCGAAGCGTCGCCCGCGCCCAAGGCCTCCGCGACGCCACAGTAAGGGGAACGCGCGGAGACCCGCCGCCCTAAACAAGGGAACCGCTGATTTAAGCAAGCTCGGTCGCAAACTGGTCATTTTTGCGTCTTTTCGGTTCGATTTGTCCTCACCTGTCTTTGGACAGGCTGCGGAAATCGAACCAAAAATCCATCAAAACTGCCTGCGTTTCCGCCCGGCTCCATTAAATCAGCGATTCCCAAGATCGCTTTCAACGCTCCGGCTCTTCCCCAGGGGAGGAACCGGGGCTTTCTTTTGTGCCTCATTGCATCGCGGCGGCAGGTGGGCTATTCATGGAGACGCTTCTTCCCCCGCACACCAAGAAACGCCCATGGGTGTCTGCCTTTATCAGGTCTTCTCCAGCCGCTTCCCCCTCGGCCAGGTCTCCGAACAGGTGATGGTGATCCCCGCCGGTGAACCTCTCGAGGTCGGGACGACCGGGGCTCCCAAGATCCTCTACTGCCTGGGGGGCGAGGCGATCCTCTCCCTGGAAGAAGGAGTCTCTTTCGAAATCGCGCCCGGCGATACCGTGATCCTCCCCTTCCGGCAGCTTCAGCGCTACACGTCGCCTCCCTCTTCCGGCCCGGTTCAGGTACACATGCTGCTCATCCGCTTTGAGCCGGAACGCCACCCCCCCATCCCGGGAACGGATACCGTGCTTCAGGATTACCTGAACGCCACCTTCACCGAAAACCGCCACCTCCGCTCGCGCAGTTGCTACCCGCTCTGGGAACTGGCGTGCCGCATCCGCCATGAAAGCGAGTCGCCCCGGCTCTTCAAACACCGTTACACCTGCGAACTGGCACGGGCGTTCACCTTTCTGGTGGCGGAGGTCGCACGGTTTCACGATGCCGCGCCGCTTCCCGCGGAAGTCGCCCGGGTGCGAAACCTTTGCGACGATTTCCTTCGCCATCCCTTTCAGAAACCGGAACCGCTCGAAACCGTGGCGGAGCGGTTCGGGGTCTCCGTCGCCACCCTCAACCGCGCCTTCAGGGAAGTGACCGGCCACTCCTGCGCGCGACACGCCGACTGGATGGCCATGGAGCGCGCCAAGCTCCTGCTCCTCAACTCGCACCTTTCGGTCGCGACCCTCGCCCGGCGGTTTGCGTTCAGTTCCCCCAGCGCCTTCAGCCGCGCCTTCCGGAAAACCACCGGCCTGACCCCCAAAGGCTACCGGAACAGTTACGACGGCACGCCGCTGACATGGAGCAACCCTGCCACCCGCAGGAAAGGCTTTCAACCCCGCCACCATCAAAACCGGCTTCCGGACGAATCGTGGCGGGTAGTCGCCCTGCCTGCTTCCTTTCGCGTGGAACAAAGGAGCGTGGTCACGGCGCTGCGCGGCGCGCTCACCCTGGAGACGGGAGGGGTCGAGCATCACCTCGACGAGCGGGATCGCGTCGCGCTGCTGCTCGCGCCGGGCGAGGAGATCACCGTGCGGCCGCGTTCCGCGAAGTCGCCTGAAAAGGCCCGCCTGCTCCTCCTCCAGGGCGGCGTGATCGCGCTGGATGCTGAAAACGCCGGGGAACCCGGGGTGCGCCCGCTCCTCGACCGGCTCGAAACCGCCCTCGCGGCCCAGCGGCTGCTCTCCGCCGCGATCCCCCTCTGGAGCGACCTCGCTCTCCTGCGGGCCTCGGTCGCCGCCCGCTCGGCTGCTTCCGCCGATCTCTCCGGCCGACCGGCGGGGCTGGGGATCGCCTCGCTCTGCCGCCTTGTCTCCGTCGAGGTCATGCGCGCGCTCCTGCTTCCCCAAAAAGCTGCGGAAGCCCCTCCCCGGGCCGCGCCCGGGCACCGGCTGCTTTTGAGCCACGCCAACAATTTCATCCACAAGCATTACCGCCGACCGCTGACGCTCAACGAAATCGCCTGGGCCGTCGGCGTCAGCGGCGAACACCTGGCCCGTGTTTTCCGGCTGGAGACGGGGCGCACCGTCATGGATCACCTCCAGGCCTGCCGCATCCGCCGCGCCCGAACGCTGCTGGTCACCAGCAACCGCACGATGGCCGAGATCGCCGAACACCTCAATTTCAGCAGCGTTGCGCTCTTTCACCGCGTCTTCCGCCGTCATACCGGCTGCACGCCGGGGGAGTTTCGGCGCAAGGGGATTGCCGCGCTTTCATGAGCGTTTCGGTACAGGATGGTCATTCTGGGGCAATGACACCGGCGGGGGAAAGTCCAAGGTTGATCCAGTGATGACCGCTTTCCCCTCAACCCGCCCATGAAAACCGCGCCCTTTCCCTCCCGGTTCCAACCCGTCGCAGCCGCCGCCCTCCTCGGCTTGAGCCTGTTCGTCTCCGGCGCGAACGCCGCCACCATCGTCGACTGGGGTGGAGACTATGTCGCCGCCGACACCCCGCTTTCAACCGGAACGACCCACGCCTCCCCGGACGGCAAGACGTTGACCTACCGCTACTCCGCGACCGTTCCCAAAAGCCCCGGCTTTACCGCTCCGGAAGGCCGGTCGGGCACGTTTTACGGCGCATTTGAAACCTCGCATTCCGGCGCGAGCGACGCCCGGTTCGATGCCTACGGCATCCTCCAGAACGCGGGCGGCGATCGCATCCAGATCACCGGACGCGGCGGCGAGGCTCCCCCCTCCGGGTCCGCCAACCACGCAACCGGGTTGATCTTCTTCAAAAAGGAAGATTTCCTGAGCGGCGCGGATGCCGGTTCGGTCGTGACCCTCAATGCGGAAAGCTCTCTCACGCTGGCGATCAGGAATGTCCCGACGGCGACGCGCCGGTTCCGCGCCGCCGTCTACGCCCTGGTCGACGAAGAGTGGAACTGGTATCTCTCCTCCGCCGTTTACACCGCGGGGGCTACAACCACGACCCTTGATCTCGGCACGCTCTCGACCACCTGGGCCCTCTGGGAGATCGACGAATCGCTCACCGCCTTCAACCCCGCGCCCGATTCCGGCAGCTACACCGTCTCCGGCACCACCCTCCGGGAAATTGCGGCTGCGGGGGTCTATTTTTCGATCGAGATCACCAGCACCACCGCCCCCGGCGTGCAACTCGGCGGGATCACCTTCAACGCCCATGTCGCCGCGATCCCCGAACCGGGCGCCTGCGCCCTGCTGCTGCTGACCGGCGCGGGGATGCTCCTCTGCGGCCTGCGGAAAAGAAACGCCTCGGTATGATCCCTTCCCGGACAAGGAGACCGACCCGACGAGGGGAAAGCCCCCCGCACGGGTTCACGCTTACCGAATCGCTGCTCGCCGTGGCGATCGGCGCGATCCTCCTGAGCCTCATCCTCGGGTCGGTGGCCCGGGTGCGGCGCAGTTCGGAGTCGGTGCGTTGCGTTTCCCATCTCCGGCAGACGGCGCGCGCCTACCTCGCCTATGTCATGGAACACCGCGGCAATTTTCCGTTCAACACCCATTGGCACACCGCTTCCAGGGACCACCCGACCACCCCGGGCATCAAGGAATACCTCGGTTTTCCGACCGATCTCAACCGCTCCCGCATCGACACCTTCCTGACCTGCCCCACGCTTCAGTCCGACCCGCGCACCCGCACCCGGCCCGACGAACCGTACCACCGCACCTACACCGTCAACCTGAGCGCCACGACCGGACACCGGCGCTACAGCCTGCGCAACCTCAACGCGATTCCCGCTCCTTCCCGGATGCTCCTGCTCTTCGACGGCTCGCTCCCTCCCGGAGGGACCGGGACGACCCGCAGCTACCACGTCGGCCATGCGTACGACACCTATCCCGACCGCTTCCAGGCTCCGCACAACGGACGCCTCAACGCCATCTTCCTCGACGGGCACGTGGAGAGCCTGACGATTCAGGAACTCCTTGCCGAAGAAGGTCTCGTCACCCGCTGGCGGGGCGGCAGGCCGTGATTTTCCGATGATTCCCTTTCGCTTGTTCAACCTGCTCCTCCCATGGAGCGCCGCCTTCCTGCTGATGACTCTGGCGTTCTGCGCTGCGGAGCCGACCGGTCATGAGATCGAGGGGGCGACCGTCATTCATGTCTCCCCCCAAGGCGATGACCACGCCTCCGGCCGACGTGAAGCGCCGGTCGCCTCCGTCAAAAAGGCGCTCTCCCTCCTCCCGGCCACGGGGAAGGGGGTCATCGTGCTCAGGGGCGGCCTTTACCGGGAGGAGGTCGTGCTCGCCGCCACCGGCGCGCCCGAAGGGCTCCTCCTCTGCGCATCGCCCGGGGAGGAGGTGGTCTTCGACGGAAGCGAACCGATCACCCGTTGGGAAGCCGTTGACGACCAGCCCGGTCTCCATCGTATCACGGTCCAACCCGGCAAGGGCGCGAACTTCAACCTCTGGGAGCCGAAAAGCCGCTTCCGCTACCAGCAGCAACCCGACGCCGCCGGTGTCGCGGCACGGCCGGGGAGTTTCTTCCGGCTGGAAAAGGAGACCCTTCTGGTTCATTCCCGCGACGGCCGGCCGCTGCGGGGCGACACGCTTCGCCAGAGCCGGGCCGCCGTCGCCATCACGGTGGAACGCTCCAAAGTGATCCTCCGCGGCATCCATTTCCGGAACGATCTCGGCGATCGCGACGCCGCCGCCATCACGATCCGCCCGTCGCGCCGGGAGGTCGAAATCCGCGACTGCACCATGAGCCACATGGTCAACGGCATCCGGATCGAAGCCCGCGCCGAGGCGGTCCGGATCGCCGATTGCGATCTGCGCGATGTCGGTACCGGGATCGTCAACCTCGGCTTTGACACCACCATCCGCGATTGCGTCATCCAGGCGGCCCGGGGCGACTTTGCGATTGAGCAGGAGATCGGCCTCTACAGCCGCAACGGCATCCGTTCCTACCATCCCGCGCAGGGGGCGACCATCTCCGGGTGCGTCACGGCGGGGTTCTGGGCCGGGCTCTACATCAAGACGGGGCTCTCGGTCGCCACCGGCAGGGACCAGGCGCGCCCGTGGCGGATCGAGCGCAACCGGTTCCTCGACGGGATCAAGCGCGGCGAAGCGTCGCAGGCGCTCCATCGCTACAGCGGCAACGTGATTGCAGGGGGAGCCGCCGTGTTCAAAAACCTCGAAGCGGTCGGGGCTAAAATGGAGGGAAACTACTTCATCGGGTCGGCGGGCGTACCGGTGGCGGAGATCTCCCACGGCAACCTCCTCGGCCCGCCGCCCTTCGCCGGGCTTGAGAAAGGGGCCGTCACCTTTCCGCCGGAAACGCCGCTCCCGCCCTCCCTGAAATGGGCTGCCGCTGCCCGCAACGTTGAATGGACGCCGGAAATCGCCGCCTTCCTCGATCCCGCCGCCGTCCGGCCGGCACCGGCCCGCGCCATCGAACCGCCGACCGTTGCCGCCTCGGCCCTGGGAGCCGTCGTCACCGCACGTTTTTCCACCCCGGGCAAAGGGGTCCTGCGCTACCGCGAAAACGGCGAGACCATCTGGCGGGAGATCGAAGGACGCGACAGCACCCTCTCCACCCCGGACACCGTGAACCGGTTGACCCACGAACCCGAGGAAGGCAGCCGACCCGGCTCGCGCCACGGCGTGAGCTTCCCCCTGCTCGGCGGAGAACTGGCCGCCGGAACGGAGTATGAATGGCAGGTCATCTACACCACCGCCGACGGGCAGCGGCTGGAAGGGGAGATCGGGCGGCTGACCGCCACCGGTGCTCCCAAAACGCTCCATCTCCGCGCGGGCGCTCCCTCCGAGGGAGCCGACGGTTCCCGGGAACATCCCTTCCCGCAACTGCAACCGGCGCTCGACCGGACGCTGCCGGGCGACACTCTCCTGCTGCAAAAGGGAGTCTACACCGCACCGGCGCTCCTCGCCCACGGAGGCACCGCCGCCCACCCGATCACCCTCCGCGGCGAAGGGGAGGAACGCTCGATCGTCGACGGCGGCCGGGAAGCGGCCATCCTCCTCGAACTGCGGCACGCCAGCCATGTGGTCGTGCGCGATCTGCAATGGCGCTGGTTTCGCAAGGCGGGCATTGCCGCCACCGACAGCCGGGCGGTCACGATCACCGGGTGCCGCTTCTTCAACCGTTCCTACGCCAGCCGCGAAACGCCGGACGGCTATGGGATTCTTCTCAAAAACACCCCCGGCGCGGGCATTACCCATTGCCTCTTTACCCGGACCATCTACGGCGTGCTGGCGCTCGACTCGCCGCAGCTTCAACTCCGCCACAACACCGCCTTCGGCAACCTTTTCTCTTCGGCCAACCTGGTGCAATCGGGCCGGGGCTCGGAGATCACCCACAACTCCTTCGGCTTCGCCGGGGTCGCCTCGCTGATCGTGCGGGAATCGGACCCCGAAGCCTTTGCCTCCATGAAGTGCGACTTCAACAACTACGGGGCGCTCCTCGGCAGGCATCCCGCCAACCGGGAACAGCTCCGCCCGGAAAACGACTTCCAACCGGCGGCCCGCTACGGCAGGGTCGCAAGCAGCAAGCGGATCATCGACCTGGTGACCGACGAAAACCGCGATCGCCTCCGCTTTTACCGGATGGAAGATTGGCGGGAATCCTCCGGCAAGGATCGCCACTCGATCTACGCCGATCCGCAATACGCCAACCCGCTCGAGGGCGATTTCCGCCTGCTCGCCTCGACGCCGAACCGGCTTGATGCCGAAGGGGAATCCCCCCGGCTCATCGGTGCCGCGCCGGTTGTCGAAACGCCGCCCCCGGTTTCAACAACACCGTAAAGGGATGCCTTGACGCAAGGGTTAAGCCTCCGCGCCGTTCGTGGCGTCGAGGGGCCAGCCGTGCCGACGGCGACGACGCAACAGCCAGAGGGCGGAAACGCCACCCAGGAGCCCCAGCGCCAGCGACGACGGCTCGGGAATGGCGGCGGTCGCGATCGTCAGGTCGCTGAACCGGAGAAATTCCACGTCAAAGAGCGACTTCTGGTAGCCAAACCCGGACAAGGTCAACTGCGCGCCGCCATCGGCGTAGTCAAGGATCACGTAATCGCCAAACTCGCCGCTGAAAACCACGGTGTCGCTCCCGGCGTCGCCGTAGATCAGGTCATTCATCCCGAGGGAAAAGATGATGTCGTCCCCCTCGGCACCATGGATCAGGTTATCGTCCCCTGCGCGACCGAGGAGGTTGTCGTCGGTCGCTCCGCCCCAGATCGGCATTCCGGCGATCTGCTCGGCGATGCTGTGGCCGCTTTCCCCCCACTTGGTCTGGAAGTAGCTGTTGTCCGCGCTTTCACGAAAGAGGTTGTAATGCGCCTGATTGCCAGCGCCGTAGGCGGGCATGAGATCGAGGGTTTCATCCAGTTCCCGGACCTCCCAGCTCCATCCTTCGGGAAGGACGACCGAGGCCACGGAATCGGGGATTTCCGCGTCGGTCTTCGCTCCGCTCGCCCCCAGAATGTATTCGTTGCCCCACTCATCGATCACGAAGTAGCGCTGGATTTTCGCCGCTTGCGGATCATTGTTTTCGTGCGCCCAGAAGGTCATCCTCTGGTTCTTCTCGTTGGAACTGAACTTGATGGTTCCCTCCAGAGGGGTTGTCTCGAAAGCCGCCGCTTCGTAGGCATTGCCGTACTCCGGGAAAAGATCGGTATTGTAAGGCCACATCGCGCTTTGAATGCGCGCGATGAATTTCCAGCTATAACCGCTGATCATCGCCATTTCGACTTCTCCGTTGGGGTAACCCGGGCTGCTGAAGGTCTCCTCCTCGTTGAACTCGCCATTACGGGGGGTGTTTTTGATATACCCCGGCGGCAGGAGGGTGCCCGAAGGGGGGCCGTCCCCCGGTTCCCACATCTCCAGTGCGTCCCACTGCGAGGGAGTGATGCGCTGCTCACCATCATCCAGGTAAACGTTGGTATACCCCTGATAATTGTTGTCAGAGGCCCCGGTGACATCGGCAATTTCGTAACCGGCCTGCAACGGCCCGGCGGCGAATATTCCCAGCCAGACAGGCAGAACGCGTAGAAACACGGCGGTAACTTTCATGACCTTCCGTCATACGAAGTCCCAACCCCGCCCGCACGTTTTTCTCCATGAATCGGACCAGGAATTTGACGAAATGAACCGGAAAGCCCCGTGGAACGCGGCAACGCTTGGCGCGCGGGTCGCCGCCATGTTACGTTTCCCGGGTGCTCACGGAGGCTGATACTTTCCAATGGGTGATCGAAGCTGCGCCGCCCGGCCAACTGCGGCGCGGGCTCGCCACGTGGCAGGCGTACGATGCCGCTTCCCGGGTTGATCTGACTGCTTCAGCCCTGCTGCTTGGCGAAAGCTGGCTGGTGATCGACCCGATCCCCCTCGCCCCGGCGGCCTTCGAGCGGCTGTTGCAGGAGATGGCCCCGGCACAGGCCGTCGGCGTGGTCCTGACCAGCGCCAACCATGAACGGAGCGCCCGCTGGTGGGCCGGGCGGCTTTCCGTGCCGCTCCATGCCCACCCCGAAGCAGCCCCGGCGATGGAGGGAACGATCGACATGCCGTGCCTTCCCGGCCAACCGCTTTTCGCAGCGCTCGAAGTCGTCCCCCTGCCCGGGGCGGCACCGGGAGAGATCGCTCTCTACGACGGCGCGATGGGCGGCCTCTGGATCATCGGCGATGCGTTGATCCACCTGGAGGCCACCGGCCTCTGCTTCCTGCCCGACCGGTATTGCTCCGACCCGGGCCTGCTCCGCCAGAGCGCCCGCGCGCTGCTGGAGCGCCCGTTCCGGACCGTCGCCTTCGCGCACGGACCGGCCTTGACCGCTGATGCCTTCCAATCCCTTTCGGCGCTGATCCCTGGCGAAAAAACGCCCTGAAAAAATCATCGCCCGGGCAGCCACGGCTTTTCCCCGGAATCGAGTTTTTGCTTCATCTCCTTTGCGGAGAGGTTCTGGACATGACCGTCCGCAAAGAGAACATTGGCGGAACCGTTCAGCCGGTCCGGGGCGCGCGCGCCCACCCGGTGACGGTCGGGCGCCATGTCCTCACAGAGAGCGGGCCAGGTCGTCCATTGCGCACAATGGGCGTGATCCCAGGTTCTGCTGACGGGGCGATTGCTGATAAACATGATGGCCGTACGGGAAGGAGAAGGAATCTGCAAAAGACGCCGATACTCTTGCGAATCGAACACCACGTCGTTGAGCAGGTAACTCGTCGCGTTCAGTTCCCGGATTCGTTTCCGCCGCTCCTTTTCATCCGCCGGGCAGACGCGAACCTCATCCACGTTGCTCAAATAGTCCGCCAAAACATAAATCCAGCTATATTCGATGGTGTTGACCCATTGGCCATTGATCTTGAATCTGGAATCCCCCGTGCTGTGCGAGGTTACCGGGAGCGCTCCGTTGTGTTCGGCGGCATGGAGCAGGATGGCCGCCCCGATCTGGCGCATGTTGGATGCGCACTTGGTGCGGTTCGCCGCCATGAAGCCGCCGGAGATCGCCGGGATCGCCACGCCGGCCAGGATGGCAACCGTCACACAGACGACCAGGAGTTCGAGCAGGGTGAATGCGGAATTTTCCCGCCGGGCGAACATGAAATGGGGTTCTGTAAAAACCGGCCTGCGCGCGGATGGCGCAGGCCGGATCAAGCCGCCTCTCAAGACAACCGGGCCAACGAACGCCGCCGCAAAAGAACGAGCATGGCGCCCCCCGCAGCCAGCAGCGCCCAGGTTCCCGGTTCAGGAATGACGCCCACCTGAAGGCCGAATGTTCCGGCACCGGTGACATCGACCGGCTCGCCGCCGCCGATATAGGTACCGCTCCATTCGAAGGTGACTTCGTAAATCCCCGTTTCGCTAAACCACCAGTCATTATGCTGGTGCCCGCCAACGGCAAATTCCCACTCGTTGTCGGCCACCGTGTAACCGTCGCCCAGACTGGAAAACCAGACGAACGTCCCCAATCCGGAAACCGTCTGCGAAATCGCCATTTGCCCCGGCCCGGAAAACCCGGTCAGGGTCAAGGTGATGGCTCCGCCCAGCCAGTCGTCGGGCAATCCCACTTCTTCCAGGCCAAACCCGAGGTTCGGGGGATAAGCCGTAATCCCGGTCCGGTAAACGGCGGTCCCCGTACTCACGCCCAGGGCATCGGCGACGGAAGCATTGCCGACATTCGACGTGGTCGATAATCTTGCCACCAGATCCCCGGGGGCAAACTCCTCGCCCTCCGCCAAAGGCGCTCCATCCACCATCGCGCCCGCGCCAATGTGCCAATGCGGCTCGAATTCCGTCTCTCCCGGAGTGTACTCCACTCCCAGGTCTCCGTGGCCGTTCGTATAAATCGACTGGGCCGCCACACCGGGAACGGCGAAAGCGAGCCCCCCTGCCAGAAATGCCGCCATCAAAAGAAAGGTTGGTTTTTTCATGAGGAGCGCAGCATGGCGAAATTGCGGCTATTGCGTCAAACCAATTTGCAAGTTATTTGCATTTACAAGGAATTAACTCATCCAATCGATCGTTTTTAAAAGGTTTCATCAACCGATCTCTTTTAACAAACGCAATGTCTTTGCGATTTTTTTAAGAACCTCGCACTCGCGGGCCGGAAAAAGGCCATCCGGCGGCCCCGGCTCGGAATACGCTTCCCTTTCCCCTTCGAAAGACGTTTCTTAAAGAGCGCAGGGAGGTTCGCCCCGTCGATGGAGAGCGCCCCTTCCCCGCCCGCCGCCGCCAACGCCCATGCTCGCCTTTGTCCTACGCCGCCTTGCCACGATG
>Ga0182739_1003244_pt1 | contig 14409 bp, 13 predicted proteins | sample eDN5th30CBELigBY_FD_128873 | JGI IMG/M metagenome (GOLD analysis project Ga0182739, IMG submission 128873) | Enriched backyard soil microbial communities from Emeryville, California, USA - eDNA 5th pass 30_C BE-Lig BY (version 2) (version 2) | ecosystem: Environmental > Terrestrial > Soil >... | reverse complement strand
TCGTCATGATGAGTTAGGAGAACTGACTCATAGTTTTTTAAGAATGTCGAAAAAATTAGAACAAATAGATGACGTGAGGAAAGAATTCATTTCAAATATATCTCATGATATACAGTCACCACTTTCGAATATTAAAGGATATACCAACTTACTAGAAAATGAATCAATAAGCCAAGAAGAAAGAGGGCAATACATTTCAATCATTAACGGTGAAATTAGAAGACTTTCTACTTTAACAAAACAATTATTGCTGCTCGCCTCGTTAGATCGAAATGAGGATATTATGAAGAAGGAACCCTTCAACGTAGGTCAGCACATGAAGGAATTAGTTCATCATTACCAATGGTTAGTAGGTGAAAAAGGTATCATGCTTAGCTACTCCTTACCAGATATTAAGATTACTGGGGACCCATCCTTACTTAATACGGTTTGGGATAACCTTTTATCAAATGCCATTAAATATAATAAACCGAACGGTAGTATAGATATATCAATAGAAGATAAAGGAGAATTTGTCTCCGTAACTTTTGAGGATACAGGAATAGGGATGAAAGATACGGAATTAAAAAGGATATTTGATCGCTTTTATCGAGCAGATATAGCACGTACAAGAACTGTTGAGGGGTCAGGCTTGGGTTTATCGATTGTTGCTACAATTGTCAAACTGCATGGGGGGCATATTATTGTGAATAGTGAAGAAGAAGTAGGGTCTACTTTTATTGTAGAAATACCAGTTTAGGTAGGTGTAGAAGAGTGTGTGAAGGATTCTACTATAGGGTGCGTTTCGTATTATAGGGTTAACCAGTTTTTACTGGTTGCCCTTTTTTATTCATATGCATCGCTTCTATTCCAGAAATAACAGACTTCGCTGAGTGAAAGGCACTTAATCCTAACATTGAACGAACTCGCTTTTTAATAACCTGATAATCTTGTTCTATTACGTTATTCAGATACTCTACTTGCCAAAGTCTTAGAGTTTTTGCACCAGAACCATTTTCTGAGTTCTAAACAAGTAGGTTGGTGTAAGTCTTGTAGACCATCATATAGTAACGTAGCAATTTAAGCTATTTCAGGAGCAAGAGGAAAAGACAAGGCGTGCTGCAACGGCAACTATTTATCATCAGCCAATTTCAAATATTATCAACAAGTCGAACTACTTTCACCCAAAAAACATATTAATTTTCTAGCATTTAAAAAAAGTAGTGGTGTTTTTTTATTCATTATGTATAATAAAAAGAAAATCGTATTCATTACGATTTAAAATAAAAAACAAATCGTAATGAATACGATTTGTTTTTTAAAATCATGATGAATTTCATTTTGAAAATTAGGAGGAATACATAATGAAAAGTCGAGTCATATTCATCGTGTCACTAGCTGTAATGATTGTATTATCTGCATGTAGCTATGATGGGGAAGTAAGAGAAACAAAGAATAATGAAGAACAAGCAAATACATTAACGTTGTCTTGGCCAGTAGATATTGGAGAAGTAAATCCGCATTTATATACACCAAATGAAATGTTTGCGCAAGCGATGCTTTATGATCCACTTGTTGTATACAACAATGATGGTACGTTATCGCCAGGATTAGCAGAGAGTTGGGATATAGCTTCAGATGGTAAAACGTATACATTACATTTACGAGAAGGTGTGCAATATTCGGATGGCTCGCTTTTAACAGCGGACAATGTCAAACGTAACTTTGATACGGTTATTGAGAATAGTGAAGCGCATAGCTGGTTAGAGGTTGTAACGGTAATAGAGGAAGTAGAAGTGGTGGATGAATTAACGGTGAAGATTCATTTAAAAGAAGCGTATTATCCATTTTTACAGGAGTTATCCTTAATTCGTCCGCTTCGTATGTTAGGGGATGCGGGCTTCCCAGAGAGTGGCAATACAGCAGATGGGATTAAAGCACCAATTGGTACAGGTCCATGGATTTTAACAGCCTATGAACAAGATCAGTATGCAGAATTTACGCGCAATGAAAATTATTGGGGTAAAAAACCTTCGATTCAAAAAGTTGTTGTGAAAATAATTGCTGACTCACAATCACGTATTATGGCGCTTGAAAAAGGCGAGATTGATTTAATTTTTGGTAGTGCCCAATTAGCACCAACTGAGTTTACAACATTACAGCAAAATGCGAATTATATTACGCAAGTGTCGGAGCCTTTATCGACACGCATTATTTCAATGAATACAACGTATGGTGTGACGAAGTATAAAGAAGTACGTCTTGCATTACAGCATGCGTTAGACCGTCAAACGATTATTGAGCACGTGCTAAATGGATTAGAGCAGGAGGCCTATTCATTATTTGCACCAGGGTTTCCCTATAGTGATATTGAAATTAACGAATATGAATTCGATTTAGACAAATCAGCGGCCATTTTAGATAAAGCAGGTTGGATAGTAGATGAAAAAACAGGTGTCCGCGTAAAAGATGGCAAGTCATTAACAATCACGATTCCTTATAACAGTGATGACCAAGTACATAAAGCCATCTATGAATATTTACAAGGTACATGGAAAGAAATTGGTATTGATGTGCAGTTAATCGGTGAAGAGAGTCAAATTTTATATGGGCGTTCGAAAGCAGGTGAATATAACTTAATCATGAATGATTCATGGGGTGCTCCATACGATCCGCATATGTATCTCCGCACGATGACAGGTGAAAAGCAACTTGGCTTCTACGCAAAAGAAGGAACAGAATCAAATGAGCAGCTAACACGTGACATTTTACGTGTTATTCGCTCAACGGATGAGGCAGAGCGTGAAGCACTTTATGAAAGCATCATTCAAACGATTCATGAGGAAGCAATTTTAATGCCGATTTCGTATCGACAAAATTACTTAGTCGCAAATGATGTGTTCGAAGCGATTACGTTTTCACCACAACAATATGAAGTACCAATTAATTTGTATGAAATGAAGTGAGTAAATGGGACAATTTTTAACGAAACGCCTACTAAGTATGGTACTAGCATTATGGGGAGTCACGATTATAGCCTTCTTTTTAGTACGTATTATGCCAGGTGATCCTATAGAAGCTTATTTTCAGGCCAATCATATTCCCGTTACGGAAGAGGTAATACAACAATTACGCGAGGAGCAAGGGCTAAATGAGTCCTTGCTCACGCAATATGTCAATTGGTTAGGGAATGCGGTGCAGCTAGATTTTGGCGAGTCCTTCATGACGAATAATCCAGTAATTGAAGAGTTGGTCATGCGTTTTGGGGTTACGATCCAGCTTGCACTTGTCTCGTTTGTAGTTATTTTAATTATTTGTATCCCAATCGGTATTTTAAGTGCGGTGAAGCGAGATTCTTGGTTTGATCGTCTAACACGATTGACCGTTTTTTCAGTAGCTTCTATGCCAAGTTTTTGGCTTGCCTTTGTCCTTGTTTATACGATGGCATTGAAGCTTGATTTACTTCCGTTAATGGGATGGGGAACTGTAGATATGATGATTTTACCTGCGCTTACTTTAGCGTTAGGTGTTGTCCCTTATTATGTACGAATGATTCGTACGAGTATGATTGAACAAATGGAGCAGCCATTTGTGACGTTTGCAAGAGCGCGCGGTATTCCAGAGCATATAATTGTACGTCGCCATATTTTTAAAGGGACGTTAACACCGCTTATTACATCACTTGCGATGACGTTAGGTGTGTTGTTAGGTGGAGCTGCTATTATTGAAATGGTCTTTACGATTCCTGGTCTTGGGCGTTTTATTGTAGAGGCGATTACGGCACGAGATTATTATGTGTTACAGGCGTTTATTTTTGTTATCAGCTTTTTCTATATTGTGATAAATTTTATGGCGGATTTAGTTTGCGCCTGGATTGACCCGCGCATTCGTTTGAAGGAGGATGCCTCATGAAGAAAAAGTGGGCGCTCTATGTTAGCAGTGTTTTAACAGGTCTGCTATTTTTGGCTGCTATTTTTTCCCCTTGGATTATGCCGAATGATCCACATGCACCGAATATGGTGATGAAACTACAAGGGTTTTCAGTGCAATATCCGTTAGGCACAGATCATTTAGGGCGATGTGTGCTATCGCGGTTAATCGAAGGGACAAGAGTATCATTATCCATTGCCTTTGTTGTATTAATCGCAACGCTAACGATTAGTATGATTGTTGGTTTGATTGCTGGGTTTGTAGGCGGGTGGATTGATATTATCCTCATGCGGGTTTGTGATATTTTACTGGCGATTCCAAATTTCATTTTTGCTTTAGTCATCGTGGGTGCATTAGGCGCGGGGATGAAAAATTTACTCATTGCTCTTGTGCTCGTAACATGGGTTGGTTTTGCACGCATTATTCGCAATATGGTGAAGAGCTTAAAGGAAACCGATTATGTTATCTATGCACATGTTTGTGGTGTGGCGAAGTGGAGAATTATAACGCGTCATATTGTGCCGTTTGTGTTCCCGCAAATGCTTTTATTGAAGCTGATTTCTTTAGGAACAACAATTTTAATGATTTCTGAGCTATCATTTTTAGGACTGGGTGTCACAGCACCGATAGCAGAATGGGGCATGATGATTAGTGAAAGCAAAACGTATTTAACGACCCAGCCCGAGTTGATGCTTATTCCAGGGATTATGATTTCATTAACGGTGTTAATTTTTAATGCATTTGGGGATTCGCTTCGAGATGTACTCTATCCAAAAACAACGTAGGAGGGATGGTCATGCTGACAGTTGAAAATTTGAATGTAACGCTGCGAAATGGTGATGTGCAAAAGCATGTGCTTCATGGTGTAAGCTTTTCTATTCCTGTAGGTAAAATTATTGGGATTATTGGTGAGAGTGGAAGCGGAAAATCTGTTTTATGCACCACGATTATGCAGCTTTTCAGAAAGCAGCGTCAAGTGACAGGAGAAATTATTTATAAAGGTCAGTCGCTCCTGGATTTACCTGAAAAGGCAATGAGCAAGTTGCGCGGGGATGAGATGGCGCTGATTATGCAAAACCCGATGGCGATGTTTAATCCCATTGTCACCATTGAGCAACATTTTGTGGAGACGATTCAAGCGCATCGAAAGGCAACAAAAAAGCAGGCACGTGACCAAGCAAGAGAGCAGTTAAAACGATTCCAATTATTTGATGAGGCTGTGCTAAAAAAGTATCCGCATGAGCTAAGCGGTGGTATGCTACAGCGTATTATGATTGCTATCGCAGCAAGTTTGAATCCGTCCTTGTTGTTGGCAGATGAACCAACAACCGCACTAGATACAACTACACAGCTTGAAATTTTAAAAGAACTAAGAAAGCTGCATGGGGCAACCGGGATGTCGATGCTTGTTGTGTCGCATGATTTAGGCGTCATTGCCAATTTGGCAGAAGAAATTATAGTGATGCGACACGGTGTGATTGTAGAGCGAGGAACGGCGAATCACATTTTACAGCATCCAATCCATCCCTATTCACAAACGCTAGTCGCAGCAAGAGACGAGCATTGTACATTAGATGAGCTAACAGATCATTTTGACGGCGTCATTACAGGAGAACTTATGCTTTATGATGAAAATCATTGGGTACGAATGGAGACGAGAGTATGATTACCATTGAGCAAGTATCTAAATGTTATACGAAAAAAACATTATTTAAAAAAGCGTCTATTGTTCAGGCAGTACGTAATATATCCTTGACGATTCAAGAAGGTCGATGCTTTGCACTTGTTGGGCCAAGTGGATCAGGCAAAAGTACATTAGGGAAAATGATTTTAGGTATTGAAAAACCTGATACAGGATCTATTTATTTTCATGAAACAAATATTCATCAGGCAAAGGGAGAGGAGCGTCGATTTTTACAACATGCACTACAAGTGGTGTTCCAGGATTGTCATAGTGCGGTTAATCCGCGAATGAAGGTACGGGATATTATTGCAGAGCCGATGCGTGTGCATCAACAATTAACGAAGCAGCAAATAGAGAAGCAGGTTGGTGAGCTATTGGAAATGGTCGGTTTGAATCGCGAAGATATGCATAAATATCCGCATCAATTTAGTGGGGGACAACTGCAACGTATTACGATTGCACGTGCGATTTGCACAAAGCCGAAGTTAATTGTATTAGATGAATCGATTAATAGCTTGGATGTATTAGTGCAAATTAGTATTTTGAAGTTACTGAAGAAGTTGCAGCAGGAGCTAAATTTGACCTATTTCTTTATTACCCATGATTTGCATGCCGTAAAGCTATTTGCAGATGATGTAGCGCTTATGCATCAAGGGGAAATTGCCGAGTGTATACAGGTTACAGAGTTAGCAAACGTTCAGCATGAAGCAAGTAAGGCGTTATTAGCCGCACAATTGCCGATTGATTGTGTACACAATTATTTGCGTGATGTAAAGGAGCATGTGTCGTGAAGAAAAGTCCATTATCACCTAGTATGCTACAGATGTATGGTCTTTCCATTTTTTACTTTACAGCGAATTCTGTACTGACGATTATTTTTCCTTTGCAAGCGTCAAGTCATGGCATGCCAGAAGCAGAAATCGGTATTATGATGGGCGTGTATATGTTTGTTTGTATGATTTTGCGTCCATGGGCAGGTCAAATGGTAGCCAAGCATAGTGTGTTCACAATCATGAAATGGCTATTAGTAGGACATGCCGCAGCGTTGCTGATTTATGTATGGTTAGGTGTGGAGAGCTTGTATGCAGTTCGTATTTTACAGGGGGTAGTAACAGCTTTCTTCTCGATGGCTATGCAAATTGGTGTTGCTGAAGTGTTACGTGATGAGGATCGTGGTCAGGGAATGGCAATGTATTCTCTTTCTAGTGTGCTACCGAGTTTATACGGACCAGCGCTGGCGTTATTGTTATGGTATCAAGGTGATATGACCTGGCTATTATTGTTTGTGACTACATTAGCCTTTTTACCCTTGCTGTTTTTTATACGCTCTCCACTACCAAAAATGAAGAAGACTAATGCCTCTTTTACAATGAGGGAAATGGTCGGAGCCATCAAGGGTGCGCGCCATCATAAAGGATTAGTAGTCGCCTCTGTTGTGATGTTAATCGGTGCTAGTATATTCGGTGCTATTTCGGCCTTTTTACCCCTTTATTTTGTGACGACAGGTGTAGGGAATGCTGCTTTATATTTGTTTATACAAGCGATTGTCGTTGTAGGGAGCCGTTTTGTGTTTCGCAAATATATTCCCTCTGATGGAAAATGGCATCCTAAATTTATTGCGATTGTACTAGCAAGTTCTATTATTGGTACAACGCTATTAGCATTGTTACCATTGATTGGTTCCTTCATTTATATTAGTGCCTTGTTTAATGGAATCGCTACCGCGATGCTTTATCCGACATTAACAACGTATATTTCTTTTGCTGTTCCAGAGGAGCAACGTCATATTTTGCTAGGGGTATTTTTGTCCTCGTATGATTTAGGCTTTTCGATGGGCAGTATGATGATGGGCTTTGTCGTGCAATTTATGTCTTATGAATTGATGTTTGCAGCTTGCTCTATCGTCGGTTTAATGGCCTTATTTGTCAATTTCACTGGGCAAAAAGGTGCTGTCGCCGTAAAGCAAGTATCGATCCATTAAAAATGCTGCATACAAAAAAGGTGTAGAAAGCATTAACTTTAAAAAATAAGAAATACCGGATTTTAATTCAATTAAATATTAAGATTTTTGCTTAAGTAGTAACATGATTTTCGTTAAATAAGTGGCATGCTTTTGGCATGCACTTAAAATAACAAGCGATAATCGCTGCTTATTAAAAAACTATTGACTCCTATTAGCTGGTTTAATTGAAGAACACACGATAATTTTTTGTTGTGGTAGTAAATGAGGTCATATATAGTACAAAAAGGGATAGATAAGGCAAAATATTAGCTGCTTTATCTATCCTTATTTTTTATCACATGTTGAGTTTTGTTCTTTGCTTTCTGTTAAAAACAAAAAGGTTAGTAGACTAGTAATGATAATAAAGACAGCGGTGAAGAAAAAGGGTGACTTATATCCTGCAATCTCTAGCAGCCAACCGCCAATTGGCGCTCCAAGCAGTGTTCCGGCGATAGGGCAATCCCCATTACGAGCCCGCGTTCTTTTGCTGCAAATAAATCGGCGAGTAAAGCTAAAGCGGCTGCCCAAGTAACCGCAGTGGAATAGCTGATATATATAAATCTAATCATTATGGAGGAAGGATGGAGCGTTTCTTTTATATAAGGAGTGATTGGAATGGTTAAGCTATAGAGAAGCGTGTCAATGAATAAAATGACCATTACTAAACTTAATCCGACTTTTTGTTGTTTCTGCATCTGTTTAAATACATTCACCTGTTTTACCTCGAAACGTATGGTAATTAAAAAACTCAATTTGTGTTTTTAGTTTTCTATAACAATAAGAAAAGAGGCTGACTAGTCATACATGGTGCCAGACTCTTGTTTTATTACTTTCCTTGCTGTTTTCCACCCCGTCCAAATAAAATAATGACGACAATAGAATCATAAGCTTCCGAAATGGTTGTGCTGTTATCAAGAAAAAAACGACGTTCCAGTGTTAAATTTTTCGCATTCATAATAAGTTTCATAATGAGCGGACATTTTGATGCTGGGGCTGTTCCAAAAGTCATGAAAGTGGCTTTCAGGGCAGTCCTCCCGTTTAATTGAACAATCATTCTCCTCGGATAATTACTTTTTTACCATCCTCAAAAAGTACGTTTAAGGACAAAATTCAAGAATCCAGCCAGGAAAAAGTCCTTCATCAAAGTCATGAAGGGCAAAATCCAGCAAAGGAATGGAGCTGTCCATTGGATTTTCGTTAATCCTTTTTATTTTACGGACTTTTTAGACAGCCTCATGGTTATGTGTAGTTCACTATATTCTTACAGATTTATCAATGCTACGGAATAAGATTTCCGGAAGCCCAATCAAATGTAGTGAAATAAACATAAGGTATGATGAGGTGATTTCAAATGGTAAAAGTGTATCTTGATCCAGGCCATGGCGGTTCCGATCCAGGAGCAGTAGGAAATGGATTACTAGAGAAAAACTTGACGTTAGATATTGCTAAAAGAGTTCGCGATGGGTTATTGAATAGATATGAAAATGTTTCCGTTAAGATGAGCAGAACGACAGACAAGGCAGTTTCTTTAGGAGCACGGGCTGATGACGCTAATCGTTGGGGAGCTGATTTATTCATCTCAATTCATATTAATTCCGGTGGCGGAACGGGATTTGAGGATTATATCCATCCAAATGCCAGCAAAAAAACAGTTAGTTATCGAGACGCTTTTCATAAGGAATTTATAAAGCATGTGAGTTTCCGAAATCGAGGTCGAAAAACGGCTAACTTTCAGGTGCTGCGAGACACACAGATGCCAGCTATTTTGACAGAGAATGGTTTTATTGACCGTGCCAATGATGCGAACAAGTTAAAGAAGTCCAGCTTTCTGGATGACCTTGCTCTTGGTCATATTGAAGGAATTGCAAAAAGCTTGAATCTTCGACCGAAAAGCAATCAAAACAGTGATGAAGAAGGCAACAAGAAAGATGATTCGACATTTCTCATCCGTGTCATCACACCGGATTTGTACTATTATAATAAGCCTGATTGGGATGCAAAAGTGGGCAAGGTACAGAAAGGGGAGGTTTTTACCGTTGTTGACACATTAACGGTTAATGGGTCTAAGATGTACAAGCTAAAGAGTGGAAATTATATAACGGCTTACCCAGGGTATGTAGAAATCATCTAAGCGTATGATGTTCTATAAGAGCTTGTAGTTGAATAGTTGATAACTATCTATAAGCCGTAGATCAACTTGATAGGTAGTTGGTGCAAAGTGCAGATGACGGATTGGTTCATGATAAAATAAAAAAACATCAGGCATTCACTGATGTTTTTTTTATTTTTAATTGGGCTGTAACAATAACAGCACTAAAAAGTAGAGGCGATGATTCATCCTTCTGCACTATGTTATAATGACTTTTATTACCTTTTTAAAAGGAGTGTTCCCATGCAATTAACGATTCGAGCTACGGGAGAAAATGTGAAAGTTATTTCATATTTATTAGCAAAAAACCCGAACAATGTATATGAACGGAATCATAAAGGGCATTTAGTAAGGCTTTTTTATAGTGAATGTAGTGAAACAGAGTTAGATGTAACCATTTTTGTCACACCTGATTCATTGGAGTTGAAGCAGAATGGCTCTTATACATATGATATTACACATTATATTAACGATCGGGAGTTTGCGGTAAGTAGTATTTTTTGTTCTTTTATTCGACCGGCTCTTGGGACAGCACTAAATGGTCAGCCGAAAGAAGAATATAAGGAGTGGGTTAATCATTGCTTTCCTTTTGAATTCCAATTTGGACCTGTTTCTTCAACCCTTTCTAATGAAGAGATTAGAGCTCTTTTTGAACCGTTAGGGTATGAGACGACTATTTCTCGTGCTGAAACGAATTACTCTTTTCATTTGAAGCAAAAGAGTACAGCGAGATTTATCTCGTTAAAAGGCTCCACGACTTTACAACATGGACTTCGGCAGCTTTTTGTATTAATTCCTGTTTTAGATAATTATAAACATTACTATATTGATGAAAAAGAAATCGAGAAGATTGAACGATATGGTGAAGGATGGTTGGAAAATCATCCGTTGAAATCATTTATTTTACGCCAAGCTTTACGTTTTAAAGAAGTCTATAGCATCGTTCAGAAGACAGAAGAATCTGAAGAAAGTAAAGAAAAAACGGTGAAAATACGTCTTAATGATTTACGTTACGAGAAAATTATAGAAATGGTCAAAGGAATCGAACCAAGAAGAAGGATTGTGGACTTTGGTTCTGGAGAGGGAAAGTTATCACTAAGATTAGGATTTGTGGATGGAGTGCAGGAAGTGTTAGCTGTTGAACCTTCAGAAACAGCTGCACTTCAGGCTATAGAGCGGTTTGAAAAAGTTCGTCATCAAGAAGGATTTGTGATGCCGACACCATTATGGGGTTCCCTGTTTTATTATGATGAACGATTGAAAAATAAAGATATTATGATTTTATGTGAAGTGATTGAACATATTGATGCGTATCGATTGCCGAAGATGATGGATACAATTTTGAATGAATATCAACCAAAGGTGTTAATAATTACGACACCAAATCAAGAGTATAACGCGGTTTATAATTTAGGAGAACAGATTCGCCATCATGATCATCGATTTGAATGGACGAGAGAAGAATTTCAAACATGGTGTGTGGATAGAAATAATGGCAACTATGAGTTAGCGTTCATTGGAATTGGCGAAATGCATGAACAGTATGGCTGTCCAACCCAAATGTGTGTGTTTTCAAGGAAGGAGGTTGAATGATGCAAATTACACTACCGCATGCAGGAATTGTATTACTTGTCGGACCGTCTAATAGTGGGAAATCTACACTATTAAAAAGAATGATTGATAACGATTGTATTCTCGCTTCTGAAGTAGTTAGTTCAGATGATTTTCGAGTGTTAGTCAGTGATACCGAGTTTATCGATTATCAAAACAGACCGAAGGACGAGGCAGACGGCCTATTCGATCAATATCAACGTATTTCAAAAGAAGCCTTTTTGATGTTAGATTCGGTCGTTTCAGCACGGAGTCGGTTGAATAAACTGACGTTTGTTGATGCGACTCATCTTCATCCGGATGATCGAAAAAGATATATCGCGATTGCCCGAAAATATCATGTGCCGCTTATTGCGCTTGTGTTAGATATTCCTCAAAATGTTCTTTTGGCACGAGATACACAAAGGGAAAATCCACGAGGGAAAAGAAGGATTAAACAGCAAGACCAAGTATTTAAGCGAGAAAAACGTTTTTTGAAAAAAGAGGGTTATACGGCAATTTACTATATTAATGAGACAAATGATATAACTTTTATGAGACGGAAAAATCCAATTGAACAAGAAATCGAGCATGGTTTAGATATTATTGGAGATATTCATGGCTGTTATGATGAAATGATTGCGCTATTAGAAAGGCTAGGTTATCAAGAAAATGAGGATGGATTATATATACATCCAGAAGGAAGAAAATTTCTATCGATTGGGGATGTGATGAGTCGTGGCCCACAATCTTTGCATACGATGCAATTTTTCTTACATCATGTTCAACATCAACTCGCCTATATGATTGATAGTAATCATGGCTGGAAAATCGCTCGTTGGCTAGATGGAAAAAAGGTGACGTTACAACATGGCGATGAAAAGGTAGCTCAAGAATTTGAAGAGTACGAAGTAGAATATGGAGCAGAGCAGGCAGAAGTACTGAAACAGAGTTTGAAAGAATTTTTGCTGAAGGCGCCTTCACACTATGTGTTTACCAAAAATGGTGTCCCAACATTAGTTTGTACTCATGCCGGGATTAAAGATGAATATATTGGGAAGCAATCTCGTGACATTAGTGATTTTTGTCGTTATGGAGATACAGATGGATTGGATGAAAAGGGGAAACCAAAGAGGAAGGATTGGTTTGTCCACCATCAAACAAGTACACTCATTGTTTGGGGACATGATCCAAAACCGCAGCCACTGCTTATTAATAATACTATTAATATTGACCAAGGTGTTGTTTTTGGAGGAAAGCTAACCGCATTTTGTTATCCGGAAAAGGAATTTGTATCGGTTAAAGCTGCTAAAGATTATGCGCAGTCTCCAGATAATCCGCTCGTAGAATGGGAAGCAAGCCGATTGAATCCACCGAACATTGGTAAATTTATTAATGGATATTCAGTATTAACGGAACAATTAGGAGAAGTACGCATTCAGCAAGGAATTGTCAAACCGACGATTGACGCAATTTCACATGATACGATTCCGATTGAGCAATTAATCTATATTCCTCCAACAATGAGTCCAACTCCAAGTGCATCTGCTTTAGATGATTTTCTAGAGCATCCGAAAGAAGCGATTGACTATTATCGGAATCAAGGAATAACAACAATGGTTGCTGAGAAAAAGCATATGGGAAGTCGAGCTGTTCTCTTTTTATTCAAAAATGAAGCAGCTGCGGAAAAACATACAGGATTTCAAACATTGGGGACTATCTATACAAGAAGAGGCAGACGTTTCTTTGATGCTGCCACGGAAAATCAGATTGTTCGAAGGTTGAATCAAGATTTACAGTCTTATTTCGATAAATATAATACGGAATTTGTTCTATTAGATGCAGAAATTATGCCATGGAATTTAAAAGCGCGTGAACTAATCAATAATCAATATGCTCATGTTGCCGAAATTGCCGTATTGGACCGAGCAACATTGAAAGAGAAGTTAGAAGCTGTTGCTGGAACAAATGAAGAGCTAAAGGCATGGCTTCAAGAGTATGAAGTAAAACTAGACCATGCAAAAACGTTTAAAGAAGTGTTTCAGAAATATTGTTGGGATGTTGACGGGGTAAGTAGGATTCAAATTGCTCCATTTCATGTGTTAGCTCATAGCAGTCAGACCTTCTTCAATCAACCGCATACTTGGCATATGGCAATGAATCGAGAATTGGCTGAGCTTTCTACTATATTTGTTGAAACGGAATATAAAGTTATTAGAGATGAAGCAAGTGAAGCGGAAATCATTCAATGGTGGGAAGAGATGACAAGTGATGGACATGAGGGGATTGTAATTAAACCGGAATTTTTTATTACAGAGAATCGAGGGCAATTGCTTCAACCAGCGATTAAAGTAAGAGGTCAAAAATACTTGAATATTATTTATGGTATGGACTATTTATTTCCTGAAAATCTTAAACGATTGAAGAGAAGAAATACAGGAAAAAAACAAAAATTAGCATTAAAAGAGTTTGCACTAGGGGTTGAAGGGATACAAAGATTTGTTAATGGGGAATCGCTTGAAAGGGTACATGAATGTGTACTTGCAACATTAGCAATGGAGTCGGACCCTGTTGACCCAAGGTTATAAAAAGAAGCACTGAACCTCGATTCAGTGCTTCTTTAGTAAGCGGATTAAAGACAAGCTTTTTATATTATAAGGCATTTACATGTTTTATTTTATTTGCAATACGACGACCTTTTCCATAAGGAATACATAGGGGAGTGCCAAAGAGAGGATCTTGTGCAATTTGGCATTCCATGTCAAAGACGTTTTTGACAAGATCAGGACTGATAATCTGTTCTGGTTTTCCTTGGGCAAAGACGGTTTGATTACGAATAGCTACGATATGATGAGCGTAGCGACAAGCGAGATTTAAATCGTGTAAGACCATGATGATGGTTCGCTGCTCTTTTTCATTAAGTTCAAATAGTAAGTCTAGAATTTCAATTTGATGTGTTAAATCGAGATAAGTCGTTGGTTCATCTAATAGAATGACTTCTGTATCTTGTGCTAATGTCATTGCAATCCATGCTCGTTGTCTTTGGCCGCCAGAAAGTTCATCTACTTGTTTGTC
>Ga0182739_1003243_pt1 | contig 14409 bp, 15 predicted proteins | sample eDN5th30CBELigBY_FD_128873 | JGI IMG/M metagenome (GOLD analysis project Ga0182739, IMG submission 128873) | Enriched backyard soil microbial communities from Emeryville, California, USA - eDNA 5th pass 30_C BE-Lig BY (version 2) (version 2) | ecosystem: Environmental > Terrestrial > Soil >... | reverse complement strand
GTGGTGCTGATCCTGGCCGGCGCCGGCGTGGGTGCGCTGCTGCTGGCCATCCACCTGGGGGCCGGCCTGGTCGCCGCGGCCGTGATCTGCCTGGCCTGCGCGGGCATCGGGCACCGCGGTTCCCGGGCCTGGCCTCCGCCCCCTCACACCATCCACCACATGCCGTGACTGGAGTGGCCCAAGGGACCGGACGGGGCACATGATGCGGGGCGTCCGGCCCTGTACGGTGGTGCGTTCTTAGGGGCCCGCTCCCGGAGTCAGTCCTGGCCCAGCTCCCTGCGCCACTGTGCTTCCTTCTGGTAGTACTCGTTGCCGGCGAGGTCGGCAAAGTCCTCCAGTTCCTGGACCCGCCGGACCTCCAGCTTCATGCCCGGCCCCAGCGGGCAGCGCTTCGCCCATTCGAGGGCCTCCTCCACCGACGCCGCACGGACGATCCAGAAGCCGTCGAACTGCTCGCGCGTGCCGCAGTAGGCACCGTGGGTTGTGGTGGGCGCCTCGTCCGCGAAGTCGACGACGAAGCCCTCCTCCGCCGGGGCCAGCCCCTCCGCCGCAACCACGGCGCCGGCCTTCATCAGTTCCTCGTTGTAGGCGCCCATCCGGTTGAACATCTCCTCCAGGGGAATGTCCATGGCGGCTTCCCGGGCCTCCTCGGTGGCGCGCATGATGAACATGAACTTCATGGGTCCCTCCTTGTTGATGGACGCTGCGTTGACGGTCCCTGCGGGGATGGGCCCGGTCGGCGCGTCAAACGGTCCCGCCCCTCCACTATCCCGCCGGGCACGGGCCACGGGAACCCGTGGAGTTCCGGACGGTTCCCGGACGCCGGCGCCGCCCGCTAAGCCAGCCTCCACAGGTCCGCGGCGGTGTCGATGTCCCCGCCGTCGGACAGGTCGGAGCAGTCCACCAGATCCAGGACTTCCGGGTTCCGCGCCAGCCAGGTGCGCGCCCCGGCGTCGCCCCGCGCCGGCGCCGCGGCGGCCCGCGCCTGGGCCGCGCCGAACAGGACGGGGTGCCCCCGGCGCAGGCCTCCGGCGCCGTCAGCGAATCCGGCGGCGGAGACCCGGCCGGGGACGTGCGCCCGCAGCAGCCGCGCCACCAGCACGCGGTCAAGGCCGGGCTGGTCCACCACCGCCACCAGCACGGCGTGCCCGGCGGGGGCCGCCTGGATTCCGGCGCGGAACGAACCTCCCATCCCCGCGGCCCAGCCGGGGTTCTCCACGATCGCGCAGCCGGACAGGTCCGCCTCGGCACGCACGCGCGCGGCCTCCGCGCCGAGGACCACAACGACGCCGGCGCACCCGCCGGCCCGCAGCTCCCCCGCGAGCCGGGAAACCAGCGGGACGCCCCGGAAGGGCAGCAGTGCCTTCGGTCCGCGGCCCAGCCGGGTTCCGGCTCCGGCCGCCAGCAGCACGCCGGCGACGGGCGCGGGCTCCCGCGTCACCTGCGCTCCCACGGCATCCGGGCGGAGGTCGGCAGCGCGGCAACGGAGACGGCAAGCAGCGTCAGCAGCGTGCCCAGCGCCGTGACGGCGGTGACCACGCTGCCGGGCGCGGGGAACACAAGGTCCATCGCCAGCGACCCGAGCAGCTGTCCGGAGACCATGGCCAGCCCGGCCAGCAGCACGCCCAGGTGGCGGACCACCACCGCCCCCAGCCCGATGAACACGCACCCCAGCGGCCCGCCCAGGTAGTACCACCAGGCGGAGGGCAGGGCCTCGGGCCACCCCGTGGCCGCGACGGAGAGCAGCCATGCGGCCAGCAGCACGATCCAGCCGGCGATGAAGTTGACCAGGGTGGCGGTGATCGGGGTGCCGTAGTGCACGGTGGCGGTTCCGTTCATGGCCTGCTGGAAGCTCATCAGGAACCCGGCCGTAAGCGGCAGCAGAAGCAGCAGCAGGCCGGGCAGGCCGCCGTCGGAGGCCGTGCCCAGGCGCGGGGAAACCGTCCAGACGACGGCGGCGACGGTCAGTACGGAGCCGATGACGCGGATGCCGGTGATGTCCTTGCGTCCGCCCGGGCCGATGCCCAGCCGGTCCACCAGCAGCCCGCTCAGGGTGAGCCCGGTGACGTTGGCGACCGTGAACAGGGCCAGCCCGGTGAACGGGGCGGCGAAGCTCTGGCCCAGGACGAAGTACGCGCCGACGCAGCCAGCGGCCATGTACCAGAGGGGGAAGCGGCGTTCGCGCACCGAGTGGCGCAGCTGCACCAGCCCGTCCCTGCCCCCCCGCAGGGCCGCGGAAAGGACGGCCATCAGGACCAGGCCCACGCTGAAGCTCACCACGGCGGCCCCCAGGCCGTCCCCCATCTCCAGTGCGAGCTGCCCGTTGATGCGGGACTGGGCCGGAATGGCGAGGCCGGCGACCAGGCCCAGCACGATGCCGAGGGGCAGCGGAATCTTCGTCGTGGACGCCATGGGATCAGGCCTTTCGCGGGTGCGGACGGCCGCCGCGCTGCCAGGAGGCGACGAAGACGGCGAGCAGGGTGGCGAGGGTGCCGAGAACCTCCGCGGCGGTGACGTCCTCCGGATGCAGGGCCACGTCCAGCAGCAGGGAGCCGAGCAGCTGGCCGGTGACCATGCCGATGCCCACCAGCAGCGACCCGAGCCTGGGCACCAGGGTCACGCCGGTGACCACCATCATGATCCCCAGGGGGCCGCCGATGTAGTACCACCACAGCGGGGCGGCATCCGGGAGCACGCTCTGCGGCCCGGCGGCCGCCGCCCACGCCAGGCAGGCCAGGAGCAGGCCGGTGGACCCGGCGATGTAGTTGATGGTGGTGACGGTGGCGGTGGAGCCGTAGGCCTGCCCGGACCTGCCGTTCATGGACTGCTGGAAGCTGAGCAGGCCGCCGGAGACCACGGCCAGGGCCAGCACCGGCCAGCCGGAACCCTCGGCCCCGCCGGTGCGGCCGCCGGCGCCCAGCGCGGCGATCGAGGCGCCGGCGGCCAGCAGCACGGCCCCGAGGATCCGCTGGCGGGTGATGGGCCGCCTGCCGGCCGGGCTGAAGCCGATGACGTCGATGAGGATGCTGCTCAGGGTGCGGGCGGCCACCACGGCAACGGCGAACAGGGCCAGCCCGATCGTGGAGACGGACACCGTCTGGGCGATGATGTACAGGCTGCCGACCAGGCCGGAGAGCAGGAACCAGCGCGGGACGGTGCGGTTGCGCCAGACGGATCCGACGCGACCCCACCCCGCCCGGGCCGCCGGGATCGACACGCTCGCGATGGCCATGATCGCCAGGGCGGTGGCCATGCTGAGCAGCCCCGCCGGCAGCACGCCGCCCAGGTGCGCCGCGGACGCCGAGGTGATCAGGGCCTGCAGGGGCATCAGCAGCCCGGCTCCGGCGGCCGCCGCCAGGGGCAGTGCGACGGCGGCTGGCGGGCGCGGCTTCACGAAGGGTCCTTCCACGGGGGCGTCCCGCGACGGCGGGCCTGACGTTCCAGATATACACCCTGCGCGGGGCACCGCCTGAACGCGGGGCACCGCCTGAACGCGGGGAACTGCGCGGCCCGGCCACCCGAACCGGCAGCACGGCCCGGCAACGGCGCCCGCTTGCCGGGCCCGGCCACCGGCGCGGAACGCCGGCCGGAATTGGGAGCCCGGCCGCGGGTGCCGGATGATGGGTGGCATGAGTGCACCGTTCCCCATCCAGATCCGCGACGAGTCCATCCGCCTGGGCCAGTTGCTGAAACTTGCCTCGCTCGCCGAGGACGGCATCCAGGCCAAGGAGTTCATCGAGAACGGCCTGGTGAAGGTCAACGGCGAGATCGAGACCCGCCGCGGCCGCCAGGTCCGCCCGGGCGACACCGTCGAGGTCAACGGCGAGTCAGTGGTGGTCGAGGCGCGCTAGCGGCCCGTTCTCCCGCCGCTCGCCTTCAGCCCCCTTTTGGACGAAGGAACCCGCCGCTCCCCCTCGTTTCGACGAGGGTTGTCGCGGCGTTCGGGACCGATAGCCAGCAACAACCCTCCTCGAAACGGGAGGCGGAAGCAGCAGGCTTTGGCGAAATCGCCCGGAAGCCGTCGTCACCCCCTCCCGGTCACTCCCCCCAGCGGGAGGCAAGGGTCCATTGCGCCTCCTGGAGGCTGAGACCGGCGCGGCGGGCGGCGGCCACGAAGGCGTCGGCCTCGGGCAGGACGGGGGCGGCGAGTGCCTGTCCTGGGTTGACCCGCGTCCCCGCGGCCCGGCCGGTGCGCACCAATCCGGCCTGCTCGAGGTCCTTGTAGGCGCGGGCCACGGTCCCGGCGGCCACGCGCAGGTCGGACGCCAGCTGGCGGACGCTGGGCAGGCGGACGTCCGCCGCCAGTTCCCCGGACCTGACCAAGGCCTCGATCTGGGCCCGGATCTGCTCTCCCGGCGGCAGCGCGGATCCGGGATCGACCGTGATCACGCGGCGCTCCCGGAGGCGGCAGGACGTGCCGCGCGTCGTGGGCGGAGGAGTTCCGCCGTGCCGCGCAGGGCCAGCCCTCCCAGAACGGCACCGGCGAGGACCAGCAGGACGGACCCGCCGGCAACGGCCAGGGCCAACGCCGCCAGCGGCCCCTGCGGCGTGGCCGCACCCGACCAGGCATCGCCGATCTGCAGGTTGTCCATCATGGAGGCGCTGCGCAGGGGTATGGCCGCCATCAGGCCCAGCACTCCGAGTTGGACGCTGAGCAGGGCCGCGGATCCGGTGGTGATGACGTAGGCCCCCAGGGTCCGCAGGACGTCGTCCAGCGGCCACAGGCCGGTATCGGCAGGACGGGGACGCGAGGCGACGCGGGCCATGGCCCCGAGCCCGGCCAGGCAGCCCGCCACCAGCAGGACCAGGACGGGCACCCCGTAGTACCAGCCCGGAAAGGGCCCCGCAGAGCCTTGGCCGGCCAGGACTTCGGTCACGACGGTACCCGTGGGGTCCAGCTCGTAGCCCCTGCCGGCATATTCGAGGTGCCGAAGGCGCCCGGATTCGTCCGGTCCGGACACCATTCCGGCAACGGCGGTGCAGGCGGCCACCAGCAGGGCCAGGAACGCTGGAAGGGGCAACGCCCACGCGGGACCCAGGGTGCGCGCGGAGCGCACTGCCAGGTCGGCGCTGCGGGCTCCGCCTTCCGGAGCCGCCGGCCGGCCGGGCAGGGCGAGCACCGCCGCCCATACGCTCCACACCACCAGCGGAATGATGAGCACCGGCAGCCCGACCAACCGTGGTACGGAGGCCTGGACCCACCAACACGCCAACCCCGCAGCTCCCGCGGCGAGCGGAGCCGCCAGATGGCGCTTGCGCTCGGCCGCAACCAGGGCCTCACCCGCCGCGCCCGCGGGCGGACCCTCCGCCGGAAGGGCTCCGGCCAGCATGGACCAGCGCGGCAGGGGGCGGGCGAGCAGCCACCCCACCCACCCCAACAGAACCAAAACGGCCAGCAGCGCAGCGGCGGCCATAATTCCCCCCGTCCCGCCCCACGGGCAAGTTGTATCAACACTTTGATACAAGCAAGAAGTCCCTCTTGTGTCAAGGAACCGATACAAGAGGCCCCCCGGGGAAGGGCCCCGCCCGAAGGCCGCCATCCACCGTCGCCATGGCGCCACAAGCAGCCGGCTGGGGTTGCCGGGCGGCGTCAGCCGGCGGGCGTCGCCGCCTCATCCTTGCGCCTGTCCAGCACGTGCTCGCGCAGGAAGGCGGAGACGTGCTCCATCTCCTCCTGGTTGATGTTGTGCTGCATGCCGGGGTACTCGACCTTCGTGGCCTCCGCGTGCCCGTCCAGCCACTGGTGGGTGAAGACCACCTTGTCCAGGGTGATCACGAAGTCGGCGTCGCCGCGGCCCCAGAACACCGGCGGGCGGAGGGCCTTGGTGGCCTCGTCGTCGAAGAACGGGTGCCCGCCGGCGGGGATGGCGAAGCCGGACAGGCCCACAACGGCGGCGACCTCCGCCGGACGGTGGCGCAGGGCCGAGGTGGCCACGGCCATGCCCATGGAGAATCCCAGCAGGGTGACCGAGGAGTGGTTGCCCTTGACGGTGTCCAGCCAGGCCCAGACGTCCCCGACGGACGCGGCGACCTTCTCCACGGAGAAGTCGGCCTCCTGCATCAGCGGGAACCAGGTGAAGCCCGGACCCAGCGCCTGCGGGGCGCGCACCGAGGCCAGGGTAAACTCCGGCGGCAGCAGCGGGGCCAGCCCCATGAGGTCTTCCTCGTTGGACAGGTAGCCATGGAACAGGACCAGCAGCGGCGTGCCGGCGCGTTCGGCTTCGGGGCGGGACCAGAGGACGGTGGGGTTCCAGGAAGTCTCAGACATGCCCATAATTCAACCACACCAATAGTTGAAGAATAAACTTTCCTGTCCGTGGCATCGCCCGAAACCCCGCACAGCGCGGGGCGGCAGGGTCACTGCAAGAGGGCGGCCAGGGTCCCCGCGCGCTAGTGCAGGCCGAGATGGAACAGCAGCGCCACCCGGAAGTCCTCCGGAAACTCGAGGTGCGGCGCATGCCCGCACCCGGGCAGCAGGACCTCCCGCACGGCCCCGCCACGCTCCTTGTACCGGGCGAGCACGGCGCGGGTCTGGGACACCATGGGCTGGGGTGGCGCCACCTCCTCCCCCGGCCAGCCTTCGACGGCTCCCAGCTTGCCCAGCTGGTTGACGTCGAAGATCGAGGCGTCGGAGATGACCGCGTCCGCATCGCCGTGGATCCACAGGATCGGCGACTTCGGTTCCAACTCGACGATCGGGGAGACATCGAAGTACCCCGGGGCCAGCGCGTTGAGCACGCCGCGGGTTCCGGCGGCGAAGCCCGGCCAGTTCTCCGACGGCCTCGAATCCCCCGGGTAGTTGGACTCCCCGGTGGCGGTGCCGAGCATGGATTCGAGCCAGGCATCCTCCCGGTCGGAGGTAAAACCGGCATGGACGAAGGTGCCGCGGTAGACGGCCAGCGGGGAGGTCGGGGCCTCCTCGGTACGGTCGCCGGCGGCCAGCCGCGCGACGAAGTCCGGGTTCGCGACGCCGGCGCCGGTGCCGGCGTCGTCCTGGGTCAGCCGCCTCCCGTCGGGGCCCGCGGTGCCGCCAAATCCGTATGGGGAAACCGGGGCGACCAGGGACAGGCTGGACACCGCGTGGTCCAGCGCGTACTGCATCACCACGCCGCCACCCAGGTCCCAACCCACCAGGTGCGGCGCCTCGATGCCCAGGGCAATCAGGACTTCCGCGAGGTCGTCGCTGAAGTCGCGCACGCCGCGCGTGGCGTCCACGGGGGCGGTGTCCGAGCCCCCGAACCCGCGCAGGTCCACCGCGAGGACCCGGCAGGGACCGGGCAGTTCCAGCATTGTGTCCTGCCAGATCAGCGAGGAGGACACGTTGCCGTGGATGAAGACCACCGGCATGCCGTCGGGGTCGTCGCCGTCGCGTTCCAGCACGTTGGCGATGAGCCGGTCCGTGGAGACCCGGCGTGCCGTGATGCCCTCGAGAAGGTGCTCCTGCAACCCCATGGGTTCCCCTCTTCCCTCGCGGCCCGGCGGGCCGATGCGGCCCGCCGTCCCGGGGCCACTGCACCCACTGTAAGGTGGCCCACAACCGGCTGACCAGTGATTTCCCGGGCCTGCCGAACTCCGGCTCCGGTCACCGGGGCGGCGTTCGGCAGGCCCGCTTCTGGCGTGCGTGGGGGCCCGGCGGCACACTGGTGCCGTGAGCAACCTGACTTCCACCAGCGGGCCCGCTCCCCATCCGGGCGCCGGACACCGCGGCAACGGCGCCGGGAACGCACAGCACCCGTGGCGGCGCTTCGTCGCGATCGGCGACTCCGTCACCGAGGGCATCGGCGACCCGGATCCGGACAATCCCGGCGGGCACCGGGGCTGGGCGGACCGCACCGCGGAGGAACTGGCCCGCACGGCCCCGGACTTCGCCTACGCGAACCTCGCCATCCGCGGCCGGCTGCTGGGGCAGATCCTCGCCGAGCAGGCCGAGGCCGCGCTGGCCCTGCGCCCTGACCTGGTCAGCGTCTGTGCCGGCGGCAATGACGTGCTGCGCCCCGGTTCGGACCCCGATGTCCTCGCGGCGAGGCTGGATGAGCTGCTGGGCATCGTGTCCCGCGACGGGGCGACGGTGCTGCTCTTCACCGGCTTCGACGTCGGCCACACCCCCGTGCTCAGCGCGGTGCGGGGCAAGACGGCGATCTACAACGAGAACATGCGTGCGCTCGCCACGCGCCACCGGGCGGTGGTCGCTGACCTGTGGGCCTCCCGGGACCTGCGCCTGCCCGGCATGTGGACCCGGGACCGGATCCATTTCTCCCCGCTGGGCCACCACACGGTCGCCGCCCTGGCACTGGAGGCGCTGGGCGTCCCGCACACGCTGGAGCCGCTGCAGGCGCGCGCGGCGCTGCCGCGGTCCTGGCGCACCGCGCGGCACGACGACCTGGTCTGGGCACGCGCGCATCTGGCCCCGTGGGTGCTCCACTGGCTGCGCCACCAGTCCGACGGGGACGGAATCACCGCCAAGCGTCCGGCCGCCGGGCCGCTGCGGCTCCCGGGGGCGGCCGGCGCGCCGGCCGCCCCCGGGACGGCGGAACCGGACTAGGCGAAGATTTCGGCCCGCAGGGGCTCGCCGAGCTGCTCGATGTCGGTGAGGAAGCCGTCGTGGCCGATCGGCGAGGTGATGTAGTGGACCTTCTCCGTCCCGGGCAGCAGGCGGGCCAGGCGCTCGGACTGCTCGGGCCAGTAGAGCCGGTCGCTGTCCACGGCGGCGACGAAGAACCGCACGCCGGAGAGCCCGGACAGCGCGGCTTGGGCGCCGCCGCGGCCGCGGCCTACGTCGTGGGACATCAGGGCCTCGGTGAGGACGATGTAGCTGTTGGCGTCGAAGCGGCCGACCAGCTTGGAGGCCTGGTGGTCCAGGTAGCTTTCCACCTGGTAGCGGCCGCGGTCGTAGCCGGCGGAGCCGAACGGGTCCTCCGTGTGCTGCGCCTGGCGCCCGAAGCGCAGGTCCATCTCCGGTTCGGAGCGGTAGGTGATGTGCGCGAGGCGGCGGGCAATGCCGAGCCCCTGGAGCGGCCCGGGCGCGGGCGTTCCGCCGGCGTCGGTGGCGCCGTAGTAGTCGCCGCCGCGGAAACCGGGATCCAGCCGGATCGACTGGGTCTGGATCTGCGCGAACGCGATCTGCTCGGCGGTGGATTCGGCGCAGGCGGCGATGACCACGCAGTTGCGCACGCGGTCCGGGTACTCGGCGGCCCATTCGAGGGCGCGGGCCCCGCCCATGGAGCCGCCGATCACGGTGTGCCACCGGCGGATGCCGAGGGCGTCGGCGAGGCGGGCCTCGACGCGGACGCCGTCGCGGATCGTGGTGAACGGGAAGCGGGAGCCGAGCGGGCGCCCGGCTTCGTCGGGGGTGGACGGGCCGGTGGTGCCGTAGCAGCCGCCCAGGATGTTCGGCGCGACGACGAAGAACCGGTCGGTGTCAATCGTCTTGCCGGGACCCACAAAACCGTCCCACCAGCCCGCGGTGTCACTCTCGCCGCGGGCCACGTGGGTGTCGCCGGTCAGGGCATGCTCCAGCAGGACGGCGTTGGACGCGTCCGCGTTGAGCTCGCCCCAGGTCTCGTACCCGATCACGATCTCCGGGAGGTGGCCCCCGGTCTCGAAGGTGTACGGACCTGTCCGGAGTTGGCGGAGCACGCCGTCGGGCCCATGCCCGACGGCGTGCCGCCACCCGGAGTGTCCGGAGGTTACGTCGAAATCGATGCTCACTTCACCGCCTGGAGGGCGGATCCCGATTCCTCGGCGGCCTTTCGGAAGCCGCCTTCAAGATCCGCGATGATGTCGTCAATGTGTTCGATGCCCACCGCCAGCCGGACCAGCCCCGGGGTGACCCCGGCCGCTACCCGCTCGGCGTCGGTCAATTGGGCGTGGGTGGTGGACCACGGGTGGATCACCAACGAGCGGACGTCGCCCACGTTCGCCACGTGCGAGTGCAGTTCCAGGGCGTCCACGAACGCCTGCCCGGCCGCGGCGCCACCGTCGAGCTCGAAGGCGATGATCGCGCCGGTGCCGCGCGGACCGTACTTGCGGCCGCGCTCGAACCACGGGCTGGAGGCCAGGCCCGCGTACGCCACCGAGCCCACCTGCGGATGGGCCTCGAGCCATTCGGCGACCTTTTGGGCGTTGGAGACGTGCCGCTCCACCCGCAGGCTCAGGGTCTCGAGGCCCTGGCCGATCAGGAACGCGTTCAGGGGCGCCACGGAGGAGCCGAGGTCCCGCAGCAGCTGCACGCGGGCCTTGAGGATGTAGGCGAGGTTGGCGCCCAGGATGCCGTCCACGCCCAGGTCGCGGGCGAAGACCAGGCCGTTGTAGGACTCGTCCGGGGTGTTGAAGCCCGGGAAGCGCTCCGGGTCCCGCGCGTAATCGAACTTGCCCGAGTCCACGATGACACCGGCGATCGCGGTGCCGTGGCCGCCGAGGTACTTGGTGGCCGAATGCACGACGACGTCGGCGCCCCACTCGATGGGGCGGATCAGGTACGGGGTGGCCAGGGTGTTGTCCACGATCAGCGGGACGCCGGCCCGGTGGGCGACGGCACTGACGCCCTCGATGTCCAGCACGTCCTGGCGCGGGTTGGAGACGACCTCGCCGAAGAACGCCTTGGTGTTCGGGCGCACGGCCGCACGCCACTGGTCCAGGTCGTCGGGGTCGGCCACGAAGGTGGTCTCGATGCCGAGCTTGCGCAGGCTGTGCTTGAGCAGGTTCTGGGTTCCGCCGTAGAGGCTGGGGCTGGCCACGATGTGGTCGCCGGCCTCGGCCACGTTCAGGATCGCGAAGGTGGTGGCGGCCTGGCCGGAGGCCAGCAGCAGCGCGCCGACGCCGCCCTCCAGGTCGGCGATGCGGTTCTCCACCGCCTCCTGCGTGGGGTTGCCGATGCGGGTGTAGATCGGCGCCAGCTCCTGCAGCGCGAAGCGGGCGGCCGCGCTCTCCGCGCTCGGGAACACGAAGGAGGTGGTCTGGTAGATCGGCAGGGCCCGCGCCCCGGTGGCCTCGTCGGGAACCTGCCCGGCGTGGATCTGGCGGGTTTCGAAGGACCAAGTGTTGCTAGACATGTTTCTTCCCCTCTGGCTAGGGGTCCCCCCGGGCTGTGGGGAAGCACGGACTGTGCCTCCGCCGGGGTGTGACCCGCGCTTGTCCCGTGTCCTGATGGCACGGGGCCTGGTCTTCACCCGGGGCACCCCACCGCGAGTGGAGGGTTGCCGGCCAGCAAACCGGGGTTTAGCGCTGGCACTCATGACCTTGGTTCCAAGTCTTGCCAATCTCCCGCCACTCCCGCAACTATGTGTCCCGTTGTGTGACTTCCCGTGGCGCCGGCGGAGGGACGGGAACGCCGCACGGGGATATGCCGCGCGGCCGGTCAAGCCCACATTAGGCGAGCCTAAGTCGAGACGTGAATCACAAAGTGCCATGATGGGGCCATGATGAGGCTGGACCATGTTTCTTACGCTTGCGGTCCCGACGGGTTGGCCGCTACGGCCGCCCGCATCGGCGAGACCTTGGGGATCGAGTACGTCAAGGGTGGTGTCCACCCGCGCTTCGGCACTCGGAACGTCATTTTCCCGTTGCAGAACGGGCAGTACCTGGAGGTCGTCGAGGTGCTCAACCACCCGGCGTCGGACAAGGCCCCCTTCGGGCAGGCCGTGCGCGCCCGCTCCGAACTGGGCGGCGGCTGGATGGGCTGGTGCGTCGCGGTGGACGACCTGCTTCCCTTCGAGGAACGGCTGGGCCGCCAGTCGGTGCCGGGCAACCGCAAGTTCCCGGACGGGCGCGAACTGACCTGGCAGCAGATCGGTATCAACGGCCTGATCGCCGATCCGCAGGTCCCGTACATGCTGCGCTGGGACGAGGGCACCGAGGACCTGCACCCGTCCAAGGCGCTGGAGCCGGCGGGCCGCATCTCCAAGATCACCATCGCGGGATCCCGGGACCGGGTCCGCGACTGGCTGGGCCAGCCCGAACAGTCCCCGGTGGGCGACGTCGAGGTCTCCTGGCAGGCCCCCAACGGGACCCCGGGCATCCTCTCCGTCACCTTCACCACTCCCAAGGGCGAGGTCGAGCTCTAGGCCGGGGGCCTGCCCGCCACGCCACACACAAGCACCGCATCGCACCGCACATGAGGCACGACGGCGGCACCCACCCGGGTGCCGCCGTCGTCGTCTTGGGGACCGCCGTTCCGGCGTGGGACGCGGCCCGCGCGGCCTCCCTGCACTGTCCGCCGGGGCACCCGGATCGGGCAAAATCTCGGAAACACTGCCCCAAAGCGAGCAAAATCCTGGGAGGACTGCCCGGAAGGCAGCAAAATCCGCAGGTCAGGTGCCCAGGCCGATGGCCGGGCCGAAGAGGGCGAACCCGACGAACCCGGCCGCATCCAGCAGGGCGTGGGCGATCACCAGCGGCATCACCCGCCGGGTCTTCAGGTACACCCAACCGAACACCAGGCCCATCACGAAGTTGCCGACGAACGGGCCCACCCCCTGGTAGAGGTGGTAGCTGCCGCGCAGCACCGCGCTGGCCAGCAGCACCTGCCAGGTGCCCCAGCCGAGGCGGGGCAGGCGCTCGAACAGGTAGCCGACCACGATGACCTCCTCGAGGATCCCGTGGCGCACGGCCGAGAGCAGCAGGACCGGTACCGTCCACCAGTACGGGTCCAGCGCGGCCGGAACGATCGCCGTGGTCACGCCCAGCGCGCGCCCGGCCGCATAAACGCCCAGCGTCCCCAGCCCCATCGCCGCGAAGAGCCCGAACCCCAGCCCCGCGTCCCGCCACGGACGGCGGGCATCGAAGCCGAGCCGGCGGAACGGGTTGCCGCCGGGGACCTGCCAGAGCAGGAAGAACACCAGCGCGACCGGCACCAGGGCAAAGACGATGTCCAGCAGCTGGTAGGTGAGGTCGAAGTACTCACGCGGGTTGAGGCTGTTGTTCAGCGTGGTGGTCTGCCCGGCCAGCGGGGCGCGGGTGGCCTTGTCCAGCAGGTTCACCACCGAGTACACCGCCGACTTGCCCAGCGACAGTCCCAGCACCAGCGCCATCTCGATCCACACGAACCGCCGGGGTTGGGACACCGACGGCGGCACGGGCCACGCTGCGGGCCGGTCCGCGGGCGAGGGTACGGCGGCCCCGCCGGGGCCCGCGCCGGGATTTGCGGTGGGCTCTGCGCTGCTCATGCGCCCGATCCTAGCCAACCACCCTGTGTGCCGGCGGTGGGCCCGCCCCTGGGGCCCGCCGCTCCGGCCCACCCCTGCGGGACCGGCCGACGGAACAACGTTCCGGGACAATGGGTGGCATGGCCCGTCCACCCCTGCCCGCCGAGACCGCTTTGGCCGAGGAAATCTTCCCCGGCCCCGACTGGGCCTCGGGCACCGTCGAGGAGGGCGGGCAGGCGCACCTGGTGCTGGTGGCCCGCGGCGAGGCCGTGCTGCGCATGGCGCGCACCCCCGAGGCGGCCGCGGACCTGGGCCGCCGGAGCGCGCTCGTCGACGCGCTCGCCCCGCAGTTGCCCTACCGCCTCCCCCGCACGCTGGCGCCGCCCTGGCACGCGGAGGGCCGCGCCGCGGTCGTGCAGGAATACGTGCCCGGCGCCGCGCATCCGCCGCACAGCCTTCCCCACGGCGGCGCGCGCGTGCTGGCCGCGCTGGTCCGGGACCTGGCCGCGGTCGACGTCGAGCCGCTGCGGCCGCTGCTGGCCGAACCGTTCGCCTTCCGCGGCGCCTGGACCGCGGAGAAGGCGGCAACGGTGCTCGCGGCCGTGCCGGAGGACCTCGCCGCGGATGCCGCGACGGTGGTGGAGGCGGTGGGGGCGTTCGCGGACGCCTCTGGCGGATGGGGCCCCGCCGTCCCGCCCGGCGCCGCGGGACCGGTCGGACCGGTCGGACCGGCCGGGCTGGTCCATGGGGACCTCGCCGGGCACAACATGCATTGGACCGAAGGCCGGGTGGCCGGGATCCTGGACTGGGACCTGGCCGCGGCCTGGGATCCGGCGCTGAATGCCGCCTACCTGGGGCTGTGGCACGGCCGGGACGTCCTGCCGGAGATCGCGCGCGACGCCGGGGAGGCGGCGCGCGCGGACGTGTGGATCGGGGCCATGGGACTCGACGCGCTGCACGACGCACTGCGGCGCACGGACCATCCGAAGCTGGGCAAGCTGCTGCGCAAGGTCGGGCCGCGGATCCACGCCGCCGCGCGGGCCGCCGATGCCGCGCTGGACTCCGTGGGGGCCATTCTTCGGTAGCCGGCGGGCAGGCTGCGCAGCCGCGGCGCGGTCCTGCCCCGCCGCCCCGGGCACGCCGACCAGGGCACGCACGGGGCCCCGGACCAATGGTCCGGGGCCCCGTGCGTTTGGGTGAAGCTAGTTCAGCGCGGCGACGGCGGCGTCGTAGTCCGGTTCCTGGCCGATCTCCGGAACCAGCTCGG
>Ga0182739_1003242_pt1 | contig 14414 bp, 19 predicted proteins | sample eDN5th30CBELigBY_FD_128873 | JGI IMG/M metagenome (GOLD analysis project Ga0182739, IMG submission 128873) | Enriched backyard soil microbial communities from Emeryville, California, USA - eDNA 5th pass 30_C BE-Lig BY (version 2) (version 2) | ecosystem: Environmental > Terrestrial > Soil >... | reverse complement strand
CTCGGGAATGACGATGACGGTGCGATAGCCGAGCGCCTGCGCCACCAGCGCAAGGCCGATGCCGGTATTGCCCGCAGTGCCCTCGACGATGACGCCGCCGGGCCGCAGCGCGCCCGAGCGCTCGGCCGCGCGGATGATGGAGAGGGCGGCGCGGTCCTTCACCGACTGGCCGGGATTGAGGAATTCCGCCTTGCCGAGGATCTCGCAGCCCGTCGCTTCCGAGGCGCCCTTGAGGCGGATCAGCGGCGTGTTGCCGATTGCATCAAGAACGGACGGAAGAATGGACATGGAAATCGAGCCTCGCGCGTTGCAATCCGGATTGGTGACGTCTTTTCGGCCGCTGTGGCCGGCTTTGCAAGGAATGGTGTTCCTGTCAGGCGGAGATTGCTAGGGATTTTTTCTTCCCGTAGGAGCTTCCTGTCGCAGGCCGGCCGAAAGCCCGCGGGCTTTAACGTTCTGTTAGCAAACATGGTTAATTTTGCGTCTATCGGCGAGCGGCGGAACGGAAAGGCGTGCTGCCCGTTTGAGACGGACACTGGAGATACCACGATGCTTTTCGGACTTTTTCAGGCCACCCCTACCGACGACGATGACATCGCCACCGGCACCTACGCGGACGGGGTGATGGGAACGCCGCTGAGCGATCCCTCCGCGCGCCCGCGCGAGCGCAGCCAGGCCTTCCGCCGCACCGCCCACGAGCGCGACTACGGCACCGCGCGCACCGCCGGCCAGACCGGCGCCGGCCTCGTGCCCTGATCGCACCGCACGCCTGGAACAAAGCGCGGCCCGGCGTGTTTCTCTTCCGCTTTGCACGGAGGAGCCCGCCATGACCCATCACATCGACAATCGCCAGTTCAGCCCGCGGCAGACCCGCCACGTCCTCGATGTGCTCGAGCATTGCCGCAAGAACGGGCTCGACAAGGCGCAGGAACGCAAGCTCCTCCTTCTCTTCGGCCGCTTCGCCACCCGCCACGAATTGCAGATGAACACGAAGCGCCCGCCGGCAAACCGGCACTAGCGATTTCCAGATCGATAAAGATGGAAGAGGGGTTGCCGCGCGGCGGCCCTTTTGCGTGCGTGGCGCTGAAAAGCAGAAGGGCCGCGCTATTCAGCGCAGCCCTTCAAGAAACTGGCTCCCCGGGCCGGATTTAAGTTGCTGAAATTGCTGTCTATTCTTGAAACCCACTTGGGTTTTGTTCCTAATTTCTCTATATATAGCGATAACAGGCGTCTACCGGCGTATACAGGTAGCGCGCGACCAGAATTGGGAACAATATTAGGATCAGGATGGCTCGAAACCTACTAACAGTCGCGGAAATCAAAGCGGCGGAAAAGCCCAAGCTCCGTGATGGTGATGGGCTTTGGCTCCATACTTCGAAGGCCGGAGGCCGAAACTGGGTTTTTATCTACGTGCGGCACGGACGTCGCCGAGAGATGGGGCTGGGGCCATTTGGGGGCGGTACCGGACAGGTATCCCTCGCAGTGGCGAGGCAGAAGGCCGATGAGATCCGGGCTATCCTCGGGCGCGGAGGTGATCCATTCTCCGATATGGAGGAGCGCCAGAGGAAGGTCAAACCTGTCCTGTTCGGAGAACTTGCCGACGAGTATATCAAGGCGATGTCACCGAAGTGGCGTGGAAAGCAGACCGTGCCAGCCTGGGAGAGGTTCGCGGCGACTTACGCAAAGCCCCTGCGGAAAATCCCCGTGGCTGACGTCGATACTGACGCCGTGGTGCGAGTTCTCACCCCGTTGTGGTCCACCAAACCAGAAACGGCAACCAAAACTCGAGAGCGGATCAAATTGGTTCTCGACCACGCGAAGGCAAGGGGCCTCCGCAAGGGTGACAACCCGGCGCAGTGGGCCGGCCACTTGGATCAGATCCTGCCGACGCCCAAAAAGCTGACACGAGGTCATCACGCTGCGATGCCATACACCGAACTGCCGGATTTCATAAAGCGCCTTCGCGCCATTCCTGGCGTAGCGGCGCGGGCATTGGAATTTACGATCCTGACCGGCGCACGCAGCGGCGAAACCCGAGGCGCTCCTATATCAGAAATCGATTTAGAGAAGCGCGTCTGGATAGTGCCGAAGGAACGGATGAAGGAACCTCGCGAGCACCGTGTGCCCCTGGTCAATCGTGCGGTCGAAGTCGTCAAAGAGATGAGAAGAGAGGCGATCAACGATCTCGTTTTTCCGGGCAAGAAGCTCAAGAGGCCGCTATCGGATGCAACGATGGCGACCGTTCTCGATGAACTAGGCGCATCCGCTTACACCGTGCACGGATTCAGAAGCTGTCTGTCGACATGGGCGGCGGAGGAGACCCTGCACCAGCGCGAAGTCGTAGAGGCCGCTCTGGCTCATGCAGTCGGCGATGCGGTCGAGCGCGCCTATAGGCGAGGTGACGCGCTGGCAAAACGTCGAAAATTGATGGACGATTGGGCAACTTTCCTCGGGGGTAAAAATGGCGCGACTGCCTGACAGCTTCAGCCTACACGCATTGCCAATCGAGGCGGCGTTGGCAGAGGGAAGGACCGAGGACGCGAAGACGGCGATTTGCGCGTTACTTAATGCCGGCAAGGCGGATGCTGTGGTTCAGAAAATAGCTGCGGCTCTGATCAGGCCGCCAAGGCGGAAGCGCGGTAGGCAGAAAACGCTCGCTAAACACTGGTTTGAAATAGGCGAAGAGTTCTACGCTATGCGCTCAGTTGGGGTGTTGCACGACGACGCACTTCTTAAGCTTTCGGAAACCTTCGGATACGCCGAAACGACTGTCCGGAAGGCGATCAAAGAATACGACGCCGCAAAGACCGCGTCGGATGAAGCTTCCCGCAGTTAAATGCGATTTGTTCGCCTAACGGCATTGCCCGTAATCTACTACTTTGTAGTCATCCGAAACACTGGAGGACAACAATGGACCATGCCAATCAGAACCTGCCGCGCTTGATTACGATGACCGAGGTTTGCCAGATCACTTCCTTGAGCCGAGCGATGGTCAACAAGCTTCGTGCGGCTGGTAATTTCCCCGTCGCCGTGCCTCTCACAGAGGCGCGCATTGTCTTCGTCAGGGCGGAGGTTGAAGCATGGCTCGACCTCCGAATCGCAGCGAGGGCGGTGGCATGAGTGACCAGTCGACTGACTTCGCCGCTTTCCTCATTGACGAGTATCGCGACATTCCAGAACGGCATCGCGCATCTGTAGTCCGCGACCGTTTTCCGAGCATCTCCCACGAGGCGTTCATGCGCGGGTTCGCGATTGCGGAGGAAATCGCGGTCGACGATGCTCGTGAAGGCCTTCTGGCCGCGTAAGCCTTGACGATTTTCGTCGTCAAGAGGTTTATGAAACAGCGTCAGCTTAGCACCCACATCATCACCATCGAACGGACCGGCCTCGCGCCGGAGGAGGATTTTTTGCGCCCAGGAGCAGCAGCATTGCAGGCATTTGAGGAGAAGCAGCGCCGCACACTCAACGTCCCCGAGAGGGACGATTGGCAGCTTTACATTCCGGAGAAGCGCCGCGGCGACCGGATTTTTGATGAATGGCAGCGGCTCGCGATTGCGGCCCGTAAGGAGGAGGAAAGCGCAATGGCGAGCACAGAAAGCAACAGTGTAGGTACATTGGCTGCCGCCATTTCCAGCTACTTGCATCGCCGTTCTGGCATCTCGCTCATCGAGTTGGCGAGGGATGTCGAGGGCTTTGCCGGGGACGTTGTATGGGGTTCAGACGAGACCAATATCGTCATCTGGGACCGCGTGTCGCAGGACGCTATCGCTGCAATGACCAAGCTGATTGCCGACGAGACGATCATCGCGACGCCGTCTAATGTTCTGGTCTACGCATATGACGGCTGCGTTCTCGATCTGCCGCTCGCCACTAACATCCGCAAGAAATACGCCAGGCCGCGATGGCTTCCGCTGGTCTTCGCAGGCGGTCAAAGGGTGGCCGCCTGATGCGGGTTCTCAATATCCAGCCTGCCACAAATGCCGGCGGAACGATCGCACGCTTTGATGCCGAGATTGCACCAGGTATCCGCGCATATGGCCTGAAGCTTGTCCAGTCACGCTCCGGGCTCCGCGTCTTCGGGCCATCTATCGCGGGCGGGTCGGCAGTTACCTTCGCCCCATCTATAGCCAACGAACTTGCAGCAATTGCCGAGAGGGAAGTCGCCCAACATGCCGATCGACATTAAGACTGCCGCCCGCCTGCTCGGCGGCGATGCATACCGCAACCGTGTGCTCTGCCCCGGTCCCGGCCATTCTCGCAAAGACCGCTCCCTTTCTGTCACGTTCAATAGCGACGGTTCGTTCACGACCAACAGCTTCGCGGGCGACGACTTCCGGGACTGCCGGGACCACGTAAAGGCCATCCTCGGATATGCCGAGGACGCTCCAGCGCCCGTCGCTGTTCCGTCTGCCACCATCTCTTCTGGCGGCTCGGCAGCCCGCATGGCGGCCATGGGCCGACTGTGGGCTCAGTGCGTTCCGCTCAAAGGCACGCTCGCCGAGCGATATCTGGAGAGGAGAGGACTTTCCTATGATGGCGACGGGTGGCGGTTCCGGCCCGCCAGCCGAGCCCTGATTGCTATCATCACCGATGCTATTACGAGCGATCCGATCGGCTGGCATGAAACACTCCTTGACGCTGACGGCAACAAGATAGGACGCCTCATGCATGGCCGTGCCACGGGTGGAGTCGTTCGCCTTTACTCCTGTGGCCAGTCACACGAACTCGGCATTGCAGAGGGAATCGAGACCGCGCTGGCAACCGGCTTCCGTCCGATTTGGGCATGCCTTTCCGCGTCGATCATGAAAGGGTTTCCGGTTCTTGCCCATGTCGATCATCTTGCTGTCTTTGCGGATCACGACAAAGCCGGCGTCGAGGCGGCCAATGCCGTGGGAGCGCGGTGGCATGCCGCGGGCAGCCGCGTCAGCCTCACGATGCCAGAACAACTTGGCGCAGACTTCGCCGATATCGTTCAGGAGGCAGCGTAGTGGCCAAGCTCCCGTCGGCGAAGAAGATTGTTGAGATCAAGCATGAACCGGACCAACCGTTCAGAGGACTAACCGCAGCAAATGATAACAGTGCGACTGGCGGCATCGACGCTGAGACATTGCTGGGGATGGAGTTTCCGCCGGTCGCGTACATTGTCGATGGTTATATCGCGGAAGGGCTGACAATCCTCGCAGGTCGTCCGAAGCTGGGAAAATCATGGCTTGCTCTCGGATTTTGTGTAGCAGTGGCCACTGGCGGCGCTACCTTGGGATCTGATTGCGAAGAAGGGGATGTCGTTTATCTCGCGCTCGAGGATAATCGGCGCCGCCTGAAGGAGCGTCTGCAGGTCGTTCTATCTCCACCGCAAGTCCGGCCGAACCTTTCGCGGCTTACCTTGCATACGGAGTCCCCAAAGATTGGCGCCGGTCTCATTGAGATGCTGGAAAAGTGGCGAACTTCGGTCAGCAATCCGAAGATGATCGTCATCGACACCTTGTCGATGGTCCGACCGCCGAAGAAGTCGAACCAAGACAGCTACGCCGCCGACTACGATGCGATCTCGCCGTTGCAAAAGTATGCCGGCGAGCACGGGCTCGCGATCGTTGTCGTCCATCACGTCCGGAAGGCCGAGGCCGAGGATCCGTTGGAGGCTGTGTCGGGTACGAACGGGCTCACGGGCGCGGCCGACACAATTATGGTTCTCAACCGTACGACGGATGGGCCAAAGCTCTATGGCCGCGGCCGTGACATCGAGGAGATTGAGAAGGCGCTGCGGTTCGATAAGGGGATATGGCAGGTCCTTGGCGATGCGGACGAGGTGAGACGGAGTGAGCAGCGTCGGAAAGTGCTCGAGGTTTTGACGGACGCCAGCCACGCTATGACACCGGAGGAGGTGTCGAAGCTATCCGGTATGAAGGTGAACAACATAAATCAACTTCTCCGGGCCTTGGTTAAGTCTGGAGACATCGAGAAAGTTGGATACGGCCAGTACAAACTGGCCGGTCGATAGCTCTCTATATCCCCACCTAAGAGTCCTAAGAGTCATAAGTCTTATCGGTCTTAGGACTCTTAGGGGGGGTGATATACCCCTTAGAAACGGAGGAACCCATGACCAAAACCAAGACCACCTACCTTCCAGAGCTAATGTGCGAAGTGCGCAGCCTTTCGTACGATTTCACAGCCAGAACCGGCATCCTGGTTATGGCGGAGGACCACTGCGCCGACATGGCAGGAGCAATCGCCCTGTTCCAGCGTATCGATCCGAATGTCCAGACTATCAAGACGATTGCAGGCGATGTTCCCGACACCGCTTACCGGCGCCGGGGCGCTGCGTGGGTGGCTCAATGACCCCGTTCGAAATCCGACATCGCCGTCGGAAGGGCGAAGACTTACGCGCATACGTGCTGCGCATCATCTCCACCGAATGCGAGTCAGACATCCCCGGCGTCGGCGAGGATATGGTCGACGAGGCGCTGGCGTTCTATCGCGGGCGGGTCGCTGAGCATGTCGAGGACGTCGAGCGTAGTCGGGCCGCTACCGAACGAAAGCACCTTGAGGCGAGACTTGCTGAGACGACACGGCAGTTAGGTGAACTTCAGGTGAAATACGCCGCTCTGCGTGATTCCTTGCCGCAGATGATCTCGGTCAGATCGGCTGAGGAGGCGAGATTGAGGGCTTTCCGGCTTGCAATAAACAAGGCGGCAAATCTGGCCGAAGGCAAGGGCGGCGTCCCGAACGAGCTCTCAGTCGCGATTGAGAGCATTCCTGAACCTAAGCCGAAATGGACCAAGTAGGAGCACCAATTGACCGCACAGCCCGATAACCACGATCTTTCGAACCTGTCGGCCCTCCTCGCGGCGGCGTCAAGGCCGCCCGCACCCGCCAAGCCGAAGAAGCCCAGACCCATTCCCGCAAACGACAACCGTGTTCCCGACGTTCTCGCGTGGCCGACCCTGGAGCGTCTGGCCCATCGTGGCGACGAAGCTCGCGTATACGCGCTGCGTCACTGGAAAAACCTCAACTATCCAGGATTCGGCTACATCCCGCCAGAACCGACCGACGACGATACTGACGAACCGCAGGTAGAGGCCCGCCCCTCCGAGGCCGAACTGCTGCGGGCCGTTGGTTGGACGGTCACGGGAAGCGAGCGATGGCAGCATACCGGCAAATTGGTGAACACCTATGCATCTGCCGACCTATCACCGTCGGTCAAGCGCCACCGAAACGGCACTGTCGACATCGAACTCGGCGATCTCGTCTTCCGCGATGGCGCGCTGATCGAATGGGGCCGCACGAAACGGGGCCGCGCCCTTCAGCCAGTCGAGCGCACGCGGGGCGTGAAGGGCGGCGAACAGCCGGGGAGGACCGATGCGGCGATCTTGGCCTACCTGCGCGCTCCAGCGACAACGCCGTCGCCATTCTCGACCACGTCGCTTCGGCGTCCTTTCTCCGGACAGCCAGCTATCGTGAACATGTATGATCCACTGCCTCGTGAAGCCCCAAGTGCCAAGGACCGATACGGGCGCTACGGCGTCGAGGAAGCCCGCGCCGTCCTGCGCGACCACGGCGTAGACGGCTCCGTGGCGTTCGAAGACCTGCCTGTGGCCGCAACACGCGGACCCGACGCCCTTGTTGCCGGTTCGCAATGGGTGGCTGGCGTCAAAAAGCCGAAGCCCCTCGGCGAGATCTCCGCGGCTGCCGGACCAGAGGGTGAGGTCAGCGTGCGCATCGAAACTGGCGACTATGTCGACCACCTTCGGCGAATACTCGGCGATCATGCGAAGGTCCTCGATTTGGCCATCACTGACGCGACCGCCAAGGACATCGGCGTCGCGATGGGGAAGGGACGAGCCTACGCGGAAAAAGTTGGCCCCTTGCTGATAGACGCCGCTATCGATGCTCTGATCGCTGCCGATGAGACGGCCCGGTGGGTTGTCGAAGAAAAAAAGAAGAAAATCGCGGCGTAATGTCCGGTCAAGTCGGTCGTCGCTTCGTATCTTTATGAAGGGATAGTTCCCGGGGCCGCACGAGGCGGCCCCTTTCTTTGGGGCGCCGTCGAGACGCGGACGTTTGAAACTCGCGAACTTCGCCGGGACTGCCTCAAAACCCTTCGAAGGTGGGCGCTGGACCAATAGTTACCCGGGCACCTTCGAACCAGACAGGCAAGGCGGCGCAAGCCGAGAAGGTCGTGGTTCGTTCATGCCCGTTCCTTGCTTTACGAAGATGCAGCCGACCAGTGATGGTTGCGGCAATAGGCTATCAGCCGCTGGCAAGCGCGGACGCCACCTATGATGCACGTTGACTTGCGCGTGCATCCATCTTCGTTCTCTCATTGCCCATCTACGGCTAGATGCCCCCGGCTTGGACGCGGCATTCCGTTGGGCACCTCATTGCCCTTGCGCGCCTCCTCCGCAGCATGGGCGATCGTGCGGCTGGTTGTAGTGTGTTGGCGCCTTGTGCGCCGCTACGCTCCCAGCCGCTCTTGTTTACTCCCCACTGGCCGGCGGCTTTAGCTACGGCGATGGTGCAACGTGGGCCAGCTTCGGCGGCTGACGTAAGCGCGACGTGCTGCGGTATCTATCGCTATCCGCAGCGCCGGCCAGTTCATACCTTCGCGGTTGTCGGGCTGCCTTCGGGTTGAGGTGGCCGCTTTGGTTTCATATATGTGCCCTAGGCGATTTCTTGTAACATTGCTTACGTGCCTCACATGCGTTGATTACCGAATTTATTATCTCAGTAATTATTGACACCGACATACAAGCGACATACATTCGGCTTGCTTCAAGGCTCTATCCAAGGCCTCGTGTTGGATAAATACAGAAAGCTCGCGGGGGTGATGACCTAGCGGGCTTTTTGCTTGAAGGGTCGCCCCGCAGGCGACGACCCCCATTGCAAGTTAGTGACCTTTGTAGCGGTCGATAATCTGAAGAACTGCGACAACCGTTACCGGTATCGACAGGATCAGTATTGCTGCTTCAATGCCCATAGGCCTCCTTTCCTCTTTGGCTGGGTTTGGATTGTCGCTTGATGAGGGCGACCCCGCATTAAGTGGTTCCGATTGAAGAAGAGCCTGCACCCATCATCTTTCAGTGTCTCCACGTCATGCTGCCAAGAGCAATGATGCCGTGTGAGAGACTCTTGCGCAAATACTAAATATAGTACTAACAGGTTCTTTTCTTCAGCCCCCGTCTCGCCATCTTCGCGCTACATGCGCTCCCCCGGCACCGGGCGTTCGTGGTGCGCTTATAGGCAGATGTCATGGCCATAATTGTTGCTCGATGGGCCGATGATAATATCAGGCGCTTTGGTAAGCAGATTGACCAGCTCAACACGCGATTCCCAAAAGTGCTGCCGCGTATCATCAACCAGGTTGGTGATAGGGCGAAGACGCAAGTCATTCGAAACCTGACAAAGCAGACCGGCCTAGACCGCAGAGTTATCGTGGCTGCGGTCGGAGATCCGAAGCGGGCGCATGTGGCGAAGCTCTCGTATGAGATGCGCACACGCGGGGGCAATATCCGCGTCAAGTACCTCAAGGCGAGGGAGACCGAAGACGGCGTAGTGGCCAAGCCATTCGGCAAGACCACGCTATACCCCGGCGCCTTCATGAAGGGCGGCGCTTTCCCGAACCGGAAAGTCGTGCCGCAATTCAGGGGGCACGCCTTCTATCGTCTGAATAGAAGAGGCACAAAGATCACATACGTTCGCTCCGGGGTCTTCATCCCTGAGGAGATGACGAGCGGGGCAACTGCCGCCGCCTTCCAGCGGATTGCTGGTCCGCTGCTCCAGGAGCGCGTGAACGCTGCCATCCTCAAACTGTTGCATTGACGCAACACTACCCCCTCCGTTGGGTCCTCCTGGCCCACTTACCGGGGGAGCGGGTGGGCGCGACTGCGGGATTTCGCTCTCTGCAATTTTTTTCATGGGACGCTTCCTTCCTATAAGGAAAATTGAATGAACCTCAAAACGGCAGAGCTCGCCCTGCTGCTCGGGCTTACCACGCGGCGCGTCAATCAGTTGGCGGAAGAGGGCCTTGTGGTCCGCCTGGGGCACGGCGAGTTCGACGGCCCCCAGAGTGTCCAGCGGTATGTCGAGCATGCCTCCAACCGCGGCAAGGACAAGGAAACGCAGATCGACAAAGAGCGCGAGGAAGCCCGCCTGAAGAAGGAGCAGGCCGATACGCAGGAATTGAAAAACGCGAAACTTCGCAAGGAGTTGCTTCCTGTTGAGGAGGTTTCGCGCGTTTGGTCTGAACAGGTCTCCAGCATCCGGAGCGGGCTGCTGGCGGTGGTCTCTCGTGTGCGCCAAAGGATATCTTTATCGGTAGAAGATGCAGTCATTCTCGATGAGGAAATCCGCGACGCCATGACCAAGCTCGCGGATGGAGTCGACATCTATGACGCAGACCTTGGCGACCTTGAAGAAGGTGATGTCGACTCTTCGGCCGCCTCAGAAAATCAATCTGTCCGAATGGATGGAAAAGGAAATCCGCCTACCTAGCACCGTCTCCGGTGTGCCTGGCAAGATCAAACTCTACGCTCCCCAGAAGGGCATTGCCGACGCGATCGGTGATCAGGCTTACAGGCAGGTGTCTGTCCTCAAATCGGCGCGTATCGGCTACACGACGGTGCTGACCGGCGCAGTCGCGAACTTCGTCGTCAACGACCCATCTCTGATGCTGGTCTACCTGCCGAACGACGACATGGCCAAGTCGTTCGTGACTTCGGACCTCGAACCGACATTCGCAGATTCGCCGATCCTCCAGGGCGTGCTATCTGGCGACAAGTCTGCCGGGGCGAAGGAGAAGGGCGCCAAGGACCGCAGCACGATGCTGATGCGCCAGTTCACTGGCGGTACGCTCAAGATACTGTCGGCCGAGACGCCCAGAAGTTTCCGCGCGCACAACGCCCGTGTGGTGATCATGGACGAAGTCGACGGCATGAAGCCGACGACGGAAGGCCACCCGATCCCGCTGGCGAAGCGACGCACGGCGCAGTTCGCCGATTACAAGCTAGTCGTGGGTTCGACGCCCGACGAAGAGGAAACCAGCTACGTCGCAGCGGAATACGCCAAGTCGGACCAGCGCGTGTTCGAGGTGCAGTGCGTCGAGTGCGACGACTACGCCGAAGTCCTGTGGAAGGACATCCACTGGCCGGAAGGCGAGCCCGAGAAGGCCGCCTGGCATTGCCCGAACTGCGGCTGCGAGGTCGAGCACAAGCACAAGTCGACGATGGTACAGCGTGGCCGCTGGCGGATTACGAAGCCGGAGGTCAAGGGTCACGCGGGTTTCAAGATCAACTCGCTGACCAGCCCCTTGCCGAATGCGGACTGGGGTTTGCTGGCGGAAGAGTTCTTGATTGCCAAGAACGATCCGCTGCTGCTGAAGCCGTTCGTCAACACCGTTTTGGGCGAAACGTGGCGCACAGAGAGCGACCGGATCGATGAGCTGGCGCTTCAGGAATCGGCTGAGCCGTTCGGGCTTGGCGGACCCGACCAGCATCCGTTCCCGGAAGATGTTCTTGCCATCACGGCCGGCATCGACATGCAGGACGACCGCGGCGAGGTGACTTATCTCGGGCATACGGAGGCCGGGCAGGTTCTCGTACTAGATCATGACGTCGTCTACGGCTCGTATGAGCATGACGAATTCTGGACCGACATCGACACGATCATCCGCCAGAAATGGCGGCACCCGCTTGGCGGGGAGATTGGTATCGACGCGGTAGCGATTGACTCGTCCAGCGGCAGCCACATGGCGCATGTCTACGAGTTCGTGAAGCCCAGGCTTCGGTACAAGGTCGTTGCGATCAAAGGTGACGGCGGGCGGCGCAAGTTTATCGAGCGTTCCAAGACGATGAAGAAAGATCCGCTGTGGATCGTCGGCGTCGACAGTATCAAAGACACGATACTGAACCGCGTGCAGCACGGCAAGGTTTTCCGGTTTTCGAAAGACCTGCCGGAGGTCTGGTACGAGCAGTTCACGGGTGAGCAGTCGGTCGTGAAGATGGACCGAGGGCGCCCGGTGCGGAAGTGGATTCCGGTTCCTGGTCGCCGCAACGAAGCGCTCGACTGCACGGTCTACGCCCTGGCAGCCAAGGAGCTTGCGCCTGTCAATTGGCAGGAGCGGCGCGACCAACTGGCGTCCGGCCACACGCTGGCCGCGGCGAATGACAACGCACCAAGAACCAAACCCCGAAAAGCTGCATCGACCTGGCTCTAACCACTAGGAGGCGACCATGACCGACTATACGGCGCAGATCGCCGCCATCGAAGAGGCCATGGCGCAGGGCGCCAGGCGCGTCTTGTTCCGCTCGGGCGGGACGCAGCGCGAGGTCGAATACCACTCGGTCGGCGACATGATCAAGGCGATCGAGTGGATGAAGGCGAAGCAGTCGCCGAAGTCAAACGTGACACTGGCGGCGTTCTAGCATGGCAAAAGCAAATCTGTTGGACAGGGCCATCGCAGCGGTGGCGCCTCGCGCTGCCCTGCGCCGCGTTGCGGCCAGGCAGGCGTTTGACATCGCCACCCGTGGCTATGACGGCGCTGCCCGCGGCCGCCTGAACGGCTCCTGGCGCACGCCGAACACTTCGGCCGACGCTGAGGTCGGAGCGTCCGCGCAGTTGCTGCGCGACCGGATGCGCGACCTCGTGCGGAACAACCCGTATGCGGCGAATGCGCTTTCGGTGCTGGTGACGCATGCGGTTGGCGCCGGGATCGTGCCGCGGTCGAAGGACAAGACCGTCAACAAGCTGTTCGCCGAATGGATGAAACAGTGCGACGCCGACGGTCACCTGGATTTCCACGGTGTCGTGTCCCTGACCGCCAGCGAGATGCTGGAGGCGGGCACTGGCATGGTGCGACGCAGGCGCCGTAGGGCAGAGGACGGTTTGGCCGTTCCTTTGCAGCTGCAAGTCCTGGAGGTCGACCACCTCGACGGTACGAAGAACGGCGAGCTCAACGATGGGCGCCGCGCGTCGTACGGCGTCGAGTACGACCTGATCGGCAAGACAACGGCATACTGGCTGTTTCCCAACCATCCCGGCAACGCATTCCTGACGTCGATGACGTCGGTCTCGTCCGTGCCGGTCCCCGCGGAAGACGTGGCGTTCGCGTTCGTCAAACAGAGGGCTGGCCAGACGCAAGGCGTGCCATGGGGGCATGCGGCGATCCGCAAGCTGTACGACCTCGACACCTATGAAGAGGCAGAGATCGTCCGCAAGAAGATCGAAGCCTGCATGGTTGGCGTCGTCGTAGGCGGTGATGAGACTGGTGGGGTCGGGCTGCCTCTGGGCGCCGAAGAAGTTGCCGGCGTCTACAACGCTGACGGCAGCATCGTCGAGAAGTTCGAACCGGGCATGCTCTACCATGCCCGCGGCGGCAAGGACATCAAGTTCACGCAGCCGGCGAACACGGCAAACTACGACAGCTACAAGAATTCCATGCTTCACACGATCGCCACGGGCTTTCGAGTGCCGCATGCATTCCTGACCGGCCGCCTGGATAAGGTCAATTACTCGTCCAGCAAGATCGGCATCGAGACCTACAAGCGCATTATCGACGACCTGCAGTGGAAGGTGATCATTCCGATGATCTGCCAGCCACTCTGGGACTGGTTTTGCGAGGCTGCGTACTTCGCCGGCAAGATCAAGACGCGCAAGGTCGCGGTCGAATGGTCTCCGCCGAGGTTCCCGTCGGCTGACGAGGCCAAGGACATCGCGGCCCGTGTGACTGCAATGCGTTCCGGCCTGCTTAATCCGCTCGTTGCCATCGCCGAGACTGGCTACACGCCGGACGAGGTCATCGAGGGCTATGTCGAGTGGAACAAGATGCTCGACGAGAAGGGGCTGATTTTCGATTCAGACCCTCGCCGCATGTCTCAGGCCGGCCAGACGCAGCAGGACCCTGACGCGAGTGACGAGCCGCCGGATGATGGCGACGACAAGGACACCTCATGAACGAGAAAATAATCAACCTTCCCAAGTTCGGGATGGGCGCAGAGGTGCGGTCAGCTTCGTTTGACGAGGCGGAAAACACCATCGAAGTGATCTGGACTACCGGCGCCCCCGTGCGCCGTTGGTCGTGGCGGCACGATCGGTACTACCAGGAAATCCTGGAGGTCACGCCGAAATCAGTACGGCTCGACAGGCTCAATGCCGGCGCCCCGTTTCTTAACACGCATAGCGACTGGGATCTGAGCGACGTTATCGGCTCGGTGGTCCCAGGGTCAGCCCGCATCGAGGGCGGCAAGGGCTATGCGACTGTCAAGCTTTCGCGAGCCGACGCAGACAAGGCCATCGTCGACAAGATCCGCGACGGCATCATCCGAAACATCTCCGTCGGCTACGCCATCCACAAGGTTGTGAAGACCGACGCGGACGGCGACGGCAATGACGAAGAGTGGCGCGTCGTGGACTGGGAGCCGCTG
>Ga0182739_1003240_pt1 | contig 14418 bp, 11 predicted proteins | sample eDN5th30CBELigBY_FD_128873 | JGI IMG/M metagenome (GOLD analysis project Ga0182739, IMG submission 128873) | Enriched backyard soil microbial communities from Emeryville, California, USA - eDNA 5th pass 30_C BE-Lig BY (version 2) (version 2) | ecosystem: Environmental > Terrestrial > Soil >... | reverse complement strand
GTGGGCAGTAGCGGGGCGATGAGGTCGGCGTCCATTTTTGCGAATTGTTGCTTGTTGCGACACAGCATCGCCTGCTATCTTCGACCCCGACAGGGCCTTTGCCCCGACTTGGACATTGCCCATGCCCGCCAGCCCGCTACTGACTTCCGACCCGCAACCTTTGCCGTCCACCGACACGCTGGGCTGCTCAGCCAGCAAGCTGGTCCTGAACCAGGAGTTCCACGGAGGCGGGCTGACGTTTTATCGCAAGAGCACCGACAACGCGCATTTCGGCAGCGTGGAGACGCCGGCGTCCGATCGCGGCTTTCTGGTGGGCGTGGCGCTGCGGGGCGGGCATCGGCGCCGCATCATGCATGGCCATCATGCCTCGACCCACGATTTTGACGTGGGCTCGATCTACATCCGCGACTTCAACGACGATTACCGCGCCGACCTGCAAGGCGGGTTCGATTTCATGCTGATCGAACTGTCGCGCGACTTCATCGAGCGGGTCAATGACGAGAAGGGCGGTGCGCGGGTCAGCAGCCTGCTGCCGCGCAATGGCGAGCCGGATCCGGTGCTGGGGCAGCTGTCGCAGGTGCTGGCGAGCGTGGTGGCGAATCCCGCGCAGGCGAGCAGCCTGTTCGTGGATCACCTGAGCCTGGCCATGGGCACGCACCTGCTGGCGCAATACGGCGCCGGCGCGACGACCGGCTGGGCCGACTCGGGCGGGGCGCGCGTGCTGTCGCGCAAGCTGGAGGCGCGGGCCAAGGACATGCTGCTGGCCTCGGTGCGCGAGGAGGCGTCCATCGCCGATATCGCCGACGCCTGCAATCTGTCGCGCAGCTACTTCATCAAGGCCTTCCGCCAGACGGTCGGCACGACGCCGCATCGGTGGCTGCTGGAACAGCGCGTGCAGAAGGCGCAGGCATTGCTGCGGTCGCCGGGCCGGTCCATCACCGAGATTGCGCTGCTGTGCGGCTTTGCCGACCAGGCGCATATGACGCGGGTGTTTACGAGCGTGGTCGGGACGTCTCCCGGCGCGTGGCGCAGGGAAAACGGCGCCTGACTGCGCACGGCCCGCCGCGCGCGCGGGGCTATCCGCCGCCGGGCACGCGCCGCGCGATCAGCGTTGGTTCCGACGCCGCCACGCCGCGGGCGGCGCGCCCACGACGCTGGCAAAGACGCGCGTCATATGGGCCTGGTCGGAAAATCCACAGTCCCGCGCGATGTCCGAGACCGGGCACGCAGACGCCAGCAGCAGCGCCTTTGCGCGCTCAATGCGGCACTCGAGCAGCCAGCGATGCGGCGTCGTGCCGACCGTCTGGCGAAAGGCCTTGATGAAGTAGCTGCGCGACAGGCCGCAGCCCTGCGCGACCTCCGAAATGGAAACGTCGCCCAACAGGTCGGCGGCGAGCATTTCCTTGGCCAATGCCTCTTGCCAGCCCGCGAGGCCGCCGCGCGCCGCGAGATGGCTGGCGGGCGGTTCGTCCCCCGGCGCGCCATAGGCCTGGATCATGTGAGCCTGCGCCGCCAGCGCCAGATGATCCACAAACAGCGGATCGGCCTGCGCCGGGTGGGCCAGCGCGGGCAGCAGCGCGTTGCCCAGGCGGGCCAGGACGGTATCGGACCGTCCGGGCGGGCACACGAGGGCGCCGACGCGGCCCGCGCCCAGGTCTTCGGCCACGCGGTCCAGCGACGCGCGCGATACGCGGAAGTACAGGAAATCGAAGGGGTCGTGCAGTTCGGCGCGATAACCGTCGGCCGTGCGCCGGATGGTGATTTCCTCGGCCGCGAGCGGCATGGCGCGGGGCTGGTCCGCGCAATACAGCACACGCTGGGCGCGCGTGAGCGATACGCTGAGCAGGAAGTCGTCGCCGTCCGCCTCGGCGCACGCTGTGCCGAAACCGGGGCGTGGGTAGGCCACGCGGGCGATTTCGAGCGCGGCCTTGCACCCGGGGCTGGTCCGGATGGCCTGGACCGACGCGCCGGGATAGGCGTCGCGCAGGCGGGTAGGCGCTTCGAGCAGGGCAGGCACGGTCAGGGATGAATCTCCAGGGCTTGCGATTGCGCAAACGGCATCGCGCAAGATGGCGTCATGCTAGGCAGGCGCGCGCCGGAAGGATTGGACGCAAGTGCGCTGGTTTGCACGAAAGCGCGCTGCGGCCCGGCTTCGAGGCTACAGGATGCCGGACGGATCACGGTGCGCGCATTACTCTTTCATACAAAGCAGGACGCAAGTGGGCAAGACGGCCCGGCCTCCGCTCGCTACTTTGTTCATATATCCTGCCGCTTTCCTCGGATGACCCGGGAGTTTCCCCCATGATTCGTCTTGCCGCCGGCGCCCCGCCGGCCAACCCGCCGCCGGATCTGGCCGCGCTGCACGCGCAGGCCTTCCCGATGCTGGCCCGCGCCATGATCGACCGCGCCGCGCCCTATGGCGAGGAGATGTCGGCCGAGCCCGGCAGCGTGCTGCTCAACAGCGGCGACCGCGAGGGGGCCTTCTACATCCTGCTCCAGGGCTATGTCGAGGTGCTGGAATGCGAAGCCGACGGCGCCCTGCACAGTTTGCTCGTGCATCGTGACGGTGAGTTTACGGGCAGCCTCGATCTGTTCACCGACCGGCCCAACGCCGTCACGGTGCGGGCCGATACGCCGAGCCGGCTGCTGCGCCTGAGCCGCGCGGCGCTGCAGGCGATGATTCTTGCGGAGCGGCCCCTGGCCGAAATCATCCTGCGCGCGTTCATCCTGCGTCGCATCGGCTACCTGCGGCAGCGGCCGTACGGCGGCGCCATTCTCCGGTCGGCCGCCCGGGTCGGCCAGGACGACCCCGTAATGGATCTGGCCGTGATCGGCGGAGGCCCCGCCGGACTGGCCGCCGCGGCCTACGCCGCATCCGAGGGACTGCAGACCATGTTGGTGGGCGGCTCGCTGTCCTGCGGCGACGGGTCTGGGCTGGGGGTGCTGAAGGGATTCCCGGGCACCATCACAGGCTTGTGCGAGGGATCGCTGTTGCGCCGCGCCGAAGACCAGAGCAAGCGCTTTGGCGCGCACGTGCTGCCGCGGCGCACCGTCAGCCGGTTCGACGGCGGCTGTTATCCGTACCGTGTGTGGCTGGATGACGGCCGCATGATCGAGGCGCGCAGCCTCATCGTGGCGACGGGCATGCAGGAATCGCTCGCGGGGGAGCCGGCCATCGACGCCAATACCGCGTGGCTGGACGGCTGGCTGGACACCGACGACCAGGGCTACATCCACACGGGCCGCGCCGCGGCGGGGTCGATGCAGGCCCGGCCCTACGAGAGCTCGCAGCCCGGCGTCTTTGCCGTGGGCGCGGCGCGCGCCGGTTCGGTCAAGCATGTGCTGGCGAGCATTGCCGAAGGCGCGGCCGCGGTGCGCGTGGTGCACCGCTTCCTGGACGCCTCCGCGCACTGAGCGCCGGGGCCTGGCTTATCGTGGCCCGGCCTGGCGCATGTCCAGCGCCAGGAAATGATGCACCACAGGCTTGTCCGGCCCGACGTGAAAGCGCTGCGCTTCGCCCTGCAGGTCGGCGTCCGCCTGCGACACCCGGTGGTGCTGGCGCAGGTGCTCGGCCCAGGATTCCACCAGGAACCATTCCTGCACCCGTTCCGGGTCGCCCGTGTGTTCGGCGATGCCCCAGGCGTAGGCGCCATCGCGGCGACGTTCCTCGGCCACGGCCTTGAGCGCCTGCAGGAAGGCGGGGCGGTCCGCCACGCGGATGCGATATTCGATCTGCACCATGACGGGGCCGCGGTCGTGTTCCACCGGCGCATCCAGCAGCGGTTCCGGCCAGTGGTTGGACGGGTCCAGGTTGGCTTCGCCGCGCGGCAGGCGCATGCGATGCAGCACGAAGCCGGCAACGAGCAGCCCGACGGCACCGGCCAGCAGCGTCGCGGGCACCCCGATCTGCTCGGCCAGCAGGCCCCAGCCCAGGCTGCCGGCGGCCATCGCGCCGTTAAACACCATCAGGTAGATCGCCAGCCCGCGCCCGCGCACCCAGTTGGGCAGAATGGCCTGCGCCACGCCGTTGAACGTGGTCAGGGCGACGATCCAGCCCATGCCCAGCAGCAACAGCAGCAGCACGGCAGCCCACTGGGGCGGCGCGAACGACAGGGCGGCCATCACGACGGCGGCGGCGGTCGCGGCCGCCAGCACCAGGCCGTCGGCATCGAGCTTCTGGCGCAGCTTGGGCAGGACCAGCGCGCCCAGGATGGCGCCCACGCCCACCGCGCCCAGCAGCAGGCCGTAAAAGCCCGCGGTGCCGCCCAGCATCTTGCGCGCCACCAGGGGCAGCAGCGCCCAGACGGAACTGGCGAAGATGAAGAACACCGCCGCGCGCAGCAGCACGACGTGCAGGTCGCGGCTGGCGCGGGCATAGCGCACGCCGGCCCGGAAGGCGCCGAAGAACTGTTCGGACAGGCCGTCGTCCACCTTTTTGGGCCGCTTCCACCACAGCAGCGCGGCAATCACGAACACGTAGCTCAAAACGTCGGCGCCATAGGCGGCCGCGGCGCCGAAGGCCGCGAGCAGCATGCCGCCCACGGCGGGTCCCAGCGCCCGGGCGATGTTGATGCCCAGCGAGTTCAGGCCCACCGCGGCCTTCAGTTCGGCCTTGGGCACGAGTTCGGGCACGATGGACTGCCAGGTCGGCCCCATGAGCGCCGAGCCCACGCCGCCGATGAAGGTCAGCGCGATCAGGTATTCGACGGTCATCGTGTTGGTCTTGGCCAGCATCAGCAGCGTGAAGCTGACGCAGGCGAGCAGCACCTGGATGACGATGAGGAAACGCCGCCGGTCCAGGATGTCGGACAGCACGCCCGCCGGGATGGCCAGCAGAAAGACGGGGAGGGTGGCGGCCGTCTGCATCATGGCGACGGCGGCCGGGTTGGTCGACAGGTCGGTGACGAGCCAGGCGCTGGCCACGTCGCGCATGAAACTGCCGATGTTGCCCAGAATGGTGGCGCCCCACAGCACCGCGAAAAGCGTGTGTTTTAGGGGCGCCATGCCGCCAGTAGCGGGCGGCGGGGTACTGCGGTCAGCTCCGGCCATGCGGGCGCTCCGTTAAATCGTGCCAGGCGACCAGGACCCATGCCCCGGCCAGCCCGAAATGCTCGTAGAAGGCGTTCATCGTCATGAAGCGCGCGTCGGGCGGCGACTCCCAGTAGCGGTTGGCCATCAGCGCCGCGGCGGCGGTGAAGGCCGCCAATGCCAGCGCGCCCAGCCACCGCAGGCGGCCGGACAGCACCAGTGCGCTGGCGCCCAGTTCAAGAAGAATGACGGCGACCGCCGCCAGCGCGGCGGGCTGCAGGCCGAAATGCGCCATCTCGGCCTGGGCGCCGTCGAAGTCCAGCAGCTTGACCAGCCCGCCCTGGATGTAGGCGCCGCACAGCGCCAGCAGGGCGAACCAGCGCACCGCCGGCGCGGTCAACAGCCGGCGCGCAGTCATACCGCCCAGCACGCGCAGCCCAGCGCGCCCCAGAACCCCTTGAGGTCGGACACGGGCAGCTTGCTGGCCCACGCGCCGGCGTGCTGGTGGCCGTGGACGTTGCAGTCGTTGGCGCATGCGCAGGCCGCGGCGGCTTCGCGCAGCGTGGCCTGCAGGGGCTTGCCCTCGCCATCCGCATCGCCCCAGGCCCCGTACCCGCCGAAGAGGCGCGTGGGCGACCAGTCGGGCATGGCGGGCGGCGGCGCGGCTTCGTCGTGCCCGGCAAATTCACCCGCGCCCCAGACCACTTTGCCGCCGACGACGGTGAGCAGGCTGGTGGTGTCGGCGATCTCGGATTCGGGGCAGGCGAAGAAGTCGCGGTCGGGCACGACCAGATCGGCAAGCTGGCCCGCGGCGATGCGGCCCTTCTTACCCTGCTCGTTGGAGAACCAGGTGACGTTCTCGGTCCACATGCGCAGCGCAGCGTCGCGGTCCAGGCAGTTGCGCTGCGGGGTGATGCGCAGGCCGCCCACCGTCTTGCCGGTGATCAGCCAGGACAGCGACACCCACGGGTTGTAGGAGGCGACGCGGGTCGCGTCGGTGCCCGCCGACACGTTGACGCCTTTTTCCAGCATGCGCTTGACGGGCGGGGTGGCCTCGGCGGCGCCCGCGCCATAGCGTTCGACGAAGTACTCGCCCTGGTAGGCCATCCGGTGCTGCACGGCCACGCCGCCGCCCAGCGCGGCGATGCGGTCGATGGAGCGTTCCGAGATCGTCTCGGCATGGTCGAAGAACCAGTTCAGGCCGGCCAGCGGCACGTCCTTGTTCACGCGTTCGAAGACGTCCAGCGAACGCGAGATGGTCTCGTCATAGGTGGCGTGCATGCGCCACGGCCAGCGGTTCTGCGCCAGGATGCGCACCACTTCTTCCAGTTCGCCTTCCATCTCGGGGCCCATCTCGGGGCGCGGCTGGCGGAAGTCTTCGAAGTCGGCGGCCGAGAACACGAGCATTTCGCCCGCGCCGTTGTGGCGGAAGTAGTCCGTGCCCTGCTTGTACTGCGAGGTGGCCGTCCAGTTCAGGAAGTCTTCCTTTTCCTGCTTGGGCTTTTGCGTGAAGAGGTTGTAGGCCAGCCGGATCGTAAGCTGATTGGCGTCGGCCAATTGCTGGATGACCTGGTAATCCTCGGGGTAGTTCTGGAAGCCGCCGCCGGCGTCGATGGCCCCGGTCACGCCCAGGCGATTCAGTTCGCGCATGAAGTGGCGCGTGGAATTGAGCTGGTATTCGACCGGCAGCCTTGGGCCCTTGGCCAGCGTGGCGTACAGGATGGACGCGTTGGGCTTGGCGAGCAGCAGACCGGTCGGATTGCCCGCGCCATCGCGCACGATCTCGCCGCCGGGCGGCGCCGGGGTGTTCTTGTCGTACCCCACGGCGCGCAGGGCCGCGGCGTTGAGCAGGGCGCGGTCGTACAGGTGCAGGATGAACACGGGCGTATCGGGCGCCGCCGCGTTCAGCTCTTCGATGGTCGGCAGGCGCTTTTCGGCGAACTGGTGCTCGGTGAAGCCGCCGACCACGCGCACCCATTGCGGGGCGGGGGTGATGGCGACCTGGCGGCGCAGCATGGCCATGGCATCCGCCAGGCTTCTCACGCCGTCCCAGCGCAGCTCCATGTTGTAGTTCAGCCCGCCGCGGATGATGTGCAGGTGGTTGTCGATCAGGCCGGGCAGCACGCCGCGCCCGCCCAGCGCAATCACGCGCGTGCCGGGACCGGCCAGGGGCAGGATGTCGCTGGCCGCGCCCACGCGCGTGAAGCGGCCGTCCTTGATGGCGACGGCGTCGGCGACGGGATTGGCCGGGTCCAGGGTCGTGAAACGGCCCTGGTGCAGGATGAGGTCGGGGGCGCCTTCGCGCGCGGGGTCCAGGATGTCAGCCATTGCGCTTGTCTCCACATGCATCGGCGGGTTGGCGGGCGGAGTCGGCGGCCGGCTTGGGGCAGCTGGGCAGTTCGCCGAACATATGGGGTTTGACCTGCTCATGGATGAACGACGCGCGGGCCGGCTCGTCCGCAAGCAGGCGCTTGACCAGCGGGGGAATCTGTTCCCCCGCCAGGATGCCGAGCAGGCCTACCAGGGCGATCACCGGGGGCGCCGGCGATCGCACGTTAAAGAGTGCGTAGATGACCCCGACCAGCAGGCCGAGTCCCAGCGAAACGAGGTAGACCTTCATCGGCGTGCTCCCATCAGCCTTCGTGGGCGTTGAACATGGACTTGGCGTAGATGATGCCCAGGCCATAGGCGCCGCCGAACTTCTTGGCGATGCCGGTCGTCATGTCGTAGGTGTCCGTGCGGGCCCAGTCGCGCTGCATTTCCAGCAGGTATTGCAGGGCGGTGATGGGCTGGCCGCCGGCCTGCACGATGCGCTCGACGGCGCGGTTGTGGGCTTCGGCGGACACGTCGCCGCAAGCGTCGGTGATCACATAGACTTCGAAGCCCTGGTCCAGCGCCGACAGGGCCGGGCCGACGATGCAGACGCTGGTCCACAGGCCGGCGAGCACGATGCGCTTCTTGCCGATTTCATTGACCTGCTTGATGACGGCGGCGTCTTCCCAGGTGTTCATGGAGGTGCGGTCCAGCAGGGCCTGGCCGGGGAACGGGGCGGTGACTTCCTCGAACATGGGGCCCGAGAAGCTCTTTTCGGCCACGGTCGTCAGGATGGTGGATGCGCCGAAGCCGGCGGCGGCGTGGGCGACCAGCGCGGCGTTGTTGCGCAGCGTGACGGCGTCGATGGAGTGGGTGGCGAACGCCATCTGCGACTGGAAGTCGATCATGATGAGCGTGTGGTCATTGGGCGACAGCAGCTTGGCGCCGGGGGTGGGGGTCGCGGTGATGGGCATGGATGACTCCGTGGGTTGCCGTGGTGAGGGACCCCCGCAATGTGCCAGCGGGCAGGCGAAACGTATTGAACGATAGTCCGCCGGTTTGAAGATTGTGATTGCGGTGGCCGCGCAATTCAACCAACGCCGCGCGGATCAGGCATCAGGCATCAGGGATAGCCGGTATCGCCACGGGCGGGCGGCTCGGGTAGGCTGCGTAGGTCCGGGTCCAGGGCCGGGACGCTCCCGCTGCGCCGCGCCAACGCTGTCCGCTACCGGAGACTCACCATGGGACTGGCCTTCCAGAACGAATTGCACGACGAGTTCGGCACGCGGCCGGTGGCCTATCTGCCTTATGGCGGGGCGGACCTGGGTGAAATCCTGGCGGTGGGACGGGCCGTGGGGGACGGAGACGACACGGCGTTCTTCCAGGCCTGGATGGCGGCGGGCGACCGCCTTGCCGCCGAGGCGCTCGATGCCGAACGCCGCAACCTGCGGGCCAGCGCCCGCGAACTGCATCTGCGCGCCAGCGCGTTCTATTCGACGGCGTATCGCCCCTTGTACGGCGCGCCCACGGACGCGCGGCTGCTGGCGGCCTTTCGCAAGCAGATGGCCGCCTTCGACCGGGGGCTGGCGCTGTCGCGGCATCCGGTCGAGCCGCTGCGCATGCCGCTGGCGGGCGGGCACATGCCCGCGTACCTGTTGCCGGCCGAAGGCCGCGAGACCGAGGTGCGGCCGCTCGTCATCTTCACCAATGGGTATGACGCCACCGTGACGGATATGTACTTCGCCTGCGCCGTGGCCGCCACCCGCAGGGGCTATCACGCCCTGGTGTTCGACGGTCCCGGGCAGGGCGGCATGCTGTACGAACAGGGCGTGCCCATGCGTCCCGATTGGGAGACGGTGGTGGGGGCGGTGGTCGACTTTGCCGTGGAGTCGCCCATCGTCGATCCGAAACGCATCGCGCTCAGCGGCTGGAGCCTGGGCGGCCATCTGGCGCCGCGCGCCGCGTCGGGCGAGCATCGCCTGGCCGTCTGCATCGCCGATCCCGGCCAATGGAGCATCGCGGGGCTGTTCCGGCCCCTGGCCGTGAAGCTGGGCGCCAGCCCCGACGCCGCGGCCAATCTGGGCGAGCTGGAGCCGCCCGTGCTGGACCGCCTGTGGCAGTTCGTCATGGCCAATCCCGTGCTTGCCTGGAAGATCGTGCAGCGCGGCTTCTGGGTGCATGGCGTGGACAACCTGCGCGACTACCTGCGCGCGATCGAGCAGTTCACGATGGATGGCCGGGTCGACGGCATTGCGTGCCCGACGCTCATGACGGTCGCCGGAAACGACCCCCTGGCGGCGGACACCGAGCTGTTCTACGACCGCCTGCGCTGCCCCAAGCACTTGCTGCGGTTTTCCGCCGACGAGGGCGCGGGCGACCACTGCGAATCGGCCAACCGGTCGCTGCTGAACCGCCGTGTCCTGGACTGGCTGGACGGCGTGCTGTGAGCGCGCCGCAAGGCCGCGGCGCCAGCGCTGCCTATAATTGCGTCGATTCCCGCGTTTTTTGACGGCAGACCTGCCGTGCCTCATGTCCACCTTGCCTTTGCGCGTGCTGTCGGTGATTCCGCCGATGACGCAGCTGAATACCCCCTATCCGTCCACCGCCTACCTGACCGGGTTCCTGCGTTCTCGCGGCGTGACGTCGTTCCAGGAGGACCTGGCGCTCGCCCTGGTGCTGCGCCTGCTGTCGGCCGACGGCCTGCGGGCCGTCGCGCAGCAGGTGGATGCGCTTCCCCTTGAGAAGCACACCCCGGCGATCCAGGCCTTCGTCGCCATGCAGCCGCGCTATCTGGCCACCATCGGGCCCGTGATCGCCTTCCTGCAAGGCCGCGACTCCACGCTGGCGCACCGCATCGCCGGCCGCAACTATCTGCCTGAAGGCCCGCGCTTCAGTTCGCTGGACGTCTACCTGGACGAGGAAGGCGGCGATCCGCTGGGCTGGGCGTTCGGCGCGCTGGGCCTGCAGGACCGCGCCAAGCACCTGGCCACGCTCTACCTGAACGATCTGGCGGACGTGCTGCGCGACGCCATCGATCCGCGCTTCGAGTTCGTGCGCTACGCCGAATCGCTGGCGGGCAGCCAGCCCACCTTCGATCCGCTGGCCGAGGCGCTGGCCGCGCCCTTGAATCTGGTGGACGAGACGTTGCGGGCGCTGACGATGGACGCGCTGGCGCGCCACAAGCCGACGATGGTGCTGCTGTCGGTGCCGTTCCCTGGCGCGGTGTACGCGGCCTTCCGGATTGCGCAGGCGATCAAGGCGCAGGACCCGGGCATCGTGATCGTGCTGGGCGGCGGCTTCGTCAATACCGAACTGCGTGAACTCAAGGACCCGCGGGTATTCGATTACTTCGATTTCGTGACGCTCGACGCGGGCGAGCGCCCCTTGCTCGCGCTGCTGGAGCATGTGCAGGGCAAGCGCTCGCGCCAGCGACTGGTGCGCACGTTTCTGCGCGACGCCGACAGCGGCGCAGTGCGTTACGTCAACCTGGTCGAACCCGACGTCGCGTTTGCGGAAGTGGGTACGCCCACGTGGGACGGCCTGCCGCTGGACCGCTACCTGTCGCTGCTGGACATGCTCAATCCCATGCACCGGCTCTGGAGCGACGGCCGCTGGAACAAGCTGACCGTGGCGCACGGCTGCTACTGGAAGAAGTGCAGCTTCTGCGACGTGGGCCTGGACTACATCGGCCGCTACGAAGGCGCGGAGGCGACCGTGCTGGCCGACCGCATCGAAGCCATCGTGGCCGAAACCGGCCAGACCGGCTTTCACTTCGTGGACGAGGCCGCGCCGCCCAAGGCGTTGAAAGCCTTGGCCACCGAGCTCATCGAACGCAACGCCGGGATTTCGTGGTGGGGCAACATCCGGTTTGAAAAGACCTTCAGCCCCGAGCTTTGCGAACTGCTGGCCGACAGCGGCTGCATCGCCGTGTCGGGCGGCCTGGAGGTGGCGTCCGACCGGCTGCTCAACCTGATGAAGAAGGGCGTGTCGATCGACCAGGTGGCGCGGGTGACGCGCGCCTTCACCGATGCGGGGGTGCTGGTGCATGCCTACCTGATGTATGGCTTTCCGACGCAGACCGTGCAGGACACGGTGGACGCGCTGGAATACGTGCGCCAGCTGTTCGAGAACGACTGCATCCAGAGCGGGTTCTTTCACCGCTTCGCCTGTACGGTGCACTCGCCGGTGGGACAGAACCCCGAGGAATACGGCATCCGGCTCAAGCCGCTGCCGGACATCACGTTCGCCAAGAACGACGTCGGTTTCCACGACCCCACGGGCGTGGACCACGATGCGCTGGGCCGAGGGCTGAAGAAGGCCATCTACAACTACATGCACGGCATCGGTCTGGACGAAGACGTGCGCAGCTGGTTCCCGTTCAAGGTGCCGCGCACGACGGTGGCGCGGCAGCGCATTGCGCGCGCGCTGAGCCGGCGCGGCTGAGGCCTAGCCGGCCGGCGGCGCGTCCTGGGCGGCCGACAGGATCGGTTCGGCCGCCTCGGCGCCCGGCACCGCGTTCGTCAGGTCCTCGGTCATTTCGTGGTCCAGCGCGCCCTGGAACAGGTCTTCGGTCACGCGCAGTTCCACGCCCACCGGCGACATCTGCGCGGCGGCGGCAAAGGGGGCCACGGGCGCGGGCGCCGGGCGCTCGTTGCGGCGCCAGACAAAGAAGGTGACCAGGCTCAGATTGAGCAATGCGAAGCACCAGAACAGCCCGGCTTCCCCGAACGTCGCCATCACGGGCGAGATCGCCAGCGGACTCAGCGCCGACCCCAGCGAGTTGATCAGCAGCAATCCCTGGATCATCCGCACCAGCGCATCGGCGGGCGCGCGGTCCGCGGCGTGGCTGACCGCCACCGGGTAGATGGCGAACACACCGCCGCCCAGAAGAAACAGCAGCGGCATCAACAGCGGCGAGGCCGGCGGCAGCGCCAGGATGAGCAGGCTGAGCAGCGCGCAGAACACGGCCAGGGCGATCAGCACCACCTGGCGGTCGCGCAGGTCGGACCAGCGGCCGACCGGATACTGCAGCACCATCGCGCCCAGGATCACGGCGCCCATCATCTTGCCCACCTCGGCCACGTCCAGGCCGATGCGCTGCAAATACAGCGGCAGCAGGGTGTACACCGCGGCGATCGCCACGCCCGACCCGAAGCAGCCCATCACGCCCGTGGGCGTCATGCGCGCCAGGTGCTGCGGCAGCAGCGGCTCGACCCGTTCCACCAGCGGCGACACGCGCGGAATGATGACCATGGGCAGCACCGACAGCGACGCCAGCAGGCCGGCCACCATGAAGGGCGCCATGTCGCCCAGCCGCGTGATCGCGCCCAGCTCCAGCTGGCCCAGCATGCCCGATCCGTACAGCGCGATCATGTACAGGGCCAGCAGGCGTCCGCGCATGCGGGAGTCGCCCGCCAGCAGCAGCCAGCTTTCGACCACCAGGAACACGCCGACGCTGGCCCAGCCATTGATCAGGCGCAGCACGAACCAGGCCTCGCGGTTGAAGATCAGGCCCTGCAGCAGCACGGTGACGGCGATGAGCGAGGCAAAACTGCTGTAGGCGCGGATATGGCCGATACGCAGGATCAGCCGGTCATTGAAGATGGCGCCCAGCGTCAGACCGATGAAATACGACGACGAAATGACGCCGATGACGGTGGCCGACTCTCCGGCGGCGTCCAATTGCAGGGTCGTGAGGGAAGAGATGAACGCGTTGCCGATACAGACAACGAACAAGCCAAGCAAGGGCCCGAGCACCAGGCCCAACAACTGCCGAGACATGAAATCCTCGATTTCCAGAACAGCGAAAAGCATCCGGTGAGACCGGACAAACGATCAATGGGGGAGGGGGGAATGCGTCATGGTTCGCCTGGCTTGGGAGGGCAATGCCATGCGCTTGGGCGCGGGCCGGCCGGCGCGGGCGCGCGGGCGCGGCGGGAATCCGGCGCGGATTGTAGCGCCGATTGCGGGACGTTCCGGCAGGCCGGCCCGCCAGGACGTCCGCGCGACTGTTAGGTCAGCGCCATCCCGCCATCGACCCGGATGTTGGCGCCGGCGATCGCGCTGACCAGGATGATGGACGCGCCGTGATTCAGGACGGGCAGGGTCTAGGTGACGCCGAAGAAGACGCCGTCGCGTCGCCCAAAAAAGGGCCGCATGATCGTCTTTGACGAAGCGCAAATCCCCCCTTTATTGCCCCGAGAACACTGCCTTGTTAACGACAATTGGAGTAGCATAAGCGACTATGATTCGCATTTGCATTAACTACTAGGGGTAGGAAAGTGTCTGGGGAAAGGCCATTTCTGATCGCGTCGCGGGCAGGGCGCATCGCGACTTGCGTCGCGTTGAGCATGTTGCTGCCGTGGCCGGCGGCATGGGCGCAGGAGGCGCAGCCGACCACCACGCTGCAGCCGGTGACGGTCACCGGGGGCGCGGTGGACAGCGGGGACCTGCCGCCCGTCTATGCCGGCGGGCAGGTTGCGGAGGGCGCGCGGCTGGGGTTGATGGGCAACCAGTCCGTGATGGACACGCCGTTCAACGTCACGAGCTACACGTCCGAGCTGATCAAGAACCAGCAGGCCCGCACGCTGGCCGACGTCATGGCGAACGACCCGTCGGTGCGCTTCACCACGTCCAGCGGCCATGCGTACGAGAACTTCCGCATTCGCGGGTTCGACGTCAACCAGAATGACGTGGCCATCAATGGGCTGTACGGCCTGGCGCCCATGGGGCGCACGCCCGTGGAATTCGTCGAGCGGGTCGAGGTGCTGAAGGGCCCCAATGCGCTCTTTAGCGGCATGGCGCCCAGCGGCGCGGTGGGCGGCACGGTGAACCTCGTGACCAAGCGCGCGACCGACACGCCCACCGCCACGTTCGGCGTGAACTGGCTGTCCGACGGGCAACTGGGCACCACCATCGACGCCGGCCGGCGTTACGGCGCGAACAACGAATGGGGCGCGCGCGTCAACGGCTCGTTCAGCGACGGCGCGACCACGCTGGACGGCCAGTCCCGCAAGCGCGAGTTCCTGTCCGCCGGGCTGGACTACCGCGGCAGCGCGCTGACGGCGTCGATCGACG
>Ga0182739_1003239_pt1 | contig 14427 bp, 12 predicted proteins | sample eDN5th30CBELigBY_FD_128873 | JGI IMG/M metagenome (GOLD analysis project Ga0182739, IMG submission 128873) | Enriched backyard soil microbial communities from Emeryville, California, USA - eDNA 5th pass 30_C BE-Lig BY (version 2) (version 2) | ecosystem: Environmental > Terrestrial > Soil >... | reverse complement strand
GAGGAAAAATGTCCAGGATGACCAGCACCAACGGTAGCGTGACGGTCACCGGTTTGAAGAGCATGGCTGCGGTGGCGAGGACTAAAGCGATTCCTAACCACCTTGGATTTGTGGCGTCGCCCTCGGGGTGGGCGCGGAGGTAGGCCAGCACGGCGAGCATGGCACAGAAGGTCGCGGGCAAATAGGGCTGACAGGACACCCAGGCAACGACTTCCGCACGAAGCGGATGGATCGCGAAGAACGCGGCGGCCACCGCCGACGCTATCCGGAAACCGGGTTCGTTGGCCTGCCCGACACGTGGGAGGATCGCGACGAGGAGTAGATACAGGACGACCGTGTTTCCTGCATGCAACACCAGGCTGGTCGCATGGTAGCCCCAGGGTGCAGGTCCCCAGCAGGTGTACTCGAGCTTGATGAGCATCCAGCTCAGAGGTTGATACACCCCCAGCCAGTAGGTGGACCACGCCCAGCGCACTCCCTGGAAATTCAGGCCGCTGAACTCCGGGTTGCTCAAGAAATTGACGTCGTCATCCCAACGCACAAACCCCGCTGTCAGAGCCGGCAAGAACGCCACGATCGAGCCAACGGCTAGCACCCAAATTCTGAATGCACCATGACTTCCGTTCAGGGCGGGGTCGTTGACTCTTTGGCTCCCGTTCGGCACTCGCACCCTCCTTCGATCGATCCTCGCATGGGGACCGAATTGGCCACCTCTGTTCGCTCATTTCCTTTATACCGAGGGAATCTCAGGACAACGAGTGAAGGAAGGTCGCCTTAATCTTCAGCAAGAATCGGTTCGTATGGATGGCACAGAAGGTCGTGATTTGTGGCGCATTTAATGAATAGGATTAGTGCTTACCGAAAGAAAGCTAAACGATAAATAGGCCACAGCTAACACAAGAAAAATGACAGAAGGAACAGAAACTTTTCTGCTTGCAATTATTATGGCCTTAAGAGAATCTGGGGCAAAAATCTTGTAGGTAGACCGGAATCAGGACAATCTAGAACACCAGTTCTCCTTCTCGCAGCCAATAGGTTCGCGACGCAAGGACTTGGTGGCGGAGTGCGCACTGGACCAAGGTTGTTCTTTTGCTGGGAAGATTTGAAAGGCGAGGTGGTCCTTGAATATGAGGGGGATGATGACGAAACGGAAGTCTCGACTGGTGCTCACTGCCGCAGTGTGTGCGACATTCATTGGCTGTGGTCGAGATCCCGATGCCATCGGCGAGGGTGGGATTGGCGCGGCCGGGACAGTCAATGCGAGTGTTTCGGAAGAGGAGGCGCAGAAAGCCCAGATGAAGCTGGAGGCAGATAACTTCAAGGCGAGTCAGAAGGCTCGATAACTCGGGGTCGCTCGCACGGAGTTCGCTCGAACCTTGCTGAGGCCATGGCCATGGGAGTGATTCTCCCTCGGCGACGGGAATCTGCGACTATGTTGCCCCGACCTCGTGTCGCAGGAAGCTCAACTTCTGAGTGGGCTAGAGCGGTGGCCTCGGAGCGAGCTGAGCCTGGTGAGATGAATCCCCGCATTTCTTGAGCAATTCGCGGCCAGCGGAGATCCATTTAGGGATTCGTGATTTCTCACAGAGAAGTCGATGGTGATCTAAAATGGTTGTGCCTGCCCAGCTGACGCTATGGCGTGCCGGCAGGAGCGGGTCCCTTCTTGGATTGCCCTGGTGGCCGGGGCCGAGTTTTGAATCGCGAGATCGTGATATCCGAACCACTCTCCTGACCATTTGTCGTGGGTTCCAAGATAGGAATCTCTGAACCCGTTGACGGGGTTGCCGCTGGTTGGAAGATCGCGAGGTCTATTTCTCCAAGCATTTATACCCACAGATTAGCCAAAAGGTGTTGGCTGATCCGTGGAGGAGGTCGCCGTGCGCGGCCTGTCCAGGCAGCTCGGGTCTCTTTATCCTTGTTTCGCCTTATTCTATGTCCTTGATGACGGAGAGAAATGATCATGAGACGAGTTCGTGGATTCACTTTGATCGAACTTCTCGTTGTGATTGCGATTATCGCGGTTTTGATTGCGTTGTTGCTGCCGGCGGTGCAGGCGGCTCGCGAGGCGGCACGCCGCTCCCAGTGCGTCAACAACTTGAAACAGCTTGGCCTTGCCCTCCAGAACTACCACGATGGCAATGGTTGTATCGCGCCGTCGGGGTATTACCCGCAGCAGACGAACCGATTGTGGAGTTTTTCGATGAAGACGCGTCTGCTTCCTTTCTTGGAGCAGTCGGCGATCTACAATTCGATCAATTGGTTCGATTCCGCGTACATGGCCGCACCGGGCCAGACGGCCCCACCTTATACCGACATCAATATCACAGCGGCGTCGGCTTCCATCGCCTCGTTCCTGTGCCCCTCCGACCAAAACATCGGGAGTGGCGATGCCGGTTCCAAGGCCACGAATTATCCCAACACGGCCGGCTTGAACCGGTACTACAACCAGTGGGAGTATGATGGAACGGCGTGGTACCTTGGGCCGGATGCCAACCTCAAGCGGATCCAGACCCTGGCATCGATCACCGACGGGACCAGCAACACGGCGGCCTTCAGCGAATTCATCAAGGGGACCGGTCGCGGGATCGGCACCTTGAGCAAGAACGGCCGTCACATGCTCTACAATGGGATTTCGAATCAGAGCGCGTTCGTCGGCCAGGCCGATCCCAACCGTTCTCATGCCCTCGATTGCCGCGATAAGGGCACGACGATGATCTGGGACTACAAGGGGGAACGCTGGTTCCAGCAAGATGCTGGTCGTGGCGGTGTCTACCACCACATCCAAACTCCAAATCAGAAATCGTGTGCTTATGGCACCGGCTCGGCTGGGGCAACCGACTTGATCATTACCGCGAGCTCGAATCACAGTGGTGGTGTGAACGTCGTGTTCTGGGACGGGTCGGTCAAGTTCATCAAGGACAGCATCGACTACAAGAACTGGTACGCCATCGCCACCAAGGCCGGCTCTGAGGTCCTCAGTTCCGACAGTCTGTAAGCGTCGGTATCGGATCGGAAGCGCCCTTTCGGGCACCCAGGGCTCTTCGATGGTCTGGTGCAGGTTTCCGGGATAAACTCTCAGACTCAGGCCTGCTGCAACGCGCGGGGGTAAGCTCAACAGTTGGGCTTGCCCCCTTTTTTGGTTCATCCGGCGGAAGCGTGCGCAGGGATTGCAAAAATCGGACATGCCGACTTCGGTTGGAGTTGCGTAATGAGGCTCCAAGGCGAGAGGTCACCATGTCCACCAGCCTGTTGGATCACGCCTTCGGGATCCGAGGCGACCCGTACGTTCGGACCAACGGCCAAGGCGGCCAAAGGGTCTTCACCATCCGGCAAGAACCCAGGACCCGTCGCGGCTCGGCCTACTTCCGATCCTGGGGCCGAGTCAAGCGGCGTTCTCGGGCCGTTCCCGTCGGACGCAAGCCGACGACCGTCATCCTTCCTACGCGTCGAATGCTTGTATCGGAGAGTCGTTCGCCAGGTCGAAGTCCCCTTCGCCGACCCACGGCGAAGCTAGACCTACGCCTTCGAGCGCCATGGGGGGGGCTGTCCCGCAGCATGACGATCCTCGATGTGGCCCGGCGTCTGGGCGTCGGTTGGGACCTGATCAAGGACATCCAGAAACGCGACCTCTCGCGTCGCTTCGCCAAGCCCAAGGTCAAGCATCTCAAGTCGATCGCCATCGACGAGATCGCCGTCACCATGGGGCCTCGCTACCTGACCATCGTTATGGACTCGGAAAGTGGCGTCGTGGATTTCGTCGGCGACGCCGAGGGGCCAAGGCCCTGAATCCATTCTGGAAACGAGTCCAAGGCAGCAAAGCGAAGATCGAGGCGGTGCCCATGGACTTGTCGCCGGCGTACTGTCAGACGGTCGCCACCTTTTTGCCCAAGGCGAAGATCGTCTTCGACCGGTTTCCCGTCATGAAACTCTTCAATGAGAAACGGTCGGACCTGCGTCGCGAGGCGGCCGATGTCATGCAGAAGAAAGTGCTCGAAGGGTTGCGTTGGCTGCTGTTGAAAGCGGTCGAGAATCTGAGCGAGGGGGAGGAGAAGAAAAAGCCGGCGGAGGCGTTGGTGTTGAGCCGGTCGTTGGCGGTGGCCTACGACCTGAAGGAGGATCTTGGCCAGTTCTGGGAGCAAGCGGGCAAGAAGTTTGCGACCTTGTTCCTCGACGGCTGGATCAAAGGAGCGGAGGGATCGGGGACCAAGAAACTCCAGGAGATGGCCAAGACGTTGGCGGCGCATCGCAGCGGGCTGTTGACCTACGACGACGTGATGATCAACTCCGGTCCGATGGAAGGGATCAACAACAAGATCAAGACGATGAAACGCCAGGCGTATCGGGTCCGGAATCGCGAGTTCTTCAAGCTCAAGATTCTGACGATCCACGAGAGCAGGTGCAAGCATGTCGGATAATCGAGTCTTCTCCGTCGGGCCGCGGCGCACGCTTCCGCCGGATGAATCGGATTCTAGATCCCACAAATGGACTTAGCCGAAGCTTGCGGTCGCGATTCAGGAGCACTTCCTCAACTCCTGAAACGCGGCCTCAAGGATTTATGCGATCAGTGTCACGAGGCCCAAGAGGACGGACACGGCCGCATCGATGAACGTTTCCCTTTCCTGGTCCAGATGTCGCGGGCTTCTGCGGCGAGGGACTGGCGGCCGGCGCTCGACGAGGCTTTGATCCACCCAGATGCCAGCCGCGGCGCCGCAGTTTGGGCCGATATTCTAGGCTGGACCGGGATTTGGCATCCGTCGGAAGTCGAGTGGATCTTCGTCATCGTCGTTAGATTGTTGATGCTCGAACGATTACGTTGTCAGGTGGGCGTCGAAGTGCGTTGTTACGGCCACGACGTCGTCGACTCCCGGGTGGCTTCCCATAAGTGTTTGTAATTGCGAAAAAATTTCGACGTTGTATTGTTTGCCTTGGAAGTCTCCACTTGTCGGATTCTTGAGCGTCATGAGGATCCCGAGGTCGCTCTCGACGGTCAGTTCCACATCAGCGATGTAGCCGCCAGAGTTGCTGATTTCGAGCGTGTACTGTGCTCCTGTCCCGAGCGTATCGGTGAAGGAATAGCTGCCAGGACCCCATTGGGTACCGAGGATCAGAACATAGTCATCGGCTACTTCGACGTCGAGTCCGCTCGATGTAGAGATGCCTGCAGTGGCGCTGTTTTGCTGTGCCCGGTCGATGTGGAACTGATAACGCTCCACGAGAGTGACCGGAGAGCTTGAGGGAATTAAGTCGTCATCTGCGATCAGGTAACTACGCGAACCCGACGCGGTCGAAGACACTTCGACGAAGGCGCCGTTCAATCCTGTCCCCGTTGTGGTCGATGTGATCCTGTTCGTTGTATCGAAGCAGATCCAATCGTTGCCCACGGGCGAGCTCGGCGGTGCCGGGTTCTCAGAATCGTGGATCTCCGTAGAGGCATAACCATTGACAGTGATTGTTGTGTCACCACCATAGGGTATATCGCTGTCAATGAGGCCTGGTAGGCTAGCCTCTGCTAGGCTGTCATCGGGCACAGCCGGTGTGTCGAACAAACTACCCGAGAAAACCCAAGCATCGGCAAGGTCATTCTGCCTTGAATCACCATTCGGATAGCGCCAGATCGCGGGAGCCGTCAATGCGAGCGACTCCAGGCGAGCTCCTCCATACCCAAGGTCTGATGGGGCAAATGTCTGATGTCGAGACCGACGCCGGAACAGCGACAGAATGCTTGCCATCGTGCGCCTCGCATGGTGTTGGTGGAGTCGTTCGAGAATGATAGCAACGTTGTCATCATGACTTGAGTTGATGTTCTCAATCGCTGTTTGGGTTTTATTGCCGCGGGAGGATCTTTTCAAGAGAAAAATGTAAAAATCGGGGTCGTAATGAGGTTTGTGGATGGCGCTGGTAGGCATAAGCTTGTTGTCTACTAGAGTTTAGTTGGCCACATAATTCTGGGAAATATGCTTGAAGGATTTGCTTGGCCTTTTGCAGAGCCAAGAGAATGAGAAGAATTGGGATCGGAGTTCAGGACATGAGTCAGTCAGCCCGTCAGGGAGCTTCCAGCTTTAACTGGTAGTGGCTTCACCGTGGAGTAGCCTGGAATGTTCTGTCCTCGCTCCCTACCTGCCTTAATTCTTCTGCGCCAGCGCCCGGGTGCTTACCCTGGGACTGCTCACTATATGAAGTTCGCCCCTTGGGGGCACCGAGCGTTGCCAGAGGCCCCTGAGGGGTGATTTGGCCTTCAGTCCCGTGGAGCCATGCAGATGATATGTGTGAAATGTTGTGGCGAGAGTTTTAAGAGGCGGTTTAGAGGTGGTCAGTGTTCGCCCGTTCGTATCCCCGTACCCTGCACGTGTCAGCGAGGTTGGTGATACCCTTGTCGAACGCTAGGGCCAGTGGGCGGTCGGGGCACCGTGTTGGGGCTGTCGCCTCTGGAGGCGCGGTGTCAGGGCGTTGAGGTATTGGCGGATGAACCCGACTCCGCAAGGTTGCGCCGTTTCGCTAGGCTGAGGACGCGGTCGACGAGCCGTTCGGCGAGTGATTCGCCCGGTTCCAGGGTCTCCGCCCGATGGCCCGGCCGGACGAGGTGGACGGTGTGTTGGCCGGCGCGGAGGGTTTGCAGGTCGTTGGCGACGGTCAGGTCGGCCCGATTGGTCCGGCAGGCGGCTTCGGCTTCGGCAAGGAGCTCGGGCAGGGGGACGCGGGAGAGGAGCTTGAAGCCGACCAGGAAGAGGCCAGGGGACCAGTCGCGAACCGACTGGATGACCTTGGGGGTGCGCTGGGCGTGGATGATGAGCGAGTCGGCCTGAGAGTCGAGCTTGCCGGCGATCGGCCGGGGCTCGAAGTCGGAGACGGCCATGGCCAGGAAGGCGACGTCGATCGGGCGTTCGCGGAGGAGCCGCTCCAGGTTCGCGGCGTAGTCGGTGACGGTCCCCTGCTGGAGGGGGACGAGGTGGAGCCGGCCGGCGACGGTGCGCCACTCATGGCGGAGGCGGTCCAGCCGCGCGAATTCAGCCTCGGGATCAGGGGTGTCCAGATCGAGTCGCGCCTGGCGGACAAAGGGAAGCTGTGCCGAGGGGGTGTGGAGGTGCCAGACGGTTGCGCCACGCTTCAGGCAGGCTTCGGAAATCATCGCCGAGAATCGCCCGGAGGAGACGTTGGCCAGGTTGCGTACATCGTCGATCGGCGCGATCGTTCCTCCTCCGGTCACCACCACGTTCATCGGCTCTGAGTCTCCTCTCTTGCTTGATTCTATCGTGCCGGCTAGCTTGGCCCATGGGAGTTTGCGCCCCGAAGTGCGACGATTCACACCCCGCGCCGAGCCGTTAACGATGCCGACAACCTCACCGCACGACCCGAAGGCCCGCGAACTCTTCGATGAGATGTCGCGCTGGCCGATCTACGACCCCCACTCTCACATCGATCCCCATCGGCCCGCCGCGCGGAATTTCGACGAGGTGTTGGGATACCATTACTATACCGAACTCTGCCACTCGGCGGGGATGCCCGCCAACCTGGTCGACCCGGCGCTCGACCCCGAGACCCGGGTCAAGAACCTGGCCGAGTACCTCGACCGGATCGACAACACGGTTCAATCGTCGTGGCTCCTGGAGATCGCACGGACCTTCCACGACTTCCCTCACGAGCGGATCACTCCCAAGAACATCGGCGAACTCTACGACCGGGCCCAGCGTTCCACGGGTGGCGATGCCTGGGACCGCGAGGTCTGGAAGCGGTCCCAGCTCGAAGCCGTGTTCTTGACGAACGACTTCGACGACCCCCTGGAAGGGTGGGACCGGGAGAAATACGTTCCTTGCCTGCGGACCGACGACCTGGTGCTGAAGCTCCACGAGCCGGCGACGGTGGAGCGGCTCAAGCGGGCGACCAACGTCGACGTCCAGGACTATGCCTCGTTGCGGGAAGCGGTCGGGGTCTTGTTCGAACGATTCGTGGCGCGGGGGGCCCGGGCCTGTGCCATCAGCCTGCCTCCTGACTTTGCCCCTTATCGCTCGAACGTGAAGCGGGCGGTGACGCCGGTCCGTCGGGCGCTGCACCAGATGGATCAGCGCCCCGACGAGCATGACGAGGTGCGGCAGGTCGTCTTCTGGATGCTGGCCGAGTTCTGCGCCGAGTTTCGGCTGCCGTTCGACCTGATGATCGGGCCGATTCGCAACGTTTACCCGGCCGGGGTGGCCGGGGGCCGCGACCTGTTCGACCGCCGGGTCAGCCTGTACGCCTATCGCGAGCTGTTCAACCATTTCTCCGAGGTCACGTTCCCGGTTTCGACCCTTTCCCCCGACGCGGGCGGCGAGCTGGTCGCCTACTCCTGGATCTTTCCGAACGTGGTTCCGATGGGGCACTGGTGGTACTCCAACATCCCGGCCTACATCGCGGCCGATCTCCGGGCTCGGCTCCAGGCGGTCCCCAAGGTCAAGCAGGTCGGGTACTATTCCGACGCGTACAAGCTCGAGTTCGTGCTCCCGAAATTTAACATGTTTCGACGCGTGCTGGCCGAGACGCTGGCCGACGATGCGGTGCGCGGTCAGGGCTGGACGATGGAGCGGGCTCTGGAATTGGCCCGCCTGGTGTTGCTCGAGAACCCCAAACGGATTTTCGAGCGGCCCGAGCCGGCCCGCGCCGCGGTGATTTGACCTGAGGCGGAACGCGGGGAATGATTCCCTTGAACTTTAATAAGGGACGGGCTCGATTTTGACTCGGCCCGAGATTCCCGCGCTTTCTCCGGGACCCCCGAGCGATCGACGGGTCCTCAAGGACTGGCACCCATGACGCGATTGCGCTTTGAAAATAGGGTTTCGGCGGCAGTCACAATGGGCTTGGCCCTGAGCCTGCCCCTCGCCGTCTCGGCCCAAGGGCCTACGGGTCCGGGCCTCTCCTCCGGGTCCGGCGCAGGGACCGGGACCGGAAGTTCCTCCGCCATCGGGCGGAATCCCAGCGGCTCGATCTCCGGGGTGGGGCCCGCCATCGGCCGAGAGAGTGGCGGCCGTGTCCCCTCCCCGGGCTATGTACCGCTCCAACCCCCCGGCTTCAGCGTCCCGCTTGGGCCGGGGGCGACCACAACCTTCCCCGATGACACGAGCCTCTTTCCATTCTCGGCGCTCGGTGAAGGGGGACAGACCTCTCCCCCCAACTTGAGTGAGGTTCGGCCGCGCGAGCTGGAGTTCGCACGCTCGATCACCGATCCCGGGGAGCGTTGCCTGACGCTGCACCGGATCGCCGGTGTTGCGGTCTTCGCCAACCAACTCAACCTGGCGCATCGGGCCCTGGGAGAGGCCGCCCAAGCGGCGGAGCTGATCCAGGATCCGATTACCCACGACCTTCGGATGTTGGCCATCATCAATGGCCTGAACAACCTCAGCGAAGCCTTGCTGCGTGACGGCAAGATGGATCTGAGCATCCCCGATTTCGACCTCGATGAGCCGGAGGCGCTGCCGAAGGATGAGCCCGAGGTCGATCGGGAGTTGTTGATTCGTCGGGCTGAGCTCGAGTGGAGCCGGGCGGTTCACCTGGCGAACCGGATCATCGACCCCACGTATCGGACCGAGTCGCTCTACCGGGTGGTCGAGAGCCAGTCATACGGCAGTCAGACGATCATCAACGAGTTCCCGCACAGCCCGCCCAAGGGGGAGGTCCCGGCGGAACGGCCAGGAATCCATCCTCTCGACGTGCTGGCGGACAAGCTTCTGGCCTCGGCGGCGGTCTACGCCCAGAGCATCAGCCGGCCGGTCTGGCGTGACCGGGCTCTCGTGGCGGCGGCCACCGCGGCGGCCCAGGCCCGGCAGTTCGATCGCGCACTTGAAATCGCCCGGAAAATCCCCCAGCCCGAAGTCCGTAGCGACGCGCTGATGAAGATCGCCGAGTCCGAGGCTCGTCGCAACGATCCCGGCGCGACGGCCGCTTACTATGAGGCGGCCCAGTCGATCGCCGCCATGCCAATCGAGGACCCGCGGGGCATCCTGGCCGGTGTTCTCGTGGACAGCCTGATCTCGGTGGGTCGCTTCGAGGATGCCCGACATGCCGTCGTGCTCCTCCCCACGGCGGCCCGACGATTGGAAGCGCTCGGGGCCGTGGCCGAGTCGCAAGGGTTCCGAGGCGCGAGCGAGTCGGCCATCGAATGGATCACGAAGGAGGCCCCACCGGATCAGCGGCCGCATCTCTATCGCAAGCTCCGCTTCGGCATCCTGGCCGCGGTCGAGCAGAACAAGAGCCGGGATATCACGAACCGGGAACGTTGAGCCCCAGCCAAGGCGGACGCTCAGGTTGTTCTGGATTTCCAAGGTCGAGGGGGCTCGAGTCGTTCTGTGAACGACTCGGGCTCCCTCGGCCCCTTTTCTTGCGTGGTTCAACTGGCGATGTCGGACGGCGCGGGGCGGGCCGAGTGCCTCCGCGCCTTTCGCTTGGTGTTGAACCGATTCGGTTCCTCATTCCGGGAAGAAGGGCGCGTAGCGGTCCTTGGTGGTCCGAATTCCGGCGTGGAACGCGTGAATGTCGAAGCCGAGCACGAACATCTGGCACCCCCAGCGGCGCATCCGTTGGGCGTAGTCGCCGCCGCGGGGGACGATCCCCCACGGCTTGCCCGCGTCGGCACAGGCACGGGCGATGCGCTCGATCGTTTCGAGGCAACTGGGATGTTCGAACTGGCCGGGGACGCCCAGGACCTGGCTGAGGTCGGCCGGCCCGACGAAGAGGAGGTCGACGTCGGGGATGGCGGCGATCTCGGCGACCGAGGCGATGGCGCTGGCGGTTTCGATCTGGATGCCGATGAAGGTCTCGGCGTTGGCGCGGGCGGCGTAATCGCCGATGGGGGTGAGCCCGAACCGGCCGTCACGATTGCCGCCATTCATCCCGCGCTCGCCCCGCGGCCAGAACTTGGCCCAGCGAACCGCCCGCTCAACGTCCTCGGGCGAACGCACCATGCTGACCATGACGCCCCCGGCTCCTGCCTCCAGCGGCCGCATGATCGAGGCGTAGTCGGTGGCCGGGAGCCGAACGAAGTTGTCCATGCCGTAGGCCTTGGCGGCGAGGGTCGCCAGCTCGATGTCTCGCATGCCGATCCCGGCGTGTTCGACGTCGAGCCAAAGCGCATCGATCCCGCCGTGCTCGCCAAGGATCTCGATCAGCTTGGGGCTGATCAACTGTCCGAGGCCGAACATCCGGACCACTTGCCCCTGGGCCAGAAGTTCTTTGATCCGTCGCATCCGTCACTTCCTTCGAGGGTGAGTCGCTTGAACACGCTGAGGCCAAGGCCGACCGGCTCGGGGCCGCTTTGCTCTTCCTCCGACGGGCTGGCCCGTTGGGAATGACGAGTTGTGGCGCGGCCCGGGGCCGCCTGTTGAACCTACACGCCTGATCGGCCATAACCAAGGGGTCGCTCCCCGTTGACCACCGATTGGGCCGGGCTCGATTCGGCCCATCGCGTTCCCTGGAAGCGTTCCCGAGGCGGTGCGCCGACTTCGATCGACCGGCCGCCACCAAGTCGAACCCTGCGTGAGGACCGGTTGATGTCGTCTGCCTTCAAGGTGGTAGTCACCGACTTCCTGGACGAGGCCCAGGTTGAGGCCCCCATTCTGGGGGATCTCGCCCGGATTGAACTGGCAAGGGCCACCGATGAAGCGAGCCTTCGCCACTACCTTCCCGAAGCCGATGCGCTGATCACCTATCACGAGATTGCGCTGCTGGGCGAGTCGACCTTCGCCAACGCCCCGCGCTGCAAGTGCGTGGTCCGCGCCGGGGTGGGCTATAACAACGTCGACCGAGTGGCGGCCGCTCGTCATGGCGTGCTCGTCTGCAACGTGCCCGACTACGGCACCGAAGAGGTGGCCGACCACGCGATTATGTTCCTGCTCGCGCTCGCCCGCCAACTGGTGTCGTCGCATGAGGCGATCCGGGCGGGTGGTTGGGACTACCGCACGGCGCTCGGCACCCCCCGGCTTCGTGGGAAAACACTCGGCCTGGTGGGATGCGGCCGCATCGGTACGGCGACCGCCTTGCGAGCCAAGGCGTTCGGGCTCGACGTCGTCTTCTTCGACCCGTTCGCGCCGCAGGGTTTTGACAAGGCCCTGGGCATCCGTCGCGTCTTCCGGCTCGAAGAGTTGATGGAACAGAGTCATTTCGTCAGCATTCACTGCTACCTCGACGCTTCCACCCACCACCTGATCGACGCCAGGGCTCTCGAGCGGCTCCGCCCGGGGGGCCTGCTCATCAACACCGCCCGGGGGCCGATCGTCGACCAGGTCGCGCTCGTCGAGGCCCTCGACTCCGGCCGCCTGGCGGGGGCGGGCATCGACGTTGTTGAGCGTGAACCCCTGGACGACGAGCGCCTGCGCCACCACCCTCGGGTGCTCTTGACGCCTCACTCGGCGTTCTACAGCGTCGAAGGTTTTCACGAGCTGCGGACCAAGGCCGCCGAGGAAGTTCGCCGCGTCCTGCTCGGTGAGACTCCGCGCAACCCGGTTTACCTCTAGAAGTTCAGAAAGAAGCATGAGGCCGGAGAGGGGCCGGGTCGGAAGTTCGAAAAGAATTTCCGGTTTTGCGCGAACATCATCTCCGGTTATCTTGTCTAGGACCGCATCAAGGGGGGGATACCCAAGACTTGGGCTCTCTCCCTAGAATGAAAACGATCGGCCGCCGGGCATGTGGCCCGGCGGCTCCGAAGAATCGGGAGCTCTGACGGACCCCATAGGACTCGTCATTCAGACAAGGGACGCATTGACGTTCCCCACTCGCGACGGTCGTCCTCTCCCGGGACGGCCCGCACGGCGGCCTTTCGCTGGCCGTCGCGCCTCAGGTCGCGTCACTTCTACAGCCCACCGTTGAAGGTGGGTGTGAGGGTCTCGCCATGTTGAACCGCACGAACCGGACGCTGTCGGCCAATCTGAACGGGCTGAACCTCGGCACGCGGTCGCTCGCCCTTGCGGCGAACATCAACACCGGCGATCTCCAGGCCCTGCGCACCCGCCACGCCCATCGTGACGTCATGCACGACGGAATGTACGGACATGGTCCGTCCCCGTTTTCGAAGTCGAAATCGAAATCCGATTCGATTTTGAGTTCGATCTCGGGAGGCGCGATTCCCGTCATTCCCGGCTCACTCCCGGTTCCGGTATGGCTCCTCGTGAGCCCGCCGGTGGCCGTAGTACGCCCGTGGTGCGAGCTCGCCGCCGAGATGTTGGCCGCCGTCGACAGCCCCTGTCGGCCACGCGGTGAACGCCAAGTCACGTTATCGACCCTCGAGAGCGAGCGGGATGCCCGCCCGCGTTCGAGGCGCGAACACCAACCGGTCACAGGTTGGCGTACGCGGACGACGACGCGACTTGGCTTTGCATCGGCTCGAGCGACCCGAGCGACCGAAGCCGCGGCGACCGCGGCCTCGGGAGGATGAGCGCCGTACCTCCGGCTCACCCATGTTGGAACGCCCTGGAACGTGCACGACGGTGTCGGTCGTGACCCTCGAGGGATGATCCATACAGACCCCTGAGTTGGCGGTCGGCTTCGTGCGGACGACCTGTGCCTTTGCGCAATGGGTGCCGCGCCCCAGCCGTCTCCGTCGGCCGCCGTTCGAAGGCGTGCGACACTCCTGCCGTCCCGTCCTGTCCCGGCGTGCGATTCGGTTCGCCCGGGATGCGGGGACCTTGGCCATGGGGTTCGTCATCCGTCCATCGAGCGTCGGCGTCTGATTCGTGGACTGCGAAGCGAAGCGGTGCGATCGTGGAGCGTACCGAGCCGTGCCCGGCCGACGCTCCGATCGCCCCATGACCCCAGCGGGCTGGGGGAGCGATCAACGTGCTGGCGACGATGCGGAAAATCACGGTCCAGGATGAACCTTGGTCCGATCTGGCGATTCTGGTCCGGCGGGCCCAGGCGGGCGACCGCGAAGCGTTCGGGGAGCTGGTCGAGCAGTTCCAACGCACTGTCCACGCCATCTGCCTGCGACGACTGGGCAACCCAAGCGAGGCGCTCGAGCTGACCCAGGAGGTCTTCCTCCACGTGCTGCGGCGGCTTGACCAGCTCCGGGAGCCGGAGCGGTTCGCCGGCTGGCTGCGGCAGGTGGCGGTCCGGATGGCGATCAACCGGGGCACCCGGCGCAACCTGCCCCCGAGCGTCGAGACCAGCGTGCTCGAGGGGGCTGGCGAACAGCGCGAGGCACCGCTCGACGAGTTGATCAGCCGTGAGCGCGCCCACCGCCTCTGGGAATCTCTCGAGCGTCTCAAGCCGATCGACCGCGAGGCCTTGGTGGCGTTCTATATCCACGGCCACTCGTTGATCGAGATCGCCGACCAGCTTTGCGTCCCCGTCGGGACTGTCAAGCGGCGGCTCCACACCGCCCGAAAGCGACTGAAGGCCGAGCTGCAGGCGAGCGTCGCCGACGCCGACGAGTGGGGCGGCTCGGCCTGCGACGGCGACGAGGAAGCCGAG
>Ga0182739_1003238_pt1 | contig 14432 bp, 11 predicted proteins | sample eDN5th30CBELigBY_FD_128873 | JGI IMG/M metagenome (GOLD analysis project Ga0182739, IMG submission 128873) | Enriched backyard soil microbial communities from Emeryville, California, USA - eDNA 5th pass 30_C BE-Lig BY (version 2) (version 2) | ecosystem: Environmental > Terrestrial > Soil >... | reverse complement strand
GCTGCAAAAAACACATCAGTTGGACAAAATGACGTTTGCGGATCTTAAGATTTCATTAGATCCTTCATATGAGCCAACTATTACGGTCGAAGAATCCCGTCAGTATATGAAAGACGGCTTATCGATTATGGGTGAGCATTATACGAACATGATCGATCGTTCTTTTGATGAGCGATGGATTGATTTTGCACAAAATGCAGGAAAATCTACCGGCGCGTTCTGTTCAAGCCCATATGGTGTACACCCGTATGTATTAATATCTTGGACGAGCCGAATGAATGAAGTTTTCGTATTAGCCCATGAACTTGGCCATGCCGGTCATTTCTACTTGGCAAATGATGCGCAAAACATCTTCAATGCTCGACCATCACTTTACTTCATTGAAGCACCATCAACAATGAATGAAATGCTGATGGCTAACCATTTATTGAAGAATTCTACAGATGCGCGCTTTAAACGTTGGGTTATCTCAACGATCATCAGCCGTACGTACTATCACAATTTCGTTACGCATTTACTTGAAGCAGCATACCAACGCAAAGTATACGAAATTATCGATGCTGGCGGAAGCGTCAATGCACCGAAACTGAATGAATTAAAACGTGAAGTGCTTGAGCAATTCTGGGGAGATACAGTTGAAGTAACTGAAGGTGCAGAATTGACTTGGATGCGTCAGCCGCACTACTATATGGGCTTATATCCATATACGTATTCTGCTGGTTTAACGATTTCAACACAAGTTTCACAACGCATTTTAAACGGTGACGAAGCAGCTGTTGAGCAATGGATTGATGTATTAAAATCAGGCGGTACAAAAACACCTGTTGAACTTGCACAAATGGCAGGAGTCGACATTACGACTGAACAGCCATTACGTGACACAATCGCATTTATCGGCGATTTAATTACACAATTGGAACAACTGACTGCAGAGCTGCAAACAGTTTAAGTGACACTGCAATCAGTGGAGATTTTTTATTCCCACTGATTGACCGTCTTCACTATTTTAGAGGATGTGCTGAATTTAAATTCAGGCACATCCTTTTTAAATGGCTACCGAAGTATTGATAAGATCTACTTGCTGGAACAATTCAGATACCCCTGATTCGATTGCAGCAGATCCCACCGCTTTCGCCACAACACCTGCAACACGTTCATCCATCGAACTTGGAATAATGAAGTCTTCATTGAGCTCTTCATCTGTTACGAGGGATGCAATAGCTTCAACCGCCGCCAGCTTCATCGATTCATTAATATCTGTCGCTCTTACATCAAGTGCACCACGGAAAATCCCCGGGAAGGCCAGCATATTATTCACTTGATTTGCATGATCAGAACGGCCGGTACCGATAATTTTTACGCCCCATTTTTTTGCATTTTCCGGTGTTATTTCAGGATCCGGATTTGCTAAAGCAAAAACAATCGGATCTATAGCCATCGATTTAATATGCTTTTCCGTTAAAATATTCGCTGCAGACACCCCGATAAACACATCCGCACCTACTAATGCATCATCCAACGTACCTCGTATCTGCTCCGGATTCGATAAATGAGCGACCTGTTCCTTTACAGGGTTCATCCCTTCAGGACGCCCTTCATAAATAATGCCTTTCGTGTCACACATAACGACATTCGTGTAACCCATTTGAATTAAAATACGGAGAATCGCAATACCTGCCGCCCCTGCCCCGTTAATGACAACTTTCATTTTCGCCACATCTTTTTTCACTAGTTTTACTGCATTGATTAAACCTGCTCCTACAACAATCGCCGTTCCATGCTGGTCATCATGAAATACAGGGATTGAACATTCAGCACGTAGTCGGTCTTCAATTTCAAAACAGCGCGGCGCTGAAATATCTTCCAGATTGATTGCACCATACGTTGGTGAAATTGCTTTTACGACGCTGACAATCTCGTCTATGTCTTTAGTGTTTAAACATACAGGCACCGCGTCGACATTTGCAAAGCGCTTTAATAATAATGCCTTCCCTTCCATTACCGGCAACGCTGCTTCCGGACCGATATCCCCTAATCCTAATACAGCAGTTCCGTCTGTAATAACCGCTACTAAATTACCTTTCATCGTATAGTCATAAACCGTCGAAGGATTCTGTTCAATCGCAAGACAAGGGGCCGCGACACCCGGAGAATACGCTAAACTCAAATCATATTTATCCTGAACCGGAACTTTTGCACGGATCTCCATTTTCCCGCCAAAATGTTCGTGCATTTCCAGTGATTTTTTCATTAAATCCATAATTACCATCCCCTTCTAATTTTTGAAATCCTTTGTAATTACGAATGTTAACTTTTAGTTTTTATTTTGTCAACAATAGCATTGAAAATTTATTAAAATCAAATATTTCACTCTATAAACGTTGATATATAAGGGTTTATTGTACATATCAACCGCTAGCTTCACTTGTGAATTTAAACACAATCTATTATTTTACAAAAATCAATGTAAGGGCTATCATTTTCAAAACCCTGCTTTATCAAGCTAAAGTATGTGATGGATTGCACGAAGTATTTTTAATTTAGTAATATGAAATAATTCACAAACTTCTAAAAAAAATTTTTAGACCAGCTGTTTTTGTCTCAAATTCAGTGTACTTTTGTTACACTTATACATATCGGAGGGAACGCAATGACAGAGAAACCGAATACTGAAGAACTGACAGAAGAAGAATTTTTGGAACTTGTTTTGGAAGAACAGGAAAAGGCGCTTGCAAAAGAGCGGGAAGAACGTTTAAACCCACAGCCGAAAAAATTGAAAAAACAAAAAACATTTGTTCGAATTGTAGTATGGCTGATGGCATTAACATTAGCTTTCAGCACGTTTGCCGTGATTTTCAATGTGTATTCCATTCCAGCCATCGAATTTTTAAAAGTATCGACACAATTATCAAATCAGGAAAATATTCAAACATATAAACAATCTGTTGTCACGATTAATACCGATTCAGGAAAAGGGACAGGATTTGCAATATCAGACAACGGCTACATAATTACGAATGATCATGTCATTGACGATGCGCTGACAATCACCGTCGTTTTTCCGGATGATACACTTTATAAAGCTGAGGTAGTGGAATCATATGAAGATTATGATTTGGCACTGTTGAAAGTGGATGCGGAAAACTTGCCATTCCTGCCACTTGCCCGGGCGAGTGAATTCCGTAAAAATGAGCCGATTTATTTTATCGGAAATCCGCTTGCATTTAGCGGGATTGCCAATAAAGGAACGATTATCGGCTATACTACGGCCGCTGATATTGAGCCGGATATCATTATGATAGATGCACCCGTGTATCGCGGAAATAGCGGTAGCCCCGTTATTAACGAAAATGGAGACGTAATCGGTGTTGTATTTGCGACAGGAAATCGTGAAGGGCACGGTAAAGTCGGGTTGTTTATCCCGGTAGAAAATGTGCATGAACTGTTTCAGGGTTATTTGAAGTGATATGGGACGGTTTCTGGGGTTGCAAGCGTCGTAATATATTAGAACTTTTGTGATTGATATTAGAAAAGTTGAGGGATATATTAGAACTTTCATAGAGTTTATTTGAAGATCGCGTGCTCATATTAGAAGAACCGGTGCATGAACTGTTCCGGAGTTATTTAGGACGTCATTATGGTTTATGTGGTTGCAAGCTGCGTAATATATTAGAACTTTTGTGACTGATATTAGAAGAGCTGAGGGATATATTAGAACTTTCATAATGTTTATTTGAAAATCGCGTAGTCATATTAGAACAAACGTACACTTTATTAGAAGTTCCGCGATATATTAGAACATTTAATATTTTATTAGAACTTCCCTGGTTTTATTAGAACTTTTCAAATTATATTAGAACAACCAGCAACTATATTAGAAAATCTCACCACCACCACACCCACAAAAAAACGGCTGCTCAATATTAATGATTGAGCGCCGTTTTAAAATTAGAAAATAAGGCTAATTAAGAAGTAGAATAATCCGGCCATTAATGCGGAAATTGGCAATGTGATAAACCACGTCACTACAATTTTACGTGCCATACCCCATTTAACGCCTTTCACACGTTGTGCTGCACCGACACCCATAATTGCAGAAGAAATAACATGTGTTGTCGAAACCGGTAGTGCGATGACTGTTGCACCAAAAATGATCGATGCCGAAGTTAAGTCAGCAGCTACCCCATTGACCGGACGGATTTTCATGATCTTACCGCCGACTGTTTTAATGATTTTATATCCGCCGACCGATGTCCCAAGACCCATCGCCAATGCACAGGCAAAACGTACCCAATCCTGTACTTCATCTGTCGATTGCCAGTTTGCAGCGATTAAAGCCATCGTAATAATACCCATCGCTTTTTGGGCATCGTTTGTACCATGTGTAAACGATTGTAATGCCGCTGTACCGATTTGCGTCAAACGGAATGCTTTCGTTGTTCCATACAATGGTGAACGGTGGAAAATAAATTTGAACAATTTCATCACGATAAAACCTAGACTTAAGGCTAAAATCGGTGAAATAATTAACGCCTGTAAAATTTTAAAGAAACCTTCATAGTTTAAAATATTCATACCTGCCGATGCAACTGCTGCACCAGCAATTGAACCGATTAATGTATGTGAAGAACTTGATGGAATACCAAAATACCAAGTTAATAAGTTCCATGTAATGGCAGAACATAATGCCGCCAAAATAACTACAGATCCTGTCGTATCCCCTTCAAACGCATTCAAAGAGAACGGATCCACAATTCCAGATGCTACAGCTTTTGCTACCCCTACGAACGTCATTGCACCAATAAAGTTCATCACAGCCGCTAACAGAACAGCTACCCGAGGTTTTAATGCACGCGTCGAAACAGATGTGGCGATCGCATTCGCTGTATCATGGAAACCGTTAATAAAATCGAATGCCAGTGCAAAGATGACAACGAGTACGGTAATGACTAATAACGTATCCATAATTTACTCCTTTTTCATTATGCGTTTCGCATAATAATTGATTCGATTGTATTCGCTACATTTTGGCAGTAGTCTGCAATTTCTTCTAACTGCTCATACAAATCTTTAAAGATGATTAAGCGAATCGGATCTTTTTCAGTCTGGAATAGTTCAGTAATGGATTTACGGAATATCTCATCACATTCACGCTCATAGTCTTTGATCAGAATAGCATGTTGACGCATTCCGATTAAATCTTTTTTATTCAATAACTCCATTGCTTTTACTGCTTCATCTGATGATTTGGCAATATAGTCTACGAAGTCACGCATGTACTGATTTACTTCTGTAAATGAATACATTTCAAAGTGGGCAATTGTATTTTCGATGCCATCCAGGATATCGTCCAGTTTGATGGCTAATGATAAAATATCTTCACGTTCAATTGGTGTCATGAACGAATCGTTTAGTTTTACGATTAATTCATGGATCAGCTTGTCTCCCGCTGTTTCATAGGACTTCATTTTAATTTGAATCTGCTTTAGTTCTGATACTGTCGTAATTGTCGATTCTTTTGCATAGTTGGCACCTTGTTGTACATTTTTTGCAATATTTAATAATCCTTCAAAAAATGGATCCGGTTTTTTAGAATTAAACATCGAATAAATCCTCCTAAAATGAAGTTTGTATATTAAAACCTAGGTAATCATAACACCGATTTTTCAATATCTTCAACATTAATCTATGTTATTTACAAAAGCTTTACAATCGTGAAACATAGCTCCCAGTACTTATCCTGTTAATTTTAGCCGATTTTTGATGAAATATTCTGAAATTAACAGAAATTTGTTGATTTAATGCTTTTAAACAGCCATTTTGGCAGTAATCTCTACAAATATTAATGTTTCTTCTTCCATACCCTTTATTAAGCAATGTTAATTGTAAAGCCAATGTAAATTTTAAGTTTCGTAATAGTTATTTTTTTCAGCAGCAATTTCTACTAAAAAATCCTAGCAAGTTACAACTTACTAGACCATAATTCTCATATTTATTTGTTCAGCACAGAAGAAACAATATGTGCCGCATCCCATTCGCCTAAAGACAGTTTAGTAATCGGATACTTTTTATTGAAAAGCTGCGCTGTTATTTCATCCGTTGTCAAACCCTCTTCGTTCATCATTTCGATTTTAGCACTTAGCTCTTTTAAGTAATAAAGTTTTCGTAGTAAAACGTCTCTCCCATTTTCAATATATCCTGCATGATTACAATAGATTTCTAGAAAGTCGTATGTTAATACTTTCTCCAGCGATCGGATAATTTGTGGAATGCTCTCTTCACGCAAAACGACTTTTGTTTTCGGTGTTACATACAGATCTCCTGTAAAAAGTTGACCTGTCGATTCATTTAAATAGGCTACATGGTCCTCTGTATGTCCGGGAGTTTCAATCACTTTCCACTCAGCAGTTCTTGATGAAAAAGAATCGCCAACAGGCTGTGCTAGAAACGGCCGTCTTGCCCCCCAGAACAGTTTGCGGTATAAAGGATAGTTTGCCTTCTTAGCACTTTCTTCTATATTGAGCGGATGCATAAATATTGGCAGATCATAAGTTTTCTGCAAAAAATGCGCGCCTCCGGAGTGATCTTCATGATAATGGGTCAACATAATCTGATCAACGTCCATCTGTTCGAAAAAAGGCTTAAACTGCTTAAGAAGTGAGGCAGAACCTGTATCAATAAGTATACTGTCCACTTCAAAGCAATGAACATTCAAGTGAATAGCTTGAAATTGAACAGATCCATTCATCATTTTTACTCCGTTCTTTTCACTCAGCTCCGTTTTTTTCTTAAATAACATTTTTCTCACTCCTTTGACCAGTATTTTCTACACTATCACTTTATCATAAATATTGGAAATCAACCCTAATTTTCTGAACGGCAAAAAGCCGCTATGTAAAAATAATTTACATAACGGCCTGTTCAGCAGTTCCATTTTATTTCTCGACAGAATGATGATTTACCCAATCACTATAGCCTGCCATATAGATTTTTATATTTTGATAGCCTGCTTCCTTCAACACAGTATATACCGGTGTCGCTGTAACACCTGATCCGCAATAGACAACTACTTCCTCATCTTTTGGAACTTGTTGAAGAAGAGATGAAGTAATAACGAGTTCCGAGCCATTGCGCAGCTGTTCCCAATCATAGTTTTTAGCTGTCGGTATATGTCCTGCCACTTTATCAAACGGTTCTGTCTCACCACGGTAACGTTCCGGTGCGCGGGCATCGATTAATGTCGCTTTTCGTTTTCCTTCAATAATGTGCATAATGTCCTGACGCTTTAGTAAAATATCGTCATTCCATTGTAAATCAAGCTTACTTTCCTTAAATTCAGGGATTTCTGTCGTTACAGGGAATCCTGCATCCTTCAGTGCTTCAAAGCCGCCATTTACAACATAGGCATGCTTGAAGCCTGCATAATGCAATATCCACCATGCACGTGTTGCGTATGCTGCTGCACCTTGATCATAAATATAGATGGCATCATTGTAATTCAATCCATGCTTTTCAAACAAAGCCTGAAGCTGCTTCTTTTCCGGAATCGGGTGTCTGCCTTCTTCTTTTGTTAAATCCGACAGATCGGTATTTAAATCCCAGTATACCGCCCCTTCAATATGGCCCTCTTCATACATCTTTCTGCCTGACTCTAAATTGCTCATATCAAATCTAGTATCGATCAAACGACCTGTTCTTTCCATTCGATTTGCGGTCACAAAAATATTCGTCATTAAAAAGATCCTCCTTACGCTTGTAGTTGCGCGTAAATATCTTTCCAAACAGCTAAGCGATTTTCTTCTTGAAGTAACAAACGTTCTGTTTCAATTTGCTCGACTGCCTGTTCAAGCATATGCTGGCGCAATCCTTCTGCCTCAATGGCGATATAGCTGCCGGCCCACTCCATAATTTTAGCCTTTTCCACATCCAGATAACTTTGTGCATCTGGTTTTGTTAATTTTTCCAAGGCATCACGCAATTGCTCTTTTTCATTCTTTTCAAAGAATGCCTTCACATTTTTAAAGTGTGATTTTACGCCTTCATATGGTGTAGAATCCGTAAATGGACCAGTGAAATCTAAAATCTCCGGCTCTTTTGATTCATAGCTTAAAAATGCAAAGCTTGGGTTCAATTCTTTTAATTCACGTGCCTCATCTTTGAACAATTCCTTCATTTTCTTCTCAACAAATTGAGCTAAGCGGAAATTCGTTACACGCAATTCCTGTGCGAAGTCAAAGCTCAATGCTTGAAGCACTTCTTTTAAAGCTGTTTGCAATGCTTGCTGAGCAGGCATTTGCGCGAAAGTGGACGGATTATAGCTTTCACGGTAGAAGTCCGGATAGCGGTAGTACACCCGTTGCAGTACATAGTATAACAGTTCATCCAGTTCCTGTTTTGTTTCACTTTCAAGCATGGCTGTCTGCGTTGATTGGAATTTGGAACGCACAAGCTTTTCCAAATGAGCCAATTCATCAAGACGCTCATCTTTACGCTTCAGGTTTTCTTCGGTTTGTGTAATTAAATCATTCAGGCGTGCTTCTGTTTTATCCACTTCTTCTTGAAGTGCCTGTACCGCAATGCCCATCAGTTCATCATTCAGGAAGTGATGGAATGCATCTTCAAATGGTGCCATACCTGACTGATGTTCAAGCTGATCCTGCTTTTCTTTTAAGGCCAGTAAGCTCGATACTCCGTACAGTCTTGGGAAACGAATACCGAATCGCTGAAGTTCTGAACGAACATAACCTTTTACTTCTTCCTCTTCTTCCATTGTAGAAGCCAAGTCAATCGCATTTACGATAAAGAACATTTTATCCAGTTCAAATGCATCTTTTACACGTCCTAGCTGGATTAAGAACTCACGGTCCGCTTTTGCGAATGCATGGTTGTAGTACGTAATGAAAAGAATGGCGTCGGCATTTCGAATATAATCGAATGCTACTCCCGTATGACGCGCGTTGATCGAATCGGCACCCGGTGTGTCTACTAATGTTACGCCCATACGTGTTAGTGGTGAATCAAAGTAGAAATCGATATTGTCCACGAAACAAGAGCGGTTTTCCTGGGCTACGTATTTTTCAAAATCATGACGGTTAACACGTAATGTTGTGCCTAGTTTAGTGATAAATGTTTCATAACCTTCCGAATACGCACGGATAAATGATTTATGGACATTCAGGCGCTCATCTGTTAATGGAACTGCAAGCCCTTCTTCTGCACGATCATACGCTTCTTTCAGTGATGATACTTGAAGGCCAATCGCTGCATACGAGCCTTGAATATCTTCCAGCAGCTGCGCTTCATTCTTCAGATGAACATCGGCTGTTTCATGCGGATGTTCCGGTGTGACAGGACGAATTTTGTTTATCGCTGCTGTCGTCGGGTTTGGTGATACTGGTAAAACACGCTCACCCATCAAGGCATTTGAAAAGCTTGATTTACCCGCACTGAACGCACCGAATAAGGCAATCGTAAAGTCGCGTTTTTGCAGACGTTCCACTTTTTTCGTCAAGAAGCTGGACACTTCTTTGAATCCTTGTACATCTTTAATAATATGCGCCGTCTTCAATGCTTTTTCCGTTACTTTATCAACATTCAAACCTGAACCTGCTTTTTCCTGCGTCTGTTCAGCAGCAAGTTCTGTTTCCTGGTCTTTCAATTGTAACATCGACTCATCAAATGGACGGATATCTTTCAATGCCTGCTCATGTTCACGCTTCCAGTTTTCCAAATAAATTTTGGATTCTGCACGAATTTCATTGGAAACTTGTTTCATCAATGTGCTGCTGAATGCCTGGAATTTCTCGATTTGCATAATATGCTGAAGTGCATGCACCTTTTCAGACATTGCATTAATTTTAAGCTTAACCGGTGCTGCCGCTTCACGCGCAACCTGTTCCAATGTATCTTTTTGCTCTAGCTTCCACGCATCCGTTGTTTGAATAAAGTAACGCTTTGTCGCATCCGATACGCGATTTGCAAAATTTAATACCGCATCGCCCGTTATGACCGCGCTCTTTTGTACTTGATCTTCAATAATCGAGAACGGGAAATTAAATTCCTTCTTATCAATACTTGCGGCACGTTCGTCGTTCAATGCACCGACATCTTTTAATGCTTGCTTCATCAATGCTTTAATATGACCGGTAATTTGAGATTGGACAACATGATTAAAGCTTGCATATGCTTCTTCCTGACGTCGTGTTTTCTCTTCTGCTGTTTTCTTTTTCGCTGTAAACAGACCGCCAACTTTGAAGTCCTCTTGCTGACTTTCTAAATAAGCACGTAGTTTATCACGCACATCTGCCGGCATAATCGCCGCATTGGCAAGCAATTCTTTACGTTTTTCATCGAACTGCTTATCAAATACATCAAACGAGAATAGTTCTGTTTGACGCGTCAGTTTTTCATATTGCTCCAAAATATCATCACGATGCTGCCAGTCGTCTTCAGAAACGAGTTCAGCATACGTAGTGAAGCGATCCTGCTTTTCTTCTTCCAAATACGCTTCATGCTCATGCTGAAGCTTTGTTAACGTATTTTCTGCAGTTGAAATTAATTGTTCCTGCCAGTCGTTCATCGAATCCATGACGATTTTCTTTACTTGATCAAAATCGTTGTTCGGAAGCTCTTTTTCACGCAGTGAAGTGAAGAAAATATTTTTCGGGTAAACACCCCAAGCTGCAAACGAGTTGTGAACGGATTGTTTAAAATCTTCAAATGATAGTTCAGCTTCGCGGTGTTTGTCGATTTGATTGACGATTAAATATACATTCGGATTGTATTTCATCAATTGCTTAGTAAATTGGAAATTCAGTTCTGATTGCACATGGTTGTAGTCCATTGTGTAAAATACCATATCGGCAATATGCAATGCAGATTCAGTACTCATTGCATGTGCATCGTCTGTTGAGTCAACACCCGGAGTATCCATCACCGTTACCCCTTCAGGCAAGCTCGATGTACTGTGTCCAATTTCAATTTGTGATACCAATTCACCGTTTTTGCTCAGTTCTTTTACTTGCTTAATATCATAGCCAGCTTCAAATTTTACCGGCTTTTCATTGTGCAAATATAGAATCGCAAAATCTTCATCAGATTTATGCACTTTTACGATGTTCGCACTTGTCGGAATTGGACTTGTCGCCAAAATGTTTTCGCCAGAAAGCGCATTGATCATACTCGATTTACCTGCAGAAAAGTGACCGGCAAACCCGATAACAAATTCCTTTTGTAAAAGCTTGCGTGCAAATAAATGAAGCTTTTCAATTCGTTCTGTATCTTCATTTTCTTTATAAATTATGTATTGTAATGCCGATTGCTGTAACAATCCCTGAATTTTCTCGTCAAACATCGTCATATTACTACCCCTTTATATCAATTTATATCTTTTTGCCTTAAATTCGTCACATTTCTATAGTACCATGCTTAGCCTGGAAAATCGGCTAGTATTTTTTTAAAATTATTGTTTCCCGCATATTTCCATTAAATATTAGCTGTTTTCTGCTTAATTTGCTATTTTGGAATAACCAGTTTATTATGCGCATTTGAATTCATTTTCATGAATGTATTGTATAGATTTATAAAATCACGTCAATACCCAACATAATATCAGTATAATGAGAAAATAAAAAGATTGGAGCAATATATCGCCGATTTTTTAAATGATTGAGAGAGGAGATGATGAACCATGAGAGGTTTGTCTTTTGAAATACCGAACGAATACGGCCGTTATTTATATGACATTTTAGAGGACATCAATATTAAAAATTACTTTTGGAAGCCAGGTGACGGAGAGGCATATTATATTGAAAACAATCAGCTAGGAGCAGCAATGTTTCCGCAGCCTTATACATATACCGGTGAAGACCTTTACAACCAAATCACTGCAAAGGACTATTATGTTATATTTGCAGACTTGAAAGCATTTAAAGAACATACAGCTGTGCAGGACATATTTACATATGAAGATTTTCTTGTGAGCCAATGTGAAATTGCCCTGTTAATAGTTGACAGTTCCTATGTAACGATCTATGCAAAAGATGAACATATAACGGATCGTATATATAGAAAAGTGGTTCAGAATGGATACGAAAATATTGAATACATTACAGATGAAAATGACCTTCGTACAACATTGACCTCCTTTTGAATGAATAGGTGAAGCAATTTAATGATGCTTCACTTATTCCTCAACGACTCATTTATCGTATAAAACCCGTTAAAGGACTAATTTTAGCCGAATTTCTTAAGTGGCTCATATAAATATCTACCGGATAAATCGTTGCAATAGGTCCTATATCCACTACCCTTAACATATCCGCTTCAATCTCATCTGAAATCAAACTTTCTGGCAATAGCCCGATGCCTAAACCTTCCTTAATCAATTTAATAGCAAAAATAACATCTTTTATTTTGTGGAATTTCTTAATAACGTACTCACTATTTAAATATTCAACTACAGGGGTATGTTCATTTAAATACCCTATATAAAGCGGATGCTCAGCAAAAAGTGCTTTAAGCTGTAAATCCAACTGCTTTTCCGTGAGCTGTAACTTAGAAGAATGGACCAGTTTTAACGGAGAACGTTCAATACGCTCCGAATGATAGTCTTTAGAAATGAATTTATGTAAACCTAATGCTACATCTATTCGCTGTTCTTTAATCGCGCTCTCTAAAAGGATTTGATCTTCCATTACAATTTCTACATTATATTGTTGATTTTCTTCAATAAAGTCATGTATTCGTTCTAATAGATTCGTATAAAGCAACGCCGGTGAGTCAGAAATTATTAATGGTACAGCCGGATGCAGGGCTTCCAGGTGAATCTCTTTCGTACTTGCTTCTATTTGAGCCACAAGTTTTTTTGGCCATCGGGTAATATTTTTCGCCAATTGCCGATACCTTTACCTTTGTATGTTCTCGGCGAAACAATTGGACCTGTAAATGCTCCTCTAATAATTTCATATGTACAGTAATACTCGGCTGGGAAATATACAGTTTTTCTGCAGCCGCTCGAAAACTCCCTTCCTCAACAACCGCAATAAACGATTTCAGCCATTTTATATCCATATCGATCCTCCTCTTATTAATATTATTAATCAAATTGATTAAAATTCATTAATTCTGTTAATTTTAAGTCTATTATACACTGTAAACACTATATGAAATGAGGTGTTTTAAGTGAAAGATTTAGTAACCGCCTTCACACGTTTCGCCAGCCATGAAGCAAAAAATAATAGCCCGCTTTACGAATATTGGTCACAGAGGATTCAAACAGACGAGCAGCTGTTAAATCTTATTATGCATATACCGAAGTCACAGCCGAAGCCTAATTTATTTTTTGGGGCTGTGCAGTATTTATCAGCTCAAATTGAAACTCCGTTAAAACAACTGTTTGAAAATCCCAATGTAGTAGATTTGGAAGAAAGCTTTCAGTTGCTCACTGACTTCTGTACACAGCATTCCGATGAACTGTTAAAGTTGTTTCAGACAAAATCCGTTCAAACAAATGAAGTACAGCGGGCCAGCTATCTTTACCCGATCTTCTCGGAAATCGCCGAAGAAGCAAAACTTCCGTTAACATTAATGGAAATCGGGACAAGTGCAGGACTTTTGCTTAATTTGGATGGGTATCGGTATGAAATAGAACAAGAACCGCCGATTTCATTCGGCAATGAAAATAGCCCGCTTACTCTTTTGGCAAAAAACAACGGCTCTCCTTTAACTTCTGTGAAAAACCTGAACATATTACACCGCATCGGGATTGATTTAAATATTATTGATTTACAAGATTCGGATGAATATTTGTGGTTGAAAAGTCTAATTTGGCCTGAGCAACTTTTACGGAAAGAAAATTTAGATCAGGCAAGGGCGATACACCGGCAATACCCCAAGCTTTTACTGACAGGGGATTTCAGAAAACTTATTCCCTCTCTATTTGAATCTCATGAATTTAAAAATAGCCAGATAATTATTTTCCACACACATGTCGCAAATCAGTTTTCCGCTACATTAAAATCAGAATTATTGACACTTCTTCAGCAACTAAGCCATATTCAAAGCATTTATCATGTCTACAACAATATGGAGGATAAAGATTTACATGTCGATTTCATTGATGCAGGTATTACTAAAACCATCAAGATACTAGAAAATACTGACGGGCACGGGAAGTTTTTTAGTTGGAACTAACTCTTCAAATAGTAATAATTACGATTTGTGTTGACAAGTATGTATCAACTATATAATATTATAAATCGTAACAGTTACTATTTAGGAGGAAGTGTATGAAGAGGAAATTAAATTGGATAGTTATGTTAGCATTTGGCTTTATCCTCGTTGGTTGTTCTGAAAATTCTAAAGAAGAGGTCAAGGCAACTGCGGATGATGTAACAGAAGAAAAGGCTCATGATCATCAACATGAAATTAAT
>Ga0182739_1003235_pt1 | contig 14435 bp, 14 predicted proteins | sample eDN5th30CBELigBY_FD_128873 | JGI IMG/M metagenome (GOLD analysis project Ga0182739, IMG submission 128873) | Enriched backyard soil microbial communities from Emeryville, California, USA - eDNA 5th pass 30_C BE-Lig BY (version 2) (version 2) | ecosystem: Environmental > Terrestrial > Soil >... | reverse complement strand
CGGGTTCATATTCGCTTGAATTTTGAAAATGAATCCAGAAAATTCGCCATGATCAACAGGATCGATAAATTGCTCATCTTCCGTAATACGAGGTTGAGGAATCGGTGCAAATTTTAAATACGTATCAAGGAATGTCTGTACACCGAAATTCGTTAATGCCGAACCGAAAAATACCGGTGTCAATTCACCACGAGCAATTTTATCTTCCGAATATTCATTTCCAGCTTCATTCAGAAGTTCGATATCGTCGATTGCCTGTGAATAATACGATGTTTTTTTCATATCGTTATCAACAGCTAGATGTCCTTCTTCATCAAGTGGCAAGTAGCGGTCACCTTCTTCTACTCGGAACTGCTCGATACGCTTGTTGTAACGGTCGTAAATGCCCAGGAACTCTTTCCCCATACCGATCGGCCAGTTCATCGGGTATGCGTTAATACCAAGAACCTCTTCCAATTCTTCAATAAGCTCCAACGGCTCTTTCCCTTGACGGTCCAATTTGTTGATAAATGTAAAAATCGGAATACCGCGCATTTTACAAACTTTGAATAGCTTTAATGTTTGGGCCTCGATCCCTTTAGCCGCATCGACTACCATGACAGCCGAATCTACAGCCATTAACGTACGGTACGTATCTTCCGAGAAGTCTTGGTGTCCTGGTGTATCCAGAATGTTTACACGGCAGCCTGAGTAATCGAACTGCATAACAGAAGAAGTAACCGAGATCCCACGTTGTTTCTCGATCTCCATCCAGTCAGATGTCGCAAACTTACCTGACTTCTTTCCTTTTACTGTTCCTGCGTCACGAATCGCACCACCGAATAATAGTAGTTTTTCTGTAATCGTCGTTTTACCAGCATCCGGGTGACTGATGATGGCGAATGTACGACGCGCTAATATATCTTGTTCTAAAGTCATTAATTTCGTCTCCTTTTTTCATACTTTCTTATTTTAAAAGACAACAGTCATTTGTTACAACCTTTTTTACTTTGATAGGCTCATTTTACGTAATCTCCGCAATACTTTGAAAAGCATAAAACCGATTACAATGGCGATTGCATTTAATAATACATCATCGACATCTATACTACGACCAATAAAATATTGAGTCCCTTCAATAAATAAAGGAATCGTAAACGCGACGACATGCATGATGCGCCATCCTCTGAAATTTTTCCATAATAGCGGAATAAAGAAACCAAAAGGTATAAACAGGACAATATTGCCTGCCAAATTATAAAATGCAATATTAGCCAATGGTCCATTCAATTGGTCATAATACAGCATAATTGTTTGTAATGGGGTAAAATTGCTGCGCACATATGCGGTGGAAGTATCAAAAATGATCTGTCCATTCGACATTTGGAAATCTGGAATAATCGTTTGGGAAAAGATACTGACACTGTAAAAGAAAAATAAAAGCATTGTCAATTCGCGCCACGCGTATCTAGTTTTATTTTTCATATAAAACACACGCAATATGCAATAAATCGGGAAGCTTACAGTGCAGTACGCAATCATACTAAGTAAAAATGAATAGATCATTTTTGTCACCTCCAAAAAAATCCACCGCTAACGCTATTACGTTAACACGGTGGATTTGAAAAAATTATAGCATAATCTATACAAATTTTAACTTTCCAGCTTCAATCGCAATTTTCGCATCACTATGCGGATATTTTGTATTTTCGATAATTTGGTAATCCTCATGACCTTTACCAGCGAAAATAATGATATCACCAGGATTTGCAACACTTACCGCATGTCTAACGGCTTCGGCACGGTCACCGATACAGGCATAATTTTTATGTTTCATACCTTTTGCCAAATCACCTGTAATACTGTCAAATTCCTCATAGCGTGGATCATCCGTTGTCAAGACTACATAATCTGCAACCGATGCTTTTTCTGCCATTGTCGGACGTTTTGTTTTATCCCGTCCGCCACCAGTGCCAACAAGGAAAATTAATTTATTTTCCGGTTTTTTATATGGCATTGCCGCATTGATCGCTTTTTCAATCGCATCCGGTGTATGAGCATAGTCGATGAACATTTGAATCGGTAAATCCGATTCTACTTTCTCCATACGCCCTTTGACTGGCGGCAGCATTTCAATTTGTTCAATAATAACATCAATCGGGAAACCGCGGGCATAGAACACGGCTGTTGCTGCAAGGACATTGTAAATATTAAATTCGCCCAGTAAATGCATCGATACCGGGAATGTACCCTCCGGTGTTTCCATATCGAATCGCGTCATTCCATTTTCATAATTGCAGTTTACTGCACGGAAAATCGCATTATTATGCAATCCGTAAGTCCAAATTGGGAACGGTGTCATTTCCGCATAGCGCTCAGACCAAGGATCATCAGCATTTAAAACGACATGCTTGTTCTTCTCCAAGTCTTGTCCAAGCTGAGAAAACAGCAAACCTTTTGTGTTCCCGTAGTTTTCCATCGTACCGTGGAAATCTAAATGATCATGCGTTAAATTCGTAAATACCGCCACATCGTAGTCAACACCGGCTAAACGGCCCAATGCTAAACCGTGGGAAGAAACTTCCATCACCATTGCACGGCAGCCTTCACTTTTCGCACGGAAAATCATCTGTTGTGTATTTAATGAATCACTTGTCGTATTTGCCGATTCGTACAGCACACCATTTAAATTAAAACCGATTGTTCCTGACAATGCCGATTTTTCGCCAAGTCCGATTAATATATTGTGGATAATTCCAGATACACTCGTTTTCCCATTTGTACCTGTAACTCCGATCATCATAATATCCTTCGATGGATAATCAAAAAACTTTGCCGCTAAAATGCCAAGTGTACGTGTCGTATTTTTTACGATTACTTGTGCAATTTCTCCATCCAACTGTAATAGACGTTCTGTAACAATTACAGTTGCACCTGCATCAACTGCCTTTTGAGCATAGTCATGCCCGTCCACTGTAAAACCTTTTATACATATAAATAAACTGTTTGGCTGAACACTGCGCGAGTCAATTGCAATATCTTTAATCAGTTTCGGTAGTTGACCTACAACTTTCTTTTGCATCAGTGTACTTAAAAGTTCTTCTGCATACATAATTCTTTCCCCCACAATTGCAATATAATTGCGAATGATAATTTTCTTCTATGTACTAATCATCATACTGTGCATAGATTGAAATTTCCACGCTTTTCAACATCTGTAATGTTTCCGTATAAAATAAACATGTTTGCAATATAAGGACTATGGACATATAATACATAAGTTCATTTTTCTCATTATTGACTCAATATACAGAAATTAAGAACTAAAATTATATTAAAATAGAGACTCCGTTTTATTTCCTTATTTAATTTATTTATACGATATATATATCATATCAAAATTCGCCATTTATCGACATCATGAATTACTGTATCATTATAGTTAATATTACTTATCCGAGGTGTTTTATGCAGCAACATGAAATTTTGAATAAGCGAAATTTGCTTATGATAATCACCTATATTTTTTCCGCTATTGTATTTGCTGTTGTAATTACTTCACAGCTTTTGAAGCATCATCCTACTTTTTTGATTGTATGTGTTGTAAGCAGTCTTCTGCTCGTAGCATTTTACAATGTTAAATTGCCGCCAAAAACCCTGCAAATAATTATAATCGTCTGTTGGCATTTACTTGCTTTTCTTTTTAATTTTCAAAGTGTTAGTATTATTACCTTTTATGCATTTCTTTATATTATCGCAATTTTAACAATTTACCGTTCATCATTAATCTTAGCTATTAATATATTTTTAATACTTTTGTAGATTTTTATTTTATATAAATTATCATTTTTCTCTTTTTCATTATTTAATTCAAAGGATCATTTCCTGTTTTTCAGCTTTTTAATAGTAATTTGTATTGTTAGTATTGGTCAGAGCTTTTTCATTAAGCACATCTGGATGAAGCTAGAGAAAAATGCGATTGATCGTGAAAATTATTTGAATTCCAAACATGCCTATTTAAACTTATTTTTTGAACAGGCAAATGATGCAATTGCTGTATTTGATTTGGAAGACCGTGTTATTGCGGTCAATCCTGCATTCGAGAAATTGTATGGCTGGTCTAAGGAGGAGGCATTAGGGCGTGTTTTACCGCTGATTCCCCCGGAAAATGAGGAAGAATCGAAGCAAAGGAAAGATGATTTAATGCTCGGAAAAAAATATCGGCTCCATGAAACGACCGATATGAGAAAAGACGGCACTTTTTTTGATGCACAGATTTCATTGTCACCTATTTTGAGTCCGCATGGTGAGATTATCGGATCGTCTGTCATTTCACGGGACATCTCCTACATTAAAGAAAATGAAAATCTGATTTTGCAGTCGGAAAAATTACGGCTTGTCGGAGAGCTTGCCGCGGGTGTTGCTCATGAAATCCGCAATCCAATGACGGTAATTTCCGGCTATGTTCAAATGATGAACGAAGATCCGGATTCGCCTTACTATGAGTATACAAAACTCATTCAAAATGAAACCGAGCGAATTGAATTAATTTTATCGGAGTTCCTTGTACTATCAAAACCTCAGGCTAATCAGTATGCGCCGATTAATTTGGCGGAAGCTTTATCGGAGGTCGTCCAGTTTCTTCAATACGAGTTCCAGTCAAAAGCGATTTCCTTAAAAATTATTAATGAATTTTTGAACATTACAATTTTAGGAAATAAAAATCAACTCAAGCAGGTGTTTATTAATTTATTCAAAAATGCGATCGAAGCGATCAATGAAGATGGTTCCATTACATTGCAAGTATGCAAAAGTAAAGAGGAAAAAGAAATTCGTATTCAAATTATTGATACGGGATGTGGTATTCCACAACATGTGCTGGACCGGATGTTCGAACCTTTCTATACGACGAAAACAAATGGAACAGGGCTTGGCATGATGATTATCAATAAAATTGTACAAGATCATCAAGGGTCCATCCAAATTAAAAGCAAGCAGCATGTCGGTACTGAAATATTATTAACGTTTCCGATAATGACAGAATAATAGATGAAGGCTTTCCTGAATTTAACGGGAAAGCCTTCTTTTCATTATTTCATAATTGTACGGACTAGCTTTACTTTTTGCTTGTATGGTGGATATAGCAGACTATTTGCCAGTTTATTAGAACGGTGCAAAATGGATTTCGGGTGTGTGAAGTTTTCAAAACTTGCTTTTCCGTGGTATGCTTTCACACCTGAAGGCCCCACTCCGCCAAACGGTAAATGCGTGTTACCGACATGCGTAATGACATCATTTATACACCCTCCGCCAAACGGAAGCTCTTCTAAAAAGTAATCGATGGCTTTTTCATTTTCCGAGAACAAATAAGCACTTAACGGTTTCGGCAATTGACGAATTTCATGAATCGCTTTTGGCAAATTTTCATACGTCATAACCGGTAAAATTGGTCCAAACAATTCATCTTCCATCGAAGGTCGATCCCACGTAATATTTTCCAGCACAGTCGGTTCCATATATAAATCTTCTCGGTCTGTACGGCCACCATATACGACCGTATCTCGTTCCCTATCTAAAATAGTCTGCAGTCGGTCGAATTGGCGTTCATTAATAATACGCCCGTAGTCCTTACTTTGCTGTGGATCATCACCGTAAAATTCTTTGATCGCTTTTTTTACAAGACGCGAAAACTTTTTCGCAACGCTTGTATGGACAAGAACATAATCAGGCGCTACACATGTTTGTCCTGTATTATTGAATTTCCCCCATACAATCCGTTTAGCCGCTACATCCAGATTTGCCGTCTGATCGACAATTGCCGGACTCTTTCCACCCAATTCCAATGCAATCGGCGTAAGGCGTTCTGCAGCTGCTTTTGCCACAACCTTCCCTACCGCTACACTTCCCGTAAAGAAAATATAATCAAAAGATGCGTGAATCAATGCCGTTACTTCATCCTTTTCCCCTTCTACAACACGTACATATTCGGAAGGGAATACTTCTTCCAGGATTTTTTTCGTAATAAATGCTGTATTTTCGGCAGATTCCGATGGTTTAACAATCGCCGTATTTCCTCCGATAATCGCACCGATCAACGGCTCCATAATCAATTGGAATGGATAGTTGAATGGCCCGATGATTAATGTCACTCCATATGGTTCACGTACAACATAGCTTTTTGCTGGCTGGAAGTGGAGCGGTGTTTTGACAGGCTGCGGTTCCATCCAGCTATTTATATTTTTTAAAAAATAGGAAATACTATCATAAACAATACCGATTTCAGTTGTGAATGCTTCAAACTCGCTTTTTCTTAAATCGAGAGCTAAAGCTTCAATTACTTGATCTTCATATTTTTTTATTGTTTCCTTTAATTTTACGAGCTGTTCTTTACGAAATTCTACATCTTTTGTAGCGCCCGTAAAATAAAAAGCACGTTGATTTTCGATCATTTGTTCAACATCATTTGCAGTAAAATTCATTTTTTTCATCCTTCCCAAAATTAATATCCGTGACTTATACAGAGATCCAGCTTCATTCATCAACTATTAAAAGAAAATAATCATTTTTATTGAATGAAGATAAATGCATGCATAAATTATAGCTGTTCACACATATTAACTATAGTAATAACTACTACAAAGTTTTAAAAATATCCTGCAAGAAAAAGGAGGCTTCATGATTAAATTGTCTTAATTTTTAATGAAATGTTTATAAATAAAGACATATGGGAATTTCATAACTAAATTAATAATCGAACATAATAAGCAATGTAAAACAATCGTACAAGGAGGCTATATAAAATGATTATTACTGAAACTTGGTGGGGCGAGATTTTTTCCGGGCCATTATCTATTGGATTAAACGAACAGAAAGTTAAACAACTTGAGGATGAATCATTTTTATACTTTGACGAAATTGTTGCTACTATTCCTAATGAAGAACAAAATACTTAACTTTTAAAAGGACTGTCACAATTGACAGTCCTTTTTAGTATTTTTTTGTGGCATAATAACTATATAATAGTGATTATTACGCTAAGTTCATAGGAGGTTATCCTTATTTTAAATAAATTACTGAAATCTATGTTATTCGCCTTACTAATTTTTGTTTGCGCCGTTTCAGTTCAATATATTATAAAAATGAAGAATTCCGATCAGGAAGAAACCATCATAGAAGCAAAGGCATCGATGACACAGGACCAACTAAAGACTCATACGATGCTGATGTTGAGTGAAATCGTACTGAAACAGTTTGTTGAAAATATAATGCTGAATATCGAAATTATACCGGTTGACGATAAACAAAATGTCATTGTCTCCCTAAGGGCATCAGAATTTCTTAGTGAAATTACATTGCTGAAAGACAGCTATAACTTACTAAATGAAATCCAGCACGTGGAAGAAATCAATAATATTACGTTAAAATGGTTCAAGCCTGTAAAAAACAAAAATACAGAAATACTAACGATTACATTAGATGAAGAGGCATTAGTTGCTTTTGATGAAATTTCGTATAAAGACATTCCCCAGGCATCCACTCACTATATAAAGCATGCACATCTGGATTAATATATCTTTCCAATATAAAAAGCAGTTCAAAAATTACGGATCGTAAAATTTGAACTGCTTTATTTTTATGCCTGTCTATTCCGTTATTTAATCGATTCATTCATTTGCTGTAGTGCCTTTTGGACATTTGTCACCGCTGTAATGAGTTCCTGTTCTTGTTTTGCCGTAAAGAGATTATAGTTAACGTAATCCTCTTTACCCACTTCGTAGTACGCTACAATTTCATTTAATGCTGTAATTTCTTTTGTTGCAGTATCCGCACTTTCAGTTGAAACACGTGGTACAAACACTTCCATTAAATCTTCGGCTGCTTCTATTTGTGCTTTCACTGCATATACTTCATTTCCTGCAACGCTCGGTTCAGTAAGTCGGGTATTTGCCATTTCATTAAACATTGTTACAGCTGAAGCAAGCACATTATTTTCCGTCACATCAATTGTCGGAAAATCGGCTTGAAGTTTCTTCACATCTGCAACAAGGTCCTCGGCAATTTCTTCGTACCCTGCTGTCTTCTTCTCATCGAATAATCCGTAGGCTATACGTTGAAAACCAGTCGTTTCCGTTTCTTCCCCTTTCACAAGGTTACCGTTTATCTTTTCGTCAAGCTCCGGGAAACTTGGTGTCAGCGGCTGTAGTCGTTCATAATACATCGTTACTAGCGGAAACAGCTTCTGTGCGTCCTCCAGCTTCCCTTCTTTAATAGCAGTCGCTAAAAGCTCGGTATCAATTACAAAGCTATCCATTTGCCCAGCTAAAAGCGATTTAAACTGCTCTGCTTCCGCACTGATATCTATCGATGTTTCCTGCTGTTCCACAGGCTCTGCTACTTTTTCTTCTTCTTTTTGCCCACATGCTGCCAATACAGAAACAGCAAGTAAAGCAGTCATTAACTTTTTACTTTTTTTCATCATAGTTCACCTCTTATTTTCTAGTTCGACTACTTTTGCATGAACGACGAAACGCTCTTTGTCATTTTGTGATGTCGTGCAAGTCGACAATGTCACAATTTTATCGTTAGGCGTCACTTGAACCGGCAGTTTTATAGCGGAACGTTGTTGAATTTCCTCTAAATACTGCGTATAGGTATAGTCTGTAAATTGCGTTTCGATATAATAAAAGTCGGTCGTTGTTTCATAGGCTGCAAACACATGCAGTGCATACCGTTTGTCATTTGTTTCATAGTAGAAAACGGGATGGGCTTCTGCATATGCCTGTTCGCTAAATTTAGGCAAATCTCCGAACATCGTACCATTGCGCAAAACATGCCCGTAAAAAATCGTATGACGGTCTTCCATTACTTCATTGCGAAAATCGGCAAATATGCTTCCTCCGCGACTTTTCTCATCCAAATAATTATGTGTTAAGTAATACTCGTTATCATCCCTTTGTAAAACAGGATTATTAAGACGAGTATTCTCTAGTGTGAGCCAGCCGATTATATGATCGTTTTGCTGTTGAAGTGAGGCAAGCTCACTTTGTTCGACAATTTGCCGGGCATTTTCAAGCTCTTTTTCCACTTTCTCATAGCTGAAAAAATAACGGATAATAATCCCGGCGCAAATTATCATGATGATACCGCTGACGACTCGAAAGATCCTACGCATATTAAATACTTAACGGCATCATATATAATCCGAGCTGCTCATCTTCATGAAACACGGAATTGACCCCGTATACTTCCTTAATTACTTCTTTTGTAATCACATCGCGCGGTTCACCTTCAGCGATAATTTTACCAGCTTTCATTAAAATAATGTGGTCACTGTAACGGATCGCCTGATTAATGTCGTGCAGCACCATTACAATCGTCAAGCCGTACTGTTCATTTAACTGCTTTACGAGCTCCAGCAGCTCAAGCTGATAGTATATATCCAAATATGTTGTCGGCTCGTCCAGGCACAGTATTTCCGACTTTTGTGCAAGCGCCATGGCGATCCAAACTCGCTGCCGTTCCCCGCCGGATAGTGCCGATAGGTCATTATGCCGTTTTTCAAGCAGATTCGTACAAGTAAGCGCCCATGTAACAGCCTCTTCATCCTCTTCCGCTCTCTTTTTGAACAATGAAGTATGCGGCATCCGACCATACATCACAAGCTTCTCCACCGTCAAATCTGCCGGAATATCGTTTTGCTGATAAACAATCGCCAGTTTCTTGGCAAACTCTTTCGGCTTATATTCCAGCAAGTCCCGGTTTTCGAGCGTTGCATGGCCTTCAAGCGGTTTATTATTTCGTGACATGACACTTAGCAATGTGGATTTCCCGCAGCCATTCGGTCCTATAATTGTCGTCACTTTCCCTTTTGGAATAGCGGTCGATACTGCATTTAAATGACGGGTCGTTCCGTCATGAGAAACGACTACTTGTTTAATTTCCATATTGGTTGTCACTCTTTTCTAAGTAGGAATATGAGGAATGGTCCTCCGATTATCGCCATAATCGTCGATGCCGGTACTTCCATCGGGCTGAACAGTGTACGTCCAAGTGTATCGGCCAATAATATAATAAATGCGCCCAGCAGTGCCGTAAACGGAATTAACACTTTATGATCATAACCGACAAGCCGGCGTGCAATATGCGGCACTAAAATTCCGACAAATGAAATGACCCCTGCCACCACTACAGATGAAGCAGCTAGCAGCACGGCAACCGTCGCTATGAATATACGTGCACCTGTCACATTAAAACCGACACTTTTTGCCGTTTTATCGGATAATACGAGCACATTGCACGAAGCATATAAAATAAATGCAAGAAGTAAACCAATCGAGCCATATGTAACAATTAACGACACATCATCCCAAGTTTTCAAAGAAAGATTCGACGTAATCGAACCGGTTGCCGATGCACCGAAACTGATCATCGCTTCTGTAAGTCCAGAGAACATAGCATTAATCGCAATCCCGACTAAAATCAGCTTTAAAGGATTCAGCCCTGATTTCCAGGAAAGCAGGAAAACGAAGAAACATGCAAGTGCCCCTCCGATAAATGCTGCTAGTGGGGTGAAGAAAAATAATGTCGGTACGAAGCTTACGATAAATAATTTTGTAAATGCTGCTCCCGCGGATATCCCGATGAATCCGGCATCTGCTAATGGATTTCGCAAAATTGCCTGCAATAATACACCGGCAACCGATAAAGCTGCTCCGGCGAATATCGCTACAATGATTCTTGGAAAACGTAAATCTTTAATCGCTGCCATATCCGCATTATCACTATTAAAGAAATTCGTTATAAAATCGGTAAATGACATCTGTATACTGCCAGTAGTCGCTGCGTAAATGCTCGTTAGTACAAGTAATACCGTGACAGCGATAAAGCTGAAAATTTTTTTGGTCACAGAAAACATCCTTTATATGATGAAAAGCAAAACCTCGCTCAAGACTTTGCTTTTTCAACATTGTTATTAATAAGGTGAACGGGGAACCCCGCATATCCTCCCCCCCTGCGTAAACCTGGGAGGCAGGGGTTTTATGGATAAAATATTTCTACTAACTCATTGAGTGCTTCCGGTACATTCAATGCTGCTGTTGTACCAAATAGCTCTTCTTCCAAATCATATACTTGTCCGTTTTTCACAGCATTAAAATGTTTCCATACATCATTTTTGGCAAATTCCTCGTCAAACATTTTAATCACTTCATCCGGCATACCGTGCGATAATCGTAAAATAATGTCAGGATTTGATGAATATAAATACTCTGTATTCGATGGCAAGTATTCTGCATCCTGGCCAGCCATGACGTTTTCACCGCCAGCAAGACGGACAAGATCTCCCGCATAGGAATTTTCCGTTGCCACTAAGTAACTGCCAGGCACTCCAAGTAAAATGAGTACACGCGGCTTCTCTTCATTACTTGCTGCCACCTCTACCGCATCAATTTCCGCCTGTAGTTCATCATTCAAAGCTTTCGCCTCTTCCACGCGGTTGTAGCGTTCTCCAAGTGCTGTAATTTCGTCCATCATTGATTCAATACTTGTTAAATCAACAAAATCTACCGGAATTTTCAGCTGCTCAAATTTATCCTTTAAGTCGTATTCCAATGTGGAAACGGAAAGTACTTCCGTAGGATTAAGCGATTTAATGATTTCCGCATCCGGATCCATCGCATTTCCGATATTCGGCAGATCATCGAATCGTGCCGGCAAACCCTTTACCGTATCCGGAATAGCAACCGCATCAAGATTCAACCGGTCCAATATTTGTGCGATGACAACTGTTCCGGCGATAATTCGGTGCTCCTGTTCAACTGCCGCTGCCTGTTCAGATGCAGTATTATCTTCACCGGTGTTGGTTGACGCTGCTTGCTGTTCACTATTTCCGCATCCCGCAAGTACCGCCATGCTCAGTGCGAGACCGATTAACCACTTTTTCATTTGCTTTTCCTCCTAGCTGTTTAAACTGAAGTAAAATTTCATCCCGTATTAGATGGAAGTTTAGTTCAATTTAAGCGTAGCGTCTTAACTATCCTTACCTTAAAAATAGGATTGGGGCTGTATTAAAAGCCTCAGCTTTTAACACAACCCTACCTAAACTAGTATTAGTAATGGCTGTTTGTAATAAGCCATATACGATTCATTGAATTATTTCTTTAAACCGTCAACAACTGTTAATGTGTTGTTTAAGATTTTTGCCATTTGAGAGCGTGTTAATTTATTTTCCGGATTGAATTTTCCTTCAAAACCAGAAATAATGCCTAATTTATTTAATTCAGAAATTGCTTTCGAAGCTTCCACTTCTTTCGGCATATCAGAGAATTTCGCTACTTCGCCAGATGCTTCATAGCCATTTTTCTCTAATAGACGGTAAATCATTAAAGCAGCTTGTTTACGCGTTACATCTTGTCCAGGTGCAAATGTAGTAGCAGTTTTACCGTTAATAATACCGTATCCGTTTAATGCATTGATTGCTGCTTTTGTTTCAGCATCGTATTTTACGATATCAGTGAAGTTCGCTTTTGCCGGTACATCCAGTTTTAATGCACGGTTTAACATTAATGCAAATTGAGAACGCTTTAAGTTGTTGCCTGGATTGAATTTTTCTGCCGCAATGAAAATCCCTTTATTGTATAGATTAATGATTGCATCTTTATTTCCGTTGTTTGCGATATCTTTAAATGGAACAGTTGTTGTGTTCTTTTCAGTAAACTTCATTTGGAAGTCATGTGCAGTTTCATATAATACAGTGCCGTTAAGAACTACTTTTAAATCTGCTGTAGCAGTATAGATTTTTTCTAAATCTTTGACTGATAACGTATAGATTTTTACTGTGTTATTGCCAACTTTTTCTTCTGATTTTAATGCAACTGTTGCGCCTTCAACATCGAAGCCTAATAAATGTTGACCTTCAGGGAATGTTAACTCTACATCATAGCCCCCTTCAGTTGCTGTCACTGTTACTTCATCGTCCAAATATTTATTGTGCATAATAGACAATTCCTGAGTTCCGTTCTTTAATGCTGTAACATCCATTTTTACAGACTCAACCGGTGCAGGTTTTGTTTCAGCTTTTGGTAGTTCCAGGTCAGCTGTTTCGATAGCGAAATTAAAGTCATATTGTTTGTCCATATTCATAGCAGGTACTACTACATGTACTGATGCTTCATGCAGATCACTGATTGATGGAATATCGATTGTTACCTTACCGTCTTTTGCCTCTACTTTATTGCCAGCAATCATTACATCCGGAACCATTGCTTTTGAAGCTTCTGTAATTGTTAACTCTACAGAATACTTACCATCTTTCACGATTAATTTTGCATCAGGAGAGAAATGATTCGTAATTGCTGTGTAGTTTCCTACTTTTTCTTTATAAGCATCCCATTTGATAGCGTATGTACCATCTGCCACAGACTCAAACGTTTTACCAGGTGTATAAATCTTCTCTTCTTTCGCTTCTTCAACTGGCTTTGTCGTTTCCGTTACTTCTTTGATTGATTTTGCATCAGGTGTTAACGTCACTTTATAATCAACCGGATCTTTTCCGACGAATGTAATTGTCATATTTAAAGTAGCTTCAACTGGAGCATAATCTGCAGTTACTGGAATGTTGATATGTTTTTTACCGTTATATTCAGCCATTGCAGGTTGTCCTGCCACTGTTACGCTGTTTACCATTGCTAATACCGCATCTGATAATTCAATATTGATAAATTGCTGACCATTACGCTCAACTAATGTACCTGTAGTTGGAATAAAACGTTTTAATGAATCATCCGCTTCAACTTTGAAGTCAATTGTTTTTGAAGCTGTTGGTGTTGCCGCTTCTGTTGCTTTTGTTTCTGTAGTTGTGTCAGCAGATACTGCCATTGCAGGTACGATTGCTGATGTAGCTAGTAATGAGGCTAAAACCGCTTTAGTTGCTTTTGATTTGTTTGTCATTTTTTATTTCCCCTATCTGTCTATGTAGTTTTTGTTTTCTTAGTGCGAATGAATACAACGGCTGCTATCAAAAATAAAACAATCGCCATTAATGGTAATTCATCGCTCGTCTCCGGATTTTCTACGACTTCAGAATCCTCAGCCTGCTTTGTTTCAGACACAACTTCTTCTTCGGATTTTGTTGAATCATCTGTCTTTGTCGTTTCTGTTGTCACTTGCTGTTCGGATGATTCTTGTTTCTGCTTTTCAGTTGTTGATGATGTTGGTGTATTTGAAGAAGTATTACTTCCTGACGACTTTGTCGGTGTTTCCTGAGGTGCCGGAGCTGTTTTAGCCGGTTCCTGCTTTACCGTTTCTTTAGGTTCCTCGGCTTTTGCTTCAGGTAACCCCCCGCTGTTAAATACAAAATCAACACTATAGCTATGATGGTAATCAATATCATCAATGTCGATTTTCATCGGGATTGTCACTAAATTTGCATTGGAAACAGTAAACTGCACTGTACGCTG
>Ga0182739_1003233_pt1 | contig 14444 bp, 14 predicted proteins | sample eDN5th30CBELigBY_FD_128873 | JGI IMG/M metagenome (GOLD analysis project Ga0182739, IMG submission 128873) | Enriched backyard soil microbial communities from Emeryville, California, USA - eDNA 5th pass 30_C BE-Lig BY (version 2) (version 2) | ecosystem: Environmental > Terrestrial > Soil >... | reverse complement strand
CGGACCGAGGCTGCGCGCACTCCTCGTCTCCGACCCCGAGCTCGCCGTCATGACGCCGTTCGCGGCGGGGGACGGGGTCAAGGGCGTGCTGTGAGCGTCGTCGACGCCACCCGTCCGCCGCGCGCTGCCGACCTCCGCGCCGACGACCTCCGCTACCTGCTCGCCGTCGCGCGGTGCGGCCGGATGGCCACCGCCGCCGCCTCCCTGGAGGTCGATCAGACCACCGTCGCGCGCCGCATCCGCGCCCTCGAACGCAGCCTCGGCCATCGCCTGCTCGAATCCGGCGTCGACGGCTGGGAGCTCACGGCTATCGGCAGGAGCGTCGTCCAGGCGGCATCGCCGATCGACGACGCGGTCTCACGGGTGCTCGACGTGACGGGAGGTGAGGGTCAGGGGGAGGTGCGCGGGACGCTGCGCGTGCTCGCCCCCGACGGGTTCGGCGCGACCGTCGTCGTCCCCGCCCTCAGCGCGGTCGTACGCGCGCACCCGCATCTGAGGGTGGAACTGGTCACCGCGACGAGGCCGCTGAGCGTCCGCGGCGCGGGATTCGACCTGGCCGTCACGATCGGCGTCCCTGCCACCCCGTCGCTGGTGTCGGAGAAGCTCACGGACTACACGCTCCGGCTCTACGCGTCGCCGCAGTATCTGCGGGAGACGGCGCCGATCCGCACGACCGACGACCTGATCGGCCACCCGCTCATCTACTACGTCGACTCGATGCTCACAGTCGCCGACCTGGACCTCAGACGGAGCCTGGGTGGGATGGAGGTCCGGTTCGGCTCGACGAACATCCTCGCGCAGCTGTCCGCAGCCGAGTCGGGCATGGGCATCGGGCTGCTGCCGTCGTTCCTCGCGGAGTCACGGCCGGGCCTCGTGCCCGTCCTCGCCGAGGAGGTCACGTACACGCTCGAGATCGGGATCTCTGCGCGGCGGGAGAGCGCGGCGACGGCGGCCGTGGGCGTCGTGCGCGCCGCGCTCCAGGCGGAGGTCAGGCGTCGCGCGGCCGAAGTGCTCGCCGGGGGCTGAGCGGGCTCTGCCTGCGTGCCGTCAGGACAGCGCCAGAGCGTCTTCGAGAGCCGCCAGGTCGATCGTGTCGCGCGAGTTGTCGTAGTCGACGACGCGGGCACCGCGCCACCGGCACTCGGCCGCGGCCGACGACTCGTGGCGCTCCCAGTTCTCGAGCTTCCACGTGTCGCGCCGCAGGCCGCGGCGACGCAGGCGCTCACGGCGCACATCGGCGGGCACGCTCACCTGGACGACGAGGAGCGGGAGCCCCACGGGCCACCGGTGGGCACGCGAGGTCCGCTCCATGAAGCCGGGGTCTGCGAGGTACTTGGCGAAGGGAGCGTCGAGCACGACCTCGCGGCCGAGGCGCAGATTGTCACCGGCGACGGCGAGCATCCCCTCGTACTCCAGGGCCATGACCTGGTCGGTGTAGAACTCGCTCTCGTCGCGGGCCGCGGGGTCGAGCTCGACGGCATCCAGCAGCGCGCCGACGAGCGGGCTCGCGAGGGCGTCCTTGTCGAGGTAGACGGCATGGCGATGCCGTGCGTACGCGAGCGCCAGCGATGACTTCCCCGAGCCCGCGGGCCCGACGAACACCGTCAGCGACGGCCCGGCGAGTCCATCGCGCGGCGGATCGCCCTGTGGCCTGCGCCCGGCGACCGGCCCCGTCCAGAACCGGTCGCCGGACTCCTCGGGCGCGGTGTCCGCGCTCACACGCCGGCCGAGCGTGCGTGCGCGATCGCCGCGAGCATGTCCTCGGCGGCCGCGGTCACCGCGCGGTAGTCGCCCGTGCCCGCCGCCGCCTTGGTGATCGAGCTGCCGACGGCGACGGCCGCGACGCCGGCGGCGAACCAGTCCGCCGCGTTGGCGACGGTGACTCCGCCGGCCGGGACCAGCGGTGCCTGCGGCAGCGGAGCCAGCAGTGTCCTCGCGTAGTCCGGGCCGCCGAGCTCGGCGGGGAAGATCTTCACGTAGTCCGCTCCGGCTTCGAGCGAGCCGACCACCTCGGTCGCGGTGAACGCCCCGCCGACCGTGACGGCCTGGTAGCGATCGGCCAGACGCAGCATGCCGGGGTCCAGGTTGGGGCTGACGAGCATCCTCGCGCCCGCGAGGATCGCGGCGTACGCGGCGTGCTCGTCGAGCACCGTGCCCACCCCGACGAGCACGTCGCGCCCGCGGTTCTCGTCGGCGAGCGTCCGGACGATGTCGAGGGCGCCGGGGACCGAGTAGGTGATCTCGATCGCGCGGATGCCGCCGTCGATGGCCGCACGCGCGACCTCGAGCGCGTCCGCGCCGTCGGGCAGCCGGACGATGAGTACGCAGCCGGTCTCCTCGATGGCTCGGAGATCGTCGAATTTGCGCCCGCTCATGACAGTTCCTTCCGGGAGGCGGCCGGCCCTGTCAGGGCCGCGATGATGGAGGTCGCGTTGGCGACCGAGATGGCCGCGTAGGCCTCGTGGCTCTCGGCGCCCACGTGTCCTGTCGCGACGACGCCGGGCAGGGTGCGCAGCGGATGGTCGACGGGGAGCGGCTCGGCCGCGAAGACGTCGAGCGCGGCGCCGCGCAGCCGTCCCGACGACAGTGCGTCGACGAGGGCGTCCTCGTCGACGAGCCCGCCGCGGGCAGTGTTGACGAGATAGCTGCCGGGCTTCATGCGCGCGAGCAGGTCCGCGTTCACGAAGTGTCGCGTCTCGGGCAGGAGCGGGACGTGGAGGGAGAGGACGTCGGCGCCGCTCACGAGAGCGTCGAGCGAGACGAGCTCGACTCCCAGCGCACGTGCCGCCTCCTCGTCGGGGTACGGATCCCAGGCGATGAGGCGCACGTCGAATCCCGACAGCCGCCGCGCGACGAGGCGGCCGATCGTCCCGAATCCGGCGATGCCCACGGTGGCCCCCGAGAGCTCGGGCCCGGTGATCCGCGACCACTGCCCGGCGCGCACGGACTCGGCGGAGGTCACGAGCCCGCGCATCGCGGCGATCATGAGGCCGACGGCGAACTCCGCGACGGCGTTCGCGTTGCCGCCGGGCACGTTCACCACCTCGACGCCGTGGCGCGCCGCCGCGTCGAGGTCGATGTTGTCCAGCCCCACGCCCTGCTTCGCGAGGATGCGCAGGTGGGGCGCGGCGGCGATGAGCTCGGCATCCCATCGCTCGACCCCCACGACGGCGGCCGAGATGCGCGGTGCGAGCTCCAGGAGCTCCTCGGGGGTCAGCGGCCGGTCGTGCGGATTGAGCGTCACGGACAGGCCGGCATCCGTCAGCATCCGTTGCCCCGGCGCGCACAGGCGCGCATAGTCGGCCGGGGCGGCGAGGACGGTACGGGCAGGGTCGGCGGTCATGGCAGGGGGACTCTCTGGACGGATGCGGGGGATGGTGAGGTCGCGGCGGGTCCCGCGCCCGCGACGAGGTCGACGACGCAGCGGTGCACGATCTGCTCTCCGCGGGAGATGTGCGCCGCCAGCTCGGTGACCGCATCCTCGACGGGCCGGGTGCGGATGAACTCGATGATGCGCTGGTGGTCCTCGACGGCGGAGTCGGGATCGGGGCTGTTGCTCAGCCGGAGGAGCACGCCGAAGGTCGGGGCGTAGCGCTCCCACGTGTCGAGCAGCCGGCTGTTGTCGGCGAGGCGGTAGAGCACGCTGTGGAACTCGAGGTCGGCGTCGGCCATGCGTCCCACGTCGTCGCCGGACGCCGACTCGGCCATGACCGTGACGGACGCCTGCAGCGCGTCGAGGAGGCTCTCGTCGCCGACCGCGCTGCGGAGGGCGAGCGCCTCCATCGCGGTGCGCAGGCTGTACAGCTCGCGGACGTCGTGGGGGCCGAGCGCGCGGGCGTAGATCCGGCCGCGCACGGAGTCCACGTGCCCCTCGGCGGCGAGGGTGCGCAGCGCCTCGCGGACGGGGCCGCGGCTCACGCCGAACCGGCCGGCCAGCGTCTCTTCTGCGAGATGCTCGCCGTTCGCGACGCGGCCGGTGATGACGTCTCGTCGCAGCTCGTCGGCGATCTGCCCGCTCAGCGGGTTGCGGATGAGCTGCGGCTCCACTCTCGGCTCCACTCTGGGGTCCTCCTCGATTCGGTTCTTCGTGACGAAGATCTGATGGATGCCGGTGCCGCCCGGAGCCGGGTCCGGGCGGCACCGCGGAGGTCATTCGGCGAACACCTCGCGCACCTTCTCCTCGTTCCACTCCTCCTGGGCGATCCCGTCGAGCGGCGTCGCCTCGACCCACTCGTCGAGGTTGTCGTTCGTGATCGTGAGCGTGCGGTAGGGCATCGCCTTCGGGAACTCGACGCCCTCGGTCAGCAGCACGCCGATCCAGAAGGCGGCGGTGCCGATCGACGGGCCGGAGCTGTCGCTCTCGGTGACGTACGACGGGTCCTTCGCGACCTGGTCCTGCCACCACTTGAGGAAGACGCCCTCGCCGCCGCCGTAGATCACGGGGATGTCGCGGCCCGCGGCCTCGAACGCCTGCGCCGTGCCGTACGAGCCGCCGGCGACGAAGACGCCGTCGATGTCGGGGAGCGTCGACAGCGCGGAGCTGACGGCGGTCTGCGCCGTGGCCTGGTCCCAGTCGCCGACGACCTCGCCGACGAGGTCGACGTCGGGGTTCTTCTCGAGGACGTTGAGCCAGCCCTGGTACTGACCGTCGTCGATCGTGGTCCCTGCCACTCCTCGGACGCCGAGGACGTTGCCCTTGCCGCCGATGTTGTCGACGACCGACTGCGCCGTCTTCTCGCCGATGCCCACCCAGTCGGGGGCCAGGTTGTAGGCCGAGTCGGTCTCGACGTTGCCGTCGAACGAGACGACGCGGATCCCGGCGGCGACCGCCTGGTCGATGACGCCGTTGAGCGCCGTCGGCGAGGCGGGGTCGACGAGCAGCACGTCGGGCTGCTTCAGGATGATCGCCTGGATCTGCGAGATCTGCTCGCTCGCCTCGCCGTTGGCGTTGATGACCTCGAAGCTCGAGATGCGGCCGTCGGCGAGAGCCTGGTCGGCGGCCGCCTGGACCCCTTCGACCATCGTCTTGCGCCAGGCGTTGCCGATGAACGAGTTCGACAGGACGACGCTGGGGGCGTCGGAGTCGCCCGGAGCGCCGGACTCGGTCGAGCCGGGCGAGGTGGAGGGCGCGCATGCGGTCGCGCCCAGGATCGTCGCGGCGGCTACCGCGAGGGCGAGGGTCTTCAGTGACTTCATTGTGACTCCTTGGTGTGGCTGAGTGCGGTACCGGGGCCGTGGCCGGCTCCGGCTGGACGGGTCTGTGTGGACGGGCGTGGCGCGTGCATCAGGTGCGTGGACGGCGCCGCGGCAGGGCGAGTGCCGCGATGATGACGCCTCCCTGGACGATCCAGCGCACGCCGACCGGCACCGAGAGGGTGTTGCTGAGCGTCACGATCAGCGTCATGAACAGCGCGCCCGCGAGACACCCCACGACGGTCGGCATCCCGCCGGCGATGAGGGTCCCGCCGATCACGACGGCGGCGAGGGAGGCCACGAGGTACGTGGACCCGATGCCGAGGAAGGCGCCGTTGGAGTATCCGCAGAGCAGGATCCCTGTGAGCGCGGCCAGGACGCCGCTGATGGCGAAGGCGAGCAGCCGCGCCCCGCCAGGTCCGAGCCCGGCGACGTGGGCGGCACGGGCGTTCTGCCCGACGGCCATCAGCCGCAGGCCCGGCACCGAGCGCCACACGAACACGGCGGCGACCGCTGCGATCACGACGGCGATGAGCACGACGTAAGGGATGCCGAGGATCGAGCCCTTCGCGATCGTCTGCAGGGCGGAGCTCGCCTGCCCGCGCCCGGGCACGTTCGAGAGGAGGTTCACGATCGAGTCGAGCATGAAGCCGACCGCGAGCGTCGCGACGATGGCCGGGATGCGCAGCACGACGACGAGGAAGCCGTTGACGAGACCGACGAGCAGCCCGACGAGCAGGCTCGCCCCGGCGGCCAGCGGCAGCCGGGCGTCCTCACCCTGCTGCAGGATCGTCGCGACGTAGACCGAGAGCGAGATGCCGTACGGGATCGACAGGTCGATGGCGCCGTCGCCCGTCGTGATGACGAGCATCTGGCCGATCGCGCAGATGGCCACGAATGCGGCCAGGTGCGTGTTGGCGACGAAGATGCTCAGGCCGTTCTGGCTGCTCATGGCGGACAGGGCCACGAGCAGGATGGCGCACCCGAGCACGGCGACCGACCAGCGGGAGCGCAGCACGGTGTCGAGCGCCCTCGCGAGGCGGTGGGCGGGGGCGGTCGTGGTCGCGGTGCTCATCGGGCCTCCGTCTGGAACGCGGGGATGCGGCGCACGGCCATGACGACGAGCAGGAGCGCGCCCTGGCTGGCGGCCGTGAAGACCGGGGGAACGGAGATGGCCGTGAGGAAGATCGCGACGAGGGTCAGCATGACCCCGGCGATCACGACGCCGACGGGCGAGACCCTGCCGCCCGTGAACGAGCAGCCTCCGATGATGGCGGCGGCTATCGCGATGAGCGTGTACCCGCCTGTGCCGTTGGCGTCTCCCGAGGTCGCGACGGCGGAGAAGATGAGTCCCGCCACCGTCGCGAACGTCCCGGCCAGCGCGTAGGCGGCCATCCTGATGCGGATCAGGCCCCACCCGGCGTTGGCCACCGCCGTGCTGCTGCTGCCGACGGCGCGGATGAGCACGCCCAGCCGGGAGCGCATCATGACGAGCCAGCCGACGACGGCGGCGATCACGAGGGCCCAGACGGGCGGCGGAACGAGCCAGGTCTGCGCCGTGTAGATCGCGATGAGCCACTCCGGCACGCGCCCGCCCACCGTGGGCTGGACGAGCAGGGCCACGCCGAGCCACACGAACGACATCCCCAGGGTGGCGATCAGGGGCGGCACCTCGCGCACCGCGACGAGCAGCCCGACCAAGGGATAGACGGCGATCCCTGCGATGAGCAGGACGATCCCGATCGCGGGGTCGGTGGCCAGCGCCGTCGCGGCGACGACCCCGACGTACCCGAGGAACGCCCCGATCCCGAGATCGATGTCGCCCAGCGCGATGACGAACATCTGGGCGAGACCTGCGACCGCGAGGACAGGGGCCAGCGACAGCACGAGCCCGGCGCCGAAGTAGGTGCCCACGAGCGGCTGCTGGGCGATGATCGTCGTCGCGACGACCAGCAGCCCGAGCGCCGCGAGGAACCAGGGGCGCCGCAGGATCTGCATGACGGGCTGCAGCGCACGGGACGCTCCGGCGCGGCCGGGGGAGTCGACGCTCGCGAAGGATGCCGTGACGACGGCCTCCTGCGTGATGTCGTTCCCGTCCGCCGTCGCCGTGACGCGTCCGTTCGCCATGACGTACACGCGGTCGCACTCCGCGGCCTCGCGATCCTCGCTGCTGGCCCAGATGACGGCCTTGCCGGCGCGGGCGGCCTCGCGGATCAGCTCGTAGATCTCGAGCTTCGTGTGGATGTCGACGCCGCGCGTGGGGTCGTTCAGGAGCAGCACGTCGGCGTCGGTGAGCAGTCCGCGGGCGATGAGCACCTTCTGCTGCATGCCGCCGCTGAGGCTCACGATGGACTTCTCCGCCGCCTCTGCGGGAAGGCGCAGCCGGTCGAACCACGGCTGGGTGAGCGACGCGGGGGTCGACGCCGAGAAGGGCAGTACGGGCGTGCGCCGCCGCAGCGCCGAGATCGCCATGTTCAGCCGCGAGCTCCACAGTGCGAACACGCCTTCGTCGCGCCGATCGCCGGTCACGTAGGCGACCGTGCCGTCGACCTCGACTCCACGGCGGCGGGCGAGGACCGCGCGGAGGACATCGACCTGGCCCGCGCCCTGCAGCCCGGACAGGCCGACGATCTCGCCGCGGCGGACCTCGATCGACACGTCGTGGAGAGTGCGGTCGCCGTAGCCGTCGAGGCGGACGACGACGGGAGCGTCGGCGTCGGCGGTCCTCTCGAGGTCGGTGCGCTCGGCGGCATCCGAGCCCGTCATCGCTTCGATCAGCAGGGGCTCGGTCGTCTCGATCGTGGGAGCGTCCGCCACGACCCGGCCCTCCCGCAGGACGACGACGCGGTCGGACAGCTCGGGCAGCTCGTACATCTTGTGCGTGATGACCAGCACGACGATGCCGGCATCCCGCAGACGCCGGACGAGCCGCTGCATCGCGCCCAGGTACTCGCGCCCCATCGCAGAGGTCGGCTCGTCGAGGATCAGCACGCGCAGGCCGGGCGCGCTGACGGCGCGAGAGATCTCGACGATCTGTCGCTGCGCGACGCTGAGCGACCCGACGATCGAGTCGGCGCGGATGCCGGTCTCGGTGCCGAAGTTCTCGACGATGGCGGCCGTCGACACCTCCGCCGCGCGGCGCCGCCACGACCAGGTGCGGCCGGCGGAGCGGTGCTCGATCCAGAAGTTCTCGGCGACGGTGAGGCCCTCTGCCAGCGAGAGCTCCTGGTGCACGATGCGCACCCCGAGCCGGTGCGCATCGTGCGGGGAGTAGCGGGCGAAGTCGATGTCCGAATCGTCGACGCGGATCGTCCCCTCGTCCGGGGGAGTCTCGCCCGCGAGGATGCGCATGAGAGTGCTCTTGCCCGCGCCGTTGCCGCCCATGATTGCGGTGACGCGCGTCGAGTCGAGCTCGAGGGTCACGTCGTCGACGGCATGCGTCGGGCCGAACCGCTTGTCCACGCCCGCGATCACGACGCGATGCGTCGCGGCATCGGGTGCGTCGGACGCTGCCTGCTGAGCAGTCTCCAGATTCACGCGGCCTCCTCGTTGAATACGCCAGCCGGAGCATGCCCGGGGTCTGCCGACCTCACTCGACGCTCGAGGCATCGCTCGGTTCGGCAGTGTTCACAGTATACGGTAGACGAAACAGATGCAAGCCGATCACCGCACAGCGCACAATGGAGAGCGCAGGAGAGGACCCGCCATGACACACCCGATCGGACCAGAGGCCCCGCAGGGCATCGCCGCCGCGCTCGCCGCCTGTCGCGTGGTCGATCTGAGCGTGCCCCTCGATGTGCGCACCGGCTGCTCGTGGCCGGGGCACGTCCGCTACCAGCACTGGACGACGAACTGGTTCGCGGAGTCGGATGCCGCCGGTGCGGTCGTGACCGACCGCCTCGGCGCGTACTACACGGCGACCGTCGTCATGGACGAGCACACCGGCACCCACATCGACGCGCCGGCGCACCACATCGCCCCGCCCGGCTCCGGGCTGCCCGCCGCAGGGCCTGCAGGGGCGATCACGGCGGACGTCGTCGAGCTGAGCGAGCTCATCGGGCGGGCCCGCGTCATCGACGCGACGGGACTGGTCAGGGCGGCCGCCGCCGGCGTCAGCCCCCGCGTCGAGGTCGCGCTGCTGGAGGAGCACGAGGCCGCCTTCGGCCCCGTCATCGCCGGCGACATCGTGCTCATCCGCAGCGACTGGGACCGGCGGCTGTCCCCGGGCACCGATCCCGACGCCTATGCGGCGTCGCCGCTCGCGGGGCGCGAGCCCGGATGGCCCGCACCGTCGGAGGACTTCATCTCGGCGCTGCTTGCACGCGGGGTGCGGACCGTCGGCACCGACGGCCCGAGCATGGGCGCGTGCGACGAGGGCGTCGGGGCCCACCGGATCGGCCTCGGAGAGGGGATGACCTTCATCGAGGGGATGGGCGGGCTGGGCGAGCTGCCGGCGGCGACGGCGGCCGTGGTCTTCCTCGGGCTGAAGATCGTCGGCGGCAGCGGCGCACCGGGGAGGGCCGTCGGGCTCGTCCCGCGGGAGGGCTAGGCCGGGAGCACGCTCGAGAGGGAGCGCAGCATCAGGTCGCACGCGTGATCGATGTGATCGGCCAGCATCGCGGCGGCTGCCTCCTCATCCCCGCGGCGGGCGAGGGCGACGATCTCGCGGTGGGCGTGGGAGACGACGGCCAGGTCCGCGTCCTCCCGCGTCGTGAGTCCGAGAAGCGTGCGGAAGGTCGGCTCGTAGCGACTCCACAGAACCTGCAGCCGGCGATTGCCCGACAGCTCGTAGAGCTTCGAGTGGAATCGGAGGTCGACGGTGGAGAACTCGTCGCGACGCTCGCGCGACGCCGTCACGGCGAGGTCGTCGACGATCCTGTCGAGCGCATCCCAGTCCGTGTCAGGCCTCGCGATGCTCGATCGCAGCGCGAGCCCCTCCAGGGCCCCGCGGATCGCGTACAGCTCGCGGACGTCGTCGGGCATCATGCCCACCGCGAACATCCCCTTCCGGCGCGGGACGACGAACCCCTCCACCTGCAGCTGCTTGAGGGCATCGCGCACGGGCACGCGCGAGACGCCGTACTCGGCGCCGACACCGTCCTCGACGAGGTGCGTTCCCGACGGGATCGCACCCTTGATGATCCGCTCGCGGAGGAGGTCGGCGAGCTGGTCGCCGAACAGCGTCGAACGCGTGATCTCTGTCGTGGGTGTGTCCGCCATCTCCCGCCCATGGTCCCACATCGGCGGGCGGATCCGGGTCGTCGGCGGGCCGTCGGCGGCGCCGAGCGGCCACGCCGGCCGTGCCAGGATGGTCGACGTGAACACGACGGCCGCCGCCCGATGACATCCCCCGCGACACCCTCCGTCCCCGCGTCGCCGCGGACTTCCGTCGTTCCCGGTCTGATCTTCGCCGCGGCGGGAGCGGGGATCGCGCTGCTGCTCGGGCGCCTCCTGCCCGTGGTCCCCGTCCTCACGATCGCCCTCGTGGTGGGCATCGCGGTCGGGCAGGTGCCCGTCGTGCGGCGTCGTCTGGGGGGCGTGCTCGCACCCGGAACAGCCCTGGCCGCGAGGGGACTGCTGCGGGTCGGGATCGTCCTGCTCGGCTTCAAGCTCTCGCTCACGACCGTCCTCGGCCTCGGGGGCGGCACGATCGCCCTCGTGATCCTGCTCGTGGTGGTCTCGTTCCTCGTGACGTGGGGGATCGGGCGCATCCTGCGGCTTTCGGGCCGGCAGCCGCTCATGATGGCGGCCGGCTTCTCGATCTGCGGCGTCTCGGCGATCGGAGCCGTCGGAGGCACCGTCCGCGCCGAGTCCGAGGACACGGCGACGCCCATCGCGATGGTCACCCTGTTCGGCTCCCTCGGCATCGTCCTGCTGCCCGTGCTCGCAGGGCCCCTTCACCTCGCGGGCGCGGACTACGGAGTGTGGGTCGGGGCGAGTCTCCACGACGTCGGCCAGGTCGTGGCCGCGGGGGGCGCGGGCGGTGCGGCTGCCCTGGCCATCGCCGTGACCGTCAAGCTCACCCGGGTGATCATGCTCGCGCCGATGGTGGCGGCGATCGGCGCGATCCAGCGCAGGAGCGGCGCACTGGCGGGGCCCAGCGGCAAGCGGCCCCCGATCGTTCCGCTGTTCATCGTGCTGTTCGTGGCGGTCGTCGTCCTCAACAGCGTCCTCCCCGTCCCCGCGTGGCTGGTCGAAGGCGTCGACGCGGCCCAGACGGTCCTGTTCGCGGCGGCCCTGTTCGCGATCGGGTGGGGGATCCGCCTGCTCCAGCTGGTGCGCAGCGGCGGGCGTGCGGTGCTCGTGGGGATCCTGTCGTGGGCGGTCATCTGCACCCTGGCGCTCGGCATCGTCTGGTACCACGCGGCAGCCTGACGCCGCCGGCGGGAACAGGGCCAGGGACGGGGTTCCAGTCCCAAGAGTCCTATAGGATATACCTCGATAACGTGGCGAGCTTCGCCGTGTTGCGATCGTCTCGGCACCGGTTCGTGACTGATCCCGCCGATTTCGGCAGAATCCATATGATGCCGATGAGCTGAGGGGGCCACATGAGCGCGGTACACAAGGGCGACATCGATCGTCGGGCTCTCCGCGACCAGGTGTACGACAGCATTCTGCAGATGCTCATGGCCGGCGAGGTCGACCCGGGGGAGCGGCTGTCGATCGAGAACATCGCCCGCGAGCTGGAGGTCTCACCGACGCCGGTGCGTGAGGCGATGGTGCACCTGGAGCGGACGGGCCTGGTGACCCGCGAGGCGCTCAAGGGCTATCGCGTCGCGCCGCCCCTCAACCGCCGCCAGCTCACGGAGCTGTTCGACGCGCGCCTGATGCTCGAGGAGTTCGCAGCCGCGGGAGCGAGCCAGGATGCGGTCGGCACGGCGGCGAGCCTGGCGGCGGCGCATGACCACCACGTGCGCACGGCCGAGCAGGTCATCCGCGCGCACGAGAAGGGGCAGCACGTCCCGCTGCGTCTCACGCAGGCCTACTTCCGGGCGGACGCCGACTTCCACGCTGTGATGTTCGACCACGCGGGCAATCGGTACCTCATCGATATGTATGCGCAGCTGGACGCGCTGACGCATCGGATGCGCCAGGCGGTGCACTCGGGCCCGAGCGATGTCCGCGAGGCGGTGGACGAGCACGAGGCGATCCTCCGCGCGTTCCAGGAGGGCTCGGCGTCGGCGATCGTCGAGGCGGTCGCCACGCATATCGAGCGTGTCCGGCAGCGCGCCATCGGGGAGCTCGGCACCGGGGACTGAGCGGTCGCCGCTTCGTCGGCGGCATCTCTTGATCCGGCGGGTGCCACGCACTTGCACTCCCGGACGATCTCGGACTACATTTCCTATAGGAAATAGAACCACCCGACGGAGAATCATGACCGCACAGGCCCCTGCGCGCATCGAGAGCACGCGGACCATCGCGACGTGCATGCACGGCATCCCCACGCGGGACGCCGACGGTCTGGCGTTGCATGACGCTGCCGCCTCGGCCTGGACAGACGTCTTCGGGGAGATCTCGGCTCTCGGGTTCACCGCGGTAGAGCTCGCGGACAGCCATCTGCGCATCGCGGACGCCGACGCGGCCCGGACGGCCGACATCTTCGCCGCAGCGAACGAGGCGGGCATCGTGATCCCCAGCGTGCACGTCCAGCGCCGCAGCATTCTGATGCCCGGGGCGCAGGCGGAGAACCTCGACTACGCCCACCGGACGATCGACGCCGCCGCGCGACTGGGCATCGGCGTGTTCTCCACGGGCCTGCACCGGCCGCTGACGCAGGCCCAGAAGAGCGCCCTCTGGTTCTGGCTGGAGCCCGGCGAGCCGGATGCCGCCGATCCCGAAGCGTGGGACCTCGCAGTCCGTGGCTTCCGCGAGCTCGGTGAGCATGCACAGTCCGTGGGCATGCGGATGAGCCTGGAGATGTACGAGGACACCCTGCTGGGCACCGCCGACTCCGCCGTGAGCCTCGTCGAGCAGATCGGCGTGCCCGCTGTCGGCCTCAACCCCGACGTCGGCAACCTCGTGCGACTGCACCGGACCATCGAGGACTGGCGCGAGGTGTACGCGAAGACGCTCCCCTACGCCAACTACTGGCATCTCAAGAACTACATCCGCGACGAGGCCGGCGACGGCTCCTGGCACTCCGCCGTCCCCTCCACGCTCGAGGGCGGGCTCATCAACTATCGGCAGGTGATCAAGGACGCGATCGCGCTCGGCTACGACGGCGTCTTCCTGATGGAGCACTACGGCGGCGACAGTCTGGGCGTGTGCCGGACCAACGCCCAGTACACCGCAGCCGTCCTCGACTCACTCGTCGGCTCATCCGTCACGCCACTGGAGGTTTCCCCATGACCACGTTCCCCGAGCAGCGCACCGTCGTCCTCACGGGCGCCGCGTCTCCCCGCGGCATCGGTCGCGCGACCGCGGACTACCTCGCCGAACGCGGCTGGAACATCGGCATCCTCGACCTCGACGCAGACGCCTCCGCGGCGGTGGCCGCCGAGGTGTCGGAACGTCACGGCGTGCGTGCCGCAGGAGTCGGCGCGAACGTCGCCGACGAGCAGTCGGTGCGCGAGGCGTATGACGAGCTCGAGAAGTCGCTCCCGCAGATCGTCGCGCTCGTCAACATCGCGGGCGTCTCCTCGCCTGACTCCTATCTCGAGGTCAGCTCGCAGGAGTGGCGGCGAGTCATGGACATCAACCTCGACGGCGTCCACTTCGTCACGCGCCGTGCGGTCGAGTCGATGGTCGACCACGGCGTCGGCCGCGTCGTGAGCCTCTCGTCCGTCTCGGCTCAGCGCGGCGGGGGAACCTTCTCCAAGACCGCGTACTCCGCGGCGAAGGCCGGTGTGATCGGCTTCACGCGCTCGGTGGCGCGCGAGCTGGGGCATCACGGGATCACGGTGAACGCCATCTCGCCCGGACCCATCGACACCGACATCATGGGCGGCACTCTGACGGAGGAGCGCAAGCGGGCCATGGCCGCCGACGGCGTTCTGAGCCGCATCGGCACGCCCAGGGACATCGCCGCGGCGATCGCGTACCTGATCAGCGAGGATGCCGGTTTCGTCACCGGTCACACCCTGAACGTCGACGGCGGCCTCTACATGCACTGACGGCTTCCAGCCGTGACGAGAGAAGGAGTTCTTCCAATGGTGGAGAAGATCACGCAGACGTCGGCGATTCTGGACGATCGGTTCGTGACGGAGAAGAAGTACGTGAGCATGCGGGGGATCACCGCGGCGGCGCGTCAT
>Ga0182739_1003232_pt1 | contig 14450 bp, 13 predicted proteins | sample eDN5th30CBELigBY_FD_128873 | JGI IMG/M metagenome (GOLD analysis project Ga0182739, IMG submission 128873) | Enriched backyard soil microbial communities from Emeryville, California, USA - eDNA 5th pass 30_C BE-Lig BY (version 2) (version 2) | ecosystem: Environmental > Terrestrial > Soil >... | reverse complement strand
CCCTGCTGGGGCGCAACGTGTTCGCCGGAACCTCCGCCGCGGCACAGGCCTTTGCCGGGGAACCCCCGGTGGCCGACTCCGGCACCGGCGAGGTGGTGCGCCGGGTGGGCGAAGGGCAGAGCGTGCGCGTGGATGCCGATGGTGCCGCCCTGTTCGGCTCCGGGCCGGACTCGGTGTTCACCCTGCTCGACGACCTGGCCGCAGAGATCCGCAACGGCGACCCGGTGGGCGCCCGCCTGACGGACATCGACAACCGCCGGCAGACCCTGCTGCTGGGCCAGACCGACATCGGCGCCCGCTACGCCGCCATCGAGCGGGCCTCCAACGCGCTGGGCGAATCCACCGCGCTGCTTGAGTCCACGCGCTCCGCCGCCGAGGACATCGAGCTCGCCGAGGCGGCGCTGAACCTGTCCTCCCGCGAACTCTCCTACCAGGCGGCGCTGTCCGCCACCTCGAAAGTGCTCAACACCAGCCTGATGGACTACCTCTCATGACACTGCGCGTCGATTTCAGCGAACCCCTGGCCGGCCTGGGCCGGCACACCGCCTACGACCTCGACGAGGTGGAGGGGGCCCCGGGCCTGCACGCCCTGCGCGCGGCGGCGGATCCCGAGCTTCGCCTCTTCGCCCTGTCCGCCGACCTGGTGCCCGGCTACGCGCCAAAGCTCTCCGGTCCCCAGCTGTCCACCGTCTCCGCCGGGGACGCGGAGGACCTGCAACTGCTGGTGGTCGTGAATCCGTCCGGGGACGGGCCCACGGTGAACCTCATGGCGCCCCTGGTGCTGAACCCGCGCACCGGGCAGGGCGCCCAGCCGGTGCTGGCCACCGGGGACTGGCCGCTGCGCCACCGCCTCGACGGCCAGCCGGCCTAGCGCCACCACGCGTCGGGCTGTCCGGCGCCCAAAGAAAGAGGCGATTTGTCCCTTGGGGGACAAATCGCCTCTTTTGCGTACTTCAACCGGTCAGTTGATGACGTTGGCTTCCAGCGCCAGTTCGGACTGCACGACGGCGGCGAGCCGCTCGGCGACGCCGGTCGCGGTGGCCTGGTCGGCGGCTTCCACCATGACCCGCACCACCGGCTCGGTGCCGGAGGGGCGCAGCAGCACGCGGCCGCTCTCCCCCAGCTCGGCCTCGGCCTCGCGCACGGCCTGCGCCACGGCGTCGTTCTGCGCCACGGCGGCCTTGTCCACCCCGCGCACGTTGATGAGGATCTGGGGCAGCACGGTCATCGCGGCGGCCAGGTCGTGGAGGCTGCGTCCGGTGCCGGCCACGCGTGCGGCGATCTGCAGGCCGGTGAGCACTCCGTCACCGGTGGTCGCGAAGTCGGCGAAGATGACGTGGCCGGACTGCTCGCCGCCCAGGCTGAAGCCGCCCTCCCGCATGCCCTCCAGGACGTAGCGGTCCCCGACGCCGGTTTCCTTGATGGTGATGCCGGCCTCGAGCATGGCCAGCTTCAGGCCCAGGTTGCTCATCACGGTGGCCACCAGGGTGTTGTCCTTGAGCCGGCCCTGCTCCTTGAGCGTGGTGGCCATGATCGCCATGATCTGGTCGCCATCGACAATGGCACCCGTGTGGTCCACCGCCAGGCAGCGGTCGGCGTCGCCGTCGTGCGCGATGCCCAGGTCCGCGCCGTGCGCAAGGACGGCCTCCTGGAGGTTTTCCAGGTGGGTGGAGCCGTAGCCGTCGTTGATGTTGACGCCGTCCGGGTCGGCGCCAATCACCACGACCTGCGCGCCGGCGGTGGAAAAGACCTGCGGGGAGCAGCCGCTGGCCGCGCCGTGGGCGCAGTCCAGGACCACCTTGAGCCCCTCCAGGCGGTTCGGCAGGGTCTGAAGGAGGTGGACGATGTAGCGGTCTTCGGCGTCGGCGAAACGGCGGACGCGGCCGACCTCCGCCCCGACCGGGCGGGGAGGCTCGAAAGCCATCTGGGCCACGATCGCGTCCTCGAGGGCGTCGTCGAGCTTCTGCCCGCCGCGGGCCAGGAACTTGATGCCGTTGTCCGGCGCCGCGTTGTGCGAGGCGGAAATCATGACACCGAAGTCGGCACCCAGGTCGGCAACGAGGTAGGCGGCCGCCGGGGTGGGCAGCACGCCGGCGTCGTACACATCCACGCCCGCGGAGGCGAGGCCCGCCTCGATGGCGGCGGAGATGAAGTCGCCGCTGATGCGCGGATCGCGGGCCACGACGGCAACCGGCCGCCGCCCCTCGGAAACCCGGTGGCCGAGCACGACGGCCGCCGCTTGGGCAAGACGCATCGTCAGCTCGGGCGTGAGCAGTTCGTTCGCTTTTCCACGGACGCCATCCGTGCCAAATAGTCGTGACATCACCATCCATCATAGGAGCCCGCGAGGGGTCAGGCGTGCAGGTGGCGTGCCGCGGGCCCCGCAACGGCGCAGATTATTTGCACATTTCCTGTGGTTTTTGTTGACAGGGTTCTCCTGTCAAGTGGGGGTGAATTCTGGGGTTAACCGGCGCCTCATGAGGGGATTTTTCCCGAGATCCCCTATTCCGCACGCAGGAATTGTCGGCAAACAGCGCTCTGGCCGGATCAAGTGCATGTCTTCGGCCACAACTTCCGGGCAGATCCGCAAAATGCAGGGCCTGGCCGATGCTGCGCAGCAGCCGGCACGGCGCCTGAATCCGGCGCGCCAGGCACCGGCGCCATTTGACGGATGGATGTTGTCAAAAAGGGGTAAATCGGAGGGTAAATCCGCCGCGACAGGCGGTTTTCGTCCCCGGGCAGGCTCATTCCCGCATAGAAATTGAGGACGGACATTGGCGCCGCACGGCGCTGGCGGAGCAGGTGGGGGCACCTGTCTTCGGTCACCGATTTCTTGGGGGAAATAACGTGAGCCTTGATACTCGTGCGCTGGATCGGCGCAAGGTCCTCGCCGGCGCTGCCTGGGCGGCACCCGTGCTTGCGGTGGCCGTGGCGGCTCCCGCGGCGGCGGCGAGCACCCTCACGGTGCAGCCGGCTCCTCCCGGTACATTGTTCGACCCCATCGGGTTCGGCGTCACGGTGGCGTCCAACGAGAAGACAGCCACGCTGGCCCCGGCTGCCGGGGCATCGTTCAACGCCTACTCCGGCGCCACCAAGCTGCCCGAAAAAACCCGCTATTCAGGCACGGTCAAACTCGTGGTGACCTGGACAGCCAGCAGTCAGGTCACAGCTACGCTCCCGGCGCTGAATGGCTGGACCAAGTCAGAAGCCACCAGCGGCGACAAGACCACTGCGACCTATACCTATGCCGGGATCCCCGGCCAGGGAATCCTTAATGGAACTCCTGCCATTTCCCTGCCATCGATGAGTTGGGCGGGAAAGGGGAGCTCCGGAAAGATCCCCTCAATGACGATCACAGCTTCGCTGTCGGCCGATTTCGTGGCGGCGCCAGTCTTCACCTACAGCCGCTAACAGGATTAGGGGCACAGCCGCGCCGCCGCCGCAGTGGCGCGGCACCAGAGCCGACCGTTCCCCTTTCGGCCGCACCATGGGCGTGCGGCGTTCCGGACAGCCAAACGGCCGCGCACCCGCCCGGGTGCGCGGCCGCCGTCGTGCTCCGCTTCCTACAGGTACCCCCAGCGGCGGCCGGCGTCGAGCGCGTCTTCGCGCCGGCCCACGCCCAGCTTGCGGTAAAGCGCCTTGCGCTGGGTCTTGACCGTCTCCGGGGACAGGTGGGCCAGGGCGGCCAACTGCTCGGGGGTGTGTCCGGCGGCCAGCCCCCGCAGCACCTCCAGTTCCCGGGGCGTCAGGCGGGGCCGCTCGGCGGCCGCGAACGGAGACCGCAGCGCGGCCAGCGCCTCCAAGGCCTCCACCTCCGCGGTCCCCAGTCCCAGGTCCGGCCGCAGCCGGTCCCGCCACGCCGGCAGGTCCCACAGGACCCCGATGTCGGAGAGCATGCGCTCGGCCAGGAAGTCCTCCACGAAGGCTGCATACCTGCGTTCGTCCGGGGCACCGGCGAGCGCCAGCGTCAGGGCCCGGGCCCGCTGCAGGACCCGCGCCGGCAGCCCGGGCGTGCCCAGCAGCCGTTCGGCCAGAGACAGGGCGTGGGCGGGTTCGCCCCGCAGGGCATGGGCCTGGGCCGCCAGCGCCAGCATCAGTGCGTCATCGGCCGTGCCCGGGGCCTCCAGGTGTTCCAGCGCCCGGTTGGCGTAGCCCTGGCCCAGCAGCGCCGAGGCGCAGGCGCGCCGGTGCACGCGCGCCCACAGGGAGGCATCCCCAGGCCGCGGGGCCGCCGTGAGGGACCCGGCCATCTGCAGGGCCGCGTCCGCACGCCCGCGGCGGCGCTGCCCCTCGGCCAGCACGTACAGGTGCAGGGGCCACAGCTCGTGCCTGTCCACCCGTCCCGGCAGGCCGGCCGCGGCGCAACCCTCCCGGTCGCAGCGCCAGAGGGCCAGCAGGGCGCGGGCCAGCGGGATGCCGCGGGTGAAAAGCGGGGCGTCCCCTTCGATGCCGCCCATGGCCGCCTCCGCCGTGGCCAGCCATTCACTGCCTTGGGCCGTGCGGCCCTCGAAGGCATACAGGGCGGCGAGGTTGGCCGCGGCGTTCACCATCGCCCAACCGGTTCCGGCGCGTTCCGCGTGCTGCCAGGCGGCCAGGTAGCACTGCTCGGCCTCGTCGAATCGGCCGAACAGATGCAGGGTGAGCCCGGTTTGGAGCCAGTCGGTGGCCAGGGTCTCGCGGTTCGCGTCCGTGGCCAGGGTCCGCTGCAGCAGGGGCGCCAGGTTCCGTGCGGCGTCGGACGCGGTGGCCCCGTCCCGGCGGAGCCGGGCGATGACCATGCGGGCCCGGTGTCCTTCGATCGCCTCCGCATCCGTGGCGGACGGCGGAACCACGATTGCCGCAGGGCGGGCCCCGGCGGGCAGGGCCCATTGGCTCATCGACGGGATGTCATCGGCGTACGCGGAGAAGGCGTGGACCAGGAGCTGGATGGTTGGGGACTTGGCCACAGCGCCTTGCGGGAGCGCGCCCAGTACCCCGGGAAGGAGGTCCGCGTGCCGGGAAAGCAGGCGCACCCAGTGCTTGGCCAGCGTGGACAGCAGACCGTCCCAGGCCTCGCGTTCCACGCCGTAGCCGATCGCCTCCGCCAGCATCCCCGCATCGCCGAGGGTCATGATGACGATGTCGTGCAGCGCGGCCAGCCGCTCCGGCTGGTTGGCGGACAGTTCGGCGACGACGGCGCGGCGCATGAGCTCCGGCATGAAGTGGGTATCGGTGTCCGGGTCCCGGAGCACGACGCCGGCGTCGAGCAGGCCGTCGAGGATCTGCTGTCCGCGCGGCGCGTCGCCCAGGCATTCGACCAGCAGGGGTGCCGTGGGCGTAGGAAGCAGGGCGCTGGCGGCGATGCCGCCGGTGCGGTCCACCGAGGCGAGCCAGGTGTGGACGACCGACTCGGCGCGCCGGCGGAGCTGCGCCAGCGTGTCCTGGCCGAACGGGTCCCCGGCCAGGGCCATGGGGCCGGCCAACAGCGGCACGCCGCCGGTGAGGCGCCAGGCCCTGCGGACCTGGTCCGGCGAGAGCTCATGCCCGTGGCGGAGCATGTGGCCGGCCAGCTCCGCGGGGCGCAGCAGCAGCTCCGGGCCGGCCACCCACTCCAGTTCGATTTGTTGCCGCAACGCGTCCCAGTCGCCGCCAAAGTCGTGGGCCAGAACCGCGATCCGCAGCCCCGGGTGCCGCCCCAGGACATCCAGGAGCCGGTCAGCGTGGTCCGCCAGGCGGCCGGTGGCCAGCACCAGGCCCACCGGTCCGCCGGCAAAGAGCCCGTCCAGCTGGTCCCACCGGGGGTGCGTCCCCGTGGCGAGGGTCTCCTCCTGGACCGCGACCGCTCCCCCGCGGCCCGCCCACGCGCGGGCGAGGGCGCGGCGTCCGAATCCCGGCGGCGCCGAGACGGCCAGCAGCCGCGCGGTGGGTGAAAGGGAACGCTGGATCCGCGGCCATACCAGCGACTCCGCAGGCGTCCCTCCGATGCCGGCGTCCCCCATGTGTCTCGCGGATTCGTTCCCCACCGCTGCGGCATGGCCCACAGGCCTTTCGGGGAGCCCATGGGAGACCCCTCCGGGAGATACCGTGCCACGCCGGGCCGCCGGCCGGCCGGGTGCGTCCGGCGGACGGGTCATCCCGGAATCCTGATCAGGTGGGAGCCCGTGCTGATCGCGTTGACCGCGGAGACGAAGATCGGGCCTAGCTCCGTTCCGCTGGCCGCGCAGAAGAAGAAGTCGCCGTCGGTGTTTTCAGCCGTTCGCCCGGCCGTGCTCGAGCAGTCGCTGGCGGTGCTGGGGTTGTCCTTGGAGTCCTTTGACGCAGCTGACGCCAGGACGTCGCGCACCAATGCGCTGCCGCTGCCGTTGCAGCGGGCCGTGTTGGCATCGCCGAACGCGACGGTGACGATGAGCAGGCCCTGGGCCTTGGCGTTGTCTGCGACCTCCTTGAAGTTGGTGCACGCGGTGGTGCCATTGGTGCTGCCGATGTCGCCGGACGTGTTCAACGAGGTGTATCCGCTGATGTCCTTTTCGTTGGGGTTACCGTCGGTCTCGAAGATGATCGCCTTGCGGGCCGGAGTGGAGCGCGCCGGGAGGCTTCCCAGGTTGTTGGTGTCCTTGCCGAGGACGTAGCGCGCCGCGGCCTTCAGCGGCGAGGCGAGATAGGTGCCGCCGCTGGAGGCGGGCAGGCAGTCCAGGCCCTTGAAGAGCGTGCTGCTGGTGTTCAGTGGTGGGGTTGCGCCCGGAAGGGCCGGATTCTGGGTGTAGTTGTTGGAGAAGGGAACCGGAATCCAGGGGCCGGTGTTGTCCGCGGATGGCGTGGTGATACAGGTTCCGGGCGAGGTTTTGCTGCGGTGGATCGTGCCCAGTGCCACGTATTGCTGCTCTTTGGTCATGGTCTGCAGGGTGCTCTTGATGCCGGCGACCATCAGGTTCCGATTGGAACTGCTCATACTTGAGGTCCGGTCCGCGACCATGACGATGTCCATGGGGTTCGGAACTTGCTTACCGCAGGACCCCTTGCAGGCGTCCGAGGCCAGCGATCCCGTGTTCCCGGCGTCGAACCCGATCACGGGGGCGAACACGTAGGGAACGGCCTTGTCATCTTTGACGGTGATCGTGTTGCACGTGTGTCCTGCTCCCGGAAGGCAGGGAATGGCGCAGATCGTCTCGTTGCAGGTGGCTCCGGCGGTCGATCCCGGGTCGCAGACGCTGGGGACCTGTCCGCTGGCCACGGTCTTGGTAGCCCCGGTGGACGCGACCACACACCTGAAGGAGACGTCGGGCACCGCTTCGGAGTCGTTGGCCTTGGCGTACTCCAGCGCGGCGTTCTTCGCCGCGGCCGGATCGGCGGGAAGGGAGTGTGCCCCGGCCAGCGCGGCGGCGTCCAGGGCGTTGCCCAGCTCGTGGCGCTCGTAGACCAGCTTTCCGAAGTCGAGGGCCAGGGCGAGCGATGCGAAGAGCACGGGAATGAGCAGGGCATACAGCACTGTCGACGCGCCGCGCTCCCGGCGGGACGGTGCTGGGGTCACGGAGCGCACGAGCCGCCTCCCCAGTTACTGGCGCCCGATGCCACGGTCGCGGTTCCTTCCATCTTCATGATGGACTTTGCCTCGAACGTGCCCTCGAGGATCCAGGAGAAGAAACCCGTCGCGGACGACTGGGGATAACGCGCACAGACGACCATGACGCCGGGTTCTCCGCCCGACGTGTCCACGGCGAACTTCACCTGGAGCTTCGAGCCATCCAGCAGGCCCTTCGCTTGGTTGGCGTAGGTGAGGACATCGCCCTGCGTCACCCCCTGCCGCGCGCCCTCGCGTGCCGCGGCTTGCAGGTTGATGTTTTGGGCGAACGCCAGGCCAAAGTCGACCACTCCCAGGAGCATGGGGACCAGGAGGGGCAGGACGAGGGCGAATTCAACGGCCGTCGCGCCCCTTTGCTTCTCCCGATCCGGTGGACCTGCTGCCGCGAACCTCAACATATGCCGCTCCTTCCAAAGTGGACAGACATGGGACTGTCAGATCAACAATGGGTTTGGCGCGGCATATGGTTGCCTGATTTTGCCGTCGGATGCGATCACGACGGCGCTTAAAGCTGGCTTCCCCCCAAAGCTGGCTTCCCCCGAGGTTCATCGTGCCCGCCCCTGCCCGGTGGGGTCAAGCGATTGGACCAGGAGAAAAGGGCACGTCAGCGCCCCGGCGTCGTGCTGGAAGCGGTGCCGGGGACAGGCGAGGCCGGGCACGCTGCTTCCCTGCCGGAAGCCGGCCCGCTCAGCGCGGGTTCAGGATCGGGAAGTCGGCATCCCCCTGCTCGCCCTCCTCGAAGACGCGGGAGGCCGGACCCACGATCAGCGGATCCGGCTCGCGGACCACCCGGCGGTTCTTGTCCGGATAGTCCAGGAGGTTCAGCACGTGGCGCATGGCCTCCAGCCGGGCGCGCTTCTTGTCGTTGGACTTCACCACCGTCCACGGCGCGTCGGCCGTGTCGGTGTAGAAGAACATCGCCTCTTTGGCCTGGGTGTATTCGTCCCACTTGTCCAGCGACGCCAGGTCCGTCGGGGACAGCTTCCACTGCCGCACCGGGTCCGTCTCGCGGTTGGCGAAGCGGGCCAGCTGTTCGCGCCGGCCCACCGAGAACCAGAACTTGACCAGCGTGGTCCCGGAATTGACCAGCATGCGCTCCAACTCCGGGGCCTCGCGCATGAACTCGAGCAGCTGGCGCGAATCGCAGTAGCCCATCACGCGTTCCACGCCGGCCCTGTTGTACCAGGAGCGGTCGAACATCACGATCTCCCCGCCGCTGGGCAGGTGTTGGATGTAGCGCTGGAAGTACCACTGGGTGCGCTCGATGTCCGTGGGCTTTTCCAGCGCCACGATCCGGGCTCCGCGCGGGTTCAGGTGCTCCATGAACCGCTTGATTGCCCCGCCCTTGCCGGCGGCGTCGCGGCCCTCGAAGATGATGAGGACCTTCTGCCCGGTTTCCTTCACCCACAGTTGGGCCTTGAGCAGTTCGATCTGCAGCGCCCGCTTTTGCTGCTCGTACGCGCGGCGGGTCAGCTTCGTCTCGTAGGGGAAGTCGTGGCGCCAGGCGTCGGGATCCGCGACGGGCAGGGCGCGGTTGTCCCGCTGCTCGAGCTCCTGCAGCTCATCCACCTCGCCGACGTAGTCCACGGACACGGAGTGCCGTTCCCCGTCCGCGGGTGGCTCCAGGTGCTCGGGCGCCTCCACCATGGCCTTGTCCAGCACCTCATCGGGCTCGTCGGGCATGTCCAATCCCCTTCCCCGACGTCTTGGATTCTGCCGGAACTATACGCCCGGCATGGAAGCCGGGCTAGGGTTTTCGGCGCCCCATCACGCGCCTTCCGGGAGCGGGCGGTTTTCGCCGAAACTTCGCGCTCTCCTCCCCCCGTTTCGCCAAAGGAAAACGTCGGGTTGTGGGCCGGAAAACAGCATCAAGCTTTGGCGAAACGAAGGGGGCGGGCATCAAGCCTTGGTGGAACGGGAAGGGCCGGGGAGGTCGTTTGCGTGGTCGCGGGCGAAGTCGTAGTACTCGCGCAGTGTCAGCTTCGCCGCCGCCGCCTCGTCGACGACGACGGTCGCGTCCGGGTGAAGCTGCAGCGCGGTGGCCGGGCAGTAGGCCCCCAGGGGCCCCTCCGAAAGGGTGGCGACGGCGTCCGCCTTGGCGGGGCCGGTAGCGACCAGGACAAGGCGCCGGGCGCGCAGGATGGTGCCGATGCCTTGGGTAAGGCAGTGGATCGGCACGGCATCCGGGTCGCCGCCGAAGAAACGCGCGTTGTCACGGCGGGTGCCCGGGGCCAGGGTTTTCACCCGGGTGGAACTGCCGAGCGAGGATCCGGGTTCGTTGAAGCCGATGTGCCCGTTGGCCCCGACGCCGAGCAGTTGGATGTCCACTCCCCCGGCGGCGGAGATGGCCTCCTCGTAAGCGGCACAGGCCGCCTCGAGGTCCCCGGCGGAACCATCCGGGACGTGGACGCGTGCGGGATCCAGCCCGATGCGCCGGGTGACCTCCCGGTCGATGACCGCGTGGTAGCTCTGCGGGTGCCCCGGCGCGAGGCCCACGTACTCGTCCAGGGCGAATGCCGTGGTGCGCGAGACGTCCAGTCCCCTCGCGGCCAGGGCGGCAAGCTCACGATAGGTGGCCAGCGGGCTGGAGCCCGTGGCGACGCCGATCACCGGCCGCGGAAGGCCGGCGAGCGTCTCGGCGATGATGCCGGCGGCGTAGCGGCCCACGGCGTCCGCGTCGGAGAGGACGATGATTTCCATGCGGGCAGCATAGGGCAGTGGGCCCGCCCCAAACGCCCGAAGGCCCCGCAACCAAAACGGTTGCGGGGCCTTCGGTATGGAAGCAAGAGCTTCCGGCGGCGGTTTGGCGCTTGTGGAGCCAAGCACTGAAAAGCGCCGCGGGCCCCGTGGTGGAATCGCGCCAGCGATTCCACCACGGGCAGGCGCTTTTTAGCGCTTGGAGTACTGCGGAGCCTTGCGGGCCTTCTTGAGACCGGCCTTCTTGCGCTCGATGACGCGGGCGTCGCGAGTCAGGAAGCCGGCCTTCTTCAGGGCCGGGCGGTTGTTCTCGCGGTCGATCTCGTTCAGCGAGCGGGCAACGCCCAGGCGCAGCGCGCCGGCCTGGCCGGAAGGGCCACCGCCGTGGATGCGGGCGATGACGTCGTAGGCGCCGTCGAGCTCAAGGAGCTTGAACGGCTCGTTGACTTCCTGCTGGTGCAGCTTGTTCGGGAAGTAGTCTTCCAGCGTGCGGCCGTTGACGGTCCAGTTGCCGGAACCCGGGACGACGCGGACGCGGGCGACGGCTTCCTTGCGGCGGCCGACGGCGGAGCCGGCGACGGTCAGGGCCGGGCGCTCCTTGACGACGGTCTCGGCGACCGGTGCGGACTCGGAGGTGTAGGCAGCCGGAGCCGCACCCTCGAATTCATTCAGCTCTTCGTTCTGAGCCACGATAATCTCCTAAAAGTCTTTGTTCTCGGGGCCCAGCGCTACTGCGCGACCTGGGTGATCTCGAAGGTCTTCGGCTGCTGGGCAGCGTGCGGGTGCTCGGCACCGCGGTAGACCTTGAGCTTGGCCAGCTGCTTGGCAGCGATGGAGTTCTTGGGAAGCATGCCCTTGACGGCCTTCTCGACGGCCAGGACCGGGTTCTTCTCAAGCAGCTCCGCGTAGTTCACGGACTTGAGTCCGCCCGGGTAGCCGGAGTGGCGGTAGGCGCGCTTCTGCTGGAGCTTGGCGCCGGTGAGGGCCACCTTCTCGGCATTGATGATGATGACGAAATCGCCCTGGTCCATGTGGGGGGCGAAAGTCGGCTTGTGCTTGCCGCGCAGCAGGGTTGCGGTCTGGCTGGCGAGGCGGCCCAGAACGACGTCGGTGGCGTCAATGATCAGCCACTGACGGTCGGCGTCCTCAGGCTTAGGAGAGTACGTACGCACGGTAATTGCCTTCGTTTATCGGTTACTGGTCAAGCGCTTCCGCCGGAGGCAGCGGTGAGATCCACTCCCGGAAGGGCGCCGTGTTATCGATTGCGCTGACCAGTTCATCAGGTGAGGGCTGATTCCAACCGGCCGTCCAGGGGCTGCCTGCCATCCCCGCAGACCAGAGGTCCTGCAACTGGACCAGCACGCGGAGAAGGTTGTGTCAGGCAAAGGACATGCACAACAACCACCTACTTTAGCGGATCGGGGCACCGGGCTCCAAAAGCGGCTCCGGGCGGGCGGCGCCGACCCCACTCGGCCGGGCGACGCAGTTCACGAGCGCCGGCCGCCAACCACCCGCCGGGGGCTTCGCCCGTCCCGCGCAGGCTCCGGCACATACCCGCCAAGGGCCCTCCCCGAGCCATGCCCCAAGCCGGCCACTCCTGGTCCATAACGGGAAAACAGGTGCCTGGCACCCCTTCGACGGTGGCTTGGGACCACAAATTTCGGCTTTTTCAGCGTGCCGGTCAAAAATAATTCGTCTTTGTGGGGCCAGTTTCCCTTCGGATTCGGTCGTCCATAATTCCCTGAAAAACCAAGGTTTGAGACTCGTGAAATGGGCCTCTCCCTGAAGTCAACTACTGAATCCTTCGTGAGAGGTGGCTTCGGCAATTGAATCCATCGAGGGCGATGCGCGTCACACTGACGCGGGAACACGCTTGTAACAGCCGCACCGTCCGAACGGCACGTCCCCAAGCGCGGCACGACCGCCGTCGACGACCCCGGTTCCCATAGCACGGGCGTATGCGCACACCAAATTCTGGGCCCTTCCTGGGAGGAAGCCGGGAGTCCGCAGTGCGGCTACGGAAACAGTTTTACAAAAATTCACTGAAAATCGCACCGATTGGTTGAAGCTTGATTTGGCGCGGATCACGATCCAAAACTCCTGCTCAGGAGGCGGATCCCGGGGGTTTTGCCGGCGAAAAAAATCCTTGAAAGGGGTCTAGGCAAGTCAAATTTCCGTGCTTAGAGTTTCCACCAGATGTCAGTGGTCGGGGGGCCACGAAGGGGGCAGCCGGAAACGGCAGGGCATCTACTGGGGGCAAGACAAGCCAGACAATTGAATCCAGAGCACCCTCAAACTTCTCCTCAACACAAGGCTGGGGGCGGCACAGGGCCGCAACCATTTGAGAAAGATTTGGGGTATTTCAATGAACACCATCGCTGCGCACATCATGACCACCATCCACGTCCTGGGCGTCAAGCTGAAGCGTGAGGAAAAGGGCGCCACCGCCGTCGAGTACGGCATCATGGTCGCGCTGATCGCCGCCGTCATCATCGTCGTGGTCACCACCATCGGTACGGACCTCAAGGCCGCCTTCCAGACGGTGGACAACAAGCTCCCGGGCACCACGATCCCGTAAGGACCGGCAGGGAAACTGCTGTGTGGTGGGGCGGCGTGGATCGCGCCGCCCCACCACACCCACCGTCAACGAGTAGCTGGGGGGCTCTCATGCGGTACGGCACACCCGGTCGATGGGCGCGTTTCTTGGGGGAACGCGGGGCATCGACCGTCGACGCCAGGCGTCTGCGCAGGCTGAAGCCCCCGGTACGGACCGGGGCCGGCGCAGCGGCGCCCTTCACCATCACGGCATGCGCGAAGCGCCTGTCCGATCCCGTCTGCACTGACTACCAGACCGTGGCCCACTGCCTGTCCGGCGCCGGCACGGCAAACACCACCAAATGATCCGGTTATGGGGGCGCGCCTTGGGGGCGTGCCCCCACAACCACATCCGGTGCGGCAGGCAAGGCAGTCGCAAGGCAACGAATCACGTCTGAGTTCTGGGGGAAACAGATGAAAACAAGGCTGCTTGGGGGCACAGCAGCGCTGGTCCTGGCCATCGTAGGCGCCGTCCTACTTCTCAACTACGTCAAGACCGCCGACCTGCGCGCCCAGAAAGACCTGAATCCGGTCACGGTGCTGGTCGCGGTCACGGACATTCCGGCCGGCACTCCCGTCGGGGACCTGGCCTCCGCGGTGGAGACCAAGTCGCTCCCGGGGGCCGCCGTCGCACCGGGTGCGCTCAGCACCCTGGCGGACGTCACGGACAAGGTGGTTGCCTCCGACATCGTCGCCGGGGAGCAGCTCCTGGACGCCAAGCTCGTCGCCGAATCGGCCCAGCTCACGCCGGGCACCGTCGCCGTCCCGTCCGGCCTGCAGGAGGTGACCGTCCTGCTGGAACCGGAGCGGGTGGCCGGCGGCAACCTCATGGCCGGGGACAAGGTGGGCATCTTCACCAGCTTCACGGTCAAGGACAGGAACGATCCTGACGCGGACGAGATCAAGGTGTCCAAGCACCTCTACGACAAGGTCCTGGTCACGGCGATCCAGATCGCTCCCAGCGAGCAGACCGAAACCAAGGAAGGCACCGCCGCGCTGCCCTCGGGTTCGGCCTACGTCACCTTCGGCGTCGATTCGGTCCAGGCCACCAACATCATCCACACCCAGCTCAACGGCGCCCTCTGGCTGTCCAAGCAGAACGATGACACCAACCCGGGCGACCGTACCGTCCTCGACGTGAACGAGGTGCTCAAATGAGCCGCTTCCTCCTCCTGACGGATTCCCAGGACTTCGAGCGCCGCCTGCACGCGGCGGTCAAGGGCGCCATGCCCGGCACCATCCACCGGCTGCGCGCCGAGGCCGCCAACCTCACCCCGCACGACCTGCTCGGCCGCGGCACGGGCGAGCCGACCGACGTCGTGCTCTTTGGTCCGGATGTCGACCGCGAAGCGGCCTTCCGCCTCGCCCGCGAACTGGACCTCCAGCATCCGGATCTCTCGGTGGTCCTCGCAGGCACCCCGGACCCGGAAGAGGTCATGGCGGCAATGCGCGCCGGCATCCGCGACATCGCGGACCCGGCCGCGGATCCGGCCGAGCTGCGCCTGCTCCTGGAACGCGCCTGCCTGGCGACCGATTCCCGCCGCCGCCAGGCCGGGGAAGCCAACGGCGAAGAACGACGCCGGGGCCGCGTCATTGCGGT
>Ga0182739_1003230_pt1 | contig 14454 bp, 13 predicted proteins | sample eDN5th30CBELigBY_FD_128873 | JGI IMG/M metagenome (GOLD analysis project Ga0182739, IMG submission 128873) | Enriched backyard soil microbial communities from Emeryville, California, USA - eDNA 5th pass 30_C BE-Lig BY (version 2) (version 2) | ecosystem: Environmental > Terrestrial > Soil >... | reverse complement strand
TTTTAAAAGAAATAAATGCGGATGCAGCTCTCCGGCTTCAACAACGTTTGCTACCCCCGAACGATGAAAAACATCTTCCTTTAACCATTGCTTCACAATCGCATCTTTAGCTGCAGCAATTGGCGGCAATTGCTTAAAATCACCCGAAACAATGATATGTTTCGCGAGTGAAGCAGCAAAAGCCACTTGCGGCACATAGGCCATACTTGCTTCATCTAGTATCACCACATCATATTCTTGCTCATAAATGGTAGCGTCCGTTGCCGCCTTCGCCAATGTGGTTCCAATTATTTTCGCTTCTTTTATAAAGCTCATTTCTTTTTGACGAATTTTCTCTAAAATTCTTGCCAGTTTTTTCTCTAATTCAATTAATTGTTCTGAATCGCGTACGCTAAAAGAGCCAGCTAAATCCTGCTTTAACAGTCGTTTTTCTTCTATTAATTGTTCTTTTTCTTTTAGCAAGCTTGGTTCCTTCTTTTGCAGCAGCTGACCGGAAACGATATCTTCATGCTTCATTAAGCTTTCTCCAATTTGGGTGCCATAACGAAGCACTTCTCCTTCTTTAAATCGATCTTTCTTCTTCACAAAAGCAGAAATTTCCACCATTAACACATCGACAGCTTGATTGCTATGTGCTAAAATAAGCACCTTTTTCTCTTTTAAATAGTGATTGGAAGCCACTCGGGCCAGCGTATACGTTTTACCTGTTCCCGGCGGCCCCCAAACGAATGTAACTGGATTATATTTAGAACGTAAAAACAGTTCTTTTACAGCCGTTTGCCCGCTTTCATTTGGATGCTTCGCTGGCATAGAAGGGTCCATTAATCGCTTAATTCGCAAGCGCTTTTGCTTGCTTTTCGCCGCTTCTAGTAAACGGCTTATTAGTTGTTCTAACAACTCCCACGGATCATGGAAAAGAAATGCTTCACTTATTACATCTCCAAGTGAACGGTCAAATGCTAGAATGATGCTTTTCCCTTCTGAAGATAAAATGCGTCCCTTCTCCTTTATTCCTCCCCACTCCATGCGAACCGAACTGCCTACTGGGATTTTAACAGATATGCCTGTTTCAAAATAATACGTATAAGCCTCGCCACTTGAAAGCTGTTTTCCATTTGAAATTAAATATTTTGTGCTTCCAAACTTTTTCAAATGGAGAATTTCAAGCTGCAGGGCCTCTTGCCATTCTTTAATATATTCTATCGTTGAATTCATCTTTCTCTTCCCTTGGTTTCCTTATAATAGATAAACAGGCTCAATCGAATCGATTGAGCCTGTTTTTCAGACATCTTACTATATCATTTTTCTTAAATTTATACCAACAGGAATTATTACTTTTCCATTAATTCAACAAATTCGTCAACAAGATCATTAAAGATACGTAAAGCATTAGCAATCGGTTCTGGTTTCGTTAAATCAACTCCAGCTTTTTTCAATAATGCAAGAGGCTTGTCGGAGCTTCCACTTTTTAAAAACGTTAAATAATTTTCTAATGCCTCTTTGTCTCCGGACAAAATCGTATCAGCAATAATAATCGCAGATGTATAGCCTGTTGCGTATTTATAAACGTAGAACGGGCGATAAAAATGCGGAATCCGTGTCCAGCCGTATTTGACTTCATCATCAAAAACAAGATCTTCTCCATTGTACGTTCGGAAAATGGACTCATATACCCCATTAAAGACATCAGCATTTAATGGCTCATCTTTTTCCGCTTTTTCATGAACTGTTTTTTCAAACTCTGCAAACATTACTTGTGTAAAGAACGTTCCTTTAAAGCTGTCAATAAAATGATTCAGTAAATGTTTTTTCTTATCGATTTCTTTTGTCGTCTTTAATAAATGACGGATTAATAAAATCTCATTGACCGTTGACGCCACTTCTGCGACAAAAATAGAATAACCAGCTGAAATGCGCGGCTGATGAGTAGAACTGAAATATGAATGCATACCGTGACCACATTCATGAGCTAACGTGAACACACTATCTAAATCATCGCGATGATTTAATAAAATAAATGGGTGCACGCCATATACCCCAAGGTTATAAGCTCCCGAACGCTTCCCAGGTGTTTCGCGAACATCTAGATAACGATTTTCTTTAAAACTCGCTAATGTTGACGTGTATTCTTCACCAAGCGGCTTTAATGCTTCGAGCATAAGTGCATAGCCTTCTTCATAAGAAATTTCCTCTTTTGCACCTTGTACTAACGGTACACTCAAATCATACGCACGTAACTCATCGACCTCTAATACTTTCTTTCGCAATCGCATATATTTTTTCATTGGAGCTATATTTTGTTTGGTTGACATAATTAAGTTATCATAAACTTCTTTCGGTACTTCATCACTAAATAATGATTTTTCTAAAGCAGATGGATAATTTCTTAATCTTGACATATTGACATTATTGCGAATGGCGGCTGCAAGTGTGGAGCCAATCGTGTTTTTCAATTGAACATACGGTTTATAATAAGCTTTATAAGCTTCTTTTCGCTTATCACGATCTTCTTCCTCCATTAACTTCGCATACATACTACGTGTTAGTTCTACTTTGTCTCCGGATTCTGTTGTCACATTCCCAAACTTGATATCTGCGTTATTAATCATGCCAAACGTTTTTTGCGGGGCTGACATTGCCTCACCAATTTGAGAAATAACCGCTTCTTGCTCTTTTGTTAAAACATGGGCTTTATATCGATAAGAGTCCCATAAATCTTCTTCAAAATATTCTAATCCTTTCACTTCTGCTATGTAGCTCTTTAAGGTAGATTCCTCCAAACTTAACAAAAAGGGCATAAAAAATGAAGTAGCTTGACTAATTTTTCTCCCTAATTGGCCCGCACGATCCAGCAAAGCTTGTGATTCACTATTTCTTGTATCTAAATCTGTTTGCAACATCGCATAAACATACAACTTATTGTATATACTTCCAAGCTCTTCACTTGCATGAAGATATTCGTATAAATCCTTAGCATTATGAATCGCTCCATCATACGCTTTAAGCGGATCAATGTTCTTTGATACTCGTTCGAAATCCGCTTCCCATTGTTCCTGGCTTTCATAAATATCCGCTAAATTCCACTTTTCTTCTTCTTTTACTTCTTCACGTGTTTTAAACGTTTGCATAGCATCACTCCCTTTCTTGTTCTTCTCTTTATTATAAGCGAACCACGGAAAATAACTGCATGAAAAGCACCAGCATGGAAGTCATACTGGTGTTTAAACCATTTAAAATTTGCTTGCTGCTTGTGCCACCTTTTCTAAACCATCTGCAATGATTTCTTGAGCGCGATCTGGATATTGATTGTGCCCTTCAATCACGACTGTTTCTGGACTAGAAATCCCCCAGAAGTTAAGCATTACTTTTACATAATTAACGGCCATCTCTACAGAATTCATTTCTGGAGTAGAATAATCAGAACCACGTGCATTTAATAAGACAACTTTCTTATCACCCGCTAATCCTACTGGACCTTCTGGTGTATATTTAAATGTTTTCCCTGATTGTGCAAGATAAGAAATATAAGTAATAAGCGGTGCTGGCACGGTAAAATTCCATAGCGGGAAAGCAAATACTACTTTCTCAGCTGCCAAAAATTGATTTAAGTATTGTTCCACTACATCCGCCGCTTTTGCTTCTTCCGCTGTTAATTCTAAGCCTTGATTGCGTTTGTATACCCCTGTAATCGCAGTATGTCCAAAATACGGAAGATTAAGAGCAAAAAGATCAAGCTCTGTAATATCTTCATTGGGGTTTGCTTCTTTGAATGTGTTAACAAATGTTTCATACATTCTTGTACTAATCGCTTGATCCGCTGGACGGTCATTTGCTTTAATTAATAATACTTTAGACATTTTCTGTTCCTCCACTTGCTGTATTTACCTAAAAAGATATGTTTTCAACCCAAATATAACCGCTTAAAACACCTTGGTTGTAATGATATTACATCACATTCTAGATATACATTTAAAATTACTACAAGCGATTTGTCTTTATAATATCCATAACCTTTCATTATGTTAGAAGCGAAATCGCTTTATTAATTTTCCTCTATTCTCATTTTGCATAGCATGCAAAAAAACCCTTTTTCTAAGAAAAAGGGTTCTTCCGCATTTGTATATTATTGTAATTTAATCTTCTAATTTTGTAATCCACTTTAACGGATCTGCTACTTTACCGTTTTGGATTCCTGTTAATGTATCATATAATTTTTGAGATAATTCGCCTGTTTCACCGTTGTTGATGACCATTTGTTCCTCTTTCCAATAAAACTCACCAATTGGAGAAATAACAGCAGCTGTTCCTGTTCCAAACGCTTCTTCTAATTGACCGGCTTTATACGCATCGTAAACTTCTTGCATCGAAATACGACGCTCTGTTACTGGAACATTCCAATATTGCAATAATTCAATAATTGAAGCACGAGTAATCCCTTGCAGAATGCTGCCATTAAGAGCCGGTGTAACAACTTCACCGTTGATTTTGAAGAATACGTTCATACTTCCTACTTCTTCAACATATTTCTTCTCTACACCATCTAACCAAAGAACTTGTGAGTACCCTGACTTCTCAGATATTTCCTGTGCTTTTAAGCTAGAAGCGTAGTTACCGCCTGTTTTAGCTTCACCTGTTCCACCTCTAACAGTACGGGCAAAGTCTGTTTCCACCGCGATTTTAACTGGTTTAATTCCTTCTTTATAATAAGAACCTACTGGTGACATAATAATAATAAATTGATAACGATCCGATGGTGATACACCTAAGTATGGTTCTGTTGCAATAATAAATGGACGGATATATAAAGATGTACCTTCTTCTTGTGGAATCCAATCACGATCGACACGAATTAACTCTTTTAATGCTTTTAAAGCCAAGTCTACATCTATCTCTGGAATACATAAACGTTCGTTTGATCTATTTAAGCGTTCAAAGTTCTTTTCTGGACGGAATAAGAGAACTTCTTCCTCTTCTGTCAAATAAGCTTTTAATCCTTCAAAAACAGATTGTCCATAGTGAAAAATCATTGCCGATGGCTCTAATGTGAGCGGTTGATAAGGAACGATTCTTGGATCATGCCATCCTTTTCCTTGCATATAATCCATAATAAACATATGATCGGTAAAATTTTTACCAAATTGAAGTTGATCCGCTTGCGGCTTTTCCTTTTTTGTTGTGCTAAGCGTGATTGCCAATTCTTGTTCCTTCATTACCAAGACCCCTTGTTGATTTAATTTACTAGACTTTTGATTAAAATCTGTATTAATTATTTTACTCCTTCCATGAAGGAAAGTTCAACCCTTATATCACAAAATTTTCGGAAAATTTTTATTTTCAATTTGTAAATAGGCTGAGAATATAAGAAAAATTCACTTGTTATATATATACATTTTTTTACACTAATACAGATAAATTGTTATATAACAAGTGAAACAACTATGATTTTTTTTAAAAAAATCACCTGTAACATCATTTTATAATAGCTTTTCAATAACAGAGATGGCATAATAGTTTGGGTGAAGTTAATTGTACTATATCAGTAGGGAGTTGTTTCACAAATTTACAAATGATTGAATTTAAAAGAACAACAAGGGGGTACAGGATGGGTTACAATAGTCCACAAGAAATGGCGAATATCGCCGTAAAAACAGGGGTAAAGAAAGTTTCAATGCCACTTTTAAGCATTCTCATTTTAGGCTTTTTAGGTGGCGCTTACATTTCATTAGGATACTTATTCCATATTCGCGTGGTTGCCGATTTACCGCATGAATGGGGTACACTGAATGCTTTAATCGGAGGCGCAGTCTTCCCGCTGGGCTTAATTCTTACAATCATCGCTGGTGGTGAATTATTAACGGGAAATATGATGGCTGTTCCAATGGCCGCACTCGCTAAAAAAGTTACAGTTAAACAACTGACAATCAACTGGACATTAATTACCATCACCAACTTTATTGGTGCTGTTTTTGTTGCCTATTTTTTCGGACATCTACTTGGATTAACAGGATCAGGCGTCTACTTAGAAAAAACGATTTATACAGCAACAGCTAAGGTGGAAGATAGTTTTTGGATGGCTTTTATCTCAGCCGTTGGTTGTAACTGGCTTGTTGGACTAGGGGTGTGGATTACTTATAGTGCAGAAGATACTGCTGGAAAAATTATGGGAATGATTTTCCCAATTGTCGCATTCGTAGCTATCGGTTTTCAACACGTTGTAGCCAATATGTTTATCATTCCAGCTGCAATTTTTGCAGGAGCCTTAACATGGACGGACTACTTCAGTAATTTCGTACCGGTATTTTTAGGAAACGCAGTTGGAGGCGGCATTTTAGTAGCCGGTTTATTCTTCGGAACATATATCCATTCTAATAAGAAGAAAACAGAAGAAAAAGAAAGAGAAGATGTTTCTTACTTGAAGAAAACATCTTAAGTTTATATTCGAAACAAAGCCTCTATCATAACGATAGAGGCTTTGTTTTGGCATTCACTTGTATGATGATATGTACACATACAACTTATTTTACTATTCTTCTGCAAAAACGGATAAGCCGTTTCCAAAAACTCGTTTTCACCGGCTTTATGTTTACACTTTTCTGTTTTTTTTCTATATAAATATTATCTCGATCAATGGCGAACTCTTCTGCAAAAACTAACCCTAAGTCAGAGTTGTGATCTTTATTTAACACAATTTTATAGCGAATATTGTGAGTCGTTGCCAGTTTCACATATTTAATAAGATGAGTATAATCCATATGACCATTTAAAAATACGCACGCCTTTGGATGTTGTTTGAATAATGGAAGGAGTTCCGTGTATACTTCTTTTTCTAACACTTGTGCTTGAGTAAGCACCACAATAACGCGCTCTCGTAATGAACTAAGATATTTTCGTCTTTCTGCTGGATTAATTTCCTTCTTTCCATACATCCCCTGCTCTAAATAATCCTCAATATTAGCTTTTGCCATATTCTCCACCTCCCATTGTTTACTTCAATGTATGAAATCATCTATAAAATGTGTTTCCTAAAACATATCCTGCTTTTATACCTATTTTAGCTTCTATTTGTCATCCAGATTCTTTACGATGCATAAAATAAAAGGATTCGCTAATTTAGAAGGATGGGAAAGAGATATGAAGAAATTACTCGTAGTGCTATTATTTTTCGTTTCTTGTTTTGTTTTTTACAGTCCGTCTGCCGGTGCCGCTTCAAAGCAATTGATTATTATTAATAAAACTACTAATCAATTAGCCTATTATGAGAATAATAAACTCACCAAAATTTTTCTCGTTGCGACTGGTAAAAAACCCTCGTACACCCCGGAAGGAAAGTTTAAGATTGTCAACAAAATTGTCAACAGACCGTACTACAAAGAAAACATTAGAGGCGGTGACCCAAGAAATCCTTTAGGGAACAGATGGCTTGGCATTAATGCAAGAAACACGCCGGGTAATACCTATGCCATTCATGGCAATAATAACGCCAGTTCTATTGGTAAATATGTAAGTGCTGGCTGCGTTCGCATGTACAATGAAGATGTAAAGTGGCTTTATTCAAAAGTAAAAGTAGGTACGCCTGTTATTATTACAAGCTCGTCTAAATCATTTAAGGCTATTGCCGCTGCTAATGGCTTTAAAGTAACAGGGGCAGAAACAGTGCCAGTTGGAACAGTCGATACAGTACTGAAAAAAGGAAGTCAAGGTCCTCAAGTTGTTGCGCTGCAAAAGAAACTGACCTCACTTGGCTATTCAACAAAAGGAACAGACGGTATATTTGGTTCGAATACGGAAAAGGCCGTTAAAAAGTTTCAAAAGGATAACAACTTAACCGCGGATGGGGTCGTCGGTTCGCAAACGAGAAAAGCATTACACTTGAATTAACGCTTTTGTTACTACTCCCTTCAACAAATATGTTATAATTCACCTAGAAATGGTAAATTCTATAATGTATCTTAATTCTTTTTTATGGAGGTCTTATACATGTACGATGAACTTCTTGTTGGCATTATTAAGGGAGTCTTTGTTGTTGGATCTGTTGCTATGTTCGTTTTGCTCGGCTTTATTAAAGGCCGTCAGTCTTAATTCTCATCTCACAACCAAGAATAATGCATCAGGATTAGCCCATCCATGCGTACGTACCTTCATGACAATCTTATCATAACTTCGTATACCGCTCCTTCACGTAAGGAGCTTTTTTTATTTAGCACAGAAAAAAGCATGCACACATTGTCATGCTTTCACTCATCTCTTGTTTTTTCCAATACTTGATCAATATCGTATATATGAAACGTATGAAGTTGATTTGCAACCGATTCCGTCTCTTTATCTACCGTCGCTAACAATAATTGATCGATATCGATTATTCTCAAATCAAATCTCTCCCCTTTAGTTTATGTTCTATTACACGATACGAGATCATGGTTAAACAATGTGGGGGTAACTTCTATAATGTAATAATTGTTATTTACTTGTTACAGATTTGAAACGAATCTTGTACGCTTTTACGCTACAAATACAGAGTGAAGCATTTTTTCTAATTTATAAAACGTACCACTACAAATATCAACATAAGGCATGTTATGAAAAATCGATTTTTTTCCAAGGTGATAATGTTCTTTCTCAGGAGAATATACAATAATCTTTTTCTTTAAAGCAAGCGCATAGCCAATCGTATATAAACTCCCTTTTCCAGCCTTGAGAAACACTAAAATAAAATCAGCCTTTTCTATCATTTGTTCTTCCAATTCATCCATGTTTACACTACTAGACTTACAAGATGTTTGGCTTATGACCTTGGAATCATTCAAACAATTGTAGCCTCGTGTTTTGAGCTTCTTTACTAACGAACGCACTTGCTTTTTATTTTTTTCATCCATTGCTAAATAATATTGCACAAATATCCCCCCATTAATAAGTCTTATTACTTGTTACCTATATAATTTATTCTTTGCAAAAAACAAAATATCCTTTATAAAAAACAAAAACCTTATCCATATATAGATAAGGTTGAAAATCCGACTAGGATGTTTAGTACTTTTTTCGAAAAAAGAACATTCTTATATATATTTAGCATCTTCAAACGGTGCATAAAACTGACCTTTTGGTGCCAACATATCTGTCTCCGATACACGTTGTTCTCCATCTACTTCATATGTACCTGCTGGATAGTAATCAAAGTAGCCACTTTCTATATGAAGCTTTACAAAATATTCGTTCAAATCGTCCATTAACTGTTGATATTTTTCACGATTGATTACTCTTCCATATTCATCAACCTGAAAGTTACGGTGAATTGCATCTTGAAGCAGTTCATGATGTGATGCTGTAATATACAAATCAACATCCCCACATTCCATGCATAATAATAGCCCTTCTTCTTTCACTTCCTCATAGGAATCTTTCACAAGTTCTTTTAAAATCGCCTCAATTTGTTCTACATTCACTAAGTCAACTGTCGTTTGCAGCACTCCTACCCCTCCTCATCTAAAATAATAACGATTTAACAAGATCATTTAACATAGCTAAAGTAATTAAGTAAATTTTATAACTTTCTGCTCAAAAAGTCTTTTCTGACGTTTTGGAAATAACTATAAATTGATAAAATCTATAATAATATAAGGAAAACAATTGGCAGAGTGACCAAACTTAAGAGCGTACTAATAAATGTTACACTGGAAACAAATTCGGGTGCTGTATCAAATTGCAGGGCGTACATCGTCGTATTAGCTGCAGATGGCATCGCCGCAACAATAATCATAATTTGTTTAATGACTTCATCTACAGGGAGAATCAGTGTTAGTAAAAATGCGATTGTTGGCGAAATCGCTAATTTAAGGAACAAAGCAAGCGAAATTCTTCGTACTTTCATTTTTCGCAACGAAATGGTCGCTAACTGCATTCCTAGTACAAGCATTACGGTTGGGATCGCTGCATCCGCCACAAGACTAATAGCTTCCATAATCGGTTTACTTAATGGAATATGGAAGAAATGAAACAGCCAACCCGCTATTGCACCGTATACAATCGGCATTCGTCTGACGGCACGAAGCGCAGACTGAATTCCATTTCCTTCAGGACTTCCCTTTGCTGCATAATAAATCCCAATCGTACACATTACAAGCTGTTGACCGACCATCAGGACAATTGCATAATCTAAACCAACAGCACCAAATAATAAGAAAACAACCGGTGTACCATAATTCCCATTATTCATAAATGCAGAAGCCAAAATCAAGCTGCACGTTTCCGTTCGCGAATACGAGCGAATAAACGAAACAATATAGACAATTAAAACGAGCGATATACAAAGAATAAATGTAAAGAAAATTAAAAATAAATAATCCGTATTAAATTCCGTTGTATAAAAAGTACGAAAAACAAGAAAAGGTGACATTAAATAAACAGACACCGTTGAGATTGCTTTTGGCTCTAAATGAAATTTCTTCTGACCGATAAACCCTAAGACAAAGATACCAAAAATCGGCAATAAGACACCTAAAAACTCCAACTTTTTCACCTTCACTACTAAAATATTTATATCCAACTCTATCACTTCGTATAACGAAAGTAAAATTAGGCTAGGATACATCCTCTTTTTATACACACTTAGCATGTCATTAAACCCATTTCATGGTAATATGTATATATGAGTTATGTTACAAAATTTAACATTAATATTCATAACGAAAGGGAGTGTTAAACATGGATGTAAAATTCATGGATATGGCTGTTCAACTAGCAAAAGACAATGTGTTAACAAAAGGCGGCGGTCCCTTTGGAGCCGTGATTGTTAAAAATGGAAAAATTATCGGTAAAGGATGTAATAATGTCACAACAACAAATGACCCAACAGCCCACGCTGAAGTTCAAGCAATTCGCGATGCATGCAAAAATTTAAATTCCTTCCAACTAGACGATTGCGAAGTGTATACAAGCTGCGAGCCTTGCCCAATGTGTATTGGTGCTTTATACTGGGCACGCCCAAAAGCCGTTTATTATGCTTGTACAAAAGAAGATGCTGCTGCAATCGGTTTCGATGACCAATTTATCTATGAAGAGTTAGAACTCCCCATCCACCAACGCTCCTTACAAATGAAAAAGCTAGATTCTCCAAACTATGATTTACCGTTTAGAACATGGGAAACATTCAGCGATAAAGTAGAATATTAATTCAAAGCTTTGTTAAATAATATTATTGATTGCACAAATAAGCTAAAATCAACCGTGTACTCTAACAGATTTTAATTCATAAAGAGATGATGTGACAAAGGAGTGATGAACCGATGGATCAACGTATGTTACAAAAACGAATTAACGTAGCTTCCGGGAAAGAAGCGGCTGATTGCGTCATTAAAAATGGAAAAATTATCGATGTGTTTAACGGAAATATCTTTGAAGGAGATATCGCCATTGTGGACGGCTTTTTTGCCGGCATCGGAACATATACAGGTAAAAAAGAAATCGATGCCGAAGGAAAGTATGTATCACCATCCTTCATTGATGGGCATGTTCATATCGAATCCTCCATGGTTCGTCCTTCAGAATTTGCGAAAGCCCTGCTTGTGCACGGTGTAACATGTATCATCGCCGATCCTCATGAGATTGCTAATGTTGCTGGATCAACGGGCATTCAATATATGCTGGATCAATCGGAGCAGCTCCCTTTTGACTTCTACTTTATGCTCCCCTCTTGCGTTCCCGCTACTTCTTTTGAACATGCTGGCGCGACATTAAACAGCTCAGATTTATTACCATTTTATCAGCACCCCCGCGTACTTGGATTAGCAGAAGTAATGAATTATCCAGCTGTCGAAAGTTGTGATGCTGATATGTTACAAAAGTTAACAGATGCAAACTCCTTGCATAAAAAAATAGATGGTCATGCCGCGGGATTAACAAACCAACAGCTAAACGTGTATGGGAGTGCTCATATTACAACTGATCACGAAAGTACAACAGCTAAAGAGGCGGAGGCACGACTTCGAAATGGTATGTATTTAATGCTTCGAGAAGGTACCGTTGCCAAAGACTTAATCAATCTTCTTCCTGCTATCAACCAAAACAATATTCATCGCTGCCTTTTTGTCACAGATGACCGTCATCTAGATGATATTCATCATGAAGGAAGCATCGATTATAATGTTCGCCTCGCCATTGCACACGGGATTGAACCGATTAATGCGATTAAAATGGCCTCTATTCATACAGCACAATGTTTTGGATTAGCAAATCAAGGAGCCATTGCTCCTGGATATAAAGCGGACTTTTTATTACTCAATGATTTATCTTCCATTAATATTGATTCGGTTTATAAAAGCGGAGAACTAGTTTGTGCACAAGGTGAACTGATTCATTTTCCAGAAGTACAACCATTGGGCATAGAAGATTCATTAAAAAATACCGTTCATTTTCATGAGTTACAAGCAACGGACTTTGCTATTTCTTTCGCAAATAACTTAGCTAATATTATCGAAATCATCCCAAATAGCCTTATTACAAAACATCTAGTCGAAAAAGTGAATGTTGACGATACAGGTGTATTTCAATATTCAAGCGATATCGATCACTTAACTTTAGCTGTGATTGAACGACATCATCATACAAAAAATATAGGGCTTGGCATTGTGAAAGGCCTCGGATTAAAGTCAGGGGCCATTGCGACAACAGTTGCTCACGATTCTCATAATTTAATCATCGCAGGAACAAACAACGAAGACATGGCGGTAGCTGCTCGAACAATTAAAGAAATGCAAGGCGGTTTAGTCGTCATTCAGCAGGGTAAAGTATTGGCCTCATTATCACTACCGATTGCTGGTTTAATGTCTGCCTCTCCCTATCAACAAGTCATTACGAAATTAGCGGAAATAGATCAAGCACTAACCAAATTGAACGCAAGTCAACAATTTAATCCGTTTTTAACACTTGCATTTTTAGCATTGCCTGTCATTCCTGAAATTAAATTAACTGATCAAGGGCTATTCCTCACTTCTTCTTTTTCCCATATTCCAATTGAAGCCGTATCGTCTACTTAACAGAATCAGCTTATGGTGTTCCTCTCTTTTGAGGACACCTTTTTGACGCTATAATACGAGATACAAAGGAGGGAAATACCTTGACATTCATTGGCTATCTCGGCACATACACAAAAGGAATAAGCAAGGGAATCTATTCATTTACACTTGACCCAAACACAAGCACAATTAGTCAGCCTCGCTTAGCTGCGACATTAACGGATCCAACTTATTTAGCTATTAGTGATAACAACCGATTTTTATATGCCAACTATAAAGTAGAGGGAAAAGGCGCTATTGCAAGCTTTTCCATTCATCACAATACCGGTGAACTGACTTTATTACATACATCTAAATCCGAAAATGGATCATATTGCCATATTAGTGTGAACAAGAACAACAACATGCTTGTTGCAGCAAGCTATGGAGACGGACTTATTGAATCCTATCATATTGAGGAAAATGCCGCTCTTAGTCATGTTATATCCACTATTCAACATAGAGGTTCGGGTCCAAACAAAGAGCGACAAGAAAAAGCGCATACTCATTATGCTGGATTCTCCCCTGATGAGCAGTATATCATTGCTGTCGATTTAGGAATCGATTCCATCCTTACATATCGCGTCACACAAGATCAGCTTCATGAAGTAAATCGGTTAGCAACAGCTCCTAGCAGCGGCCCAAGACATCTTGTTTTTCATCCAAATCAACAATACGTCTACGTGATGGCCGAGCTTCGTCCGGAAGTCATCGTTCTCCAATTCGAAAAAAACACCGGGTGTTTTAAGATGATTCAAAGCATTCGCTCTGTTCCAATTGATTTCCACGCCAACAATCAAGGAAGTGCGATTTCTATATCGTCTGACGGTCGTTTTGTTTACGCAGCTAATCGCGGTCACGATAGCATTGCAGTGTTTGCTGTTGATAGCGAAACCGGACATCTTACCTTACTACAGCTTATCGGAACAGAAGGACATTGGCCGCGAGATTTTTCACTTGATCCGTCTGAAGCATTTCTTGTTGCTGCAAATGAGGAATCAGGGAACCTTACTTTATTTGCACGCGATCAGCAAACAGGAAGATTAACGCTGCTGCAAGGGAGCGTATCCGTTCCTTATCCGGTATGTGTAAAGTTTCTTTCTTATACACCAAACGTTAAAAATTGAAAAATGGTTTATAAGGAAAAATAAACGTCTATCCGCCTTAATTATACAATCTTCCCCATTCCCCATATCATGCATAATAGATTGTTCCATCTATACTAAAAACTTGTTTGATGATTAAAATAGGTCATCAAACAAGTTGCTCTTAAAAGATAACAGCCTCATTATTTTCTAAGTGATGACTTAGTTCGGCAGCAAGTCCTGGAAACATATTCAAATCCTTCCCCCATAAGGATTGATTGCTAAGAACGTTCTCAACGAGTTGTTGCAGTGAAATTTCTGTT
>Ga0182739_1003229_pt1 | contig 14459 bp, 18 predicted proteins | sample eDN5th30CBELigBY_FD_128873 | JGI IMG/M metagenome (GOLD analysis project Ga0182739, IMG submission 128873) | Enriched backyard soil microbial communities from Emeryville, California, USA - eDNA 5th pass 30_C BE-Lig BY (version 2) (version 2) | ecosystem: Environmental > Terrestrial > Soil >... | reverse complement strand
GGGCTCGGCGACCGGCGCCCCGACGGTCTGCTCGACATGATCCGCCGGCTCGCCGCGCTCCGCATCGAGCAGACCGCCGTCGTCGCTCCGGCCGCCGACCACATCGCCTGGTCACGACTCGGCCGATCGAGGACCTGCCGGCGTTCCTGCCCCTGATGCGCGCCCCCAGCGCCTACCCGAACGTGCGGGAGTGGCTCGAGGTGAACACGCGCTTCCGGAAGGGGGTGCTCGCCCGCATCGACGATCTCGGGCCGGTCACCTCGGCCGAGATCCCGGACGAGTCGATCGCACCGTGGCCGTCGTCGGGCTGGACCAACAACCGCGGCGTGCCGAAGATGCTCGACCTCATGCATCAGCACGGCGAGCTCGCCGTGATCGGACGCCGAGGGCGTGCTGCGGGTGGATGCCGTCTACCAGGACGAGCCCTTCACCCCCGCGATGAGCGACGGCGTCGAGCAGGCTCTCTCTGATCTGGGCGACAGGCTGGGCCTGGAAGTCGAGCGGCGCTAGGCTCCGGTCATGGAGCGGCTGCCGGTTCTCGCGATCTGCGGATCGCTGCGCGAGGACTCGCTGCACCGGGCCCTGCTGACCGCCGTGCAGGCGCGGGCGCCGAGGCTCCACCTCGTCGGGTCCGAACTCGTGCCGCGGCTGCCCCTGATGGATCCCGGCCTGGATCGCCCCGACTCGCTGCCGACCGCCGTCCGCGAGTTCCGGATGCTCGCCGAATCCTGCGCGGCCGCCGTGATCGCCTCGCCCGAGTACGTGCACGCCCCGTCGGGAGTGACCAAGAACGCCCTCGACTGGCTCGCCGGATCGACGGGTCTCTACGGCAAGCCCGTGCTGCTGCTCTCCGCCTCTCCCGGCCAGACCGGAGGCCTGCGCGGGCTCGCCGGCCTGATCCCCAGCCTGCTCGCCCTCGACGCACACCTCGTCGACCCGGTGAGCGTGTCGCAGGCGCCGCGTCGCATCCGGCCCGATGGCGAGGTGACCGAGGTCGGTCTCGACCTGCGGCTCGAGATCGCCGTCGAGCAGCTGGCGGATGCCGTGGGGGCGCCGATCCTGCGCGGCTAGGCTCCGCACGTGGCACCTCCGCGCCGGACCGGCAGACGGAGTCTCGCCGCGGCCGTGACCGCGCTGGTCATCCTGGGTGGCCTCGGCGGGACGCCCGGATCCGTCGCTCCGGGTGCCGCCGAACCGCTGCTCGGGTTCGGGCAGGAGTCCGGCGTCATCCGGCACGTGATCGTGATCTCGATCGACGGCCTGCGCCCCGACGCGATCGTGCGGCTCGGCGAGGCCGGGGCCCCGGCCCTGCACCGCCTGATGCTCGAGGGCGCGTTCACGCTGAACGCCCGCACCCTCACCGAGCAGACGATCACGCTGCCGAACCACACGGGCATGGTGACGGGGCAGCGTGTCGATCGCGTCGCGGGCGGAACGGGCGTCACGGTCAACACCGACAGCGGCGGCACCGTCCACGACACCGCGGGGCGGTACGTGGCGGGCGTCTTCGATGTCGTCCACGACAACGGCGGCACGACGGGACTGTTCGTGGGCAAGGTGAAGTTCGACTTCCTCGACCGGTCGTGGGATGCCGCCCACGGCGCCGCGGACACGGTCGCCCCCGACGACGGCCGCGACAAGATCGACCGCTACGTGCGTTCCGCGTCGGCGAGCCGGCTGGCCGCGCTGCTGGCCGCGGGCGAGGCTCCGACGTTCTCCTTCCTGCACCTGCCGCAGCCCGATGTCGCCGGGCATCACCACCGCTGGATGTCGCGGCGCTACCTCGCGGCCGTCACCCGTGCCGACGCCGATGTCGGGCTCGTGCTCGCCGCCATCGACGCGTCGGCGGCCCGGACCGCCGACACCGCGGTCATCCTCACCTCGGACCACGGCGGGCGGGGTGATCACCACACCACCGTGCGCAGGCCCGAGAACTACACGGTCCCGTTCCTGGTCTGGGGACCGGGCATCGAGCACGGCGACCTCTACGCGATGAACCCGGTGACGCGGCGCGACCCCGGGTCGGACCGCCCCGGCTACGAGGGCGTGCAGCCGATCCGAAATGGCGAGGTCGCCAACCTCGCCCTCGACCTGCTCGGGTTGCCGCCGGTGCCGGGGAGCCTGTTCGACGTGCGGCAGGACCTGGAGGTGCGGGCGGACTAGGCGTGCGCCGCGTCGAGCGCCTGCTCGAGGTCGGCGATCAGGTCGTCGGAGTGCTCGATCCCGGTCGAGAGCCGCAGCAGGTCGGCGGGGACGGGAGTGCCTTCTCCTTCGATGCTGGCGCGATGCTCGATGAGGCTCTCGACGCCGCCGAGCGAGGTCGCGCGCTTCCAGAGCCGGGTGTGCGCGGCGACGGCGACCGCCGCATCCGGACCGCCGGTGACGCGGATCGAGAGCATGCCGCCGAAGCCGCCCGGCATCTGGCGAGCCGCGATCTCGTGGCCGGGACTGCCGGGAAGCCCGGGATAGAGCACCGCGGAGAGGTGGCGGTGCCCCGCGAAGTGCTCGGCGATGCGCTGCGCGGACGCGCTCGCCGCGCGCACCCGCAGGTACACGGTGCGCATGCCGCGCAGCAGCAGCCAGGACTCCAGCGATCCCAGGGTGCCGCCGATCTGCGCCCGGACCGCCCGCACCCGCTGCCACTGCTCGCTGTCCGCGCCGACGGTCAGGGTGCCTGCGGTGAGATCCGAGTGCCCGTTGAGGTACTTCGTCGCCGAATGCATGACGATGTCGGCGCCGAGGGCGAGGGGCTGCGAGAGCACCGGGGTCGCCGTCGTCGAGTCGACGGCCAGCAGCGCCCCCGCGGCGTGGGCGATCTCGGCCGTCGCGGCGATGTCGGTGATGCTCCAGAGCGGGTTCGCCGGGGTCTCGGCCCAGACCAGCTTCGTGGTCGGCCGGATCGCGGCGCGGACGGCCGCCGCATCCGTCATGTCGATGAGCTCGACCTCGAGCCCCCACGAGGTGGCGAAGCCGTGCAGCCAGTTGCGCAGGCTCCAGTACATGACCTTCGGCGCGAGCACGTGATCGCCCGGCTGTAGGGCCTGGAACACGGCCGTCGCCGCGGCCATACCGCTCGCGAACAGCAGGGTCTCGTGCCCGCCCTCCAGGGACGTGAGCAGCGCCTCGGCCTGGTCGAACGCCGGGTTCTGATCGCGCATGTACACCCGGCCCGAGCTGTATCCGTTGTCGGCGTCGCGCAGAAACGTGCTCGAGACATGGATCGGCGGGCTGATGGCCCGGGTGGCGTCGTCGATCCAGCCGAGGGCCTGGGCGGCCCGGCTCTCGGGGTGCGGGTCGGTGTCCGCGTTCATGGGACCAGGCCGCTACGGCGTCAGGCGGTTGGGCCCGCGGAACAGGTAGGTCACCTCGCGGATCGAGGGCTGGTGCAGCAGCAGCATGATCACCCGCGACAGGCCCATGCCGAACCCGCCGTGCGGGGGGACCCCGTACCGGAAGAAGTCCAGGTAGAACCCGAGCTCCTCCGGGTCCAGGCCCTTCTCGCGCGCCTGCACCTCGAGCACCTCGACACGGTGCTCGCGCTGGGCACCCGTCGAGATCTCGACGCCATTGAAGATCAGGTCGTAGCTGTTGGTCAGGCCCGGGTCGTCGGCGTGACGGCGGTGGTAGAACGGCCGGATGCTGCTGGCGTAGTCGGTGAGGAACACGAACTCGTGCCCGAACTCCTCTTTCACGTACGCCGCGATCTGGCGCTCGCCCTCCGGGTCCATGTCGTCGTCGTGTCGCGGCACCTCGTAGCCGCGCTTGGCCACGATCTCTTTCGCCTCGGCGAGCGGGATGCGCGGGAACGGCACCGAGGGAACGGTCACCTCGACGTCGAACAGGGCCTTGATCTCGTCGCCGTGCTTGTCCTTCACGGCGGTGAGCCCGGCGACGATCAGAGCCTCGTGCATCGCCATGACGTCCTCGTGCGAATCGATCCACGAGACCTCGGCGTCGACCGAGATGAACTCGGTCGCGTGGCGCGAGGTGAAAGACGGGTCGGCGCGGAAGGCGGGGGCGACCTCGAAGACCTTGCCGAATCCGGCGGGCTGGGCCATCTGCTTGAAGAACTGGGGGCTCTGCGCCAGGTACGCCTTGCCCTCGAAGTAGTCGACCTCGAACAGCTCGGCGCGGGACTCGGATGCGCTCGCCATCAGCTTCGGCGTGTGGATCTCGACGAAGTCGTTCTCGACCCACCAGGTGCGAAGCGCGTGCAGGAACGTGGTCTGCACCCGGAAGATCAGGTTCTGTTCGGGGCGGCGCAGATCGAGGAAGCGCCAGTCGAGGCGCTTGTCGATCGAGGAGTCGTCGGCGATCGGCGAGTCGAGGGCCGGCGCCGCGACGTCGACCGCGTCGATCTTGACCTCGAGGCCGCCGAGCTTGACCCGCTCGTCGTGCTTCAGCTCGCCGGTGACGCTGAGGAAGGTGCCGGCGCTCAGGGCCGAGATCTGCCCGGCGAGCTCGTCGGGGGCGGAACCCTCCTCGACGTCGGTGCGCGGGTGCACGAGCTGCACGGCACCGGACTCGTCGCGCAGCACGACGAACTGCACCTTCTTCTGATCCCGCACCGTGTCGACCCAGCCCGAGACGGTCACGGGACCGTCGGATGCGGCGGCGAGGTTCTTGACGAGGGTGCGGTCGGTCACGGTCCCCGATCCTACCGGCGCTCCAAATCACGGAGTCATCGCTCCCGAAGGCCTCCCAGCCGCACACTTCGGCGGCGGGGGCCCGGTGGATCCGTGATTTGGAGCGGAACGTAGACTTCTGGGGTGCCCGCCGACCTCATCCACCTCGTGCGCCACGGCGAGGTGCACAACCCCACCGGCGTGCTCTACGGACGCATCGAGGGCTTCCACCTGAGCGAGCGCGGGCACGCCATGGCGCTGGCCGCCGCGCAGTCGATGGACGGCCGGCCGATCACCCGGCTCGTGGCCAGTCCCTTGCAGCGCACACAAGAGAGCGCGACCCCGTGGTCGCCGTTGTTCGGCGTGCGCATCGAGAACGACGACCGGCTCATCGAACCGCCCAACGTTTTCGAGGGGTACAACATCCGCCGCGAGCTCCGGCGCCGGCCGTGGAAGCTGCGTCACCTCGTCAACCCCGCGCTTCCGTCGTGGGGCGAGCCGTTCACCTCGATCCGCGACCGGATGATGGCGGCGCTCACCGACATCCAGGAGACGACCGCCGGGGGCGAGGCGGTGATCGTCAGCCACCAGCTGCCGATCTGGATGGTCGCGCGCACCGTGCAGGGCAAGCCGCTCGCCACCGACCCCCGCCGCCGGCGCTGCTCGCTGTCGAGCATCACGACGGTGCGCAGGGAGGGCGCCGGGTTCGTCGAGGTGGACTACCAGGAGCCGGCGCGAGACCTGCTGGCCGAGTCGATCGACCTGGGAGCGGTGTGAAGACGATCGTGGTCGCGATGGCGCTCGCCCTGGCGCTGGCCGGTTGCACGAGCGGGGGAGGGGTCGCCGAGGACTACAACGGTTCCGGCGACGGCGACTACACCTCCGGCGACGGCACCACGCAGTTCTACGCGGCGGCGAACCGCGGCGAACCGATCGAGTTCGAGGGCGCGACCGCGGGCGGCGACCGGGTGTCGAGCGGGGACTTCGCCGGGCAGATCCTGCTGGTGAACTTCTGGTACGCCTCGTGCGGACCCTGCCGCACCGAGGCCGACGACCTCAACGGCCTGTTCGATGAGTACGCCGGCCAGGGGGTCGCCTTCCTCGGGGTCAACATCCGCGACGACGCGGCGCAGGCGCTCAGCTTCGAGAAGAAGTACGAGGTCGAGTACGACTCGATCCTGGATGTCTCGGATGCGGCGGTCACGCTCGCGTTCGCCCGCCCGGCGCCCCCGAGCACCACCCCGACGACCTTCCTGCTCGACCGTGAGGGCCGCGTCGCCGCACGGTTCACCAGTGCCATCGACCCGCGGGTCGATGTCGTCGCGTCGATGATCGACGAGTTGCTGGCCGAAGAATGAGCCCCGGCGAGGTCCTCGTCAGCGGCGGACTCTGGCTCGCGCTGCCGATCGCGCTGGCGGCCGGGCTGCTGAGCTTCCTGTCGCCGTGCGTCCTGCCGCTGGTGCCGGGCTACCTCGGGTACGTCAGCGGGGTGGCGAGCGGCGCCGAACGCCGGCGCAGCCGCATGGTGGCCGGCGCCGCGCTCTTCATCGCCGGGTTCAGCGTCGTCTTCCTGCTGCTGTTCCTGCTCGCGGGAACCGTCGGGGTGTTCTTCGTGCAGTATCGCGACCTGCTGCTGCGCATCGGCGGAGTCGTGATCATCGTGCTCGGGCTGGTGTTCATCGGGCAGGTGACGGTTCTGCAGCGCACCCTCAAGCCGGCCTGGCAGCCGCGCACCGGGCTGCTCGGGGCCCCGCTGCTCGGCGTCGTGTTCGCGATCGGCTGGACCCCGTGCGTCGGGCCGACCCTCGCCGCCGTGAGCTTCCTCGCGATCGACGGCGGCGATCCCGGCCGCGCGCTGCTCATCGGGCTGTTCTACTGCGTGGGGCTCGGGCTGCCGTTCCTGCTGGTCGCGCTCGGGTTCGGCTGGGTCGGGGGCTCGATCGCGTGGGTCAAGCGCCACATCCGGGCCGTGAACATCGCCGGCGGTGTGCTGCTCGTCGTCATCGGTGTGCTCATGGTCAGCGGAGCCTGGACCTGGCTCATGTCGAGCATCGGGGCGGTGATCAGTGACTTCAGCATCGCGCTCTGATCGCCCGGCCGATCACGTCGACAACGCCGACGCGCCCGGTGTGGCCCAGCCGCGGCTCGGCCCGCTGGGATATCTGCGCTTCTTCTGGCGGCAACTGACGAGCATGCGCACGGCGCTGTTCCTGCTGCTGCTGCTCGCGCTGGCCGCGATCCCCGGATCCCTCGTGCCGCAGACCACCTCCGACCCGAACGGGGTGCTGCAGTTCCAGCAGACCGATCCCGAGCTGTACGACGTGCTGGACTCGTTCGGCCTGTTCTCCACGTTCGGCACCCCGTGGTTCTCGGCCATCTACCTGCTGCTCTTCATCTCGCTCGTCGGCTGCATCATCCCGCGCACCAAGCACCACTTCGACGCCCTGCGCGCCCGTCCGCCGAAGACCCCGGCCCGGCTGCAGAAGCTCGTCGGGTTCACCTCCCTCCCGACGACGGCATCGGCGGATGCAGTGGTCGCCACCGCGCGCACCCTGCTGCGTTCCCAGGGCTACCGTGTCGAGACCTACGGCGAAGCCTCGACCGGCTCGGCGAGTGTGAGCGCCGAGCGCGGCTACCTGCGCGAGACCGGCAACCTGGTCTTCCACGCCGCGCTGGTCGGGATGCTGCTCACCGTCGGCGTCGGCGGCGGCTTCGGCTACACCGGGCAGCGCGTCCTCGTGCAGGGCGAGCCGTTCACCAACGTGCGGGCGAGCTACGACTCGTTCAGCGGGGGCCGGTTCTTCCAGGAGTCGGCGCTCGAGCCGTTCTCGCTGCGGCTCGACGACTTCGACGCCGACTACGCGTTCGATGTGACCTCGGGGGTCTGGCACCCCGAGGACTTCACCGCCTCGCTGAGCACCCGGCTGTCCGGGGGTGACTGGGAGCCCGTCGACCTGAAGGTCAACGCCCCGGTGCCGATCGGCGGCACCGATGTCTATCTGCTCGGCAACGGCTACGCCCCGGTGATCACCGTGCGCGACCCCGACGGCACGGCGGTGTTCAGCGGACCCGTCCCGTTCCTGCAATTGGATGCGAACCTGTGGAGCCGCGGCGTGGTGAAGGTCCCCGACGGGCTGGCCGACCAGGTGGGATTCTCCGGCTTCTTCTACCCCGACCCCGTGCAGCTCACCGACGGCACCTTCCGCTCGTTCTCACCGGTCGACCACGGCGAGTCGCTGCTCACCCTGTTCGCCTATACCGGAGACCTCGGCCTCGACGAGGGCATCGGCGTGAACGCCTACGCGCTCGACCCCACCGACCTGACCCAGATCGCCGGCGGCGATGCCGGCGCCCCCGCCCTCGAGCTGCGCGAGGGCGACGTGGTCGAGCTGCCCGAGGAGCTCGGCACCATCGAGTACGAGGGACTGCGCCGGTACATCAGCGTCGACATCCACCACGACGCGACCCCGGTGTGGGCGCTGGTGTTCGCCGTGCTGATCCTCGGCGGGCTGCTGCTCAGCCTCTTCATCCCGCGCCGCCGGGTCTGGGTGAAGGTCGTCGGTGACCGCATCGAGTACGCCGGACTCGCGCGCGGTGAGGATCCGACGCTCGCCGAGGCCGTCGCCGAGTTCGCGCAGAAACACCGCGACGCACTCGATGAGAAGATGGACGGGTGACCGAGACCCTCGCCGCCTACTCGCTGGTCGCGATCTACTCGGCCATCGCCGTGTACGCGCTCGCCTTCATCGCCTTCGTGCTCGACCTCGGCAAGCGCACCGCCGACGCGCAGGCCGGCGAGGGCACGGCCGGCGCGAGCCGGTTCCAGCGGGTCGCGTTCGCGCTGACGATCCTCGGCTGGATCATCCACGTCGCCTCGATCGTGCTGCGCGGCATCGCCGCGGGACACGTGCCGTGGTCGAACATGTTCGAGTTCGCCTGCATGGGCACCGCGCTGACCATCGCGGTGTTCCTCGCCGTGCAGCTCTGGCGCGACGTGCGCTTCCTCGGCTCGTTCATCCTGGGCCTCGTGGTGTTGCTGCTCGGGCTCTCGGCCGTCAACTTCTATGTGCCGATCACCCCGCTGCCGCCGGCCCTGCAGTCGGCGTGGCTCGTCATCCACGTCTTCGTCGCCACGCTGGCGACCGGGTTCTTCGCCGTCGGCGGGGGTCTGTCGATCGCGCAACTGCTGCAGTCCAGGCGCGAAGCCGGGGGGCTGCAGAAGCTGCGGTTCCTGCGGTCGTTCCCGGCATCCGACAAGCTGGAGGCGATCGCCAACCGCGTCATCATCGTCGGGTTCGCGCTCTGGACCTTCACCCTCATCGCCGGAGCGATCTGGGCCGAGCGCGCGTGGGGCCGCTACTGGGGCTGGGACACCAAAGAGGTCTGGACGTTCATCGTCTGGGTGGTGTTCGCCGGGTACATCCACGCGCGGGCGACCCGCGGCTGGCGCGGCAACCCGTCGGCGTGGCTGGCCATCGTGGGGTTCGCCGCTGTGCTGTTCAACTTCACCGTGGTGAACCTGTTCTTCAGCGGCTGGCACGCCTACTCGGGGCTCAAGTAGCCGAAGCTCCGGGTCAGGCGCTCCCGCCACCACGCGGCGCGCTCCGGCGGTGCGGCGTAGCGCTCGAGCAGATCCTCGTCGGGCTCCACCCTGCCGACCCGGATGGCGCCGTCGCGGGGCAGCAAGGGCTCTGAGGTGACGTCGGCGGCGAGCAGCGCCGCCGTGCCGAGCCCGCAGTCGAAGTCGAGTTCGGGCAGCGCCGCCGCGAGCGCGGCACCCATCGCGAGACCCACCGACGTGTCGAGAGCACTCGAGACCACGACGGGCAGCCCGGCCTCGTTCGCGATCCGCAGCGCCGCGGCGACCCCGCCGAGCGGCTGCGCCTTCAGCACCAGCAGATCGGCGGCCCCCGCCCGAGCCACCTCGAGCGGATCGGACGCCTTCCGCACGCTCTCGTCGGCCGCGACCGGCAGGTCCCAGTCGTGCAGCCGCGCTCGCAGTTCGGCGAGTTCGGGCACCGTCGCACAGGGCTGTTCGAGGTACTCCAGGTCGAAGGGGGCGAGCTCATGCGCGGCCCGTTCGGCCTCGTCGACGTTCCAGGCGCCGTTCGCATCGATCCGGATGCGTCCCTCCGCCCCCAGGAACGCCCGCGTCGCGCGCACCCGGGCCACATCATCCGCCAGCCTCTGCCCGCGCTCGGCGACCTTCACCTTGACGGTGCGCGCGCCGGGGAACCTCGCGAGCACCTCGTCGACCCGCTCGGGCCCGACGGCCGGCAGCGTCGCATTGACGGGGATGCTCTCCCGCAGCGCGGGCGGAGCCGGGTGCCAGCCGTAGGAGATGGCGCCGGCCAGCCAGGTCGCGGCCTCCGCATCCGGGTATGCGGGGAACGGCGAGAACTCGCTCCAGCCCTCCGGGCCGCGCAGCAGCATCGCCTCGCGGGTGTCGATGCCGCGGAACCTCGTCGCCAGCGGCAGAGCGACCAGGCGGGCGCCGTCCAGGAGTTCCGCGAGCGTCGGCGCCATGGTCTCAGTGTGACAGCCGCGCTACCCTGGGCGCGTGAGCTACCTGCCGCAGCAGGGCCAGAACCAGCGCCCCGCTGACCCCCGTGCCTACCAGCCGCGCACCATCACGCCGCAGGTCCGCGTCGAGACCATGCACCAGGCGCCGACGCTCGGGCAGTACTTCCGGTCCGACACGCGCGGGGTGCCGGGGGCGAAGAAGCAACGCTGGGCCGGACTCATCGCGTTCTGGCTGGGGATGGCCTCGATTCCGACGCTCTTCATTCTGGGGGCCGCGTTCGAGCAGCCGACGTTCTATTACGTCGCGCTGGCGTTCAGCGCGCTCGCCGGATTCTTCGGCCTCGTCGCCCTGATCGCCGGCATCGGGCGGGTGCTCGGGTTCTTCGGCATCGTGTTCGCCCTGATCGGCAACGTCTACGTGATCAGCTGGCTCGACACGGTCGTCAACCCGCAGTGACGGCGGTGCCCGCGCCGCGCCGGCGGCCGCGCTGGCCGGGAGTGCTGGCCGCCGTGCTCGGACTGCTCACCGCCGCCGGTCTCATCAGCGGCATCGTGCTCGCCACCAGCGGCCTGTTCGAGCTCGCGACCTGGGTCGCCTGGGCCACCACCGGGGTCTCGGCCGCCGCCGTGCTGCTCGGTCTCGGTGCACTCATCGGGCGCCTCGGCCGCGGGTGGGCGGCCATCGGCGTGCTGCTCGGGGTGATCGCCAACCCGCTCCTGCTCGTGCACGGCCTCGGCTGGATCGGCAGACTGGGGGCATGACCTCCGAGCTGTTCGACGCATCCGCCTGGGCCGTGGTGCCCGGATTCGACGGGCTCACCGACATCACCTACCACCATCACGTCGACGGCGGCATCGCCCGGGTCGCGTTCGACCGGCCCGAGGTGCGCAACGCCTTCCGGCCGCACACCGTCGACGAACTGGCCGCCGCGCTCGATCACGCACGGCAGGACGCCACGATCGGCGTCGTGCTGCTCACCGGCAACGGGCCCTCGCCGAAGGACGGCGGCTGGGCGTTCTGCTCCGGCGGGGATCAGCGGGTGCGGGGGAAGGACGGGTACCGGTACGCGGATCTCGATACGCCGCCGGCTACTCGATCGGCGAATGGGCGCCTGCACATCCTCGAGGTCCAGCGCCTCATCCGCTTCATGCCCAAAGTGGTCATCGCCGTCGTCCCCGGGTGGGCGGCAGGCGGGGGGCACTCGCTGCACGTGGTCTGCGATCTCACCATCGCATCCGCCGAGCACGGGCGGTTCAAGCAGACCGACGCCGACGTCGGCTCGTTCGACGCCGGCTACGGCAGCGCCTACTTCGCCCGCCAGGTGGGCCAGAAGTTCGCGCGCGAGGTGTTCTTCCTCGCCCAGGAGTACGACGCGCAGCGCGCTCTCGAGATGGGCGCGGTCAACGCCGTCGTCCCGCACGCCGAACTCGAGACGACGGCGATCGCCTGGGGGCGCACGATCCTCGGCAAGAGCCCGACCGCGATCCGCATGCTGAAGTTCGCGATGAACGCCGTCGACGACGGGCTCGTCGGCCAGCAGGTGTTCGCCGGCGAAGCCACCCGCCTCGCCTACGGCACCGACGAGGCCGCCGAGGGCCGCGACGCCTTCCTCGGCAAACGCGACCCCGACTGGGCCCCGTACCCCTGGCAGTTCTGATGCGCTCTCGATCGTGGACGCGATTGACCTGGTCGCGGGGTCCGCGGTCGCCAATCGCGTCCGCGATCGGAGGGTCAGGGTGACGCGCACGGTGCGGGTCGGCGGACCCGGGACGGACATGCTCGCGGCGCTGCGGGACGCGCTCGCCGGAGGCCCGGCACTGTTCGTCTCGGCGGACCCCCGCGCACGGCCCCCGGAGCGCGTCGAACAACGGGTCGCGCTCGTCGTCGAGACCAGCGGATCGACCGGACGACCCAAGCGCGTCATGCTCGCTGCGGATGCTCTGCTCGCGGGTGCGGCGGCGAGCGAGTCGGCGCTCGGCGGCCCGGGACAATGGGTGCTGGCGCTGCCCACCCACTACATCGCCGGGCTCAACGTGCTCGCGCGGTCGATCTCGGCCGGCATCGACCCGGTCCCGGTCGCGGGCGACCATTTCACCGCCGCCGGGTTCGTCGAGGCGGCCGCCCGGCTCAGCATCCCCGAGCGCTACACCGCGCTGGTTCCGGCGCAACTGGCCACCCTGCTCGAGGACCCCGCCGCCGTCGAGGCGCTGCGCGGCTTCCGCGCCGTGCTGATCGGCGGCCAGGCCGCGCCCCCGGCGCTGCGGAAGCGCGCCTCGGATGCCGGGGTGCGCATCGTGCGCAGCTACGGCTCCAGCGAGACCAGCGGCGGCTGCGTCTACGACGGCTCCCCGATCGGGCAGACCACCGTGCGCATCGTCGACGGAGAGGTGTGGCTGCACGGACCCACCCTCGCCATCGGCTATCTCGACGATGCCGAGCTGACCGCGCGGCGCTTCCGCGACCTCGACGGCTTGCGCTGGTTCGCCACCGGCGACGCCGGCGAGTGGGACGGCGAACTGCTGCGGGTCACCGGCCGGCTCGACGACGTGCTCATCTCCGGCGGCGTCAAGGTCTCCCCCGCCGCCGTCGAACGCGTGCTGCACGACCAGCCCGGCTTCGAGGATGCGGTGGTCGTCGCCGCGGACGACGCGCGCTGGGGGCAGATCCCCGTCGCGTTCACCACCGGAACCGGAGACGCCCCGGCGGCGATCGAGGCCGTGGGCGACCGGCTGGGGGCGCCTGCGCGACCCGGCCGCGTCATCCGGCTGGACTCCTTGCCGCTGTTGCCCAGCGGCAAGGTCGACCGGCTCGCGCTCAGCCGCCTCGCCGCCGAATAGGATCGCTGCGTGGCGAAGCAGCAGAGGATCGACCCCCGGCTCATCGAGCGCAACCAGGCGAAGCGCAAGGCCGCCGCGGCATCGAAGCCGCGCGGCAAGAGCGGACGCCCCGGGGGGCGCCCCACCGAGCAGGTCAAGCCGGCGACCCTCGGCACCTGGATCTCGGGGGCACGGCCGCAGACCCTCGCGCTCGCCGTGGCGCCCGTCGCGCTGGGAACCGGCGCCGCATCCCTGCTCACCGAGAACTGGTACGACCACTGGGTCCGCGCCCTGCTGGCGCTCGCCGTCGCGCTCGCCCTGCAGATCGGCGTGAACTACGCCAACGACTACTCCGACGGGGTGCGCGGCACCGACCGCAACCGGGTCGGGCCGCAGCGGCTCGTCGGCTCGGGCCGGGCCAAGCCGCGCCACGTCCTCATCGTCGCCCTGGTGTTCTTCGCGCTCGCCGCCGCGGCCGGCGCGACCCTCATCGTGCTCAGCCAGCAGTGGTGGCTCTTCGCCGGCGGCGTGCTGGCGCTCGCCGCCGCGTGGTTCTACACCGGCGGACCCAAGCCCTACGGTTACCTCGGGTTCGGGGAGCTCGTGGTGTTCCTGTTCTTCGGCGCCGTCCCCGTCGCCGGCACCATGTTCACCCAGGTCGGCACCGTCAACATCGAGGCCTGGGTCGGCGGGGCCGCGCTCGGAGCCCTCGCCGCCGCCGTGCTGGTGGTCAACAACCTGCGCGACCGCGAACGCGACGCCGCCTCCGGCAAGCGCACGCTCGCCGTGCTGATGGGGCCGCTCGGCACGCGGATCCTCTACATGGTGCTGATGGTGCTGCCGTTCATCGCCCTCGGGTTCTTCATCGTGTTCTACGACTACACGGTGTGGGTGTTCTTCACCGCGCTCGCGGCCCTTCCGGCGATGCTCATCGTGGCCACCGCGAAGACCGCACGCGAGTACGTGCTGGCGATGCAGCTCACGCTGCTCACCGCGTTCGGATTCGGCGTCGGTATGGGCCTCGTGCTCGCCTTCGGCGGGATCCTCTGGATCTAGCCCGGGTCAGTCCGCCGCGTCCTCGGCGTCCTCGTCGGTGCCCGCCGGCGTCGCCGCCCGCGAAGCCGCCAGTTCGGCCGCGACCCGCTCCCGCAGACCGCGGAAGAAGATGTACGCCAGGCAGAACCCGATCGCCGCGGCCAGCAGGGCGGCGGCCCACCAGGGCAGGCCGACCAGGTACAGCACGGCGAACGCGACGGCGAACAGGCCGAGGCGGACCAGGGTGTAGGCGATCCAGGGGCGCATCGGTTCGAGTCTACGTCCGGCGCCGACGGCTAGAATCGGGGCCATGAGGGCCCTCCTGCCGTACTTCGGGATCCTGCTCGCTGTCGGATTCTCGATCTTCACCATCATCGACATCGCTCTCATCGACCGCGCCCGCGTGAAGTCCCTGCCCAAGGTGCTCTGGGTGATCATCGCGATGATCCTGCTGGTCGG
>Ga0182739_1003227_pt1 | contig 14461 bp, 13 predicted proteins | sample eDN5th30CBELigBY_FD_128873 | JGI IMG/M metagenome (GOLD analysis project Ga0182739, IMG submission 128873) | Enriched backyard soil microbial communities from Emeryville, California, USA - eDNA 5th pass 30_C BE-Lig BY (version 2) (version 2) | ecosystem: Environmental > Terrestrial > Soil >... | reverse complement strand
CGCCGAACGTCGATTGACACTGGCCCGGCGCAAGCCAATGCAGAAAAGGACCAACCATGACCGTTCCCATCTCCACCGCCTACGATTATTTTCTTGATCTGCAGTCGCGCATCGTGCTGGCTCTGGAAGAGGCCGACGGCACCGCGTTCCAGGCCGAGCAATGGACGCGCGACGAAGGCGGCGGCGGACTCTCGCGGTACCTCGAGGGCGGCCCGCTGTTCGAACGGGCGGGCGTGCTGTTCAGCCATGTCCAGGGCAAGACCCTGCCCCCGTCGGCGAGCGCACACCGGAGCGAACTGGCGGGACGCAGTTGGGAAGCGATGGGCGTGTCGTTGGTGCTGCATCCGCGCAATCCCTACGTGCCCACCGTCCACATGAATGTCCGGCTGTTCGTCGCCCATGCGCCTGCCGGCAGCGACGATGACGATGTGTTCTGGTTCGGCGGCGGACTGGATCTTACGCCGTATTACCCCTATGACGAAGACGTGCGCCACTTCCACGCCGTGTGCCGCGACGCGCTCGCGCCGTTCGGCCCGGACAAGTACCCCGCCTTCAAGAAGCAGTGCGATGATTACTTCTATCTGAAGCATCGGAACGAAACACGCGGCGTAGGGGGCCTTTTTTTCGACGACCTGAACGAGGACGGCTTCGACCATAGCTTCGCCCTGACCCGCTCGGTGGGCGACTGCTTCCTCGGTGCCTACATGCCCATCGTCGAACGTCGCCGGCGCAGCGAATACACAGACAGGCAACGCGACTTCCAGGCCTATCGACGAGGACGGTACGTCGAGTTCAACCTGGTCTTCGACCGCGGCACGCTTTTTGGCCTTCAGTCCGGTGGCCGCACGGAATCCATCCTGCTTTCGATGCCGCCCTTGGCGACGTGGCGCTACAACTGGACACCCAAAGACGATACGCCCGAAGCCGCATTGCGCGACTACCTGAAGCCCCGCGAATGGCTTTGAAGAAGATAGGCCTGCTGGGCGGCAGCTTCGATCCCGTGCACCTTGCTCATGTCGAACTCGGGCGAGCAGCATGTGAACACCTGTCCCTCGCCGAGGTTCAGTTCATCCCCGCCGGCCAACCCTGGCAGCGCCAGCCTCTCTCGGCCACCAGTGAACAGCGTCTCTCGATGCTCGACATCGCACTGCGCCATCATGCATGCATGACGGTCAATGGCATCGAACTGGAACGGGACGGCGAGACCTATACGATCGATACCCTCGAGCAATTGCCGCCCGGGGCAGATTACTACTGGATCCTTGGTTCCGATCAACTCGACAACTTCTGCTCGTGGCATCGCTGGCAGGATATCGCGGTGCGTGTGCGACTGGCGGTGGCGCAGCGGCCGGGTACGCCGCTTGCGGCCCCTCCGGCGCTGAAATCGCACCTGAACGCGTTGGGCCGCGAACTCGTGGAGCTGCCTTTCGAGCCCGTGGCGATTTCATCTACGGAAATCCGGGAACGTCTGGCGACCGGCGCCTCGACCGACGGCCTGCTCGATGTTGCCGTTGCGCAATATATTCACCGGAATGGGCTCTACCAAGCGCCTGTTGCGTAACGTCTCACGGTATAGTTCAAGGCATGGATATTCAAAAATTGCAACGCCTCGTCATTGACGCCCTCGAAGACGTCAAGGCCCAGGACATCAAAATCTTCAACACCTCTCACATCACCGGCCTGTTCGACCGCGTCGTCATCGCCAGCGGCTCCTCGAACCGCCAGACGCGGGCCATCGCCTCGAACGTGGTCGATCGTGCGCGCGCACAAAAAATCCCCATCATCGCCTACGAGGGCGAGGACACCGGGGAATGGGTGCTGGTCGATCTGGGCGACATCGTCGTGCACTGCATGCAGCCATCCGTGCGCCAGTACTACAACCTCGAAGAAATCTGGGGCGGCAAGCCCGTGCGGGTCAAGCTGTTGCCGCAGTCGACCCAGCCCACGACGCTCGAATCCTTCAATTACGACGAAGACTAGGGCGGAACCGGCGCATGAAACTCCTGGTCGTGGCGGTAGGCCTGCGCATGCCCGGTTGGGTCCAGGACGGCTGGTCCGAGTACGCCAGGCGGCTGCCGCCCGATTGCAGCCTGGAACTTCGCGAAATCAAGCCCGAAGCACGGACTTCCGGCAAGACGCCGGCGCAGATGATGCACGCCGAGGCAGAACGCATCGAAGCCAGCCTCCCACAAGGCTGCCTGCGCATCGCCCTGGATGAACACGGTCGCGACATGGATTCTGCCGGCCTGGCCCGCGAGCTGGAAAAATGGCGTGGCGAAGGCCGCGACATTGCCTTCCTGATCGGCGGGCCCGACGGACTGGACGCCACGCTGAAGCAACACTGCCACGCAAAGTTGCGCCTGTCGTCACTGACGCTGCCGCATCCCATGGTCCGTGTTGTTCTTGCCGAGCAGTTGTACCGGGCCTGGGCTATCATGACCGGCCACCCCTATCACCGTGCGTGAAGCACATTACTGACCCAGAGCCATGACCAGACGCCGCACAAAAATTGTAGCCACCTTGGGGCCGGCCAGTTCCAGCCCCGAGAGAATCGAGCAGTTGATCCTCGCGGGGATGGACGTCGCGCGCCTCAATTTTTCTCACGGCGACGCCGACGACCATCGGGAACGCGCCAGGCTGATTCGCGAGCTGTCGGCCAAGCACGACCGATATGTGGCGATCATGGGCGACCTGCAAGGCCCCAAGATCCGCATTGCGCGCTTCAAGAACAAGCAAGTCATGCTCAAGGTGGGGCAACCCTTCACCCTGTCCAGAGAGCACCCGTCCGACGAGGGCGACGAAAACATCGTAGGCATCGACTACCCCAGCCTCGTGCAGGACTGCCATCCCGGCGACGAGTTGCTGCTGGACGACGGACGCGTCGTACTGGTGGTCGAAAATGTCGACGAGCATTCCGTGCACACCGTCGTCACCGTGGGCGGCCCGCTGTCCAACAACAAGGGCATCAATCGGCGCGGCGGCGGCATCTCGGCCGACAGCCTTACCGACAAGGACAAGGAAGACATCAAGCTGGCCGCGGAACTCGAACTCGACTACGTCGCCGTGTCGTTCCCGCGCTATGGACGCGACATTCAGGAGGCCCGCAAACTGGTGCGCGCCGCCGGCAGCGCCGCCTGGATCATCGCCAAGATCGAACGTGCGGAAGCGGTCGCCGACGATCGCGCCCTGGACGCCATCATCAAGGTCAGCGACGGCGTCATGGTCGCCCGGGGAGACCTTGGGGTCGAAGTAGGCGACGCTCGCCTGGTCGGCATCCAGAAGCGCATCATCCAGCACGCGCGCACGCTGAACAAGCTGGTCATCACGGCCACGCAGATGATGGAGTCCATGATCAGCAGCCCCCTGCCCACCCGGGCCGAGGTCTCGGATGTGGCCAATGCCGTCCTGGACTACACCGATGCCGTCATGCTGTCGGCCGAGAGCGCCTCGGGCCAGTTTCCGGTGGAAGCCGTTGCGGCCATGGCTCGCGTGTGCCTGGGCGCCGAACAAGAACCCACTACCACACGCTCCCAGCACCGGCTAGGGGAAACCTTCAGCCGCTGCGACGAGACCATCGCGCTGGCCACGATGTATGCGGCCAACCATTTCCCCGGCATCAAAGCCATCATCAGCCTGACGGAAAGCGGGCACACGCCGCTGATCATGTCGCGCATCCGCTCCGGCGTGCCCATCTACTGCTATACCCGTCACCCGGGTACGCAACGCCGGGCCGCCCTCTTTCGCGGCGTCTACACCGTGCCCTTCGACGCCGCGAAACTGGATCCCGCCGAGGTCAGCGATGCCGCCATACAAAAACTGAAGGAACGCGCGCTGTTGAAGGAAGGCGACTGGATCATCCTGACCAAGGGCGACTTCTACAGCAATAGCGGCGGCACCAACGGCATGAAAATACTCAAGGTGGCCTGACCCTTGCTCAAGACAATACCCGCAATCTACCTGGCGTCGGCGAGCCCGCGCCGGCATCAGATCCTGGTGCAGATGGACGTGCAGCACGACGTGCTGGACGTCCCCACTCCACCGGGCGACGACGAGCCACGACTTGCGGGCGAGGCGCCACATCTGTATGTTCGCCGCACTGCGCGCGAAAAGGCGGAACGGGCCGTTGCATGGCTGGAAGCGCAACAACAAGACGGCGCAACGGACCATCCCCTACCCAAACGCGCGATCCTGGCTGCCGACACGACGGTCATCTTGCGCAACGACATCCTGGGCAAGCCCGCCGACGCCGCCGAAGCGCGGGACATGCTCAAGCGCTTGTCCGGCAGGCTGCACAGCGTGCACACGGCGGTCGTACTGGCCGATGGCGACCAACTGCTTGAAGACGTATCGATCACCGAGGTGCGCTTCAAGAAACTGACCGACGCCGAGATAGACGCCTACTGCAACAGCGGCGAACCCATGGGCAAGGCGGGAGCTTACGGCATACAGGGCAAGGCGGCCCTGTTCATCCAATACATATCCGGCAGCTATACTGGCGTCATGGGATTGCCCGTCTTCGAGACCGGCCGGCTTCTGGAAACCCTGGCGCGCTAAGCGGCACCCTGGCCGACGCCAAGTTCGGCGCTGGCGTCCTGGACCACGCCTGCCGCCATGAACGCGTCAATTTCGTCGGCAGTATAGCCATACTCGGCCAGCAACTCTCGTGAGTGTTCGCCCAGCATCGGCGCCGGCCGACGCACTTGCGTGGCCGTGCGTGAAAAGTGAACCGGACAACCGAGCGCCTTGGTAGATCCCGCGACCGGATGGACGAGGTCAACCACCATGCCGCGCGCGATGGTCTGCGGATGGGACAACGCCTCGCCGATGGAATGCACCGGTCCGACGGGCACGCCGGCGCGATCAAAGACATCGAGCCAGTGCGACTGGCTGTGCTCGCACAGTACCGCTTCCATGCTGGCGACGAGGCTCTCGAGGTTTTGCATGCGGGCCGAATTCGTGGCGTAGCGAGGATCATCGCGCCATTCAGGATGACCCAGCGCATCGGCAATGCGCTCCCAGTTCGCCTGGTTCGCGCCACCTATGTTGATCCAGCCGTCCTGCGTACGGAATGCCTGGTAAGGCGCCGCGAGCAGATGGGCCGAACCCGTGGGCTCGGCAGAGACTCCCGTTGCGAAATAAGTGGCCGCGTGCCAATAGGTTTGCTGCAACGCGGCCTCCATCAGGGAGGTATCCACGATTTGGCCTTCGCCCGTCTTCAGCTTGTGCGCGTAGGCTGCGGTGATGCCCACGACCGCCAATATGCCTGCGTTGATGTCAGCAATGGAATTGCCTGTCTTGACGGGCGGCCGACCCGGTTCCCCCGTGATCGACATGAGGCCACCGAAGCCCTGCGCAATCAGGTCGAAGCCCGGCTTGTCTGCATACGGGCCATCTCGGCCATAGCCGGAAACCGCGCAGTAGATCAGGCCCGGGTTGATCGCAGACAGCACGTCGTAGCCCAGACCCAGCTTCTCGAGCGTGCCGCGTCGGTAGTTTTCGGTCAGCACATCGGCCTCCCGGACCATCCTGAGCAGGATGTCGCGGCCCTGAGGCCACTTCAGATTCAGGGCAATTCCGCGCTTGTTCCGATTCAGTATCATGAACGGCGCGGAAATCCCGTTGACCCGCGGCTCTTTGTAGCCCCGGGAATCATCGCCTCCGGGTAGTTTTTCGACCTTGATGACGTCGGCGCCCATGTCGGCGAGCATCATGCCGCAGGTCGGTCCCGCCATGATCTGTGCCAGTTCGAGCACCCGCATCCCGGCAAGCGGGCCGGTATGGGTCGATGCTGCCGTCATCCATGTCTCCTATCAAAGGGGTCGGCGAGAGGTCATTTATTGACCACGCCCGCATGCGTCTTGGGGGCATCGCCTTCCGGCCCGTTGTTGCCCGGCTTTCCGCGCAACACACGCCAGAGGAAGGCAATGAGGGGCCAGAACAGCATGAGCAGCGCCAGCGTCGTGATGGATCCGACCAACGAATTCGACCAGAAGATATGCAAGCCCGTGCCGGGGCCCAGCATGGCCTGGCGGAATGCATCTTCCATGCGATCGCCCAGGACCAGCGCCAGAATCATGGGCGCCAGCGGGTAGGACAACTTCTTCAGCACATAACCGATGATGCCGAACAGCAGCATGAACCAGACGTCGAGCATGGCGTTGTGCACGGAGTAGGCACCGATCGCGCACACCACGATGATGATCGGGGCAACAATGGCAAACGGTATGCGCAATATGGCGGCAAACAGCGGCACCGTGCTGAGCACGAGAATCAGGCCGACGAAGTTGCCCAGGTACATGCTGGCGATGAGCGCCCACACAAAATCCTTCTGCTCGACAAACAGCAACGGCCCGGGCTGCAGGCCCCAGATCATCAATCCGCCCAGCAACACGGCCGCTGTCGCGGAGCCGGGAATACCCAACGCGAGCATGGGCAGCAAGGCAGAGGTACCCGAAGCGTGCGCCGCGGTTTCAGGCGCAATGACGCCCTCAATTTCGCCCGTCCCGAATTTGTGGCCACGACGCGAGAACCGCTGCGCGAGGCCATAACCCATGAACGACGCAGCCGTGGCGCCGCCTGGCGTCACACCCATCCAGCAGCCGACCACGGTGCTGCGAATCAGCGTCATCCAGTACTTGGGCATCTGCTTCCAGGTCTGCAGCACGACATTGAGGTTGATCTTGCCCGACTTGCCTTCGAACCTGAGCCCTTCTTCCATGCTGACGAGGATCTCGCCGATGCCGAACAGGCCGATGACGACCACGAGGAAGTCGACGCCTCGCAGAAGTTCGGACCAGCCGAAGGTCATGCGCAGGCCGCCGCTCACCGTGTCCATCCCGATGGCGGCCAGGCCAAATCCCAGCATCATGGAGATGACTGTCTTGAACGGTGTTTTCTTGTCTGTTCCGACGAAGCTGCAGAATGTCAGTAGGAACACCGCAAAGAATTCGGGTGGTCCGAACTGGAGGGCGAACCGCGACACCAGTGGCGCCAGGAAGGTAATGAGCAAGACGCCCGATAGCGCCCCGACGAACGAGCCCGTAAACGAGGCCGTGAGGGCATTGCCGGCCTTGCCCTGCTGGGCCAGCGGATAGCCGTCGAAGGTGGTCGCCACCGATGAGGTCTCGCCCGGAATGTTGAACAGGATCGACGTGATGGCGCCTGCAAACAAAGAGCCCCAATAGATGCACGACAGCATGATGATGGCCGACGTGGGTGGCATGGTGAACGTGAGCGGCAGCAGGATGGCTACGCCGTTGGGTCCGCCAAGCCCGGGCAGGACGCCTATGATGACCCCCAAGACCAGCCCGACGAACATCATCCCCAGGTTGTACCAACTAAGTACTTCGTTGAATCCGTGAAATAAAGCGCCGAGCTCGTCCAATTGATTTCTCCGGGCGGACTTTAATATCCAAACAGGGCTTCAAGCGGTCCCTTGGGTAAAGGAACCATGAATTGCACTTCGAACATCCAGAAAAGCAGCACCGTGACGCCAATACTGATCAGCGCTGTCTTGAGCCACCTTATCTTGCCCAGCACCCGCATGAAGGCGCCGATGAACAAAGCCGATGCCACATAGATGCCGACAAGCTGGATGACGAGCACGTAGAGCGCCGTCGGAATCAGCACCATGAGGACCAGCCGGAAGCGCTCCCACGTGACAAAGATCTCGGTGTTCCGGTGCTTGCCAAATAGCGACTTGATGAACACCGCCACACTGGCAATGCAAAGGATCATGCCGACGTGATAAGGAAAATACCCCGCCTCGGGGCCGTCGGACGCCCAGGTCACGCCGATGCGATAGTTGTCCACCATCATGACGACGCCGACGATGAATACGACGACGGCGGTCCAGGCGTCCACGGCGCTGTAAGACAGCCCGCGTGAACGCCTGACGGGGCTTTGCTGCTGCTCCATGCGGGCTCCCCCCGTTTATTTCTTGGCGGCCAGGCCGGCTTCCTGCATCAGGGACTTGTGCATGGCCTCGTCTTTTTCCAGGAACTTGACGAAGTCCTGACCCCTGCGGTAGTCACCATGGAGGGCTTGCTTGGCCAGATAGTCCTTCCATTCTTGCGTCTCGGTGACCTTCTTGAGCAGATCCGCGTAATAATTCACTTGCTCGGCCGTCGTGCCGGAAGGCAGGAAGAACGCGCGCAGCATCTGGTACTGGACGTCGTAGCCTTGTTCCTTGCAAGTCGGAATATCGGACCAGGATTGATCCTTCGTGATCTTTTCCTTGTAGACCATACGCTGTTCCGAGAACACGCACAGCGCCGTCACCTGTCCGGCCCGCCATTGCGCCACGTTCTCGCTGGGATTGTTTACGTTGGAGTTGGTGTGCTTCCCCACCAACTGCGTGGCCGCCTCGCCGCCGCTTTTATACGGCACGTAGGTGAACTTGACCCCGGCCGCCTTTTCCAGCGCCACGGTAATGATCTGGTCTTCGCGCTTGGCGCCCGTTCCGCCCATCTTGAACGTTCCGGGAGGCGCCGCCTTGACTGCCTTCAGGTAGTCATTGGCCGTCTTGTAGCCGTCCTGCGAATTGGTCCATAACAGGAATTCGTCCTGGGCGATCATGGCAATGGGGTTCAGGTCGCGCCAGTTGAACGGAAGACTGACAGCGATCGGCAAGGTGTAGATGGCCGAGAAGGCCACCATGAGCTTGTGCGGATCGCCCGCCGACGCCTTGGTGTCCATGATGCCTTCCGCGCCGCTGGCCCCGCCCTTGTTCAGCACCAGCGTCGATTGATTCATGAGCTTGTGCTTCAGGATGATGCTCTGGATGGTTCGGGCCATCTGGTCGGATGCGCCGCCGGCCCCTGCCGGGACGATGATTTCGACTGAGCGTGTGGGCTCCCATGCCGCTTGGGCCGGCATCGCGGCCAGGCCACCCGCCAGCAGTAGTGATGATACGGCAGTAGTTTTTCTCGACAGCCCGCGAATTAGATGCTTCATTTGTATCTCCTCCGGTTGGTGCTACGTGAACGCCCGATGTCGGAACGCCTTTTCTAGAGCCTTCTCCCTTCTTGATACAGTACTGCGGATCCTGTTATGAGGCCGGATCTTTTTTTATCGCCAAAGCATTACACCAGCGCCGGTTGCACCGGCACACTGGATTCCGCGAGGTATGCCATGGCCGCCTGAACCCCGCCCTTCTGGTGCGGGACTCCCGCCAATTCCAGGGACATCTCGATACCGGACAGCGTCCCGCACAGAGAGAGGTCGTTGAAGTCGCCCAGATGACCGATGCGGAAAACCTTGTCGGCCAGCTTGCTGAGTCCTTGCCCCAGCGACATGTTGAAATGCGTCAGCACCGTCTTGCGGAAGGCATCGGCGCTATGGCCTTCGGGCATGATCACGGCGGTCAGCGCAGGGCTGTACTCGTCCGGGTTGGCGCACAGGATCTCGAGCCCCCAGGCACGGACGGCGCGCCGCGTGGCCTCGCCATGGCGCTTGTGCCGGGTAAAGACGTTTTCCAGCCCTTCTGCGAAGAGCATCTCGAGCGCCTCGTGCAGGCCATACAGCAGATTCGTTGCGGGCGTGTACGGGAAATAACCGCGGGGGTTGATGGCCAGCATATCGTGCCAGTCCCAATAGGCGCGCGGCAACGTCGCCTTTTCCGACGCGGCAAGCGCTTTGGCGCTGATCGCGTTGAAAGAAAGGCCAGGCGGCAGCATGAGACCCTTCTGCGAGCCGGACACCGTCACATCGACGCCCCACTCGTCATGACGGTAGTCGATGGAGGCTAGTGAAGAAATCGTGTCGACCATCAGCAGCGCCGGATGGCGATTGCGATCGATGGCGGCGCGCACGGCCGGGATGTTGCTGGTGACGCCCGTAGCGGTTTCGTTGTGGACCACGCAGACAGCCTTGATACGATGTTCGGTGTCTTGAGCCAGGCGAGCTTCCACTTGGGCCGCGCTGACGCCGTGACGCCAGTCGCCGCCCATGAACTCAACCTCGAGGCCATGCCGTGTCGCTATTTTTTTCCACAAGGTGGCAAAGTGGCCTGTTTCGGCCATCAGGATCAGATCGCCGGGCGACAGTGTGTTGACCAATGCCGCTTCCCAGGCGCCCGTGCCCGACGCCGGATAGATGACCACATCCGCTTTGGTCTGGAATACTTTCTTCATGCCAGCAATGACGGACTTGCCCAGTTCGCCGAATTCGGGACCACGGTGGTCGATGGTCACATTATCGATCGCACGCAACACGCGGTCCGGAACGTTGGTCGGGCCGGGAATCTGAAGGAAATGCCTGCCGGCGCCGTGCGAATGCAAGGGAATCATGGGGGTCGAGCTCCGATCCTGGTTGGTATACAACATACAAATTTTTCTCATCATAAGCAGCAATGCTTGCGCGCGCAAGTGAAAACTCATGGCGCATCGCAGCATAAACGGATCACACTCCACTGTGGAAAGGGAGATACAATAGCCCGGGCAGCGAGGCCATCAGGACGCGTCGACCGACCGGATTCCGAGCCCGCTGTTCCTATCCGATTTTTTGTATACCAATCTTTTTACGGATGGCTACGCCCATGACCGACTCTTCCGCGTTGGCTCACCTTGCGACGCCGTCCCCGACATCTGTCGTGGATCGGCGCACGCTGCCGACGGCCGTGGCCGACCGGCTGCGCGAAATGATTATCCAGGGCGAGCTCGGGGCCGGCACGCGGTTGAACGAGCGCGCGTTATGCGACCGGCTTCAGGTGTCTCGCACACCGCTGCGCGAAGCATTCCGTCTGCTCGCGGCAGACGGCTTGGTCCAGCTTCAGCCGAATCGCGGCGCCCAGGTAACGGCCCTGTCCGAACAGGACGTGGTCGACAGCTTCGAATTGATGGGTGCGCTGGAAGCGTTGTCCGGCCAACTGGCCTGCGAGCGCATCAGCGATCGCGAAGTCACCGAGATCCGCGCATTGACCTACGAGATGCGTGCCTGCCACGCGCGCCAGGACCTGCCCGCCTACTATCATGTCAACCGCCAGATCCATGATCGGATCAACGCCGCCAGCCACAATCAACTGCTTGTACAGGTCTACCAAAGCATCAACCTGCGGCTGCAGAACCTGCGCTTCCGCTCCAACTTGAATCACGACAAATGGGACAAGGCCATGGAGGAACACAGCCAGATGGTCGATGCGCTTGCTGCGCGCGACGGCGCGAGGCTGGCAGACATCATGCGCGGCCATTTGCAACGCAAGGCAGAAGCCGTGCTTGAAACACTCAAGGCGAATCCCCCCACTGTAGACCCGTCATAGTGCTTGCAGCCTGCAACCAAGGACACCGATGAACGCCCCGCTGCGCTTGAAAACTCCCCGAGAACCCGCCCTGCGCGGAGAAGAGCTCGCCACACGACTGCGACTCGCCGTCGAAGGTGAAGTCAAATTCGATAAAGCGTCACGCGGCCGGTATTCCACCGACGCGTCCATCTATCAGATCGAGCCCGTGGGCGTGCTCGTTCCGCGCTCGCCCGACGACATCGTGGCGGCCCTGTCCTTGTGTCGCGAACTCGCGGTGCCCGTGCTTGCCCGCGGCGCCGGCACATCCCAATGCGGCCAGACAGTGGGTGCCGCCCTCGTCATCGACAACAGCAAATACCTGAACCAAGTATTGGACTTCGATCCCGAAGGCATGACGGTCACCGTGCAGCCCGGCATAGTGCTGGATCACTTGAACGCCTGGCTCAAGCCTCACGGCCTGTGGTTTCCCGTAGACGTCAGCACCGCAGCCCAATGCACACTGGGTGGCATGGCGGGTAATAACTCCTGTGGCTCGCGTTCCATCGCCTACGGCAACATGGTGCACAACGTGCAAAGCCTGGACGCCTGGCTGCTGGACGGAACGGAGGCGACGTTTGGCGATGAAACGCGGATGCGGCACAGCTCGCCTCGCATCGCAAACATCATCTCGCGCCTCTACGAGATTGCCGCGCGTGAAAAGGAAGAAATCGCCAACCGCGTGCCCCGGGTACTGCGACGCGTGGGCGGCTACAACCTCGACATCTTCAATCCCCAGAGTCCTCGCCCTTATACCGAAGGCGGTCGGGTGAACCTCGCCCATCTGCTTGTCGGCAGCGAAGGCACGCTGGCGTATACCCGCAGCCTGACGCTGAAGCTGTCACCGTTGCCGGAGCACAAGGCGCTTGGCGTCGTCAACTTTCCGACGTTTTACCAGGCAATGGACATGACGAAGCACATCGTCACGCTCAATCCTACGGCAGTAGAGCTCGTCGATCGGACCATGATCGATCTGGCCCGAAGCAACCCGGCGTTTCAGCCGGTCATCGACAAAGCCCTCATCGGCGCACCTCAAGCCATCTTGCTCGTCGAGTTTTCCGGCGCATCCCGCAGCGAACAGCTGCAGCAACTGAAGAAGCTCGTTGAACTCATGGGCGACCTCGGGCTCCCGGACTCCGTGGTCGAGATGCCGGAGGCGGCTGCCCAAAAGGCCTTATGGGAAGTCCGCAAGGCGGGCTTGAACATCATGATGAGCATGCGGGGGGACGGCAAACCGGTGTCTTTCATCGAAGATTGCGCCGTGCCCCTGGAACACCTGGCCGAATACACCAGCCGGCTCACCGACGTGTTTGAACGTCACGGCACGCGCGGGACGTGGTATGCACATGCCTCGGTCGGCACGCTGCACGTGCGCCCCATCCTGGACATGCGTACGGACGGCGCTGAAAAAATGAGGGCGATCGCGGAAGAAGCCGCCGCCCTGGTGCGCGAGTACAAAGGCGCCTTCTCGGGCGAGCATGGCGATGGGCTGGCGCGCAGCGAATGGGTGCCCTGGCAGTTCGGACCGAAGCTGACGCGCGCCTACGAAGAAATCAAGCAGTTATTCGATCCGGATCACCTGATGAACCCGGGCAAGATTGTGCATGGCAGCCGCATCGATGACCGATCACTGTTCCGTTACAAGCCCGGGTACCAGGCTATGGCAATGAAACCCGCCCTGGACTGGTCGGCCTGGAACGTGCATAACGACCCGGCCAAGGACACGGTCAGCTCTCCCGGCACAGGCGGAGACCCCGCGCTTGGATTCACCAAAGCAGTGGAAATGTGCAACAACAATGGACACTGCCGCAAGTTCGACGCTGGCACGATGTGCCCCAGCTATCGCGTGACCCGTGACGAACAGCATCTGACGCGCGGACGCGCCAATACCCTGCGCCTCGCCCTGTCCGGCCAATTGGGTCCGGATGCGATGATCTCGGACGAGATGCGTTCGACGATGGACCTGTGTGTCAGCTGCAAAGGCTGCAAGCGCGACTGTCCCACGGGCATCGACATGGCTCGCATGAAGATCGAATTCCTGAATCAATGGCAGCAGAAGCGAGGACTGGCGTTCAAAGATCGACTGATCGCCACATTGCCGAAATGGGCGCCCTGGGCGGCGCGCGTGCCCTTCCTCTTCAACCTTCGCAACTCGCTTCCGGGCGCAGCACGGCTCACCGAAAAGCTGCTTGGCTTCTCCGCCAAGCGCAGCCTGCCCCATTGGCGACGGGATACCTTTCTCCGGACACCCCAAGGCGTCCCGGCGGCCGACGCCGACGTCGTGCTGTTCATCGACACCTTCAATAATTATTTCGAATCCGAGAATGCACGGGCAGCCTTTGCCGTGCTGGAAGCGGGCGGCTACAAAGTGCACGTGGCTACGCCAGCCGCCGATGAGGCCGAACCTCACCGTCCCCTGTGTTGCGGGCGCACCTACCTCGCGGCAGGCCTTGTCGACCAGGCACGTCACGAGGCACAGCGCGTTTTGCGGACGTTCGCACCCCTCGTCGAACGAGGGATACCCATCATCGGCCTGGAGCCGTCCTGTCTTTTGTCGCTGCGCGACGAATTCCTGGTGATGGGGCTGGGCGACACAGCGTCCGCCCTCGCCCGTCATGCTTTCTTGTTCGAGGAGTTCCTGGCGAGCGAACAGCGGCAAGGGCGCCTGCAGCTGCAATTAAAGCCGCTGCCCCAGAAGAAAGCATTGCTACACGGTCATTGCCATCAGAAGGCCTTTGACGCCGTCCGGCCGATACAAGAAGTCCTGACGCTGATACCCGAGCTCGAGGTCAAGCTCATTCAATCAAGCTGCTGCGGCATGGCCGGCAGTTTCGGCTACGAGGCCAGCCACTACGGGATATCAATGAAAATGGCGGAACTGGATCTGCTGCCAGCAATCCGCAAGGCCGATCCCGACACGCTACTGATCGCTGACGGCACCAGTTGCCGTCACCAGATAGCGGATGGCACGCGGAACGACGGACAGCTTCATGCCGAACACGTCGCCTGCGTCCTGGCGCGGGCATTGGCGAACGCGTAAGGCCTCGCGGCCCACAAAGGCGTCGCACAAAGACAAACCCCCACCGGTGGGTAACCGGTGGGGGTTCGAGGTATAAGTGCCTGACGATGACCTACTTTCACAGACGTACGTCCACTATCATCGGCGCGAAGGCGTTTCACTGTCCT
>Ga0182739_1003226_pt1 | contig 14466 bp, 8 predicted proteins | sample eDN5th30CBELigBY_FD_128873 | JGI IMG/M metagenome (GOLD analysis project Ga0182739, IMG submission 128873) | Enriched backyard soil microbial communities from Emeryville, California, USA - eDNA 5th pass 30_C BE-Lig BY (version 2) (version 2) | ecosystem: Environmental > Terrestrial > Soil >... | reverse complement strand
AGCACGAAAAAGCTGGCGACCAGCATGGCGTCGCCCAGCAACTGCGCCTGCCACAGATTGGGCCGCAGGCCCGGCCAGATCTGGTCCACGTAGGGTTCCAGCATCGAGGTCAGGAGGGGCAGGATGAACATCACCAGCCCGATGGCGTGGCGCACCGGCCCCACCTTCTGCACGGGCGCGAGCTTTTTCGCGTGGCCGCCGATGATGGCCTTGAGCTGCTGGAATCCTTCTTTGCCCATCACGGCGATGCAGGTGATCAACAGGACTTTGTTGGCGATGAAGATGGCCCCGGTCAGCGCCGCGATACGTGAGCCGGGAATGTCCATGGCGGCGCCGACGGGGATCAGGAACCACAGCGCGAACGCCAGGATGAACAATCCGATTCCGCATTTGAAGCGCCAGCCCATCGCCGGCGCGGGTGGGGTGGGCATGTCTTGGGTAGTCATGGCGGGCTCCTCTTGAGTCGTGTGAACGGTCGGCGGAACGAAAAACGGGACTGGCGCGGCGCGCGCGGCCGGGGTTCGAGCAACTGCAGCATCAGGCAGGCATACAGCGTGACGGCGATGAACAGCCCCATGCGCACGGCGAACGCCGTGTAGACGTCCTTGCCGGCGATGCTGTCCTGCACCGACTGGCCCAGCAGGATGATCAGCGTGACCAGCGTGTTCAGCCAGAAGCTGGGCGCATGGGGCGTGGGACTCAGCCGATAGAGCTTGCGCGCAATCACCAGGGCGAACAGCAACATCCACAGGAAGTACATCCACAGGCTGGGAAAGGGCCGCAGCGCGGCCCAGAACGCCACGGCCAGCACGCCCGCCAGCAGCGTCGATCCCAGGATCTCGCGGGCGGCGCCGTGCGCGGCGGTGACGCAGCTCTGGCGGCCCAGGCCGACCGCTTTCAGGATGATGGGCATGTAGCCCAGCGGATCGGTCAGCGCCAGCAGGAAGGCCGGCAGCACCACCAGCGCCGCGCGCAAGGCCATGCGGGTCGCCTCGGCCGCGGGCAGGACGGGGGCGGGCGGCGGCGCCGGCACGCCGGGCGGCTCGGGAAACAGCGCGTGGCACACGCCCAGCACCAGCGCGGCCAGGAGCAGGCCCTTGACCAGCGCCTCGATCACCGTGACGGCCAGGCCGAAGTCGAAGGTGCCGGCCGCGGAAATCATGGTCAGGCCAATGATGAGAAAGGTGGACACCAGATTGTTGCCGCCGCGCAAGCCATGCCGGAACGCCAGGAACAGGCACAGGCCGACGAGCAGCACGCCGCCGGCCGGGTAGTAGCGCAGCAAGGGGATCAGCAGCAGGCCGGTGCCAGTGGTGAACATCGCCACCAGCGCCAGCCCGAGGCCGGCCTTCAGGGACAGCGGCCGGTTCATCTGCGCCAGCAGGAAGACCCCGAGCACCGGCGCGACCATCGGGATCGGCATGTCCAGGCCGAAGCTGACGGCCAGGCAGAGCGCCGTCCCGACCCCCATGCGCATGGCACGCTGGCCGCGGGGATCGCGGGGAAGGGGCGGGGCGTCAGTAGGCATAGGAAAGCCAGCTCATCAGCCGCAGATACACGCGGCCCAGCGGGTTGAGCGGATTGCCGGGCCGGGGAAACGCCATGACTTCGGCCTGGCCGCCGACCCGGATGCCGCGCAGGGACGGGAGCTGCCCGGGATCGAGGTCGATGGCGACCGGAAAGCGCTGGGCCGGCCGCAGCCAGTCGCGGCTGTTCTGCACGGTGGGCAGGCTGCCTGGCGGCGTGGCGGCGCCCACGCTCACGCCGTAGCCCACGCTGCGCACCCGGCCTTCGAAGACCCTTCCGGGCAATGCATCCAGGATGATGGCCACGGGCGTGCCCGGTTCGACATGGCCCAGATTGTTCTCCGTCATGTCGGCGTTGATCCACACGTCGTGGATGGCGATCAGCGTCATCACCGGCTTGCCCGCGGCCGCGAACTGGCCCGCGTCGGTGCGCAGGTCCGTGACCAGGCCCGCCGCGCGGGCGCGCACCTGCGTGTTGGCCAGATCGAGCTCGGCCTTCTCGACCGCCGCGGCCGCGCTGCGCAGCTTGGCGTTGTCTTCCTCGCTGCCGCCTTCCTGCTCGCGCGCGCGCTGGACCTCGGCGCGCGCCGCCGCGACCTGGGCCACCGCCTGTGCCAGGGTCGCGCGCGCGATCTCCAGCCGGCGCAGCGAGATCGTGCCCCGGTCCTCGCGGTACAGGCGCTCGAGGCGGGTGCTGTCCTGCCGCGCCCGCACCTCATTGGCCTGCGCGGCGCGCAGCGAGGCCTGGGCCGAATCGATGCCCGCCGTGCCGGCGCCGATCTGGCGGCGCGTGGCGTCCAGGTCGGCCCGGGCGCGGTCCAGGGCGATCCGGTACTGCTCCGGGTCGACGTCGAACAGCATCGCGCCCGCCGGCACGTCCTGGTTGTTGCGCACGTGCACCTTGGCGACGCGGCCCGATACCTCCGAGGCCACCGGCACCACGAAAGCCTCCACGCGCGCCTGCTGCGTATAGGGCGTGTAGCGGTCGGCCAGCAGATACCAGACCAGGCTCAGGACGATCACCAGCAACACCCAGCGGATGCCCTTCCTGGCCGGATCCGCGGGCGGCGGCGGGGCGGCGGGCGGTTCGGGCGGGGCGGGTGTGGCGGATCTGGCCGACGAGGGCGCGGACGCCGCGGACCTGGGACTAGTCATGGGGATCGCCTCGGTGTCGGGGGGCGCGTGGAAACGGGCGTTGGCCGTCCGGCGTCGGACAGCAGGTCGCCCCAGTTGGTGCGTTGCTGCATCTGCTCTCGTGTGGCCGGATCCAGCAGCGGCTGGTCGCTGTGCCAGCCGCCGCCCAGGGCCTTGTACAGCGCGATCAGGTCGCGCACGGCATTGCCCCGGTTCACCAGATAGGTGTCCTGCTGCGTGGCCAGGGCGCGCTGGGCATCGAGCACCCGCTGGAAGTCGGAATAGCCCTCGCGGTACAGGGCGTTGGCCAGCGTCAGTGAGCGCTTGGCCGCCAGCGCCGCGTCATACAGGATGCCGTCGCGTTCCAGGGACTTGATCAGCCCCGTGGCCGCATCGTCAGCTTCCCGCGCCGCCTGGCGCACGGCGTCCTGGTAGACGACGATGAGCTGCTGCAACCGGGCGTCCTGCACCCGCACCGTGTTGGTGATCCGGCCGTGGTCGAACACGTTCCAGGTCAGGCTGGGGCCGCCCAGCAGCGCCGAGGCGCCGGAAGTGCCGGCCAGCGACGTGGCGGTCCAGACGATGCTGCCCAACAGGGTCAGCGACGGGTAGAGGTCTGCCTTGGCCACGCCCACCTGCGCCGACTGCGCCGCGATCCGCAGCTCCGCGGCCCGGATGTCCGGACGCCGCAGCAGCAGGTTGGCGGGCACGTCCTGCAGGACCGCCCGGTCGATCAGGGGGATGACCGCTTCCTGCGCCGCCAGGTCCGGCAATTCCGGCATCGGGCCGGGCGGCTTGCCCACCAGCACGGCGAGCGCGTTGCGGGTGCGGGCGATCTGGCTTTCGAACTCGGGGATGGTGCCAAGCGTACCGAGATACTGGGTGCGCGCCTGCTGCAGGTCCAGTTCGTCGGTTTCGCCGCTGTTGAACAGGCGCTCGGTGATCTCGTAGCTGCGCTTCTGGATGGCCGCGTTGTCGCGGGCGATGCGTAGCCGGGCCTCGGTCGTGCGCAGCGCATAGTAGCTGTCGGCCACCTGCGCGTGCAGCAGCACCAGCACGTCCTCGCGGTTGGCCTCGGACGCGAAGTACGCCGCGTCGGCGGACTCGATGGCGCGGCTGAAGCGGCCCCAGAAATCGAGTTCCCAGCCGATGTCGAACCCCGCGCTGTATTGCCAGAAACTGCTGGGCCGGGGATTGCCCTCGGCGGACCGGGACGAGCGGCGCTGGTAGAACGCATCCGCGCCGATGACCTGGGTTTGCGGATAGGCGCCGCTGCGGGCAATGCCAAGCTGCGCGCGCGCCTCCATGATTTGCAGGCCGGCCACCTGCACGCCGGGATTGTGCGCGTCGGCCTGTGCGATCAGCGATTCGAGGATGGGGTCGTCAAAGATGCGCCACCATTCGCGGGCATCGGGCTGGGCGCCGGCTGCGGTGGCCTGTTGCAGCGCCGGGGTGTCCCATTGGTCGGACCAAGCGACCCGCTGAGGCTCGAAGTCCGGCCCCACTTGCACGCAACCGCCGAGGCAGAGCACGCCGGTCAGCAGCAGTCGATTCGAACCAGTCATCGGCCACATTAGGCACCAGGTCTGTCAAAAGCCAAACTGCAACGACCCAGGTCGTGCGGCCCGATGTTGCCGCGCGGCATGGATGCCGGATTGCCTGGCGCGGGCGCCAAGGCGGCGCCTGTGCCGGCGGGGGAGCGGCCGGTGCGCGCCGGCCACGCGCGGGATCCGGGGATCCGCGAGCGGCCGGGGCGAACGGGCTTGCGTCCGCATGCCAATCGATTCTATTGAGCTTTTTCCGCCGGTGCCAGCAAAACGTTTTTTGGCCAGGCCGCCCGCCGGATCGGGCCATCGCCGGCGGGCGTGCCGGTCAGCGCCGGCCGAAGAGTTTGCGCAGTCGCCAGCCAGGAGACGAGGCGTGGGGCGGCTGCAGCAACGGGGGCGCGCCGTAGCGCGTGGCCAGGACGTCGAGATCGCTCTGCGCGGGCGGGGCGTCCTGCAGCAGCTGGCGCGCCACGTTCACCATGGCGGCTTTCAGTTCCTCGACGTTCAGGGTCCGCACTTGCCAGTCGATGGATGAGAACTCGGCGGGCGTATACACCGGAAGCAGCCGGTCGATCGCCGTAAACCGGTCGTCCCGGTCGCGCCGCGCCAGCACGACCGGAATGCCCATGGCGATGCAGGGACTGGCAACGTGCAGCAGCGGCGTCACGACGATGGACGCCTCGTTCTTGTAGATGTCCAGATAGGACTGCGCCAAATCGTCCATCTTGGCGACCGACGCGTCGCTCAGCGGGATCTCGCTGACCGGTTCGCGCTGGTAGATGAGGCGCGCGCGTTCCAGGATGGGCTTGGGAATGTTCTCGAGCAGCTTTTGCTGCAGCACGCCGGATCCCGCGCCGAACGCGATGACCGGCTTGCCGCCTTCCACGGCATGTTCGCGCCGGTCGAGGGTGAGCGTCGCGCAGCCCGTCACGAAGGCCGCGATGCGATGCTTGTCGAACAGGCGTTTGGTGGCGTTGTCCCGGCAGCCGATGGGTTGGTGCTTGCGAAACAGCGCCTTGTTGTCGGCGACGACCGATTCGCTTTCGGCGTTGAAGCCGAAGAAAACGGGCTCGATCTGGGGGGACAGGGGAAAGCAGCCCTCGTGGAAACAGCCGTTCATGATGAGCTTGACCGGCGCGCCATCGTAGTTGCGCAGGGAATCGCGATCGATGCCGACGATGTTGGCGTCGTCGACGCCCAGGCGCTTGAGCAAGCGTCGTACGGCGATGGACTGGATGCTGTCGCCGACGTTGGCGGTGCGGCGCTTCGGGTTGGCGCCGTATCTGAATTCGAGGTAGCCGATTTTCTGCGTGGTCATAGGTTCTGCGTGGGTGGAGTCTGGACGGTGATCGGTCATCGATGATTCCGTCCGCCACAAATTGTAAATTATTGAGATGCGCGTCCTGGGCGGCGGTTCCGCGCCCGTCGCGCCGGCGCCCGTCAGCGCGGCGCTCGCCGCCGCCACGCCGACCCGAATCGCAGGCGCAGCCGCTCCAGCGCCAGATACACGATCGGCGTCGTGTACAGCGTCAGGAACTGGCTGATCATCAACCCGCCCACGATGGCGACGCCGAGCGGGCGGCGCAGTTCAGAGCCTTCGCCCATGCCCAGCACCAGCGGCAAGGCGCCGAGCAGGCCGGCCAGGTTGGTCATGACGATGGGCCGCAGGCGCAGCAGGGCGGCACGGTGGATGGCCTGTTCGGGGGTCAGGTTTTCGCGGCGCTCCAGGCTGAGGGCGAAGTCGATCATCAGGATGGCGTTTTTCATGACGATGCCAACCAGCAGGAACAGGCCCAGCAGCGCGATCAGGGTGAATTCGATGCCGGCCAGCCGCAACGCCAGCAGCGCGCCCACGCCCGCGGAGGGCAGCGTGGACAGGATGGTCAGCGGATGCAGGGGGCTTTCATACAGGATGCCCAGCACCAGATAGATGGCGACCAGCACGGCCAGGATCAGCCAGGGCTGGTCCTGCAGGCTTTGCTGGAAGTTGCGGGCATCGCCGCCCAGCCGGGTCTGGATGTGCGAGGGCACCATCAGTTTCGCCATGGCGGCGTCGATGGCGGCCAGCCCCTGTTCCAGCGACACGCCCGGGGCCAACGAAAAGCCCACCCACACGGCCGCGAAGAGGCCGTCGTGGTAGACGCGGTCGTTGACCAGCCCGTTGTCGTAGGTGGCAAAGGCGGTCAGCGGGACGCGGCTGCCGTCCGCCGCCACCACATGCACCTGCTCCAGGACTTCGGGGTCTTCGGTGTAGCGCGGGTCCAGCTCCAGCACGACGCGGTACTGGTTCATGGCGTCGTACAGGGTGGCGACCTGGCGCTGGCTGAATGAATTGCTCAGCACGCTGCTGACGGTCTCCATGTCCACCCCCAGCCGCTGCGCGGCGCTGCGGTCGATGTCGATCACGACCTGCTGCGTGGCGCCGTCGCCCTGGGCGTCCACGTCGCGCAGTTCGGGGATGTCCTGCATGGCGCGCGAGATCTTGCGCGACCATTCGCGCAAAGCCGGCACGTCGCTGGCCATGATGGCCAGTTCGTGGTCGCCGGAATTGCCGAGGCCGCCGGGCATGCGCAGGTCCTGGTCCACGTTCAGGAAGAACATCCCGCCCGGCACCGCGGGGGTGTTCATGCGCATCCAGTTGATGACCTCGGTGGAGGACTCCTTGCGTTCGGAGGCGGGCTTCAGGCGGATCAGGAAGAGCGAATTGCTGATGCCCAGGCCGCCACCGTTGTAGCCGATGACGTCCTGCACGGCCGGGTGCTTGAGCACCAGTTGCCGGTACTGGTCGATCTTGGGCTGCATGACCTGGAACGAAAAGCCGTCGTCGCCGCGCACGAAGCCCATGAGCTGGCCGGTGTCCTGGACGGGCAGAAAGCCCTTGGGGGCCTGCACGTACAGATAGACATTCAGGCCGACGACGCCGGCCAGGATCAGCAGCGTCAGCCGGGCATGGCCCAGCACGCGCGCCAACGACGTCCCGTACCAGTGGTGCACGCGGGCAAAGGCCGCCTGCAGGCGCGAAGGCCGCGGCGCGACGTGGCCCGCGGGGCGCAGCCAGCGCGCGCACAGCGCCGGGATGATGGCCACGGACACCACCAGCGAAATCATGGTGGCGGCCACCAGCGTGATGGAGAACTCGCGGAACAGCCGCTCCACCAGCCCGCCCATGAAGAGGATGGACACGAAGACCACGCTCAGCGCCACCGTCATGGCGACCAGGGTGAAGCCCACTTCGCGCACGCCGCGCAGCGCGGCCTTGACCGGGGTGAGCCCGCGTTCGAGGTGGCGCGAGATGTTCTCCAGCACGACGATGGCGTCGTCCACCACCAGCCCCGCCGCGACGATCAGCGCCATCAGCGACAGGTTGTTCAGCGAAAAGCCCCACGCGAACATGACGGCAAACGTGGCGATCAGGCACACGGGAATCGCCACGCTGGGAATCGCGGCGGCGCGGGCGTTGCCCAGGAACAGCCACACCACCAGGATCACCAGCCCGGCGGCCAGCGCCAAGGTGATGTGGGCTTCGCGCAGCGTGGCCTTGATACCCGGCGAACGGTCCAGCGCCACGGTCAGGTCCACGTCGGCGGGCATCAGCTGGCGCAGGCCTGGCAGCGCCTGGTTGATGGCCTCGATGGTTTCAATGATGTTCGAACCCGGCTGGCGGCTGATCGTCAGCACCACCGCCGGATTGCCGTTGTGGAAACCGCTGCTGTAGCGGTTTTCGACCGAATCGCTGACGCGCGCCACCTGCGACAGCCGGATCACGGCGCCGTCCTGGTAGCGCACGATCAGGCTGTCGTAGTCGCGCGCGCGGCGCGGCTGCTCGGGCGTGCCGACTTCCCAGCGCCGCGCGGCCGAATCGAGCTGGCCTTGCGGGCCCATGGGCGCGGCGTCCGAAATCGCCTCCCGCACGTCGTCCAGCGCCACGCCGTAGTGGGCCAAGGCGTTGGGATTGACCTGCACCCGCACCGCGGGCAGCGAGCTGCCGCCCAGGGTCACCTCGCCCACGCCGCCGATCTGCGAAATCTTCTGCGCCAGCACCGTCGACCCCAGGTCGTAGAGCTGGCCGGCGGGCCGGGTGGCGGAGCTGATCGCCAGCGCCATGATGGGCGCCTGCGACGGGTTGACCTTGCGGTAGGTGGGATTGCCGGGCATGCCCGCGGGCAGTTCGGCCCGCGCGGCGTTGATCGCGGCCTGCACGTCGCGCGCGGCTTCGTCGATGTTGCGGTCCAGCTCGAACTGGAGCTGCACGCGGGTCGATCCCTGGTTGCTGGACGAACTCATGGAACTGACGCCCGCGATGCTGCCCAGCGCCCGCTCCAGCGGCGCGGCCACCGTGCTGGCCATGCTCTCGGGGCTGGCGCCCGGCAGGTCGGCCCGCACCTCGATGGTCGGAAAATCGACCTGGGGCAGCGGCGCCACCGGCAGCAGCCGCCAGGCGACGGCGCCCAGCAGGGTCAGCGCCAGCGCAAGGAAGATGCAGGCGACCGGCCGGTGCAGCAGCGCCCGGATCATGGGGCGGGGCCTTCGGCGCCGGGCGCGGGCGTGGCCTGGGCGCGGCGATGCCCCAGGCGGTGGAAGAAGAGGTAGACGGCGGGCGTGGTGAACAGCGTCAGGACCTGGCTGACCAGCAGGCCGCCGACCATGACCCAGCCCAGCGGCTGGCGCAGTTCGGCGCCGGAACCCGTCGCCAGCATCAGCGGCAGCGCGCCGAACAGGGCCGCCAGCGTCGTCATCAAGATGGGCCGCAGCCGCAGCAGCGCGGCCTCGCGGATCGCGTCCTGGGGCGCGAGGCCGCGCGTGCGCTCGGCCTCCAGCGCAAAGTCCACCATCATGATGCCGTTCTTCTTGACCAGTCCGATCAGGAGGATGATGCCGATGACGGCGATCAGGTCCAGCGGCCGGCCCGTGATCAGCAGGGCCAGCAGCGCGCCCACGGTGGCCGAGGGCAGGGTGGACAGGATGGTGACCGGATGGATCGCGCTTTCATACAGCATGCCCAGCACCAGGTACATGGTCACCACCGCCGCCAGCATCAGCCACAGCGTGTTGGACAGCGACGCCTGGAAGGCGGACGCCGCGCCCTGCAGGCGCAGCTCCACGCTTTCGGGCATGCCGATCTCTTGCCGGGCCGCCTCGATGGCGGCGATGGTCTGGCCCAGCGAGCCGCCGGGCGGCAGGTTGAACGACAGGTTCACCGCCGGGAACTGGGACAGGTGATTGACCGCCAGCGGCGCGGCGCGCTCGCTCACGGTGGCCAGGGCGGACAGCGGAATGGCCTGCCCGTTTTCCGTCTGCAGATGGATGCGTTCCAGCGCCTCGGGGCTGGTCGCCATCGACCGGTCCACTTCCAGCACCACGCGGTACTGGTTGGACTGGGTGAACAGCGTGGCGACCTGGCGCTGGCCGAAGGCGTTGTAGAGCGCCTGCGCCACGTCGTCCATCGTGACGCCCAGGCGCGCGGCGGCGTCGCGCGAGACCTCCAGATACGCCTGTCGCCCGCCGCCCTGCAGGTCGGACGACACATCGGCCAGCTCGGGCGCCTGGGCCAGCCGCTGCATCAGCGCGGCGGTCCAGCGCGACAGCAGCGCGCCGTCGGGGGAGGTCAGGCTGAACTGGTATTGGCCGCGGCTGACGCGGTCTTCGATGTTGAGTTCCTGCACGGGTTGCAGATAGAGCGAAATGCCCTGCACCTCGCGGGCGCGCGCGTCCAGCCGCGCCATGATGTCGGCCAGCGGCGCGCTGCGTTCGTGCCAGGGCTTGAGGTTGATCAGCAGCCGCCCCGTGTTCAGCGTGGCGTTCATGCCGTCGATGCCGATGAAGGACGACAGGGTGGCGACGTCCGGATCGGCCAGCAGGCGCTGCGCCACCGCCTGCTGGCGGCGCGACATGGCGTCGAACGACGTGCTTTGCGCCGACTGGGTCACGCCCTGCAGCACGCCGCCGTCCTGCACCGGGAAGAAGCCCTTGGGCACCGCCAGGTACAGCAGGCCGGTGAGCGCCACGGTTGCCAGCATCGCCAGCAGGGTCAGCCGCTGGTGGCGCAGCGTCACGTCCAGCCATCCGGCATAGCGCGCCTGCAGGCGGTCCAGCAGCCCGGGCCGCGCGGGGGCATGCGCGGGCAGCAGCCGCGCGCACATCATGGGCGTCAGGGTCAGCGACACCGCCAGCGAGATCAGGATGGCGACGGCCAGGGTGATGGCGAATTCGCGGAACAGCCGGCCCACCACGTCTTCCATGAAGAGCAGCGGAATCAGCACCGCGATGAGCGACAGGGTCAGCGACACCAGCGTAAAGCCGATCTGCCCCGCGCCCTTGAGCGCGGCGGCCATGGGGCTGTGGCCCTGCTCGCGGTAGCGCGCGATGTTCTCCAGCATGACGATGGCGTCGTCCACGACGAAGCCCGCGCCGATCGTCAGCGCCATCAGCGTGAGGTTGTTGGTGGAAAAGCCGGCCAGGTACATGAAGCCGAAGGTGCCGATCAGGGAGAGCGGCACGGCCAGGCTGGGGATCAGGGTGGCGGGCAGGTTGCGCAGGAACAGGAACGTCACCAGCACCACCAGGCCCACGGCGAAGGCCAGCTCCCACTGCACCCCGCGCACCGACGCGCGGATGCTGTCGGTGCGGTCGGTCAGGATGCGGACCTGCACGGCCGCGGGCAGGCTGGCGGTCAGTTGCGGCAGCAGCGCCTTGACCTGGTCGGCCACGGCGATGACGTTGGCGCCGGGCTGGCGCTGGATGTTCACCAGCACGGCGGGCTGGCTGTCGACCCAGGCGGCCAGGTAGCGGTCCTCGGCCCCGTCCTCGACCGTGGCGATCTGGCCCAGGCGCACCGGGGCGCCGTTCTTCCAGGCGACGATCAGCTCGCGGTATTCCTCGGCGCTCTGGAGCTGGTCATTGGCGTCCATGATGACGGACCGCACCGGACCGTCGAAGCTGCCCTTGGGCTGGTTGGAATTGGCCTTGGCGATGGCCTCCTGCACGTCTGACAACTGCAGCCCGCGCGCGGCCAGCGCCATCGGATTGACCTGCACGCGCACGGCTGGGCGCTGTCCACCGGCCAGGCTGACCATGCCCACGCCCGAGAGCTGCGACAGCCGCTGGGTCATGCGCGTGTCGACCAGGTCGTAGACCTTGGGCAGGGGCAGGGAATCGGACGTGACCGCCAGCGTCAGGATCGGCACGTCCGCCGGGTTGACCTTGCGGTAGACGGGCGGCGTGGGCAGGTCGTTCGGCAGCAGCGAATCGCTGGCGCTGATGGCCGCCTGCACCTCCTGTTCCGCCACGCCCAGCGGCACGTCCAGGGCGAACTGCAGCGTGATGACCGAGATGCCGCTGCCGCTGGTGGAGGACATCTGCTTGAGGCCCGGGATCTGCCCGAAGCGGCGCTCCAGCGGCGCCGTGACGGCGCGCGCGGTCACGTTGGGACTGGCGCCGGGATACGGCGTGGTCACCTGGATGATGGGGTAGTCGACCTGCGGCAGCGCGGCCACGGGCAGCATGCGCAGGGCCAACAGGCCCGACAGCAGCAGGGCGATCATCAGGAAGGACGTGGCGACCGGGCGCAGGATGAAGGGGCGCGACAGGCTCATGCGGGATTCCTTTTTCTAGCCTTGCGGGTCGATGCGCCGGGCAGCTTGCGGGGCGACTTGCGGGTCGATGTGCTGGTCGACGACCTGCACGGCGCGGCCATCGTGCAGGCGGTCCACGCCTTCGACCACGACGCGCTCGTCCGGGGCCAGGCCCGCCAGCACGACGATGCGGCCGGCGTTGGCCGGACCCAGTTCCAGCACCCGGCGCGTCGCCCGGGCATCGTCGCCGATGACGAACACGAACGCGCCCTCGGAACCGTACTGCACGGCGGCGCTCGGGATGGTCACGACGTTGTCCCGCTGCACCACGGCCAGCCGGATGTTCACGAACTGGTTGGGAAACAGCGATTCGTCGGCATTGTCGAAGCGGGCGCGCAGCCGCACCGTGCCGCTGGCGGCCTGGATGCGGTTGTCCAGCGCCTCGAGCGTGCCTTCGGCAAGGATTCGGCGGTCATCGGCGTCCCAGGCCTGCACGCGCAGCACCGGGTTGTCGGCCTGGGCTCGTCGCAGGATGTCCAGGCGGGTCTCCGAAATGCTGAACAGGGCCGAGATGGGCGCCATCTGCACCAGGGTGGTCAAGCCGTCGACGTCGGCCGCGCGCACCTGGTTGCCCGCGTCGACGCGCCGCAGCCCGACACGGCCGGCGTGCGGCGCGACGATGCGGGTCAGGTCCAGGAGACGCCGGGCATCGGCGACCTGCGCCTGGTGCTTCTGGCGCTGCGCGGCATAGGCGCGCACCTGGGCTTCGGCGGCATCGAGCTGCTGGCCGGCCACGGCCTCCTGGCGCGCCAGCTTGCGGTAGCGCCGCAGGTCCGCTTCGGCGTTGTCCAGCAGCGCCTGCGTCTGCGCCAGTTCGCCCTCGGCCGACGCCAGCGCGGTCAGGTACGGGCGCGGATCGATCTCCGCCAGCAACTGGCCCTGGGCCACGGCCTGGCCTTCGGTGTAGTGCAGCCGGATCAGTTCACCGTCGACCTGGCTGCGCACGGTCACCTGCGCCAGTGGGGTGATGGTGCCCAGCGCGTGCAGGTCGCGCTGCAGCGGGCCGATGCGCGCGGCGGCGACGCTGACCGCGACGGGCAGTTTTCCGTAGTTGGGCAACGGCGGAGCAGCAGAGCCCTTGTCGCCCGCGAGCCAGGCCGCCGCTCCGATCAGCAGGGCCAGCAACAGGGCGGCCGCGATCAGGATCAGGCGGGAGCGTGTAGGGGAGGGGCCCGCAAGGGAGCGCAGGGACATCAGGGCTGCCAGGCAAGGGGGTAGCGGACAGGCGAGATTCTATATTAATAATAATGATTAGCGTTATTAAGGCCGACGATCAAGCAGGGTTTGCGCGTATCGCGCCGGCCTTGGGCGCCGGTATCGTTTAGAGTGGCGGCTGTTTTCAATACCGAGTTTGCAAGGAGTGGGTCCATGGGCGAAAAATCCCTCGAAAGTCCGCGTGAGTTATGCGAGCGACTGCAGGAAAGGCTGGCGGCCGAGCGCGCCCGGCTGGCGCAGTGGCAGCAGGTCGAATCGGAATACCAGCGCAAGTACACGCAGGCGCTGCGTCCGCTGGAAGAAAAGCTCAATCAGCTGCGCTACAAGCTGGTGCTGTGCTTTGATCACGCGAACAAGGAAATGGGCCTGTCCAAGTCCGAACGCCAGTTCGTGTCCGAACTGGTCACGGAGTTCGCGGAAGAGCTGCTGGTGCTGTCGGCCAAGACCGAGCTGCCCGCAGGCTGCGACACGGCGCGGCTCAGGACGCTCTACAAGAAGCACAGCGGCGCCGACTACGATGCGCATCTGGCCGGACTGGTGGAAAGCGCGCGCGACGAGCTGGCCGACGCGCTGGACCTGGACGACGCCGACCTGGACACGCTGTCGCCCATGCAGTTGCTGCAGGTCATCCAGGATCAATACGACGACGAGGACGCGGAAGAATTGCTGGAGTACGCCCGCGCGGTGAAGCTGCCGTCCGTGCCGAACGCCGCGGCCTGGCAGGCGTTGCAGCAGGCCGAACACGACCGGCTGGCCCAGGCCGCGCAGAACCCCGCGTTGCAGGTCGTCGTGCAGCCTGCCAGCGACATTCCCGACAGCGGGCTGCAGGAGGCCAACACGCTGCTCGCCGCCCAGCTCGATGAGGTCCTCAGCCAGGTCGAGTTCGCCGAGGAAGGCTTCAAGCTGCGCTATGAACTGGATCCGTTCGCGTCCTTCGACCCGGACACGGTGATGGAAGAGCTGGATGCCGACATCAAGGATGTCCAGGAATACATCCAGGAGCTGGAGCACGAGGTCATGCAGTTCTCGGACGAGTCGCTGCTCAAGGCCTGGGTGAAGGCGATGCGGCGCGAAGTCGCCGCGATGGAACGCCGCGAAGGGCGGCGTTGATGGGGCCTGCCGTCAATCGGCGCCCTTGGGCCGCGACACCGGCATCACCCGCATGACCGGCGCCGCCGGTCTGGCCGCGGCATCCGCGCGCGGCCGGATCATCATCGGGAAGAACCGCCACAGGTACAGGCCCAGCGCCAGCGCCCAGGCGGTCGCCGACGCATGCAGCAGGCCCAGCGTGGCGGCCGTGGGCAGCAGGGCCGCCAGCCGCAATAGCGTCGCCAGGATCATCAGCGCGTAGCTCACGACCATGCTGCGGTCCGTCTGCAGCGGCCGCCCCAGATGGCCCAGGGCCGTGCGCGT
>Ga0182739_1003224_pt1 | contig 14470 bp, 12 predicted proteins | sample eDN5th30CBELigBY_FD_128873 | JGI IMG/M metagenome (GOLD analysis project Ga0182739, IMG submission 128873) | Enriched backyard soil microbial communities from Emeryville, California, USA - eDNA 5th pass 30_C BE-Lig BY (version 2) (version 2) | ecosystem: Environmental > Terrestrial > Soil >... | reverse complement strand
CTGTCAGCTGTGTTTCTAAGTAAAGCCCGCCTGGCTTTGCTAAGCAGCCAGCCTTGACCCATCCTGGTCAAGGCGCTTCAGCGGGACAAAGCGGTGCTTTGTCTGTGACCGCTTTCGCCCCCATAGGCTCGCAGGCTACGCGGGTGGTGCCCCGCCTTGGGCCTCCCCCAGTATTTAGATGTAAAATGATAGTTTAAAAACACTCTCTTATACCGAATAGTGAGTCATAATTTAAACAGCAGGAATAAAATAATGTGAGAGCGGCAATAATGAAAGATTTTCTATTTTTTAGACGGATGATAACACCTTGGTTAATCGCCCTGATATTTTGGTTTGGATTTATGCTATGTATGGCTTCGGGAATTTATTGTCTATATAACCATCAATGGGGGATGGTGTTTCCTGTATTAGTGCTAGGGCCGTTAGGGCTTCGCTTAGTATGTGAGTGGTTTATCTTAGCCTTTAGAATCAATGAAACCTTAACCGATATTAAACAGACCTTAGAAGTGAGAGAAAAATGATGAATCACAGTTCACGTTTTACAGCCTTAACAGAGGCTACCAAAAAAACTATTAAAGAAATTAGCATTGAACAAGTTAAAGCCAAATTAGCGGCCCTAGATAATTTCTACTTAATCGACGTGAGAGAAACTCATGAATTTGACCAAGGAAGCCTGCCCTGTGCCATTCACTTAAGTAAGGGAGTTATCGAGCGGGATATTGAAAAATTAGTGCCCGATTGCCAAGCCGAAATTATTCTTTATTGCGGCGGTGGTTCTCGCTCTGCTTTAGCCGCCGAAAATTTACAAAAAATGGGCTATACCAATGTCTTATCCATGATAGGTGGTTATCGCGGTTGGCTAGCGGCTAATAGACAATAAAATTTTTAGCAAATAAGTGAATGGGTTTAGCATAAAATTATGAGCTGACCATTTCAAATAAGCCCTCGGTATTTAGATAATAGCTGCGTTGCTTACTGTAAAATAACAGCGCCATCACTTCATTTTCTAGATGTTGCCAGCAAGCAGTTGTAGCATACCATTGTTCTAGTTTAGCTATGGTTATTTTAATTGAATTACAGGGTAGGTTGTTAGCGAGACGAATCAGGGTTATGTTACTCAAGGTGCTATCACAACTCGCTAACAACACTTGATCTCTTTTGATGGGCTTAATCACTATTTTATCAACTAAGAATTGCAAAGAACCATTATCAGTGGGTTGTATTAATAGTTGTTCGAAAATGGTACGACTTGTCATATTGATATCCTTACTATTTTATTTTCACTATATTTCGAGCATTTTTACTCTATTAACTTTATCTAATAAATTTTTGACCTCTTTATGCTCTCAATATTAGCTCATAATAAAATAAAAAAAAACTAAATATTTATGCGAATGTAGTGAATAAGCTAAAAGAGGGGCTTGTATGGTTTATAACGATAGTTCAGCAATGACTCATTGCTGAGTCATTGAGTAAAACGATATGAGAAAAAGTGAGATCGGAAAGGAAAATGAGAGGACTGTTGAGTGAAGTACTTATCTATGTAATCTCACAGGCCATTCCGTAGTCGAGTTCAGCTATTCCCAAATGTTTGGCAATGGTTTGACCTATATCGGCGAAACTCTCGCGTCTACCAAGAAACCGCGGAGTTATGCCTGGGCCAAAAATAATCACGGGAATATGCTCACGGGTATGATCGGAGCCCGGCCACGTGGGGTCGCAGCCATGATCGGCAGTGATAATAGCGATGTCACCCGGCTGCATGAGTCGCTCAAATTCGGGTAAGCGTTTGTCTAAGCCCTCTAAGGCGGCGGCATAACCTGCCACGTCACGTCTATGTCCATAGGAACTATCAAAATCGACAAAATTGGTAAAAATTAAGCTGCCATCTTGAGCGGTTTTAAAGGCGGCTAAGGTCGCATCGAATAGTGCATCTAGCCCGGTGGCCTTAATTTCTCGGCTAATGCCTTGATGAGCAAAAATATCGGCGGTTTTGCCAATGGCAATCACTTCCCCTTTTTGAGCGATGATTTTATCGAGTAAGGTAGGAGCGGGTGGCGGAGTTGCGATATCACGGCGATTGCCGGTGCGTTTGAAACTACCGGGTTCGCCGATAAAGGGCCTGGCGATTACTCGGCCAATATTATATTTGTCAACTAATTGACGGGCTAGCGCGCAAAGTTGATAAAGACGTTCTAAACCAAAGGTTTCTTCATGGGCAGCGATTTGAAATACACTGTCGGCCGAGGTATACACAATGGGTTTGCCGGTTTGCATGTGTTCTGCACCAAACTCTTCTATGACTTCGGTGCCTGAGGCATGTTTATTACCTAAAATGCCAGGTAAGTTGCCTTGCTCAATCAATGAAGCTATGAGTTCTGCCGGGAAACTCGGATATTCGGGCGGGAAATATCCCCATTCAAAGAGTACAGGAACGCCGGCAATTTCCCAATGACCGCTAGGGGTGTCTTTGCCAAGGCTACGTTCACTGGCATAACCATAGGCGCCTGTTACTGCTACCTCATAATCAATACCGGGTAATCGCTTACCCGTGCTGGCAAGAGCTGCCATGCCAAGCCCAAGCCGAGTAAGATTAGGAATTTGAATGGGGCCCTGACGTAAATTGGCTTTATCTGTTTTACCTTCGGCACAGTATTCTACTATATGACCAAAGGTATCTGCACCTACATCACCATAGTTGCTAGCATCTTGGCTTGCGCCAAGGCCGAAAGAATCGAAAAGTAAAATAAAAGCACGCTTCATAATTTTCTCTAAATGATAGTATGTTTTAATTGCAAGCAGCATAACACGAATGACTATTATCATAAAGTTTAGCCTAAAAATGACTAATGGGTTTAAATTAGCTAAAAATAAAAGCTAATGGTTCCATTATTTTATAACGCTAGTTTGGCAATATCTTTATCGAGCATTAAGGTTAGTTGCTGCTGCGCCGTAAATTAAATTAGGACTTACGCAAAATGATGCTAGGCTAGGCAAAAATAGGTGAAAAACCGGAGTTTACATTCAGTAAATGAGGATTTTGAACTTATTTTTAACAACGCATAGCGCATTTTGCATAAGTCCTATAAATTTTTAATACCTGTTTTCCAGGCTTTCACTTGCGGTTTATCTAAATGCTTAAAGAAATAAACATAAGCTTATGCCTTGGGCAGGCTGAGTAAATATCTTATAAAAGAGAGATGTGAGAATAGCGATATTTTGTTACCATTAAACTAAAGATAATTAAGAAGCGTTTATTTTTATGCAAATTCCTCTATATCAAGTCGATGCCTTTACCGATAATCTATTTACCGGAAATCCTGCTGCGATTTGCATACTTAAGGATTGGTTAACCGATGAACTCATGCAGAAGATAGCCTTAGAAAATAATCTTTCCGAAACCGCATTCATTATGCAACAAGCAGAGAATGAATATGCTATTCGTTGGTTTACTATTAATAAAGAAATTCCATTGTGCGGCCATGCAACTTTAGCTGCGGCCTTTGTAATTTTTACTTATCTACAACCCTCTTTAACCCAAGTCGTATTTCATTCAAAAAGTGGTCCCTTAAAAGTCACTAAGCAGGCAGCAAGGCTTTGTATGGATTTCCCCGTGATTCAAGCGGATTCAGTGCAATTACCTGCCCATTTATGGGCCGCTTTACCCTTTAAACCTCAAGCATGCTATCAGGCTTATAATTGCATGTTGGTGTATGCTAACGAACAGCAGATTGATGATTTTTTGCCAGACTATATAAGCTGGAAGCCATTTCCTTGGCATGGACTAATTATTACAGCACCTAGTAAACGTTATGATTTTGTGTCCCGCTTCTTTGTTCCAGAGCGACTGGGCGAAGATCCCGTCACAGGCTCGGCTCATTGTATGTTAACCCCTTATTGGGCTAAACGTCTTAAAAAATCTTACTTACATGCTAAGCAGCTATCAGCCAGAGGCGGGGAGCTGTTTTGCGAGTTAAAAAACGATAGGGTATTATTAAGTGGTCAAGTGGTGCCTTATCTACAAGGTATAATAAGCATTTGAAAATTTTCCTTGGATGCTTTTTTGGAAAACGATGCTTAGCGAGCCCCTATAGTTAGTTGCTAAAAAAGCCTAGACACCTAACCAAAAGACTCAAAAGCCGGTTAAAATCTCATGTCCATGATCAAGCAGATAATATTCGCCACTGTTTTCCTGAACATGCTGAATGATCTGAGCAAATAAACTTTCTAAATGCCGGCCTTGATTGCTTACGGCGCTGATGCCTAAGGTGGCAAGCTGCCAGGTATCTTGTTGATCAACTTCTGCAATCGCTACTTGAAATTTATTGCGAATACGGTTGATTAAGGAACTCAATATCTGGCGCTTACCCTTCAGGCTACGGTTTTCCGGAAAGCTTAATTTAATTTTACAAACTCCAATTAACATAGCCACTTTCCAGCGTTAGTAAAGCTTGTTAAGCCTAGGCAGTAAAGACTTTATGCAAGTCATTTTGCATGGCTTTTAGTTCTTGCGGTAAATGTTCCGCAAATTTTGCTAAAAATTCGCTACGTGAGTGAAGTTCTTTAACCCATTCATCGGGATTAATTGCCATAAGCTCGGCAAAATGAGCTGCGTCTATAGCTAAAGATTCTAATTCCAAATCCTTATAGGTAGGCAGATAGCCGATAGGGCTTTCAATCACTTCGCCGCGATCGTGAACTCTATCAATAATCCACTTGAGTACCCGCATATTTTCACCAAAACCAGGCCAGAGAAACTCTCCCGTTTTTGATTTGCGAAACCAGTTGACGCCAAAAATTTTAGGAGGATGTTTTACCTTACCGTTCATATCAAGCCAATGTTGAAAGTAATCACCCATGTTATAACCGCAGAAAGGAAGCATAGCCATGGGATCTTGGCGGGTAACGCCAACAGCACTGGTTGCCGCCGCCGTAGTTTCCGAAGCAGTAGTGGCGGCAAGGTAAACGCCGGCTGCCCAGTCGCGAGCTTGGTAAGCTAAGGGAATGGTAGTGGCTCTGCGGCCACCAAAAATAAAGGCACTGATAGGCACGCCTGCTGGGTTTTCCCACTCGGGATCGGTGGACGGACATTGTGAAACGGGAGTGGTAAATCTGGCATTAGCATGAGCCGCTTTACGCCCACAATCGGGAGTCCATTTTTGTCCTTGCCAGTCGATAAGCTGGGCGGGTGGAGTATCGGTCATACCTTCCCACCAGACATCACCTTCTGGCGTCAGCGCGACGTTGGTAAAAATGGTGTTCTTACCAATGGTTTGCATCATGTTGGGATTAGTTTTTACCGAGGTGCCAGGTGCCACTCCAAAGTAACCGGCTTCGGGATTAATGGCATATAAGCGTCCATCTTTCCCTGGCTTGATCCAGGCGATATCGTCTCCAATCGTGGTTACCTGCCAGCCAGCAAACGATTTAGGTGGTATCAGCATGGCAAAATTGGTTTTACCACAAGCACTAGGAAACGCGGCGGTTACATAGGTTTTTTCACCGGCAGGTGATTTAACGCCCATGATCAACATATGTTCGGCAAGCCAGCCTTCGGTTTTACCCATAGTCGAGGCAATTCGTAGGGCAAAGCATTTTTTGCCCAGTAAAGCGTTGCCACCATAACCGCTACCAAACGACCAGATAGCACGTTCTTCGGGAAAATGTACGATGTATTTATGATCTTTATTACAAGGCCAAGCGACATCTTTTTGCGAAGCGGCTAAGGGCATACCCACGGAATGTAAACATTCTACAAAATCTTGATTGCCTAATTGTTTAAGAGCGGCAAGTCCCATCCGAGTCATGATTTTCATGTTAACGACCACATAGGGTGAATCGGTCAATTCAATGCCTATCTGGGAGATGGGTGAACCTAATGGGCCCATGCAAAAGGGTACGACATAAAGAGTACGTCCGCGCATGCAGCCTCGGAAGAGTTCGGTTAATTTATTTTTCATCACCATGGGGTCTACCCAATTATTGGTAGGGCCCGCATCTTCTTTATGTTGACTGCAAATAAAGGTACTATCTTCTACGCGCGCCACATCACTGGGATCTGAAAGGGCCAAATAGCAATTAGGACGTAATTGTGGATTCAGTTTTTTAAAAGTGCCACTGGCTACCATTTCGCTACAGAGTTTTTCGTATTCCGCTTGCGAACCGTCACACCAGTAAATAGCCTCTGGTTCACACAGAGCTGCAACCTCATCGACCCAATTTTTTAATTTTTCATTATTAATTTCTGAGAGAGAATATGAACCTAAATGTTGCGGTTTTTTTTGCATCGCGGGTCTCCATTATTATTGCGTGAGTTAAGGTTATTGTAACCTATTAAATAGAGTTAGCACTTATGGCTGGCATTTTAAGTTATTTAACAGATATTTTGTATTAAAAATTTGTTACTAAAGCATTTGATAATTTTATTGAGGATTTGCTAGGCTAGTTTTAAGTTGAACTACCTATTTTAAGCATGGCTGTAGCTTGCTTTTGCCGCTAACCAACGCTTAATTAAAGGTTCAATAACCTCGGCATGTGAAATAATTAATTGCTCAGCTACTTCTTGTACCATGGGTAATAAGCTATTATCGCGCATTAAATTAGCGATACGCATTTGTACCAGTCCCGATTGTTTGGTGCCAAGCACTTCGCCGGGGCCACGTAATTCTAAATCTTTTTCGGCAATGATAAAACCATCATTGGTTTCTCGCATGACCTTCAACCGTTCTTTGGCGTGTTCACTAAGCGGAGATTGATAGAGTAAGATACAATGACTCTCAATAGCTCCACGTCCAACCCGGCCCCTGAGTTGATGTAATTGTGCAAGACCAAAGCGTTCCGGGTTTTCAATAATCATTAAACTGGCATTGGGAACGTCGACGCCCACTTCAATCACCGTGGTTGCTACCAGCAAGTCATAATGACCCGCTTTAAAATCGGCCATAACCTGTTCTTTAATAGGGGCTTTCATGCGACCATGCACTAAACCAATTTTTAATTCAGATAAAATTTCCTGTAAGAGAGCAGCCGTTGCTTCCGCCGCTTGGCATTCTAAGACCTCGGATTCTTCTATTAAACTACAAACCCAATAAGCCTGTCGTTTATCGCGGCAAGCGGTTCGAATATGTTCAATGACCTCGGTGCGTCTGATATTCGGAATAACCGCTGTTTTTACGGGGGTGCGTCCGGGTGGTAGTTCATTAATGATGGAATGATCTAAATCGGCATAGGCCGTCATGGCTAAGGTCCGCGGAATAGGGGTTGCAGTCATAATCAGTTGATGCGGATACACCTGGTCTTTAGCGCCTTTTTCACGTAGTGCCAGCCGTTGGTGAACGCCAAAACGGTGTTGTTCGTCAATGACGACTAAACCGAGTTTGTTAAACTCTACGCCTTCTTGAAATAGGGCATGGGTGCCTACTGCGATTTTCGCCTCTCCATTGGCAATGATTTCTAACATGGCTGCACGTTTTTTGCCTTTAGTTGAACCAGAAAGCCAAGCGACGGATAGTCCTAATGGCTCAAACCAGGCGCTGATATTCTTATAATGCTGTTCTGCCAATAATTCTGTAGGAGCCATAAAAGCCGCTTGATAACCATTGGCAATCGCTTGTAGCATGGCTAAGGCGGCGACCACGGTTTTGCCGGATCCCACGTCTCCTTGCACTAAACGCAGCATGGGTTTATGGATTTGAATGTCGGCTTGAATTTCTTGCAATACGCGCTGTTGCGCCTCTGTCAAGCGAAAAGGTAGCAGGCTCAGCATTTGGTTAAACAAGTCGACAGCAGGTTTTAGTGCGGGTGATTGATGCTGTTGTATGCCTTTGCGAATATGTTGCAGGCTTAAGTAATTAGCGAGCAGCTCTTCAAAGGCTAGGCGGCGCTGAGTAGGATGGCGCTTTTGCTCGAGTAATTCAACTTGTGCATTAGTAGGTGGATGATGAATATAGTTAAGGGCTAATTTAAGCTCGGTAAGATGTAAACGGTTACGTATAGCCACGGGCAGGTAATCTGGTAGCCAGCTGGGATCGGAATTCAATAGGTCTAAGGCCTTTTTAATGAGGCTACGGATGGAGCGTTGAGTTAAGCCCTCGGTAGTTGGATAAATAGGCGTTAGGGCTTCGCTGACCGGTTGTTCGGTAGTTTCTTTTAGTTGCTGGCATTCGGGATGCACCATTTCTAAACCACGGCCCTGCCAACGTACTTCTCCAAAACATCGTAGCTTAGTGCCCACGGCCATGGCATTACGCATGCCTTGATTAAAATGAAAAAAACGTAAGGTAACGGTGCCGGTTTCATCGTGCAGTAAACAAAGTAAGCTTAATCTACGTCCCCGGTGCAGCTGTTGACTAATGATTTCCCCTTCAATTAAGGCGTGCATGCCTAATTTTAATTGAACAATGGGGATAAGGCGGGTTTTGTCTTGATAGCGCAGCGGCAAATGAAATAAAGCCTCTTGTAGATTGGTTATGCCACATTTTGCTAATAATTGTTGGGTGCGAGAGCTGATTTTATGATCGGTAATACTTTTCTTCTGCTTCATGCTTAATAAAATAAATTTATAAAGTTGTTTAAAAGACTACTCCCCTGATAGTCTAAGATCAATAAAATGCTATAGCGGGTGTTATTGACCCGTCACACGACAAGCCCCGCCGTCCCTGCCTGAACGCCGTAGGGATCTTTGGCCTTCAGGCCGGAGAGGGCGTCAAATTAGCCTAGCAAAATATCAACAGATCTGATTAATTTTTAAACCGCAACTTACAAAAGTTGCTATTGAGCTATAAGGCGTATTATAAATCTATCCCTAACCCCTGCGCTATGCCCTTACCATAATTTTCGTCGGCTCTATAAAAGTGAGCCAGTTGGCGTTGTTGAATTTCAAGCGGCGCATTTCGCAAAGAGGCCACAATATTGGCTATGAGTCGTTGTTGCTCGGTTTGCTTTAATAAGCGAAATAAATTACCGGCTTGAAGATAATCGTCATTGCCCACGCGATGATTGTAACGATCAGCCTCGCCCTTAATTTTTAGCGCGGGTTCGACTAAACTGGGATCGGCTATGGGCCCACCAAAACTATTGGGTTCATAATTAACTGTTTTGCCACCATTACCGTCTACCCGCATGCCGCCATCGCGATGATAAGGACAGGCTGTGACCTTGGCTTGGTTAACGGGAATGGCATGATGATTAATTCCCAGCCGGTAACGATGGGCATCGGCATAAGCGAATAATCGACCTTGCAGGACCCGATCGGGTGAGAAACTAATGCCAGGGATCACATTGGCTGGAGTAAAAGCGGCTTGTTCAACTTCGGCAAAATAATTTTCTGGATTGCGGTGTAATTCTAAGACACCTACTTCAAGTAAGGGATAATCGGCGTGAGGCCATACCTTGGTTAAATCAAACGGATCAAGGTGATAAGACTCGGCCTCGGCTTCTGGCATTACTTGAATATACAACTGCCATTTAGGAAAATCTTGTTGCTCAATGGCCTGGAATAAATCGCGGGTAGCGTGATCCGGATCGGTTCCAGCGATATGCACCGCCTCATCGGCAGTCAGGTTTTGAATACCTTGCAGGGTTTTAAAATGAAATTTAACCCAAAAGCGCTGATGGTTATCATTCAGCATGGAAAAGGTGTGGCTGCCAAAACCATCCATATGCCGGTAAGTTTTTGGGGTGCCCCTATCACTAAATAAAATGGTAATTTGATGTAAGGCCTCGGGTGATAAGGACCAAAAATCCCACATCATGGTGGCCGATTTTAAGTTGGTTTGCGGGCAGCGTTTTTGAGTATGGATAAAATCGGGGAATTTTAATGGGTCGCGAATAAAAAATACGGGGGTATTATTACCGACGATGTCCCAATTGCCATCGTCGGTATAAAATTTAACGGCAAAACCACGTGGATCGCGCTCGGCGTCGGCGGAGCCTCTTTCACCCCCTACGGTGGAAAAACGTATGAAAATAGGGGTTTGTTTACCTACATTGGCAAAAACCTTAGCCTTGGTATAGCGGGTAATATCTTGGGTTACGGTAAAAGTGCCGTAAGCACCTGCGCCTTTAGCATGTACCACCCGTTCTGGAATGCGTTCGCGATTAAAGTGAGCCAATTTTTCAATTAAATGGAAATCTTGTAATAAAACCGGGCCATGAGGGCCTGCTGTTAAACTATTTTGATTATCGGCAATGGGAATACCCGCGGCGGTGGTTAAGGTAGGTTTGGGGTTATTCATTAACAATGCTCCTTGAAATTAAATTTGCCCAGTTAAGCTTTAAGGATAATTTAATGTATCAGCAAGCGCAGTGAAAATCACTAATATCCTCAGATAAATTTAATCTGAGTAAAAGTATTAGGGCCTATATATTCAATTTGCAGCGTGAAAATGAAAGGTAAACAGGCCCTAAGCAAAATCTATTGACTCTCACCTTAAGTAAGCCCTTATAGTAAATCTATATCAGACAATGGAAATCAACATGGCTTATACGGTAAAAAAATTGGCAAAACTTTCTGGCGTTAGTGTACGAACCCTACACTTTTATGATCAGATTGGTTTATTAAAGCCCGCTTACTATGGCAGTAATCATTATAGATATTATGAGGATGAACAACTTTTAAGCTTGCAGCAGATCCTATTTTTCCGAGAATTGGGTTTTTCATTGTCTGATATTCATAAAATACTTAACAGCAATGATTTTGATAAGGTGGAAGCCCTAAGATTGCATAGGCACACCCTGCAAAAAAAGCTTGAACGGGTAAGCCAACTTATTGAAACCATTGATAAAACAATGGTGTATTTAAGAGGAGAGTTGAAAATGAATAATGAAGAATTGTATCACGGATTCGGCTCGGAAAAACAAAGGCAGTATGAACGTTATCTGCTTGATAGTGGTAAGGTCTCGCAAGAGGAGCTAGCTAAAGTTCAGGCAAAAACTAAACGCTGGCAAAAGCAGGATTGGGAAAAGATAAAGGGCCAAGCCGAGGAATTGAATCAAATGTTGGTTGCTGCCATTCAACAAAAGCTTAAACCTACTGCGCCAGAGGTGCAAAGTTTGATCTATAAACATTATGAGTGGATCCGCTGTTTTTGGAAACCCTCTAAAGAAAGTTATAGGGGTTTGGGACAGCTTTATTGCGAACATCCTGATTTTAGAAAGTTTTATGAGCATTATCATCCACGGTTGCCCGAGTATTTGGCAGAGGCCATGAAAGAGTTTGCTAAATGCAGACTTTCTTAATGGCTGATAACTATCTCCTACACGCTCGTGCATGGGATCGTTATTGTATAATTATAGTTGCCAAAATCTGTAATAATGGTTTAACTCCCCCAAGCTTTTAATTTTAATGATGGGAAGTTGGTAGGTATTGATTAGCTTCTGATATTTGAGGCTGTTTTTACGATAATTAAATAGGATATGTTTAAGCATAAAAAAGCTAAACTCGCTTTTAGCATCTGGCAAGCGGCCGGCTCTATGGGGCTTGTTTTTAAAACAGCGGATTAAATAACGGATTACGCATGTTAAGGGCGATAGATCAAGCCAAATGATAGCGGTGGCTTGGTTAAAGCGTTCTTGCATACAGATACTATAGTTTCCCTCAATAATCCATTGTGGCTCTTGCAAGATTTTGCTATGGGCTGCAATGAATTCTTTATCGGATCGCCGCTGCCATTTGGTACTGGGATAATGTGCTAGAATGTCTAAATGATAAGATGGAAGATTCAGTTTATTGGCTAATTGAGCCGCAAGAGTTGATTTTCCACTACAACTACAGCCAATAATACATATTTTAGAACCTAAATCGGCAAGTTTTAGCATGAAAAATTTTCTGTTTTAAAAACCTCTATAGTTTTTTTAAGCTAGGGCCTGTCCCTAATACCAAGATCCCATCAATTTCAATTTGCGAGCCTTTAGGCAAAGCGCTTACTTCTATGGTTGTTCTAGCAGGATAGGGTTCGGTAAAAAACTCGGGCATGATGTGATTAACCTGCGGGAAATTACTTAAATCGGTAAGGTAAATATTAATTTTAACTAAATCATTTAGATTACCACCCGCCGCTTGGCATACCACTTGCAGATTTTCAAATACTTGTCTAACTTGTTGGCTAAAATCATCGGCAATGATCTCATTGGTAGCCGGTACTAAAGGGATTTGGCCTGCAAGATATACGGTATTTCCTACTCGAATGGCGGGAGAATAGGTACCACTTGGTTTAGGTGCATTATTTATATTGGTAATGGCGGTTTTCATGGCATTCCCTTAATCTGAGTTACTTTTACGCCTTAATTTAGTCACTTCTTTAAGCGAGCGTACCCGCTTGACCACATTGGCTAAATGGGCTCTATCATGCACGGCTAAGGTGAGTTGAATACGATTATAACCCCCATCCCTATGTACCACGGCAACATCTTCAATATTAGCACCCGCATCGGCAATGGTTTTAGTAAGCGCGGCTAAAACTCCACGTTGATCGGCAATTTCAATTTCGGTATCTACTTTAAACTCACCTTCGACATTGGGTGCCCATTCAACATCAATGCAATAGCCTTGTTGCTGACGTAATTTATTAATTTTATTACATTGAATACGATGGATGGAGATACCCTCGCCCGTAGTGAAGCAGCCGATAATAGGCTCGCCAGGTAATGGATGGCAGCAATTAGCAAAGTGTACCATCATGCCTTCGGTACCCTTAATGAGTAAAGGCTGGCGTGATCGGGTTAGCGTAGGCTCCGAACTTACCGATCCTTTATTTTGCTCAATAGCCAGCAAACGGTTAGCAATGACTATGGGCACATGATTGCCTAAGCCTATGGCTTCAAATAATTCATCCGAGGTTTTATAGCCAAAGGTAGTAACTGTGGCGTTGAGGCTGTTCAAGCCTATATCGTTTAGGTTTTTTGCTAGGGAGTTAAGCGTATTATCGAGCAGCTGTTTACCAAATTCAACGGCTTCTATCCGGCGTTGATTTTTTATAAAATGTTTAATGCTGCTGCGCGCTTTTGCCGTTACCACAAAGTTCAACCAGGCGGCATTAGGTCTGGCTCCAGGCGAGCGGATAATTTCTACGGTTTGACCACTGCTAAGTGGCATACTTAAAGGCACTAAACGACGCTCTACTTTTGCAGCAACACAGGTATTGCCCACATCGGAATGAATGGCATAAGCAAAATCTACGGGTGATGAGCCGCTGGGTAGTTTAAGAATATGCCCTTGTGGTGTAAAAACATAAACCTCGTCTGGAAAAAGATCAATTTTAACGTTTTCAATGAATTCTAATGAGGTACCCGTACTTTGTTGCATTTCCACCAAGCTTTTGAACCATTCTCTAGCGCGTAATTGGGCCTCGCTAGCCACTTGCTCATTAGTTTTGTATAGCCAATGAGCGGCAATACCATTTTCCGCAATATAATCCATAGGCTCCGTACGAATTTGAATTTCTATGGGAACACCATGTGGACCAAAGAGCGTAGTATGCAAGGATTGGTAACCATTTGATTTAGGAATTGCGATATAGTCTTTAAAACGTTCAGGTAAGGGCTTGTAAAGGCTATGCACGGCACCTAGAACACGATAACAAGCGTCGGCTGTTTTTACGATAATTCTAAAGCCATATACATCCATGATTTCGCTTAATGATAAATGCTTAGTCCGCATTTTATGATATATACTATATAAATGCTTTTGACGGCCCCATACTGCAATGGGTCGTAACTTATGGTTTTTTAGGCATTTTTTTAATTCGGTTTCAATTTGAGCCACAATTTCGTGGCGATTACCTAAGGCTTTTTGCACGGTTTTCTTGAGAATATGATAGCGATAGGGATATAAAGCGGCAAAACCTAAGTCTTCTAGCTCAATCCGTAAGCCATGCATTCCCAGACGGTTGGCAATAGGCGCATAGATTTCCAAGGTCTCTTTGGCAATTCGCCGCCGTTTTTCTGGTTTTAAAGAACCTAGGGTACGCATGTTATGTAGCCTATCGGCAAACTTAATCAGAATAACCCGCACGTCTTTAACCATGGCTAAGACCATTTTGCGGAAATTTTCTGCCTGCGCCTCGGCTTTGGATTCAAATTTAATAAGGGTTAATTTGGTAACTCCATCTACCAGTTCAGCTACCTGTTGGTCAAACTCGGTGACCAGCGTGCTTTTTTCAATGGAGGTGTCTTCGATGACGTCGTGTAAAATAGCCGCAATAATGGTGGGCGCATCCATACGCATTTTTGCAAGAATGGTGGCAACGGCAATGGGGTGAGTAATGTAGGGCTCACCCGATTGTCTGGTTTGGCCCTCATGAGCTTGTCTACCTAATAGATAAGCACGATGAATGCTCTTGATTTGCTTTTTATCAAGATATTTTTCAAGTTCCCGACGCAGTTCGGTAAAGCAGCTTAAACTAAAATCTGTTGCTAGTTTAGTTTTATTAAGCTTCGGATGTAGATTGCGTAATAGAACTCGTATGTGTGG
>Ga0182739_1003222_pt1 | contig 14473 bp, 13 predicted proteins | sample eDN5th30CBELigBY_FD_128873 | JGI IMG/M metagenome (GOLD analysis project Ga0182739, IMG submission 128873) | Enriched backyard soil microbial communities from Emeryville, California, USA - eDNA 5th pass 30_C BE-Lig BY (version 2) (version 2) | ecosystem: Environmental > Terrestrial > Soil >... | reverse complement strand
GCTCGTCCTTACTGTGAAAAATTAAAAGAAGAAGGAATTCTTTGTAAAGAAACGCATGATACAGTCATTCGCTTTGCGCCTCCGCTTATTGTGACAAAGGAAGAACTGGATTGGGCGTTCGAGAAAATTAAAAACGTACTGAAGTTAATCTAACCGAGTTTTCATACAAAAGAGGCTGTATAATCAGCCTCTTTTGTATGAAAACTTTTTTATAGAACGGATTATTCGTTAGTTCACTTCATTTTTCTTAGCGGGTTGGACGTGTTTCAGGGTCTCTTGCAACTTCAGTACTTGGCTTAAAGAGAAGGCCAAGATTTATTAAACCAGCAATCCCTACTATTCCGTAGATAATTCGTGCTAATGCGGAATCTTGTCCACCGAATATAGATGCTACTAAATCAAATTGGAAAAAGCCAATTAGTCCCCAATTGATGGCTCCGATAATAGTAAAAACAAGTGCTAATCGCTGAATACCACTCATGATGTATCCTCCTTTTATTTTAAAAATCATTTCTATACTATTTTGCTTGTTCTTTTACGATATATGTACGATTTAAAATTTTTTATGCGGATTTTTTGTATTTAATTGGAATTTTAGTCATAATGGTGAAAAGGAGTGGGAAATATGAAAAATTTTACTTTTAAAAATCCAACAAAAATTATTTTTGGTAAAGGTCAATTGAATACTTTACCGAAAGAAGTCTCCTCTTTTGGCCGGAAGGTGTTACTTGTGTATGGAGGAGGGAGCATTAAGAGGAACGGTGTATATGAAGAGGTGCTGTCTCAGTTAACTCAAATCGATGCGGAAGTGTTTGAGTTGAGCGGAGTGGAGCCAAATCCGCGAATATCAACGGTTCGAAAAGGTGTTGAGCTCTGTAAAAAGGAGGGCATCGAGTTTATTTTAGCTGTTGGCGGAGGAAGTGTAATTGATTGTACAAAAGCCATTGCGGCAGGGGCTAAATATGAAGGTGACCCTTGGGATATTGTTACTAGAAAAACAATGGTCCAAGGTGCTTTGCCATTTGGAACCGTGTTAACATTGGCGGCAACCGGTTCTGAAATGAATTCTGGCTCCGTCATTACAAATTGGGAAACAAAGGAGAAGGTAGGCTGGGGCAGCCCGCATACATATCCACAGTTTTCTATTCTAGATCCTGTTCATACATTTACAGTTCCAAAAGATCAAACGGTTTATGGGATTGTAGATATTATGAGCCATGTGTTTGAGCAATATTTTCATCCAGCAACTTATGCCCCGATACAAGATCGTTTTTGTGAGTCTCTGCTGTTGACGGTTATGGAATCAGCTCCTAAATTATTAGAAACGTTAGATGACTATGATCACCGTGCGACCATTCTATATGCAGGTACACTTGCTTTAAATGGTTCGCTTGGGGTCGGTTATCGTGGTGATTGGGCGACTCATAATATTGAGCATGCAGTTTCGGCTGTTTATGATATCCCGCATGGTGGTGGGTTAGCCATTCTATTCCCGCATTGGATGAGACATGTATTACCTGATAATGTAGAACGCTTTAAGCGATTCGCCATCGAAGTTTTTGGAGTGAATCCAGAAGGTAAAACAGATGAAGAAACGGCACTAGAAGGAATTGCATCGTTGTCTGCATTTTGGCGCAGTTTAGGTGCTCCGACTCGCTTAGCTGACTATGGAATCGATGATGCTCAATTAGAAACGATGGCTGATAAAGCAATGGTCTATGGTGAATTTGGCCAATTTAAAGTATTGAATCGTGAGGATGTTCTGTCTATTTTACGTGCTTCTTTATAAGGCCGGTTATTAGTGATTGCGGTGTTTTTCTTAAGAAGATATCAAAAGAATTCGTTATATACGAAACTGCTTTTTAGTAAAGGGGTATGGATATAGAGAAGAGGAGGAACAGGAGCATGGCCTATGTACGTTTCGATTATTCAAAAGCGTTGGCGTTTTTTGGACAACATGAAATGACGTATTTACAGGATGCTGTGAAACTGGCACATCATTCTCTGCATGAAATGACAGGACAAGGCAATGCATTTCTTGGTTGGCTCAATTTACCTACCGATTATGATCAAGAAGAGTTTTCACGAATCAAAAAGGCAGCTGCTGATATACAACGTCATTCAGATATTTTACTTGTCATTGGAATTGGCGGCTCGTATTTAGGTGCTCGTGCTGCGATTGAAATGTTGCAGCATAGCTTCTATAACTCATTATCTTCGGGGAAAAGAAAAACACCGCAAATTGTATTTGTCGGCCATAATATTAGTTCTACATACATGCAAGATTTAATGGATGTATTAGCAGATAAAGACTTTTCTATTAACGTCATTTCCAAGTCCGGAACGACAACAGAGCCTGCACTTGCTTTTCGTATTTTCCGTAATTTATTAGAGCGGAAATATGGAAAGAAAGAAGCGAAACAACGTATTTTTGTGACTACGGATCCCGTAAAGGGCGCTTTGAAAAAAGTCGCGACGGAAGAAGGATTGGAAACGTTTATGATTCCAAATGATATCGGAGGGAGATATTCCGTGTTAACGGCAGTCGGTTTATTACCTATTGCTGTTTGTGGAATCAATATTGATGACGTTATGCAAGGAGCAAAGGTAGCTCATAGCGAACTGCGTTCTTCCGAGCTTGATCAAAATCAGGCCTATCAATACGCAGTTGTGCGAAATATTTTATATCATAAAGGAAAAACAGTTGAAATGCTCGTTAGTTATGAACCAGGTTTACAGTACTTTGCTGAATGGTGGAAGCAATTATTTGGTGAGAGCGATGGCAAGGATGGAAAAGGAATATTTCCAGCAGCGGCTAATTTTTCAACTGATCTTCATTCTTTAGGACAATACATTCAAGAAGGACGTCGTCAATTATTTGAAACAGTCATTAAGGTAGAACGAGCGAGGCATGAACTTACTATCGAAGCGCTTGAATCTAATTTAGATGGCTTGAACTATTTAGCTGGTAAAACGATTGATTATGTAAATAATAAAGCATTTGAAGGAACATTGCTTGCTCATACAGACGGAGGAGTTCCGAATGTAGTACTGACGATTCCGGCGATGGATGCCTATACATTTGGTTATCTCGTCTACTTTTTTGAAAAAGCATGTGCAATCGGAGGATATCTTTTAGGTGTTAATCCGTTTGATCAGCCAGGTGTGGAAGCGTATAAGTTGAATATGTTTGCTCTCCTCGGGAAACCCGGTTATGAAGCTAAAAAAGAGGAGTTAGAGCTGCGCTTATAATGATTTGAAGAGTGTCTTCCGGTGAAGGCGCTCATTTTCTTTGAGAGCATGTTTTAAAGGCATTTGGCTACACTAAGAAAAAAAATAGGTAGAAGGAGTTTTAGTCATGATTGAAGTTTCATCCAAATTGGAAGGGAAAACATTTAGTTTATGGGATCTAGAACAAAAGCTGAAACCTCTTGGTTATGTAATTGGTGGAAATTGGGATTATGACCATGGTTCTTTTGATTATCTAATTGATGATGAAGATGGTTATCAATTTTTGCGTCTTCCATTTCAGGCTGTTGATGGGTCGCTCGATCGTGATGGAGCAAAAGTCAAGCTATTGCGTCCTTATTTGTTAGCGCATCAATATGAAGGGAATTTGGATCATGAAGGAAATATCGGTAACTTTTCTGCCTCCTTTAACCAATTTGCCGCTCCAGAAGATTCAGACGCAGATTTCCCAGAGAAGTATATTTCCTATGGGAAATCCCTTGTCCAAGATGTAGAAAAGGCTTTGTTATAACGCTTAATAACTTTCTGCCATGATTAATAAAGAATCATTTGCTTGTAAGGGGGTGTGAGCAGGGGGTTTGAATCGTCTTTTGCCTCCTCTCATAATGCCAATTAAAAGAATATCCTGCTCTAACAAAAGATTGCTTAATTGCTGAAACGTTAAATGTGCCCATTCATGCTGCATAGCCAGTTCAGCAATATGAATGCCAAACCATTCTCCTTGAATTTCTACTGCTTGTCCTGATAGCAGGAAATGCAGTATATATTCACTAGCGAACTTATTAGTTTCCACTAAGCCATCTGCTCCAGCTCTTCTTGCATTCTCTTTCTGTTCTTGTGTTAAAATTTCTACTAGACAATATACATTTGGATTCAAACCTTTTACGGCAAGTAAGGTTAAAATAGAAAACATATCGGTCTGCATTTCATTTTGTTTAAAATCAGTTGTAATGAGGACCAGAGAGGCTTCTCTTATATTTGCTTTTAATAACACATCATCTACAGTTGCTCTTCCATGTACAAAATGGATATTTGTTCGTGGAAGGGGATGTTGTCGTAATGTGTTGTCAATTAATACAATGGTTTGTTCATGTCTTCTCTCGTGAATTTCCTCAATAATCGTTTTGGAACGCTCATTCCATCCGACAATAATATAGTGGTTGCTTCCATTAAAAGCTTTTGTGCCGTTTAAAAATTGTTCTTCTTTTGAAATGGCTACTTTAGCAATGGATGCAAAATACGAGGTAAGAATGCCTACACCAGTTAAAATGAGTATAGTACCAATCATTCTGCCTACTAAGGTTTTTGGTGCATAATCTCCATATCCAATTGTTGATATTGTTACAATTACCCACCAAATTCCATCGGTTATTTTAGGGAAATTGTCTGGTTCAATTAAATGAATGAGTGTCCCAAATAGAAACAAAAATACGAAAACAATAGATAACAATTTCAATAAATAGGGGATGCGTGAAAATTTACGGCTAACAATATTCGTATGAGACATTTTAGAAAATCCACCTTTCGAGCCTTTCCATAGTATGGGCAAAAAAGGAAAGGTTCATAAGGTATAAAACGAATAAAGCCCCCCATTAGAAGGGGAGGCGGTGGATTAACTACGCTTTCTAACATTAAAATTATCACTAATGAGCAGCCAATTTTGAGGGAAGGAAAGTCCTAATTTCCAATAACTTACTCCCCGCAAGTTTAATTCTTTAACTAAATTAAATTTTGCTTGAATCGAGCGCGCATCTTCAAACCACACTTCATGTTCTTTTCCTTCTTTGTCTCTATAACGAAAATGAGGAGCTTGTGCCTTGTTATCATAGTCAATGGAAACCTGATTTGCAGCAGCGATTTGAATAGCTCGTTGGGGACTAACAGCTTTAGCTGTCGACCCTTGTACGAATGGAAGTGTCCAATCGTAACCATATGAGTTGTGCCCCATTAAAATTTTTTTTGAAGGCATTTCAGATACGGCGTATTCCAATACTTGGCGAACAGGGTCAATCGGTGATACAGCCATTGCAGGACCTCTGCTGTAGCCCCATTCATAGGGCATAATTACCACCATATCAACAATTTCACCATGTGCTTTATAATCATGACTTTCATACCAACGTCCCTTTTGCTCCCTGTTTGTCTTTGGAGCTAAGGAGGTTGAAAGGAGCCAGCCTTCTTTGTGGAAGCGTTCTTTCGCTTTTCGTAAAAATTGATTGTATGCTTCTCGATCAGTTGGGCGCAAATATTCAAAGTCAAAGTGAATATCCTTAAAATTGTATTTCTTTGCAATCGTTGTAATGTTATTCAACAGTTTATTTTGTACAGAGGTATTGTTTAAAAGGATATGACCAAGTTCATCATTAAATTGGTCATTTTCCTTATTTGTGATGACCATCATTAAAGTTGTTCGATTGTCTTTAGCGATTTCTGAGAAATTATTTAGTAAAGGTTCTTTTAATGAGCCATCACGAAGTGCCTCAAAACTAAAAGGAGCAAGGTAAGTTAAGTAAGGAGCGCTTTCTCTAGCAGAGGCTTCTAACGCTTTTGAAACAGTTTCATCGCGGGACTCCGCATAACCGACAAATTCAGCTGTTGTTTTTTGACGAGCTGGGATGTAGAGACGAGTGTTAATGCTTAATTGGGCAGCGGGGGAAATGCCGTTGGCTCTTACAATTTGTTCATACGGAATGCTTGCTTTTTCTGAGATTGTATATAAACTGTCGCCTGGTTGTACGAAATGGTAACTGCCGATAATCGGAATGACAAGTGCTTGACCGGTGACAAGATTGTTGGGATTTGGAAGCTGATTTGTTTGAATAATTCTATCGACACCGACGCTGTATGTTTGAGCAATGCTAAATAACGTTTGACCCGGTTTCACGACATGGATTTGCAATGTACTTCCCTCCTAAAACGCTGCGATATAAGAATTGTATGTGTTTCAACAACGATTCATGATGTATTAATTTGGCAATTATAATTTTTGAATGATGAAAGATAATAGTACTAGGAGGTGATAAACATGGCAAATAACAATAGCAACAACTTATTAGTGCCTGGAGTAGAACAAGCTCTTCAGCAAATGAAGTATGAAATTGCTAGTGAATTTGGTGTGAATTTAGGGCCTGACACAACTTCTCGTGCAAACGGATCAGTTGGTGGAGAAATTACAAAGCGTTTAGTACAAATGGCCGAACAACAACTAGGCGGTCGTTAATTAAACTTAATAAATATGGATTGAAAAAGAAGGAGCATGGTTCTCCTTCTTTTTCTTATTTGTAAGGATTTGTTGATAATAAAGCGTTTTATAAAGTATAGGATGTTATTATTTTACTTATTGTACATAAAGATTTCAGCAATTTACATTAGACTTTATAGTGAACAAGCGATAGAATCTAGCTATGTAAGTAAAAAATGCTGAGGTGGCAAGATGAATTTATGGGAATTATTTGTAGCCGTTATTTTAGGGCTTGTTGAAGGACTAACAGAGTTTGCTCCTGTTTCGTCAACAGGACATATGATTATTGTCGATGATTTATGGTTAAAATCGCAAGAATTGTTAGGTAGTGAGGTTGCAAATGCATTTAAAGTTGTGATCCAACTTGGTTCTATTTTAGCGGTTGTTGTTTTGTTTTGGGGTCGATTTATGGATCTATTAGGTTTGAAGAAAAAAGAGGCTGCAAACGGTCCAAAGTTGAATTTATTACAAATTTTTGTTGGACTTTTACCTGCGATGGTGTTTGGTCTATTGTTTGAAGATTGGATTGATGAATATTTATTTTCTGTTGAAACGGTTGTAGTAGGTCTCTTTTTTGGAGCATTTTTAATGATTGCTGCAGATAAGTTCCGTCCAAAGGTAACGGCACAAACTGTCGATCAGATTACATATAAACAAGCATTTCAGGTTGGTTTGTTTCAGTGTATCGCCCTATGGCCAGGATTTTCACGCTCCGGTTCAACCATTTCAGGCGGGGTATTACTTGGGATGAGCTACCGAGCCGCATCTGATTTTACCTTTATTATGGCTGTGCCAATTATGGCCGGTGCGAGTTTATTGAAAATGATGAAATATTGGGAGTTCTTTACACCTGATATGATTCCATTCTTCATTGTCGGTTTCGTAAGTGCCTTCATTTTTGCTCTTATTTTTATTAGATTCTTCTTACAGTTGATTGATAAAATTAAGCTTACACCATTTGCGATTTATCGTATTGTTATCGCTGTTATTTTAATGTTTATTATTTGGTAAAGTGCAAGGGTCTCCCCACTCGGTGAGGCTTTTTTGGCTATGTGAAACAAGCTTATGTTCATTTCATTATAAGCTGAAAAGTGTGTGAGAACATAATCTCGCACAAGCAGGAGTTAGAAATCAACAGCGTATTCCACTAAACATTTTTATGCCGTTTTAACAGGTGGAACCTCTATATATGGAAATAGACAATATTCGGGAAAAGTATTACGATAATAGTAGTTTATGTCGAAAGGTCTGAAGATTGTGAAGTATATTGAGCCATCAGGAAAGTCATTTCGAGTCACCCTTTTAGCGTTATTTCTTGGAAGCTTTGTCACTTTTGCGGATTTATATAGCACACAGCCAGTGATTCCAATGTTTGCTAAACAATTCAGTGTGACGCCGGCTACAGCGAGTTTAACGCTTTCGTTTTCGACGGGGACATTAGCCATTTGTTTGTTGATTGTTTCGTTTTTATCGGAAAAGATTGATCGAAAAAAAATGATGGGGATAGCGTTAACCTTATCGGCCATTTTATCAATATGTGTCGCTTTAACGTCTAATTTGTATACGCTCATTGCTATTCGGGCTTTGCAAGGTGCAGTATTAGCTGGATTTCCAGCAATCGCAATGGCTTATATTAATGAAGAATTTCACCCCAAAAGCTTAGGGTATGTGATTGGAGTATATGTGAGCGGTTCGAGTATTGGTGGACTTTCAGGCCGGTTGATTATTGGAGTATTAACGGATCATTTTTCTTGGCAAGCAGCCATTGGAAGCCTCGGTGTGGTAAGTTTACTCATTAGTGTCGCTTTTTGGTGGATGTTGCCTGTACCTCAACATACAGTTCGTCACTCTATTTCGCCTTCTTGGATGAAGCAATCGTTACTAAATAATTTGAAAAAACGAGAGCTTATTTGTTTGTTTCTGATTGCCTTTTTTTTAATGGGCTCGTTTGTTACTGTTTATAATTATGTAGGCATTCCGCTTATGGAACCACCATATAATTTGTCACAAACAGTAATTGGTTTCATCTTCTTTATCTATTTAGTAGGTACATTTAGCTCGACATGGATGGGGAAAATGGTGGATCGGTTTGAACGGACAAAAGTAATGGTATTAGGTATTTTGATTATGGCTGTAGGCGCTCTTATTACATTAGCTGCTCCTTTAGCATTGAAGATTATCGGTTTAGCATTATTTACATTTGGTTTCTTTGGTGCTCATTCGATTGCGAGTAGCTGGGTGGGGCTGCTTGCGGATAAAACAGAGAAAGCTCAAGCTTCTTCTCTCTATTTATTATTTTATTATGCAGGTTCGAGTATCGTTGGAGCTGTAGGCGGACTATTTCTGCATCAGTTTGCATGGCCTGGCGTGATTGCTTCTGTATCCATTTTACTTATGTTGGCTATGATGTGTTCATTATCGATTGAGAAGGTGAAGAAACGAGCATATTCACGCTTGTTCTGAAATATATTTTCTTGTACTACTAAAATGTATGATTAGTTGCTTAGAAGTAATCTCAGTTTAGTAGTCAATTTAAGGCTGATAGTATAAGGAGAACAGAGTCTCTGTCTTAAAAGCGAACCAGAGTCGAGTTTTCTAATCAAAGGGGAAGTGTGTGATTGAATCCTAAAGCAATTATTCTAGTATTCTTAGTCGGAGTATTTGTTACACTCACCATTTTCACTTCTGTAAATCCGAGAGGCCTAGAAAAAGTCGTGATTGAAGAAAAATATTATCCTCACTTCGGTGATGGGAAAGCCATTGGATTTGAAACAGAAAAAGTCATTTCTGTTTCGCAAACAGAAGAAGGGTCAAATTGTGCGATGGATTTTAGTAACGGTGAGACGTTAGAAATCGATTGCGATCGCTATATCAATTATAAAATCGGTGAAACGGTTTATATCACCTATGATAAAAAGGAAGTCATTGAAATTAGACGAAAGCGATAAAAAAGCAGCGAAAATGGCTGCTGAGATGGAGAGCGTGATATGTACGTTTAAAGTATAGGAATGATAGAGAAAAGGGCTGATTAAATGTCAGCTTTTTTAATGTGAATTTTCAGATGAATATGTAATGTAAGATAGGAACGATGGTACGGTTGCTCCTGGACAATCTGGACATCTGAAAAGTAAATGGCAGCCTAGTCAAGCGGATGATTAGGTGAAAGAAAAGTATCACATAAACGGTTTTACACAATCCGAAAGGAGAGAAGTTAGTCTGAAAGATTTGAGAGAAGCGAAGGATAAAAAAAGGTGAGGAGCTGTTAGTAGCTTCTCGCCTTTTCGTGCTCGTTTTCTTATTTCTGATTGGCCGAGTGTAGAAATAGGGGATGGATCCGTGTCAATTATATATCAACACCCAAACCTACTTAATAAATGCCTCTAATGTATCAAGAGCTTTTGTCTTTTGAAGAGCTGGGCATATTTTCAAGGATAAAATAGCACTTTCAATTAGAAAATAACGGGGAGCATTTTTTAATAGTAGTTCTTCTTGGACAAAATCAAGCAATTGCACATATTTTTTTCGCTCTGTATCATTTGGAAGTTTGGCAATTTCTTTTTTTAATGTACCGATGCTTTGGAGTATTTCGTTTTTAGAAGATTGTTTATCATTTGAACAATCTGGAAACCAAGTACTGAATTGCTCCGGTGAGATTAGCTGCACTTTTCTTTGGCTCACATCTTCAACAAGTGTTGTTAGCCGGTCCGTACAATAACGAATTAATTCAGTTTCACTAAAATCTAAATTCGTTGTACTGTGATAAAGAGATTGGTGCTGCAAGATTCCAAAAAACATAATGGCGCAATCTAATAAATAGGGTTTCTTGTCTTCGCCGAAGATATCTACAAAACGATTATATAACCAGCGTAATTCGAAAAATTTACTTTGTTTAATAAACTGTTTCAATTCCTCATCATTTGAAAAAAACACTTCTTCAACGAGTATGAACAATTTATTTCGTTTATGGGAATGCATGCGTAGTTCCATTTGTTTAATGAAAATTTCTATATCAGCAGGATCTTGTCCAATAAGCAATTCATTTCGTTCTTTTTCAAAATTTTTATGCAAGGAAATAAAAATTGCTTTTAGCAATTCGCTTTTTGAAGAAAAATAATTATAGAAAGTGCCTTTTGAAATCCCGCTATAGTCTAAAATGTCTTGAATGGATGTTGCTTGATATCCTTTTTCGACAAATAGCTGATGAGCATTCTTTAGCACTTGCTGCTTCCGCTCTTTCATTTGGATACATCACCTTTTAAAAAATAATAAGAAAGCATGTTTAACTTGTAACTTTTAGACTGTCGTTCTAAAAAATATACTATCTCATTTATATTCAGATGACAAATTGACTTGAATCGATATTGCCAAAATAGCATGAAAGGAGTATGATATTTTTGTATTAGAACAGTGGTATAAAAAATGGACTCATAGTACAAGGGGGTCGAAAATATGAGCGATTCAGCAAATGCAAAGCGTCCGCCGTATGGGATTATTGGAATTCTGTTAGCAGGTGCTTTTATTGCTTTTCTGAATGGAACGTTATTAAATATAGCCTTACCGTCTATTATGAAAGATTTTGATATTTCCGCGACGACTGTTCAATGGTTGGTAACGGGGTACATGTTAGTAAATGGAGTATTGATTCCGACAACAGCTTTTTTAATTCAGAAGTATTCCGTAAGACATTTATTTTTAGTAGCTATGCTTCTGTTTACAATTGGTACGGTTGCTTCAGCAGTCGCTCCTAGTTTTGCAATTATTTTAGCGGGACGCATGATTCAAGCCGCGGGTTCTGCCATTATGATGCCGTTGTTGATGAATGTTATGTTAACAAGTTTTCCAATTGAAAAGCGCGGAACAGCAATGGGTGTTTTCGGATTAGTCATGATCTTTGCTCCGGCAATTGGCCCTACTTTATCAGGGTGGATTATTGAACATTACACGTGGAGAACATTGTTTTATATGGTTGCGCCAATTGCAGCGCTTATTGTAATTTTTGCTTTCTTTATGCTTAAAGATAAAAAAGAGAAAGTGAATATTACACTTGATATACTTTCCCTTGTTTTATCGAGTATAGGATTTGGTGGATTATTATATGGTTTCAGTTCCGCAGGAGATAAAGGCTGGGGAGATATAGAGGTTTATGGAACGATTATTATCGGAGCGATTGCTTTAATCTTATTTATTCTTCGTCAATTGAAATTGGAGAGACCTATGCTCGATTTCCGCATTTATAAACATCCGATGTTTGCACTTTCTTCTGTTATTTCGATGGTCGTGAATATGGCGCTGTTTTCTGCCATGATTTTAATGCCTATTTACGTACAAACGATTCGAGGCATCTCACCTATTCATTCAGGGTTATTAATGTTACCGGGTGCGATTGTTATGGGGATTATGTCGCCGATTACCGGCAAACTATTTGATAAACATGGTGCAAGAAATCTAGCGATTATTGGATTAGTCATTACAGCTGTTTCTACGTACTACTTTAGTACTTTGTCGTTAACAACTCCATATTGGGAGTTGATTACACTGTACACCGTTCGGATGTTTGGGATGTCGATGGTTATGATGCCAATTATGACAAATGGATTGAATCAACTACCACAACGAATGAATCCGCACGGTACAGCTATGAACAATACCTTGTCCCAAGTGTCAGGGGCAATTGGTTCTGCTTTACTGGTTACGGTGATGTCTAAACGGACAGAAGCATATGCCGAAGAATTAATGGAATCTGCGATGAGTCAAGTAACGGGGCAGCCGACTGCTGAAGCACTGGCGGCTATCAAAGGCGAAGTAATGATGAAGGCAATGGTGGACGGAATCAATGATGCATTTTTAGTTGCTACTGTTCTTATAGGGGTAGCGTTACTTTTATCGTTTTTCATTAAACGGGCTAAACCAGCAGAAGAAATATATGCTAAAGAAGCACCCAAACATGCTTAAGCAAAGGAGGCTGTACCCAAAGTCATGGAAATGGCTTTGGGGGCAGCCTTTTTGTTTTGTTGAACAATCATTCTCCTCAGATTATTCATTACTTTTTACCGTCCTCAAAAGGTATGTTGAAGGTCAAAATGGAGGAATTAGACAAGGGAAATGTCCTTCAGCGGAGCTATGAACAACAAAATCTGGCAAAGGAATGGAGCTGTTCATTGGATTTTTGTTAATGCTTTTTATTTTAGGGACTCTTTAGAAAGCCCTTGTATATTTGAAACATTTGATTTTCAAAAAGGATGAAAATGGATAATCCAAACTAGGTCTTTTTATAATTTATATTGAATATAGTAATTTTGGTCATTCTCTTTTATACCCTTTCCTTAGAGCTTATTGATAAATTATTAAAATCATATATTTAAAAGAAAGAATACAAAATTGGAAAATAGTTAATAGGAGTTATATAATTAATCTATATTTATACTTTTTATTTTACCAATTTTTTAGAATGTTATTCCAGATAAATATTATTACTTTATTAAAATTATTATAAATAAGTATTGATTTTTATTTAATATAGTTTATTATATTAACTATCAATAATAATTCTAATTAAGAGGTGACGTGAAGATGACGAAAAAACTAACGACAAGCTGGGGAGCACCAGTAGGCGATAATCAAAACTCTATTACAGCTGGACAACGTGGACCAGTTCTCATTCAAGATGTACATTTATTAGAGAAATTAGCACACTTCAACCGCGAACGTGTTCCAGAGCGAGTTGTTCACGCAAAAGGTGCTGGAGCGTATGGTACTTTTACCGTGACGAATGATGTGTCGAAATATACAAAAGCGAAACTATTCAATGGTGTTGGAAAAGAAACAGACATGTTTATTCGCTTCTCAACAGTAGCTGGAGAATTAGGTTCAGCTGATACAGTTCGCGACCCGCGTGGGTTCGCTGTTAAGTTCTACACAGAAGAAGGGAACTACGATATTGTCGGGAATAATACACCTGTTTTCTTTATTCGTGATGCAATTAAATTCCCGGATTTCATTCATACACAAAAAAGAGACCCGAGAACACACTTGAAGAACCCAACAGCGGTATGGGATTTCTGGTCACATTCTCCTGAATCTTTACATCAAGTAACAATCTTAATGTCTGACCGTGGTATTCCAGCTACTCTTCGTCATCAACATGGGTACGGAAGCCATACGTTTAAATGGGTAAATGCAGAAGGACAAGCGGTATGGGTAAAATATCATTTCAGAACAGAACAAGGAGTTAAAAACCTTGATGTGGACCTTGCTGCAAAACTTGCGGGGGAAAATCCAGATTATCATACAGAGGATTTATTCAATGCGATTGAAAAAGGTGATTTTCCAGCTTGGACGCTTTACGTTCAAATCATGCCTTTAGAAGATGCAGACACGTACCGTTTTGACCCGTTTGATGTAACAAAAGTTTGGTCACAAAAGGATTATCCATTAATTGAAGTAGGACGTATGGTTCTAAATAAAAATCCAGAAAACTACTTTGCTGAAGTAGAACAAGCAACATTCTCGCCAGGAACATTTGTACCAGGTGTAGAGGCTTCTCCAGATAAAATGCTTCAAGGACGCTTATTTGCATATGGAGATGCACATCGTTACCGTGTTGGTGCAAATCATAATCAACTTCCAGTTAATCGTCCAAAAGCAGAGGTTAATAATCATCAACGCGATGGTTTTATGGCTGGAGATGGTAATGGTGGACGTTCTGTATACTATGAGCCAAATAGCTTTGGTGGTCCAAATGAAGTACCTGAAGCGAAAGTTACTCCATTTGATGTAACAGGACAAGCTGCGCAAGTAGCATATGATCATGATGATCATTATACTCAAGCTGGTGACCTTTATCGCTTGCTAAGTGAAGAGGAGCGCACTCGTCTAGTAGCAAATATTGTAGGGGCGATGAAACCGGTAGAGCTTGAAGAAATTAAACTTCGTCAAATTAGCCACTTCTACAAAGCAGATCCAGAATACGGTACACGTGTTGCT
>Ga0182739_1003221_pt1 | contig 14474 bp, 12 predicted proteins | sample eDN5th30CBELigBY_FD_128873 | JGI IMG/M metagenome (GOLD analysis project Ga0182739, IMG submission 128873) | Enriched backyard soil microbial communities from Emeryville, California, USA - eDNA 5th pass 30_C BE-Lig BY (version 2) (version 2) | ecosystem: Environmental > Terrestrial > Soil >... | reverse complement strand
CACTGGTAAGTTCACGCTCATCCTGGGCAAGGCCGGCAAGAACGGCGAATACTACCGACGGACGATTACAACCCGCCACGAGAAGGACGGTTGGAAGGTCAGCGACATCAGCGGGGTGGGCAAGGTCGAGAAGCCGATCATGCTTCGACGGGGCGTTCGGCGTCGTTGAGCCCGGCAAGATCGTCTAGCCCAGTACGCTCCGGCAGGTCTGTCGTGTCGATCGGAGACGGATTGTAACTCTGGCACGAATTGCGGCCCGTCCTTTGTAGTTTTTTCCGACCCCCGGCCCAAAAAAATGGGCTGGGGGTTCTTTTTTTCTCAAGTTGTCGACTTGATTCGCCGCCCCCGGTCCCTTTTTTGTTTTTTCTCAAGTTTTGGCTCTAAAGCTGCACTAAGACACTCATCGTTCAAGTTTCTACATCTTGCCGCAGCGACGGACATCACATCTCCAGACAGTGCCCAAGGAAGGAGCCTGTATGGCCTTGTCCAGCCTTCGCCTCTGCGCGATGCTCGAGCTTTCAGTCATGCTGTTCCAGGTCGTCGGGGTCATCGCTCTCTGCCTGAGCCGACTGCTGCCCGCGAGTTCGACCCGGTGGGTGAACCGGGGCCGGGCCGGCTTCGTCGTGGCGATGATCGGCCTGGGATTGGCAGGGGCCCTGTGCGGCCGCCACGACTCCGACTTCGCCCTCTTTGCCGGCGGATCGATGACGATCCTCCTGATCGGCATGACCATGGGAAGCGGACAACTCGAACCGGCGAGCCCCCAGCGCAGCCTGGTCGCCGTAGAACCGAATCTGGCAAGCTGACAGATTTCGCAGCGACGCAACTCCATATCCACACTCGAGTTCTCATAACGGGGCCGCACGGCCCCGATTTTTTTTTGCGGAGCGATTTGACACGCCGATTTCGCGAGCCATAGTTTCGCGACGATTCGGAGTTCGGCGGATGGAATCGCTTCGATCCTCCCTTTGATTTCACACCACTTCAGCCCGCCCCGTGCCTCGTTTGCGAGGAGCGGCCGTCTTGCTTTTCCAGGTTCGGCTCGAGCCGATCGGGAGAGCGCCGGGTCCTTCCGAGACGCAATCGCGTCGGACTACTCCCCGACCTGAACGACGTGTCCCGCTCGCCGTTCGTTTGGTGGTCGTGTCGGATATTGGCGGGAGAAGGACAAGCCCAATGTTGGTTGGACTGAAACGGATTTCCAAAGCGTTCGGCCTTCTGGCCGGTCTCGCCGCGACGGCTCATGGCCAGGCCATGGCCCAGAGTGCCAACCAGTCGACTGCCAACGCCGTCGCCGGTGCGCTCCGGTCGAGCCAGGCGCTTTCAGGATATCGGATCGAGATCGAGACCCGCGAGGGGATCGTCACGTTGAACGGCACGGTCGCGACGCCGGCCCAGAAGGCCGAAGCGGTGGCTCGCGTCCGAGGCGTGGCCGGTGTGATGGCGGTGAATGACCAGCTCAGGCTGGCCGGTGACAGCCGTGTGATGCCGGTCCAGTACCAGCCCCAGCAGGTTGCGTTCGGGGGTCATGGTCGGTTCGCCGGCGGCAGCGTCGGTGGGGTCGGTGGTGGCGATATCATCTACGACGGCGGCCAGGCCGGTGCCGTCGCGGGAGCGCCGATCAATGACGGTGGCCCGCTTCCGGAAGGCCCCGCCGGTGGGCCGGGTGCGACCGCCGGAGTGACCCCGGGGAACCCCAACTACGCGTGGCCGAGCTACGCCCCCTATCCCAACTACTCGGCGGTCGGCTACCCGACGGTCTACCCCTGGCAGGCCTGGCCGAACATCGGCCCGCCCCACCCGTACCCCGAAGTGCCCCTCGACTGGCGGGCGGTGACCCTCCGCTGGGATGACGGCCTGTGGTGGCTCGACTTCAAGAAGCACTACACCCGGCCGTTCTTCACCCCCTATCCGTTCGGCATCTTCGCCTACTGAGCCAAGCTCAAGTCAGCACGGCATGCTGGCCGACCAACACCGAAAGCCGCCAGGGGCGCCCGCCCCTGGCGGCTTTCGGTCGTTTCGGTTCCGGGGTTCGGCGTCGGAATTGGCCTCGGCGGCCTGGGAAATCCACCGATCCTCCGAGAAAAGAGTGGAGAAATGGGAGCTATCGAGCGACGGGGAACAACGCAAGAGGAATCTGCGGCATGCTCGGGAAATTCCTCACACACCAGGCCACCAGCGTTCGATAACTAAGCCACATGGACCGGTTAAACGATTCAGCACAACGCCGGATCGATCGGTCAACAGCGCCGAATTCAACGAACCCGGCGCCGAGGCCGGTAGGACCGGAGAGTCCGCCGGCGCGTTCGCGCAAGTTCCATGGAGGGGAGATCCAATGACCCAATCCGCGCGGCATCGGGGCCCGATCACCCCGCGCTGGGTTCGCGGGATGCTGACAGGGGCCTTGTTGGCGGTCGTCGCCACATGCAACAGCGGTTGCGGCCTGTCCTATGTATTCCGGAACATTTCGCCCTTGCGTCCGACCGGCTGGTCCTTCGCCTGGCCCATCCTGCCGTCCCAGCAGCAGCGACTCGAACGGGACATGGAGCGCGAGGAGAGTGATCGCGTCCCGATTCTCGACCCGATCGTCGGGGAGTTCGCTCCCGCGACCTGCCTCGACCCGCCCAGTGAGCAGGAGGTCTGGAACAAGGTCACCAAGTTCAAGAACGGCTCGCCTCCGTTCTACGAGACCCAGCGTAACAACGTCCGGTTCCTCATCGAGAAGATCGGCGACAAGGTCGACCCCTGCAAGGTCTACCCCTTAGCCGGCCCTTGCCAGCTCGTCCACTGCCACTACAAGTGCACGGTCTACTTCGATGAGTCGTACTGGTCCGATTACCCGATCCCCTTCAACCACGTCGACCACCGCGTCGAGGTCGTCTATATCGACAAGGACCACCTGCGACGCTGCGGCGGACCGCCCGTCGCCACGACCCCCCCGTGAGCCTGAGGTCGTGACCCGACGTTCGTCAACGCAGGCAAGACCGGGCGTGTGATCTCAACGGCCACCCCGGTCCCCAACGCACGGCCCCGGAGTGTCGGATTGCCCTGAGAGGCAACGACACTCCGGGGCCACTTTGCGTCACCAGTTTCCCAACAGGACCAGCCCGGCGCGATCCCCCGGACTCGGCCTCTGTGCTGGGCCACGATCACTCGGTATCGAAGAACGGGAACAGCCGTTTCAGTTCCGCGGCGCTCGGCTGAGTGCCGTACTCGCAAACCTCGAAGGCCTCCGCCGTTTGAACCTGCTTGCCTTTCTCGGGACCAAGCTCCTTGATCAGCAGATCACGGAACCGGTCGGCGATCGCCCCATAGCGCTGGATCGCGCGTTTCCTGGTCCATGCCAGACGCTCGGCCTTGCCCGAGGGAACCTCTTCGAGATACCCCGATAGCCAGGGATTCCACTCGTAGAACTGCGACTCGAGGGCGTCGATCGCCTGGACCTTCTGATCGAGGGTGGCGTCGATCGGCACGACGACATCGGGTTGAAACGGGTTGGGCTTCTTGAAGTTATCCTCGGTGTAGAGGAAGACGGGGTTCTTGCGAAGCGCGGGGACGTCGGGGCAGAAGCTCGGGACGATCACCATGAAGGCCGCGTCCTGCACGAGAATCCCGGTGTAGCGATGGTCGGGGTGGTAGTCGTTGGGCCGGTGGGAGATCACCACATCGGCGTTCCAGTCGCGAATGAGCCGGGTGATCGTCCGTCGATTCTCGAGGGTGGGGAGCAACTCGCCGTCGTGGATGTCCAGCACTTCGGAGGTGATACCGAGGATCTTGGCGCAGCGCTGGACCTCGGCCGCGCGGCGGCGGGCCAGGATGGCCCCGGCCATCTCGTGGTGTCCGATGTCGCCGTTGGTGACGCTGACGAACTTCACCTTGTGCCCGAGCTTGGCCCAACGGGCGGCAACGCCCCCCGCCTCGAGCTCGCAATCGTCCGGATGGGCGCCGAAGACGATGATCCGGAGCGGCTTGTCGGGCTCGGCGGCTTGGAGACCAGACAGGCTCCCAGTCCAGGCCGCCACCAGCAGGGCAAAGGTCGCCAGGTTCCACGATCGACGCATCGCTCGAAACTCCTCGAAAACCGACAACGGGGAGACCAGATCCGGTTGCCCGGACCGCTTCGTTCTATCCGGCCCTCGTGCGGGAGTCGAAGGAAAAGCTCAAGCCGTCCCGCAAGTCACCACGGTGGAGCGTGATTCACCCCTCAAGAATGCTTGCCCAGCATCGAAAGCAGGCCGTAGAATCAAGCGAATGAGAACACGGCTCGGATCCCTCATCCTGCTGGTCTGCTGCCTCCCCTCAAGTCCGTCGCCCGTGCGCGCGGAGAGCGACCCAGCCCGACCGGGTTGGACTGGCACGTGGCAACAAGCGGATGGTCTTCGCGTCGCCGGCCGGTTGATCGTCGACGATGGCTCTGTGGTTCGCTTCGTCAGCGAAGGGACAACGGATCCCGGCCCCCCTTTGAAGAAGGGGACCACGATCCTGCTGGACGGCCCCGGGCCCGACCGTACCGACGGCTCGCCGCCATTTCGGATCGAGCTCGGACTCGACCGCCGAATTTCGGGCCGTCTCGGCACGGTGGACGAGCGACAGATCCAACTCGACGCCAGTTCCGTTGAAGGGGGCGTGACGGTCGCACGGGCGGGGGCCCATTCCGTCGTCCAGCGGCTGGGTGAAGTGCAACTCCTCGACGAGGGGTTCGAGACCCTCGATAGCCGCCAGTGGACCTTGATCGGCAATCCCGAGCTGGTCGACAATCCGAAAGTGGCCGGCCAACATAGCTTGCGGATACCGGCCGGGGGAACGTCGGTAACTCGGCAGATCGACGAACCCGTCTTGGGGGGGCGACTTGAGCTGGCGTTCTACGACACCGGCGCCACCACACCTGATCACCAAAGCTTTGTCGACCTGCTGTTCCGTAGCCCGACCGGGCCCGCGCCGGTCCGGGTTGTTCTGGGCTGGTCGGAGGAGAGCCATTCCGTCGAGTCACCAGCCGGCCCGGCTCTCGCCGTACAGCGGCTCGCCAGGAAACCAGGCTGGCATCGCCTGAGCTTCCAGTTCAATCCCGACCAAACCGAGATCGCCATCGACGGCAACCATCTGGCTCACGGTAAGGGGCCGGGAGGACCGCTCTTGGAGATTCGTCTGGCCACCCGAAGCGCAGGTCGGAGTCCCGCCCCCGTCGACCTCGCCGCCACGTTCGATGAACTTTGGCTCGTCCGATTCGCGGACGCCGCGACCGCCCTCGAAATCGATCCGACACAGGATGAGGTGCGACTCTCCGGAGGCGATCAAGTCTTCGGCAAACTCCGGCACGCCGACGCCTCGCATGTCACGCTGAATGTGGATTCGCGCGACGTCAACCTCCCCTGGAGCGAAGTGACCGGGATCCATTTCCGGCGCGCCCCAACCCAGGCCCAGCCCATTGAGGGAACCTGGCTTCGCGTTGAGTGGCGCGCAGCCCCCGGCAACGATCCTCTCGACCTCGACCGGGTCGACGGCGCCCTGGTGAATCTCGATGCCGATCACCTGACCCTCGAGGTCCCCTACGCCGGTCGGGTCACCCTCTCCCGCCAGCGCGTGAAACGGATCGAGGTGCTCGGCCACAGCCGTCGAATCGTCGTCGACCCGACATCCCACCACCTCGGGAATGATCTGGCCGACAACACATCCCCGCTCGATCCCCCACAGCCCGAAGGACGACTGCTCGAACGCGACATCGAGCTCGAGGCGGTCCCCTCGGGGCCGGCAGTCCTCAGCCTCGATGTCGTCCAGGTCGCCGGTGAAGCGAGCGGGCTCCCCTTCTTCGACCTGGTAAAGAAGGGGGAAATTCGGACCAAAGTCGCCATCAACGGCCAGACTTTCGACTATCTCAACCGCTACATCGCCTCGAAGAATGAGACGCCGGAGCGGATCGAACTGCCCATTCCCTCCGGTCTGCTCCACCCTGGAAAGAATCACCTCCGGATCGAGCAGTTCGGGACGGCAACCGAGCCGAACTACCTGGACGACCTCGGGATCCTGGAGATCGCGATCGAATTTCCACACCTACGCGCCCAGTCGGCCGCGCCCGATAAGCCGTGAGATCCCCCTTTGAAGACCTTGACTCGTAGCCTCGTTCGTCACGCGCACGCGATCGCCCGAGAAGTCGGAGCGCGGGTCATCCTGCTCTATGCCGACGTTGTCGAGAACGATCAGAACCTGGCGGACCTGATCCAGGACGTCGACTTCCGGGTGATCCTTGTGTCGCGCCGCGCGGGGTTCCAGGCGCCTCCCGGCTGGGAAGACCTCTGTGCGATCGTCCGGGTTCCTGATATCTCGATGACTCGTGCGGGCCAGATCAAGGTCGCAACATTGGTCGCCGCCGCCGAGAACTTGCTTCGCATCGGTGACCGGATCGTCTGCCTGACCGGCATCGACGGCTCCGGCACCCTCGACATGATCATCGTTCTCGACCTGGGCGTCGAGGTCGAGATGTTCGGCGACTCCGCCGCCGAGCCACTGCCTGCGGACGTGACCCCGGCGGTCTTCGAGAGGTTGCTAACCCTGGCCAGCGAGCTCAGCCTCGAAGGGCGAGAAGGTCGGCCGGTCGGAACACTCTTCGTCGTGGGCGACAGCGACCGTGTCCTCAACCAGAGCCGACAGCTCGTCATGAATCCGTTCCACGGCTATCCCGAAGCCGAGCGGAACATCCTCGATCCCAGGCTCGAAGAAACGATCAAGGAATTCTCCGCCATTGACGGCGCCTTCATCATTCGGGGTGACGGTGTGATCTTGAGCGCGGGGCGCTACCTCGCCCCTCAAGCGAAGCTCGAAGAGCCGCTCCCTCAGGGCCTGGGCACGAGGCACGAAGCCGCCGCGGCGATCACGGCCACGACCACCGGCATCGCACTCTGCGTCTCCCAATCGACCGGTACGATCTCGATCTTCAAACGGGGCCGGCTCCTCACCGACATCGTCAAACCGCGCGGTCATGCCACCGACGGCCTCTGATTGCCGTTCCCACGGGCCCAGGTCCGAGCTCCGACCGGCTCTGGAACCGGTGAAGGTCAGACGGCGCGCCGGTCGGGATTCACCGGCGCGACTTCCTTCCTCAGACGCCCGCCAGTCGCGGTGTCGGACGCGCCGGAATGGCGAGGCCTCCCCGGGTCGCCTCGCAGACCATCACCGACCCTTGTTGATCTGGTCAAAGTACCCGCGAATGTGTTTCTCGACATTCTTGGGTACCTTCTGATTGGTCAGCGCCTCGGCCGAAAGCCCCTCGCTGGTCGCGATCTCGGCCTGAATGTCGATGACGCTTTGCCCCTTCTGGGGGTTGGCGGTGGGTCCGAAGCCCTTCAGGACGGCTTTGCCCTTGCCGATCTGCTGCTGGACCTTGGTGGTGTAGGTGCTGGTGGCGTCCGGCGCTTCGGGTCGATCTCCCTGGCCGCGGCCGCGGCCCTGACCATTCCCATTGCGACGGTTGCCCGACGACATGCCCATGTTCGCAAAGTCGTTCTCGCCAAACTGATTCGCGCCGTCGCCGGCCATGCCATTCTTCGCCTCTTGAAGCTCGGCAAGCGCGCTATCGAGCGATTCCAGCTCTTGAATCTGACTGGCCATCTGCTGGAGCTGCTTCTGGGTCATCCCCAGGGCGGACGCCGCCTTTTCCATGTCCCCCCGCTCCATCTGGGCTCCCGCCTGTCCCAGCTTGGAGGCAAGCTTTTGCAATTGCTCGAGGCTCTTGGCTTGCTCCTCAAGCTTGGCCATCTCCTGCTTGAACTGGCTGTCGGAAAGGCCGCCGTTCTTGCGGGCCTCTTCGAGCTGCTTCTTCCGCTCGTCGAGATTGGCCAACTTTTCGAGTTGCTTGGCCATCTCCTTGACCTGGGATTGAAGGGCTTTCTTCTCGGCCTCGGTCATCTTGCCCGACTTCAGTTTCTCCTGCAGTTTCTGAAGCTCGTCGGCCGCCTTCTGGAAGTCTCCCTTGGCCATATCGCGTGCAAAATCGTCCGCCGGTCCGTTGCTCGCCATCTGCTTGAGCTGCTGGAGTTGCCGGTTGATCTGCTCCGGCGAGCCTAGCTTCTTCTGCCGGTCCTTGACGGCGTCGGTCAACTTGTTGAGCTCGACGAGGGCCTTGTCCTTCTGAGCTGGCGGGGCCTTGGCGATCTCGTCGGCGGCCTTCTCGATCTCGGCGAGGATCTTCTCGGCTTCGGCGAACTTCCCCTTCTCAAGCTCCTTCCGCTGGCTCGCGATCTTCTTCCCCAGCGCCCGGCTCTGATCGGCCACCAGCTTCTTCTCGACGACGTCCGAGGACCGGGCCTGGGCCCGCTTCTGAATCAACGGATGCACAGAGAGTAAGCCAAGGGCCAGGGCCGCCGGGATCAGGGGCACCCAGGCCGTGCGCGGAAGCTTGAGAGCAAACGCCGTGTTGATCTCGAGAGTCCCGACGTGGCGGATCGTGTCGGCCAACAGGGCCTTCCCCGCCGGGGTCGACCTCAACTCCTCAGGGAGCGTCAACGCCGTGCTCAGGCGTTCATTGAGCTGAAACACACGGTCGATGGCCACGGCGGCATCGACCCGGCTCGGTCCACTGAGAAGGGCGACCAGAGCCGCCACAACCAGCCCGACGCCACCGGCGATCGCGAACAAGGCCCAGTCGGGACCCGGCACCGGCCGGTTCGCAAATTTTTCCACCGCGATCGCCACGACGACGGCCAGGAGCGCCACGCCCCAACACCAGACCAGAGCGGAGAGGAACCGCTGAAATCGCATCCGACGCCAGACCCGCCCGATCGGCTTCTCGAGCTCATTCACGGCACAACCCTCCGTCGTGGGAACGCCCAACTCCGACGAACGTCATTGGTTCGAGTATAGAAGGGGTGGGGCCAACTCGCAAGGGGACACGACGAATGACTTCGGGTTGAGCGGGCCCGGAACGAGGGGTTGGGCCTGGCCGCGGCTGCACGGCCCAGGCCCTTCTCCCCTCACCAAGGGCCTGATCAGGCGCCCGTCGCCGCCACGGCCTGGCGATAAACCTCGGAGGCGGCGGCCAGGGCCGCCCCTGGTTACCGGCCGCTGCCGAGGTCGCGAAGGCAGGTCTCCAGCGCCGCCAGGAGCAGGGTCACGTTCGCTTGCCGCGAGTTGTGCCCCATCAGCCCGATCCGCCACGCCTTGCCCTTGAGCGAGCCGAGGCCGCCGCCGATCTCGATGCCCCAGTCGCTCAGGAGCCGGCGACGGACCGCCATGTCGTCGATCCCGTCCGGAATCTTCGCACAGGTCAACTGGGGCAATTGGTGCCCTTCGGCCGTCACCACCCCAACCCCCATCGCCGCCAGGCCCGCCTTCAAGGCCGACGCATTCAAGGCATGCCGGGCGAACCGAGCCTCGAGTCCCTCCTCGACGATCAGCGCGAGGGCCTCGCGAAGCGCAAAGTTCATCCCGATCGGTGCCGTGTGGTGGTAGACCCGGTCGCTTCCCCAGTACTTCTGGATCATCGACATATCCAGGTACCAGCTCTGGACCTTCGACTTCCGGTTGGCAATCAGCTCGGCGGCCCGGGGGCTGAACGAAACGGGCGCCAGGCCCGGCGGGCAGCTCAGGCACTTCTGGGTGCCCGAGTAAACCGCGTCGATCCCCCACTCATCGATCTTGACCGGAACGCCGCCAAGGGAGGTCACCGTGTCAATCGCGATGAGCGCGCCGGCCTCGTGTGCGATCTTGGCGATCTCGTCGACCGGCTGCCAGGCACCGGTGGAGGTCTCGGCATGCACGATACCAACGACCTTCGGACCGACTCGTTTGACGGCCGCTCGGACCTCGTCGGGGTCGAAGACCTCGCCATAGGGACGTTCGATCGTCGTGACCCTGGCCCCCGCCCGTTCGGCGACATCAACCATCCGGCTGCCGAAGACTCCGTTGACGCAGACGAGCATCGAGTCGCCGGGTTCGATCAGGTTGACGACGACGGCTTCCATCCCGGCCGACCCGGTGCCCGAGACCGCCAACGTCAGGCGATTCTCGGTCTGAAAGACATACCGAAGTAGGTTCTGGGTCTCATCCATCAACGCCACGAACTCGGGGTCGAGATGCCCCAGCAGTGGGAGCCCGAGCGCGGCCAAGACTCGGGGATGGACGTCGCTCGGGCCGGGACCGAGAAGCAGCCGGGGGGTCGGACAGAGCGGGGCCGGCGGAACAGGGCGTTCGAGTCCAGGCACGAAGAGGCTCCTCGATTTAGGGGTCAAGCGGGAATCAAGCCGGGGGCACGAACGACTTGACCAGTTCACTGATCGCTTTGAACTCAGGCCGATCCGAGCGTTCCGTCCACTCGAACAGGATCGCCTCAGTGGTCGTCACCACCACCCCCGCCGCTTGCAGCCGGCGGAGGGCGAACTCCCAATCCAGGGCCGCACGCGAACCCACGGCATCCGCGGGAACCTGGACGAGAAAACCCAGTTTCAGGAGCTCGATAGCTGTCTGCGCCACGCAGACATGAGCTTCGATTCCCGCCAGGGTCACGTGCTTGATATGGCGACCGTAAAGTTGTTCGAGGATCTGAGGCGCGCCGCAGCAATGAAAGGTGGTCTTGGGGGTCCGGTGGGGGATCAGGGATGCCAGTTCGGCGACAGTTGACCCGAGCTTTTCGGGATACTGCTCGGTGGCCCAGACCGGCATCTTGAGAATCTCGGCAGCACGGACCAGACGTGCGGCATTGGCGATGACCAGGTCGCGGTCCTTGATCCGCGCCATGAGCTTGTCCTGGACATCGACGATCAGCAGGGCGCCGTTCCGATCGGTGAGCCGTTCAGCGAACCGCATTGACGAACCCTCCGGCGGCGTTATCGTGTCGTGCCACAAGGCTGCGAGCGATGCTAGTGGGGGAATCAACGCCTTGTCAAGCCGCGCCGTCAACCGAACCGCAACCACCATGGCCGACCGCCACTAAGGTCCAATGGGCCTCAACCTCAGGGAACGATTCCGAACCAACCGAACCACAAATGGACGTGTTGCCAAACAAACAGGCCAACACACAGGGGGGATCGGACGTAGACAAGGATGAGGATGCGCCCGAAGGCGTGAGTGCGGTCACCAGTCGGGTTCAGGAGGGATCCCGGTCTGGCGGCTTCCTCAGCAGACGCAATGAGCGGGAAGGACTGCGATGCCCTCGCAGGGTGGAGCGACGCGAGGGCGTACCAATCCAACAGGAGAGGGAGACACGATTTCGAGTCCCGGGAGCCTGCCCCTGGACAACGGGGGCTCGACGGCGAGTCTCCAGTCACCCGGGACCGATCCTCTTGACAATGCAAACTGCCTGATGGGTTGGACCCTTGGCTTGCTTGCAGGATGGGAGACGCTGTAGGATGGGGGATCTTGAACCGGTACACAGCAGCCCCTCGGCGTGGGGCCCGAGGTGCCGTGACGTGGCGGGAGCGACGGGTGTGGCGGGCAAGCCTCGAGTCCTAGTCATCGAACGCGATACTCACTCGGGGTCGCCGCGCGAGCATTTGTCACCGTCCTACGAGATCGTCACGGCGCGGACCATGGCCCGCGCCCTGGCCCTTCTGCGCGAGCAGGAGTTCGCCGGTGTCTATGTCGACGCCGCCCAGCTCTCCGCTGTTCGCTGGGCCGGCGTGCTGATCCAGGCCGAGGAGATTCTCGACGCCATCGCCGACGGCGTGGCGATCGTCGACCCCGACCTGCGGATCATCTGGGCCAACCCCGAGTTCCACTCGCTCGCCGACCAGGCGGTCGAGACCATCGGCAGCAAGTTCTATCGGGCGCTGGGGAACCCGGAGGTCATCGGACCCGACCCTTGCCCATTCACCTCGGCGGTCGCCTCGAAAGACCCGTCCAGCACGGTGCTTCGAATCGGTGCCGCCCGGTACCTACGGGTCACCGTGACGCCGGTCTTCGACGCGGCCCAGAGCCTGACCCAGTTGATCGCACTGACTCGGGACATCACCGACGAGACCCAGCAACAACTGAAGGTCAACGCCATTCACAAGGCGGGAGACGAACTGGCCGACCTGACTCCCGAGGAGCTCTCGGAGCTGGGGGTCGAAGAGCGGACCGACTTGCTGAAGTACAACATCACCCGGCACATGAAGGACCTGCTGGGGCTCGACTTCATCGAGATTCGCCTGCTCGATCGGGCCACGGGAAAGCTCGTGCCGCTCCTGACCGAGGGGATGACCCCGATCGCGGCCAACCGCGAGCTCTACGCCCGCAAAGAGAATAACGGAGTGACCGGGTTCGTGGCGGCGACCGGGCAAAGCTACCTCTGTCCCGACACGACGCACGACCCCCTTTACCTCGAAGGGGCCGCCGGAGCCCGCAGTTCGCTCACCGTGCCCTTGATCTATCATGGCACGGTCATCGGTACGCTCAACGTCGAGAATGCCCGTTCCAACGCCTTCGATGAACGCGACCGCCAGTTCCTTGAGATCTATGCCAGGAATGTCGCCTCGGCCTTGAATACACTCGACCTCCTCCAGGCCGAGAAGTTCAGCGCCGCGACCGCCTCGGTCGAAGCCATCAGCCGGGAGCTGGCGATCCCGCTCGACGACATCCTGAACGACGCGACCACCGTGCTCGACCGCTACGCCGGGCACGACGACGATATCATTGCCCGCCTCCGCCACCTGCTGGTCCGCGCCCGTGAGATCCGGAGCCTGATCCACAAGGTGGGGACGTCGATCGTCCCCGAGCCCAAGCGGAGCACTCCCCGTCCCGCCCCCCGCTTCTCCAGCGCCCGGCTCCTGGTGGTCGATGCCGATGAGGCGATCCGAAAGTCGGCGCACCACCTTCTCGGAAGCCACGGCGCCACCGTCGAGACCGCCCGCGATGCCCACGAGGCGATTGCTCTGGCGCGACAGACCCCGTACTCCGCGGCCTTGGTCGATATCAGGCTCCCCGACCTGGACGGGTTCGAGACCTACCGCCGGCTTCGGGAAGTGCAACCGGGCGTGCCGATCATCCTCATGACAGGCTTCGGCTGGGATCCCTCGCATTCGATCGTCAAGGCACGCCAGGAGGGCTTGCAAACAGTCCTCTACAAGCCGTTCCGCGCCGACCGATTGATGGAGGCCGTTGAACAGGCGCTGCGCCCCTCCAATCCTGCCCCGGCTCGCGCGCCGGGATCGGGACCGGTCTCCGCGGCGAACGATCACGAGAAGAGGGAAACGCTCGATTCCGCACCTCCCCAGGCGACGGTCCATGAATAACGGACTGCTCGCGGCGCTGGTGGTAATCGGGCACGTGGGCGCGTTCGTCTTTCTGATCAACGTGCTCCACGCTCAAGGGTTGGCCCCGCGGTTGCTCAGTTGGACGAACCGGGGAGCGGCGTTGGCAGCCTTGCTCGGTGCCGCCGCTCTGGCCTGGGAACTTGCCCTGGGGAGCTCGAACCCCTGGTGGTGGCCGGTCCGCGGTTATGCCTGGGTCTGCCTGGTTGTCGGCCTGGTCGCAATCCCGGGCAGCTCCCTCCTCCTTCGGCTCCGAAGGCTTCCGGCCGGAATTCAAGAGCGAGGGGAAGAGATCGACCTGGCCGAGCGCCACGGGCGCGAGGCCTTGATCGGTGACGGTCGCTATCGCGCCCTCCTGAAGGTCCGGCGGAACGAGGCGTTCCGCTTGCGAAAGCGAGACTGGACGATCGCGATCCCTTCGCTCCCGCCGGAGTGGGACGGCCTCAGCATCGTGCAGGTCAGCGACCTGCACTTCGCCCCTTGCTTCCAGCAACGGTTCTTCGAGCACGTGGCCGACGAAGCCGCCCAGTGGCCCGCGGACCTGGTCGTGTTTACCGGCGACCTGGTGGACCACGACCAGGCGATTGACTGGATCGTCCCTGTGTTATCACGACTCAAGGGGCGGCTGGGCACGTTCTCCATCCTCGGCAATCACGACTTCTCCCATCATCCCGAGCGGGTGCGCGAAGAGCTCGAGCGGGCAGGGTACACCGACCTTGAAGGGCGATGGATTCAACTGGAGATCGAAGGGGGGACACTAGCCCTGGGGGGAACCTCCGCTCCTTGGGGTCCGAAGCTGGACTTTCGCTCGATCCCTGAAGCCGACTTTCGCTGCCTCTTAAGCCACTCGCCGGACCTGTTCCCACGAGCCGTTGGCGCGGGGATCGACCTGATGCTCTCGGGTCACAACCACGGTGGCCAGATTCGGCTTCCAGGCGTCGGGCCGGTGTTCATGCCCAGCCGCTACTCCAGGCGGTTCGATCGCGGCTACTTCCGGTCGGGCCGCACCTTGCTCCACGTCAGCCAGGGCGTGGCGGGAAAACACCCGATCCGGATCGGCTGCGTCCCCGAGATCAGTCGGCTCGTGCTTCGCGTCCAGGTCGAGTCCGACCGGCAACCGTCGCGTGCCTTCGACTCGGCCCTGTCCCGCCAGGATGACACACCGAGCTTCGCCTCCTGAACCCGACTTGTTCCTCATGGGACTACCAGTTGGGCCTCAGCAGTTCGAGTCGGTCCAAGCACCTGGTCACGATTATT
>Ga0182739_1003219_pt1 | contig 14476 bp, 12 predicted proteins | sample eDN5th30CBELigBY_FD_128873 | JGI IMG/M metagenome (GOLD analysis project Ga0182739, IMG submission 128873) | Enriched backyard soil microbial communities from Emeryville, California, USA - eDNA 5th pass 30_C BE-Lig BY (version 2) (version 2) | ecosystem: Environmental > Terrestrial > Soil >... | reverse complement strand
CCTGATGATCCGGTCATTTATTTAGTGAATGTGAATAAAACAGATCCAAAACAAGCATTGCCGGGTCATGAAAATCTTAAAATTCTCCCGCATATTCCACATCTTCAAGAAAAGCCTTTAACTAGGCAGCAGTACACCGAGTTTGCGGAGAAGGTATTAATCAAGCTGGAAAACATGGGATTAGACAATCTTAGAGAAAGTATTGTCACAAAAGATATGTGGACACCTCATGATATTGAACGAACGTATTCTTCAGACCGAGGAGCGATTTACGGGACTGTATCCGATAAGAAAATGAATAAAGGATTTAAACACCCGAAGCAAAGTGAACGCTATGACAATTTATATTTCGTCGGAGGAACTGTAAATCCTGGTGGTGGTATGCCAATGGTTACACTTAGCGGACAGCAGGTGGCGAAGAAACTGATCGAACAAGATAGGAAGAAGTAAGTAGTACGAGCTAGAAGGCAAATACAAAAGGAAGGAACATGATGAATGGAAACTTTGTATTTGGTTGTGCAAATACTATCCTTACTCGGCTTATTATGTGGTGTGCTGATGTTTTGGTCTACAAGAAAACCGCCGGCAATAGAGGGTAATCAACCATTGCCTTCATTATCGATTATCATACCAGCAAGAAATGAAGCGCTTCGCTTGCCGCCATTACTTAAGTCGCTTCAAATGCAAAATTGGAAGCATTTCGAAATAATTGTAGTTGATGATGGTTCCACGGATCATACGGCTGAAGTTGCATTATCATACGGAGCAAAGGTTTTAAAAAGTAAACAAGTAGGCGGGATGAGTCCGGGTAAATCCAATGCTTGTGCATATGGGGCGCAATCTGCAAATGGAGAGTTGCTGCTGTTTTTGGATGCAGATGTACAGCTTGCCGCTGAGGACAGTCTTGAGCGGATTGTAGACAGCTTTAGCAAACAAGACAGTAAAGGAATATTATCCATTCAACCATATCATCTTATTGTAAAACGATATGAAAATTTATCGGTAATCTTTAATATTATTGTGCTGACAGGAATGAATGTATTTACTTTCTGGAAAGACAAGTTTGCAACGGCAGGATCTTTTGGACCATGTATTCTTTGTGATAAGGAGAGCTATATTACAACTGGAGGGCATGAAGCTGCGGAGGAATCAATTATGGATGACTTTGCGCTAAGTGATGTTTTTATAGCGAAAGACTTACCGGTGACCAATTATGCCGGGAAAGGGATTATTAATATGCGGATGTATGAAGAGGGGCCGAAGCAGTTGATGGAAGGCTGGACGAAAAATCTGGCAACAGCATCGCAATCCACTCATAAATCTGTCATGCTGCTCATTCAGCTTTGGATTTTTGGTGTGATTCTGGCTGCATTGGCGCCATTACTCGCCATTTTAACGGATTCATTTGTAGCGCTCTTCAGCAGTATTGTTGTCTATTTATTATATGGTGGGCATTTGTATTTTCTTGCGAGAAGAGCAGGGAATTTCCACCTAATGGTTTTCTTGATCTATCCGATTTTTGTTTTATTTTTTACAGCAGTATTTTTGTACTCATTATACCGTACGCATGTATTGCATTCGGTAATGTGGAGAGGCAGAAAAATCAAAGTGTAATAGGAGAGAGGTATGACAGTTATTAATGCAGTTTGGCTTCTCGTTGTTAACATAGCAGCATGGCTCGTTCTTCATTTTTCGATATCTGTGCTTTGCTTCAAAATTCCTTTACGCTTTTTTCTAAAGGATATTGTATTTTTCTGTATTGCAAAGTGGGAGCAGCACGGGGAATTCTGGAATCGTCTGTTTTTAGTGAAGAAATGGAAAAAGCACTTAATCGATGGGTCATCGATTGCAAAGAAAAGTTACAATAAAAGCCACTTACATGGTACGAAGCGGGAAGATCTAATCGTCTTTGCAGCAGAAACCAAAAGAGCGGAGATGACACATTGGCTGCTTATCTTGCCTGCACCACTCTTTTTCCTGTGGAATCCTGTTTGGGCAGGCTGGATTAATATTTTCTACGCACTTTTCGCGAATCTGCCATTTATATTAACGCAACGTTATAACAGAGGACGAATTGAAAATATTTTAGGTTTATCTAATCGTGGTAATTAGCGCAGTAAATCCATACAGGATCCGAACGCAATATAAGACGTAAAGAAGCCTGCTATGTTAAAATTATATTGGAATAACGTATAAAGGAGACGATGAAATTGGGTCAATCATTACAAGGTAAAGTAGCAGTTGTAACAGGTGCTGCACGCGGAATCGGTAAAGCGGTAGCGGTAGCATTAGCAAAAGAGGGTGTGAACGTAGGAATCATTGCACGTTCAGAAGATGCATTGCAGCAAGTGGCAAAAGAAATTGAAAGCCATGGTGTTAAAGCTGCCTATGCAGTGGCGGATGTTTCGAACTTGGAACAAGTGCAAAAAGCTGCTGCCCATCTAAAAGAAGAGTTGGGATTAACGGATATTTTAGTTAACAATGCGGGCGTAGGAAAGTTTGATAAGCTCGTTGATATGGACCCTGCAGAATTTAAGGAAATTGTCGATATCAATGTAATGGGTACTTTTTATGTATCGCACACAATTGTACCGCAATTAATCGAAAAAAATGCAGGTGATGTTATCAATATCTCATCTACAAACGGTTTAAACGGTGCAGCAACATCAAGTGCATACAGCGCTTCTAAATTCGGTGTCATCGGCTTAACAGAGTCGTTAGCAGCGGAAGTACGCCGCAACAATATTCGCGTAACTGCATTAGCACCAAGTACAATTGCAACAGATTTGGCGGATGCACTGAACTTAGTGCCGGATGAAAAAAGAGATCAATATATGCACCCGGAAGATATTGCAGAGTACATTATTGCGCAATTGAAGCTGAATAACCGCATGTATATCAAAAACGCTACATTAATGAATACTAATCCTTTCTAATTAATAATGCGAGAAACGATTGAATAGGAAAAGCCCTTCACTCTGAATCAGAATGAAGGGCTTTATTTAGTAATTGAGGGTATTAATTAAGCCTGCTGGAACTCCTCTTTTAAAATAGAATAATAAACACTATCTACAAGAGTACCTTTAATCATGTGATTTTTTCGCATTGTTCCTTCGTGGGTCATCCCTAAACGCTCCATTACTTTAGCGGAAGCAGCATTTTGAACGTGAGACTCCGCAAATACTCGTTCTAGGCCAAGGATGTTGAAGGCTAGATCCAATACAACTTTGCTGGCTTCTGATATATAGCCTTTTCCCCAGAAACTGCGGTTCAATGTAAAACCAAGTTCGCCGCTTTTATTCCATTCATGGACACGGAATTCAATTGCGCCGATCATTTTATTGCTTTCTTTTAATACGATCGCGTACTTCCCGGCAGGTTCTTTCAGAAAATAATTCTCAATCATTTTCTTTGTTTGTTCTAGATCTTTGTGTGCATGATAAAGAAATTTCGTTGTTTCTTCATCCGCTGTATATTCGTACATATCTTCAGTATCTTCAATTGAAATCGGACGTAAAAAAAGACGTTCGCTTTCCAGATGACTGTGTTTTTCAAGCATTAAATTAAGATTTTCCATTAGTTTTTTCTCCAATAATTTAGATTTATTCGAGAGTGTGATAGGCTTGCTTATCATAACACAATATACATTTTTTAACTATATTAATATATTCAATAATAAGAAAATGGAGATTATTCAAACGGAAGTTGAATGAACTGGTCAATAATAAACGAGGCGGCACCGAGAGCAATTGCACGGTCCTTTAATGTTGAAAATTGTACAGAATAGTTGTCCCGCTGGAAATGCATCGTATTCGCGTGAATTGTATCTAATATAGATTGCTCAATATACTTTTGCGCTTTTGTAATACGGTTACCGATAATAATTTTTTCGGGATTAAATGTTTGAATTAAATTGGTAATACCTAGACCGATATAGTAACCAGTTTCCTTAAATAATTGTATAACATCTCCATGACCTTTTTCGGCTAGAGTTATCAACTGCTCTAATGAGAGTTCACGTTCTTTTAACATATAAGTTGCATCATGAATAAGAGCATATTCTGAGGCGTATGCTTCCCAACATCCGTTACGGCCGCATGTGCATTTACGCCCATTCATATGTATAATCGCATGCCCGCTTTCACCCGAATAGCCGTTAACACCAAGATAAATATTATGATCAATTATAATCCCGACACCTAGCCCGATGCCTATACTTAAATATAAGAGGTTTGAAGTTTCTTTATTATTTTCAAAAATATATTCTGCATAAGCACCGGCATTCGCTTCATTCGAAATATAGATAGGGAAGTCAAATCGATCACGTAAATAGCTGCTGATATCAAAATTTTCCCATCGTAAATTGGGCGCGATAATAATGATTCCATCTTTATTCACAGAACCTGGAACAGCAACGCCTAATCCGACGATTGAGAATGGGCTAGGGGGTACATTTTCCAGGAGTAGTTCTATCAAATCCAAAATATTATTTAAATACGGTTCAAGCTGGATAGTTGGTACGAGTTGGAGACTGTCGAAAACAATTTCCCCTTTTAAATTAAAGACTGCTCCGTATAAATAGTTAACGCCAATATCTATGCCGAGTGCAAAACCGGCTGTTTCATTGAACCTTAATAATTGAGATCTTCTTCCTCCAGTTGAAAAATCTTTCCCGTCTTCTACGATTAGTTGGTCCTCTATTAGTTCAGTTACTAAATTTGCAACCGTTGCTTTTTTTAATCCGATTTCTTCAATGATTTCTCCTCTCGAAACGATCCTTTTAGAGAAAATATAATTTAAAATTTGTTGCTTATTAAATTTTTTCCCTATTTGTTGATTCCAAGACAAAGTAACAATCCCTCCAATACAAACATGAAAATTTAATTAAAGTATAACAAAAAAACTTTGTTCATCCAATAGACAAACAAATATTGGCATGTTATCCTAATTTTAAATTATGAATATTACAAATATTAAAAGGGGTGTAGTTCATGCGTAAATGTAAGGGCTTTCTTTTTGGAATTCTGTTAGTAATGTCAATGGTATTGGTAGCTTGTGGGCAGGATGCGGGGGATTCAAACACAGGTAAGGCTAGCTCAAGTGATTCGACAGGAGATAAATTGAAAATTGGCTTATCAGTATCCGACTTGACATTGGAGCGTTGGCAGCATGACCGCGATTTCTTCGTAGCTAAAGCAGAAGAAATGGGAGCTGAAGTCGTTGTACAGTCTGCAAATGGTGATGAAGCGAAGCAATTATCACAAATTCAAAATATGTTGTCTCAGGATTTAGATGCATTAGTAATTATTGCGATTAATTCAGATTCCTTATCTACGGTTGTAGAGCAGGCAAATGCAGAAGACGTTCCAGTATTAGCGTATGACCGATTGATTAATGGGGTAGATATCAGTGCATATGTTTCATTTGATAACGTACGTGTGGGAGAAATGCAAGCGGAGTATTTAGTAAATTTAAAACCTGATGGAAACTATTTCTTAATGGGTGGATCTCCAACAGATAACAACGCAAAAATGTTCCGTGAAGGGCAAATGAATATTATTCAGCCATTAGTCGATAAAGGTGATATTACGATTGTCGGCGATCAGTGGGCGAAAGACTGGGATGCAAATGAAGCATTAAAAATTATGGAAAATGCACTTACTGCAAACAAAAACGATATTGATGTTGTTGTAGCTTCAAATGATAATACGGCTGGTGGCGCAATTCAGGCGTTAGAAGCTCAGGGGTTAGCTGGAAAAGTATTAATTTCAGGGCAAGATGCTGACTTGGCGGGTGTTCAACGTATTGCAGAGGGCTTACAGACAATGACTGTTTACAAGCCGATTAAAGCAATTGCTGAAAAGAGCGCAGAAGTAGCGGTTCAATTAGCAAAAGGTGAGGAAATTTCTGCTACTGATACTGTAAACAATGGCCAGATGGATGTTCCATTCATTAAGCTGGACCCGATTTCAGTAGGCAAAGATGAACTTATGACAACAGTTATTGAAGATGAATTCCATAGCTATGATGATGTATATAAAAATGTACCGGAAAGTGACCGTCCGTAATTAACAGCAAAAGGAGGGGAGAAATTCCCTCCTTTCTTTAAATGAGGATATTGAGAATGGTGGTGGAAACATGACTGAATATGTTTTAGAAATGAAAGGAATAACAAAAGAGTTTCCAAGCGTAAAGGCTCTGGACAATGTTACTTTTTCAGTCCGAAAAGGTGAGATTCATGCCCTGTGTGGTGAAAATGGTGCAGGAAAATCGACCTTGATGAAAGTATTAAGCGGCGTATATCCGGCTGGCACATACAGTGGGAAAATTTTAATCAAAGGTAAAGAAGCAAGTTTCAAAAACATTAAAGAGTCCCAAGATGCAGGAGTGGCAATTATTTACCAGGAGCTGGCATTGGTTGGTGAAATGACACTTGCTGAAAATTTATTTTTAGGACATGATTTAATGCGCTCGCCCGTTATTAATTGGAATGAGATTTACAAAAAATCGATGGTAGCACTTGAAAAGGTCGGGTTAGATCTGGACCCGCAAATGAAGGTATCCGAATTAACTGTAGGAAAGCAGCAACTTCTTGAAATTGCAAAAGCTTTGACGAAGGAAACGGATATTTTAATTTTAGATGAGCCAACAGCTGCTCTTACAGAAAGTGATGTAGCTGTTTTAATTAAGCTGTTAAATGAACTTCGAAAACAAGGTGTAACATGCATATACATTTCGCACAAATTAGGAGAAATTATGGAGCTTGCTGATTCTGTAACAATTTTACGTGATGGTCAGACAATTTCAACGAACTCCATCGAATATCTAACTGAGGAAAAGATCATTACAATGATGGTTGGACGTGAACTGACGGAGTTATTCCCTTATGAGGTACACGAAATTAGCGATGAAAATGTATTACATGTAGAAAATTACACTTCATACAATAAATCAGGAAAAAAAGTGGTATCTAATATCAATTTCAATGTAAAAAAGGGTGAAATTGTAGGCTTTTCCGGCTTGATGGGAGCAGGTCGCTCAGAGCTATTTATTAGTTTGTTTGGCGGGATGCCCGGAAAAAAAGAAGGTACGGTCAAACTAAATAATAAAACCGTAACAATTAAATCACCAGCAGATGCCATTAAAGAGGGATTTGCTTATGTATCGGAAGATCGTAAGCGATACGGTCTAGTGCTAGGAATGGATATCGCAAAAAATACGACACTAATTGCATTAAACAAGGTAATGAAACTAAATGTGATTAGCCAGGCACTTGAAGTAAGAGCGGCAGAAGAGATTACAACTAAGATGAAATTAAAAGCACCTAATCTCGACATAGAGGTAGGTAAGCTAAGTGGTGGAAACCAGCAAAAGGTTGTTTTGAGTAAGTGGATTATGAATAATCCAAAACTATTAATCTTGGATGAGCCTACTAGAGGAATTGATGTTGGTGCCAAATATGAAATTTATAAAATTATGAATGAGCTTGTTCAACAAGGTGTAGGGATTGTTCTAATTTCATCTGAGCTGCCCGAAGTTTTAGGAATGTCAGATCGCATTCTTGTTATGTGTGAAGGAGAAATTACGGGTGAATTTACGAGAGAAGAAGCAACTCAGGAAAAAGTAATGATGTGTGCAACTGGAGGGGAAAAACGTGATTAATGAACAGACGATTAAAAAAGAAAGTAAATTATCCTTCAAATTCGATTTACAATCCTATACCTTAATTATTGCTTTAATTTGTATTGCTATTATTTTCACATTTTTTACTGGAGGAGAATTTTTATCTTCTCGTAATATTTCCAATTTATTTACTCAGATGTCTATCATAGCTGTACTTGCGGTAGGGATGACGTTGGTTATTGTGGCAGGACACATCGATTTATCGGTAGGTTCAATAGTAGGGGTTACAGGTGGGATTGCCGCAATGCTGCAAGTTTGGCAAGGGTGGAGTACACCAGTTGTTGTCCTCGCAGCCATTATAATTGGCGGTTTAATTGGATTATGGCAAGGATGGTGGGTTGCATACCGAGCAGTACCAGCATTCATTGTTACGCTTGGCGGGATGTTAATATTCCGAGGGGTTTTAATTGGTTTATCGGATGGTCAAACGATTTCATCATTAAATCCAAGTTTTAAACAAATCGGGAACAGTTACTTACCGTTTATACCAGGTTATATTGTAGCTGCTATAGCTGTTATTTTAATGATAGCATTCACGGTAAATGGTCGTAGAAAGCGTAAGGAAATGGGCTTATTATTATTGCCTTCTGTAATCGATTATGGAAAAGTGGCAGTTTATTCTGTTGTTTTAGTAGTCATTACGTATATGTTGAATCGTTATTTAGGTATTCCTATCCCGTTTTTAATTGTAGCGGTAATTGCGCTTGTTTTCATGTTCATTACAACGAAAACGGCATTTGGACGTCGGATTTATGCAATTGGTGGAAACCCGGAAGCTGCCGCGTTATCGGGAATTAATATTAAACGAAATACGCTCTATGTATTTGTCAGCATGGGGGCTTTAGCGGGAGTAGCGGGTGTGTTATTAACCGCACGTTTAAATGCGGCAACAGTATCTGCCGGGAACAGTTATGAACTTGATGCCATCGCAGCCTGTGTAATTGGCGGCACATCGCTAATGGGTGGTAAAGGTAAGATTTTTGGAGCAATTATAGGTGCACTAATTATGGCAAGTATTGATAACGGAATGTCGATGATGAATATCGGCGCATACTGGCAGTATATCGTAAAAGGTTTGATCTTGATTTTGGCAGTATGGGTTGACATTATTTCTAAAAATAAATAAATCGGGGGAATTTTATATGTCATATTTCAGCAATATTTCAGCAATCAAATATGAAGGACCAAAATCAACAAATGATTTAGCTTTTAAATACTACAATCCAGAGGAAGTTGTAGGCGGGAAAACAATGGAGGAAATTTTACGTTTTGGCGTAGCCTATTGGCATACCTTTACGTATGATGGCGGAGATCCGTTTGGTGCGGGCAATATGGAGCGTACATGGGATAAATTTTCCGGCATGGACCTAGCAAAGGCACGTTTAGAAGCTTCATTTGAATTCTATGAAAAGTTGAATGTGCCATTCTTCTGCTTCCATGACGTAGATGTTGCACCAGAAGGCCAATCATTGGCGGAATCACATAAAAATCTGGATGAAATTATCGACATGATGGAAAAATACATGGCTACATCTAAAACAAAGCTCCTATGGAATACAGCCAATATGTTTTCGAATCCGCGCTTTGTTCACGGTGCTGCGACTTCACCAAATGCAGATGTTTTTGCCTACTCCGCTGCAAAAGTAAAAAAAGGCTTGGAAGTAGCAAAGCGTTTAGGCGCTGAAAACTATGTGTTCTGGGGTGGTCGTGAAGGCTATGAAACATTACTTAATACAAATATGAAGCTAGAGCAGGATAACCTTGGTAAATTCCTGAATATGGCAGTAGATTATGCGAAAGAAATCGGTTATGAAGGCCAATTCCTGATTGAACCAAAGCCGAAAGAGCCGACAAAGCACCAATATGACTTCGATGTAGCTACAGGTATTGGCTTCTTGCGTACGTACGGATTAGAGGAAAAATTCAAATTTAATATTGAGGCAAACCATGCAACATTAGCGGGGCATACATTCGAGCATGAATTACATACAGCACGTATTAACGGCATGCTGGGCTCAGTTGATGCCAACCAAGGTGATACACTACTTGGCTGGGATACAGATGAATTCCCTACAGACCTTTATACAAATACGTTAGCAATGTACGAAATTTTGAAAAATGGGGGTCTTGGAAAGGGCGGTTTGAACTTTGATGCAAAAGTACGCCGCGGATCATTTGAGCAGGATGATTTGTTTTATGCCCATATTGCTGGAATGGACTCATTTGCAGTCGGACTGAAGGTTGCCCATAAGCTATTGGAAGATGGTGTGTTAGAAAACTTCGTAGACAATCGCTATAGCAGTTATAACGAAGGAATCGGCAAACAAATTGTTGATGGGACTGTCGGCTTCAAGGAGTTGGAAGAATATGCTTTAGGGCTAGGGGAAGTAAAAAACAGCTCTGGTCGCACAGAAAAATTGAAAATGATTATAAATCAGTACATTTTAAATGCTATAGCTGAATAAATGTTGAAAATGGGCTTTTTGGGGGCTAGAGCAAAAGATTTTTACTTTTGGTCTAGCCTTTTATGCAGTATAAGGGCGGAGGTAGAAAAATGAAGTATGTAATCGGGATTGACTTAGGAACAAGTGCAGTAAAGGCCCTGTTAATGAATGAGCAAGGAATCATTGTCGATGAAGCATCAAGGAGCTATCCGCTTGTTCATGAAAAGCCAAGCTACTCAGAGCAAAATCCAAAAGATTGGGTAACTGGAACTAGAGAGGCGATTCAGGAAATCGTTAAACGGTTTACGGGAGATGTCTCTACTATTATAGGGATCAGTTATTCTGGTCAAATGCATGGCTTGGTGCTACTCGATGAAAATAATGATGTTTTACGACCTGCCATCTTGTGGAATGATACGCGGACAACAGAGCAATGTAAGCAAATTATTGAACAGGTTGGGCAGGATAATCTGCTTAGAATCACTAAAAATAATGCTCTTGAAGGCTTTACGCTACCAAAAATTTTATGGGTGAAGAAATATGAACCGGAAATTTTTAAAGCGGTCAAAACTTTTCTATTACCTAAGGATTATGTGCGTTTTGCGATGACTGGAAATTTACATATGGATTATTCCGATGCAGCAGGCACATTATTACTGGATATAGAAAAGAGTGAATGGAGTCAGGAAATTGCTGGAGTGCTGGAAATTGATTTAGCAATATGCCCACCTCTTGTGTCATCGACAACAGAAGTTGGGCAATTGACAGAGGAATTTGCGAAAAGCACAGGATTGACGACTGCCACTAAGATCTATGCGGGTGGTGCAGATAATGCGTGCGGTGCAATTGGTTCAGGGGTTGCGGCCGATGGTAAGACTATGGTTAGTATTGGTACATCGGGAGTTTTATTATCATATGAGGAATTCAATACAAAGGATTTTGAAGGAAAGGTCCACTATTTTAACCATGTTGTAGAGGATGCCTACTATACAATGGGAGTTACGTTGTCGGCAGGGCATTCCCTTAGCTGGTTTAAAGAAAGATTTGCGGAAGAGCAGTCTTATGAGGAATTATTTGCAGGGATTGATACAATAGCTCCCGGAAGTAACGGATTATTGTTTACACCGTATCTCGTAGGTGAACGCACACCGTATGCAGATTCTACAATTCGTGGAAGCTATATCGGCATTGATGCGGCACATACGAAGCTGCATTTTGCTCGGGCTGTAATGGAGGGAATTATTTTTTCACTGCGCGATTCATTAGAAATTTTCCGTGCCTCGGGCAAAAATATTACCGAAATGGTTTCCATCGGCGGTGGTGCAAAAAGTTCAGTCTGGCTACAGATGCAGGCAGATATTTTTAATGTGACGGTGTATAAACTGAAAAATGAGCAAGGGCCAAGTATCGGAGCGTGCATGATTGCAGCGGTAGGAGCGAATTTATATACAGATTTTGAAGAAGCTGTTAAGGCATGTGTTCAAGTAGAAGGGAAGTTTGAACCGAATCCTGAAAATGTTGAAATATACAATCAGCTATATGCGGTATATCAACAGATTTACACTCAGACAAAAGCGTTAAATGAACAATTAAAACTATTTCGCTAGGGAGGAATTCATAATGAACAAAGTAAAATGGGGTATTTTAAGTACAGCAAATATTGCGCAAACGCAATTAATTCCGGCTATAAAACGTGCTGAAAATGCGGAAGTCATTGCAATTGCCAGCCGTGGTCCAAAGGTACATGCGATTGCTGAAAACTTAGGAATCGAAAGAGCTTATGAGAGTTATGATGAATTATTAAATGATCAAGAGGTAGAAGTAATTTATATTCCGCTCCCAAATGACTTACATAAAGAGTGGGTCATTAAAGCAGCAAAGGCAGGTAAGCATATTTTATGTGAGAAACCTGCTGCATTAAACGAAAAGGATTTAGAAGAAATGCTGACAGCTTGTAATGAAGAGAATGTACAGTTTATGGAAGCGTTTATGTACCAATTCCATCCACAGCATATACGAGTAAAAGAAATTATTGATTCTGGAGAAATTGGTGAGGTAAAACTTTATAAATCAAGTCACTCATTTTATTTAACAGATCGTAAAGGTGATATTCGTATGAAAGCTGAAAAGGGTGGGGGTGCCATCTGGGACTTGGGCTGTTATTCAGTTCATGCAATGCAACTCATTTTAGAAAACGAAGTTAAGTCACTTTCATTTAAAAGGATTCCAGATTCGAAAACAACTGTTGATGTTTCGGCATTTGGAATAGTCGAACTCGATAATGGAATCCATGGCATAATCGATTGTAGTTTTGAAATGACAGAACGAGATGAATATGAAATAGTTGGGACAAAGGGAACTATCAAAGTTAAGAATGCATTTAGACCGGACCGGCTGAGCGGGAATGGACAAATTACTATCAATACTTTAACGACAGAACGTACCGAACAAACGGGCGGAGACATATATAAGCAAGAGGTGGAGTACTTCTCAGATGCTGTACGTACAAATAGAGCCCTGACGATACAGCATAATTATTCACGTAAAAATGTGGGGATTTTGCATGCGATTCAGCAATCGGTCATCACAAATCAACAAATTGTATTAGCCGATTATATTTGCCATGATTGAAATTAGACCTTTTGGACAAGTAAACAAGCATCCTGTTTATGAAGTGATATTAACAAATCAAAATGGGATGTATGTAAGCAGTTGTACATTAGGATGTACGATTACAGCCATCGCTACCCCCGATGCTAACGGAATAATTGAGAATGTCGTTTGTTCATTTGATACGGCTGAAAAATATAAACAGTATCCACAGTTTTTTGGTGCGGCGATTGGACCTTTTGCAGGACGTCTTGAAGATGCTTTTATAGAAATCAATGGAGTTTCCTTACAAGCGAGGCCAAATGAAGGACACCATTTATTGCACGGTGGAAATGACGGCTTTCACAATCAGCTATGGCAATTTGAAACAGGCGTTTCCTCGCGTGGACAATTTGTAAAATACTATCTTAATTTCGATTCCATTGATTTACCTGGAAAGTTAAATATGTCTATTACCTATACGTTAACAAACAGTAACGAGCTAATTATTTCATATGAAGGAATAAGCGATACTGATACCATTTTGAATTGTACAAATCATAGTTACTTTAATTTAAGCGGAAATTTAAAGCGTACGATCGAAGGGCATGCATTAAAATTTGGAAGTAAAGAAATGCTTTATATTGATAATCAGGGGTTACCGCTGGGCAATATAGAAAATGTAGTTGGAACAGTATTTGATTTTAATGAAAAGAAATATTTGAAGGAAGTCATTAATAGTAACTTTGCTCAAGTTAAATTGGCGAGCGGCGGTATAGATCATCCATTTTTATTACAGAAAAATGAAATCGAATTATCGGAGGAAGAAAGTGGCCGCAAACTTACAATCATAACGGATGAACAAGCGTTAGTTGTATATACGGGCAGCAAAATCGGCAATGGCTACTCTTTTAAGGAAGCGCCCGCACAAAATTATTTAGGTATTTGTTTAGAAGTACAAAACGTACCAAATAGCATAAAATATAAACATTTACCAAGTTCTATTCTAAAAAAAGGAATTCCCTATAAGCACGAAACAATCTACAGGTTTACTAATGTATGATAAATAGTATAAGAAAAAGCACCATTCGCTCATAAAACGATTGGTGCTTTAACTTTAAATATTCGAATGATGTACAGTCGAAGTAGAAATTTTTTCTTCTCTTCCGGTTGTTTTTCTCGTTAAAGAAAAGACTGCGCATGCCAACGCAATGAGTACAAGTGCGCCACCGTACCAAGCAGCGTGTGAGATTGTAGAAGTTTGATTGATGACAATACCACCAAAGGCTGACCCCATTGAAATTCCGATCTGTAAAGCTGAGTTATTAAAGCTTTGCTGAATATCGGATGTAGCAGGATCTGTCTGAATCAAGTAGCTTTGCTGTGGTGGTGATAAACTCCAGCTTAGCGCTGCCCAAATCATCATAATTGGTATGAAGATGATAAGCGAGAAAGTCGTGAATGGCAGGATGAATAGCACGACTGCAAATGAAACAATAACGAAAATAATACTTTTCGGTGCGCCGATTTTATCCGAAAGTGTTCCGCCAAATGCCCCGCCACTTACTGCAGCAATCCCGAATAATAGATAGCAAAGACTGATCCAGCTGGAATTCAGACTTAGTTCAGTTTCCAGAAACGGTGTGAAATACGCATACATCGTATAGTGCCCTGCCAGCATAAACATTGTTGCAAGATGGGCACTTCCGATTTTGGAGCTTGCAACCGCCTTTAGTTGCTGTGAAAGTGGAATTGACATT
>Ga0182739_1003215_pt1 | contig 14485 bp, 13 predicted proteins | sample eDN5th30CBELigBY_FD_128873 | JGI IMG/M metagenome (GOLD analysis project Ga0182739, IMG submission 128873) | Enriched backyard soil microbial communities from Emeryville, California, USA - eDNA 5th pass 30_C BE-Lig BY (version 2) (version 2) | ecosystem: Environmental > Terrestrial > Soil >... | reverse complement strand
GTGATCGGCGTGAAGTCGCGCAGCGGATCGTAGGGCAGGCGCGATGACAGCGCCGGGCTGATGGATTGCGAGGCCGTGACGCCCAGCAGCAGCGTATAGCCATCTGCCGCGGCCCGCGCGACCTCGGCCGCGGCGATGGTGCCGTTGGCGCCTGCCTTGTTGTCCACGACGACGCTGGCGTGCAGGGATTCGCCCAGCCGCTGCGCGACCTGCCGCGCCACGAAGTCGGCGCCGCCGCCCGGCGGAAAGCCGACGACCAGGCGGATGGGCCGGTCGGGATAGCCCGCGGCGGAGGCGGTGGCGGCGGCGAACAGCAAGCCGGCGATGGCGGCCTTGAACAGGCCGGGCACAACTGGGTTGAGCTTCATCTTCTGTCTCCTCGGTTCTCGCCGCGCTGTCGCGCCCGTTGTCGGTCCGGTCGTCGTTGGGGCGTGATTGCGGCGCCTTTATACGCGGGTCATGCCTGCTTGCGCACGGGCGCCCATGCGAAATCGCCCGGCCGGCCGGCGCAGGCGGCGCCGCTGTCGATCAGGGCCTCGCACGCGTCGGGCGTAAGCCCCGCGGCCAGCAGCACATCCCGCGTGTGTTCGCCCAGATCCGGCGGCGGCAGCGTCGCCACGCCGTCGCGGGCGGCATCCCGGCGCGGAAACTCCGGCACGTCGAACGCCAGGTCGCGGTAGCGCACGCTGCGCAGCTTGCCGGGCTGGCGCGCCTGCTCGGCGTCCAGCACGCGTTCCAGCGGCAGGACTTCCGTGCTGCCGACGCCCGCCATCCGCAGCCGCGCGGTGGCATCGTCGAACGTCCGGGCGCCGATCGCCTTCCGGACGATTTCTTCGACCCGCTCGCGCGCCTTCTTCCTGTCCTTCAGGGCGGCGAGCGAGGCGTCGGCGGCCTCGGGCAGTTGCATTGCCTGGCAGAACTTCAACCAGTGTGCGTCGGTCAGCATCAGCAGGTACATCCAGCGTTCGTCGGAGGTCAGGTAGGCGCCGTAGCCCGGCATGCTGAATTCGCCATGCGGCTCGCGTTCCGGCCGCCCAAGGAGCTGGGTCTTGAGCTGCACGCCCACCAGGTCGCGCGATGCGACGTGCAAGCCGGTTTCGTACAGGCCGATCTCCACATGGCCGCCTTCCTTGGCGGCTTCCGGCTGCAGCATGCGAGCGAGGATGCCGATGACGGCATAGGCGCCGGCGAACTGGTCGTGGTAGGACGGCCCCAGCCGGCTGGGGCGGCCATCGATGCGGTTGGCCTCCATGACGCCGGTGGACGCTTCGGCGACAGGGTTGGAAGCCAGGTCGTCCGCCTGCGGCCCGTCCGCGTAGCCGCGGATGTGGCAATAGATGAGACGCGGATTGATCGCCTGGCATTCCGCCTTGGTGAGCTTGAGCTTGCGCGCCGCCTTGGGCGCGAGGTTGTGCACGAATGCGTCGGCCGTCTCCAGCATTTTCAGGAAGGCGGCGTGGCCGTCCGGGCGGGCGAGATCCAGGCACACGCTTTTCTTGCCATGGCTGTAGGCGATGAAGGTGCCGCTCGGGCCGCCGCGGACCAGGCTGCGGGTGGGATCGCCGCGCGGCGGCTCCACCTTGATCACTTCGGCGCCAAGCTGGGCAAGGATGTGCGAGGCAAAAGGGGCGGCAAGCATGGTGCCCAGTTCAATGACGCGGCGTCCCGCGAGGGGGGGGGAGTGCATGGTGTCTCCTGGCGTTGGTCTTGAAAGAATGCATTCTATATGTTCAAGGTTTGCTCAGTGCAACGCATTTTGCTAGGGAAAGCCCGTATTTTTCGCGGCTAGTAAATATATAGAATGCATTCTTAGTCGCTCAGCAGACGGCGGCAATCGAAGAACAACCAGGAGACACAACGTGCACAGAAGGACTTTTCTTTCCGGTTGTGCGGCGGCAGCCTCGATTTCGCTTCCAGGCTGGGCGCGCGCGCAGTCCGTTTCTCCCGGCATCGATACGGCCAGCAAGACGGTCACGGTCGGCGCCTTCACCCCCATCACGGGCCCGGTGCCGTTCTATGCCATCCTCTCCCGCGCCGCCGACGCCTGCTTCAAATGGATCAACGAGACCGACGCGCTGAACGGCTGGAAGATCAAGCTGGTCACGTATGACGACGGCTATGAGCCGGCCCGCAGCGTCGCCGTCACCCGCCGCCTGGTCGAAGAGAACAAGATCTTCGCGCTGGCCGCGCCCGTCGGCACGGCGCAATCCGTGGCGGTGATTCCCTACGCCAAGGAAGTCGGCCTGCCGATGATCGGCCCCATCGGCGGCGCGACGGCGCTTTTTGCGGAACGGCTGGTGTTTCCGCTGCTGCCCGACTACGGCTGGTCCGCGGCCTCGAACCTGGAATACGCCTTCAGCGGCCTGAACGCCGACCGCGTAGCGCTGCTATGGGAAAACGACGAGCTGGGCCGCTCGGCCAAGCGGGGCTTCGACATGCTCATGGCCGCCAACAAAAAGCAGCCCGCCGAGTCCATCCCCTTCGAGGTGCGCAGCACCGATTTCACGCCCCACGTGCGCCGCATCGCCAACGCCAAGGCGGATGTCGTGATCCTGTTCGGCTCCAACGCCAACCTGGCTGCGGCGCTCAAGACCGCGGACCGGCTGGGCTATCAGGGCAAGTGGATGGCGCCGTTCTTCACCGCCGATCCCACCACCTACAAGCTGGCCGGCCCGCTGCTGGACGGCGCCTATTTTTCCTCGTGGCTGATGCCGGTGGACGCGGACGACGCCAACATCAAGGCCTACCGCGACACCGTGGCCAAGCACTATCCCAACGACCCGATCGGCGTCTTCGGCCTGAACGGCTGGAGCAACGCGGCGCTGTTCGCCAAAGGCTTCCAGATGCTGCTGGCCAGCGGCAAGCCGTTGACGCGCGCGAACCTGGTGGATGTCATGGAGACCATGACAAACCAGACCGTCGGGGGCGCGCGCGAGGTGACCTTCAAGCCCGGCGACCACCGGGGCGCGCGCCAGGAAGGGATCATCCAGGCCGTGTCCGGCGGCAGCTTCAAGCTGGTGCGGGACTTCAAGCCCTATCCGGCCGACGTGTTCGATGCCAAGCTGGCCTAGGCCGGCACACAGTAAAGGAGTGCCCGCGTGAGCAATGCATATGAAGAATGGGTCGGCCGCGAAGAAGCGCATACGCAGCGCATCGGCGCGGCGGCCGTGGCGGCGATGGCGGCAACGCTGGACCTGGAAGGCGCGCCGCGCGCGGGCGAACCGCTGCCGCCCGGCTGGCAGTGGCTGTTCTTCAACCCGGCCGCGCGCCGCAGCGGGCTGGGCGAAGATGGCCATCCGCGACGCGGCGGCTTTCTGCCGCCCATCGACCTGCCGCGCCGCATGTGGGCGGGCAGCCGGATCAACTACCTGGCGGACCTGCCCATCGGTGAGCAGGCCACGCGGCGCAGCCGCATCGTGAAGGTCGAGAACAAGGTCGGCAAGCGCGGCGCGTTGTGGTTCGTGACGGTCCAGCACACGACGCAGTGCAACGGAACCGACTGCATCGTCGAGGAACAGGACATCGTCTACCGCGAGGCGCCGCCGCCCGGCGCGGCCGCCGCGACGCCGACGCGGCACGAGGCCGAGGCGCGCTGGGGCCGCGAGGTCCGGCCCGACACGACGCTGTTGTTCCGCTATTCGGCGCTGACCTTCAACGGGCATCGCATCCATTACGACCAGGCCTACGCGCGCAACGAAGAAGGCTATCCGGACCTCGTCGTGCATGGACCCCTGACCGCCACGCTGCTGCAGCAGCTTGCGGTGGAACACGGAGAAGGACGCGGCCTGGCGCGCTTTGATTTTCGCGGCGTCAGTCCCTTGTTCGTATCGCGCGCCTTCCACATAGAAGGCCACACGCAGGAAGACGGCGCGTTCGCGCTGTGGGCGCGCGGGCCGGACGGCGAATTGGCGATGTCCGCCACGGCGGTGCTGCGGTAAGGCGCGGCGCGGCCCGGATAAAAACACTGACAGGAGACAAGAGAAGATGGCACAGCATTTGAGCGGTCCGGCGAATCTTGAAGGCCAGGTTGCGTTCATCACCGGCGGCGCGGGCGCCATGGGGCAGGCGATCGCCAAGGCATTCCGGCAGGCAGGCGCGCGCGTCATTGCGACGGACCGCGTGGCGCCCGAGGAGCTTGGGCAGGCGCTGGGCGGCGGCATCGACTATCGCCGCTACGACGTGACCTCGCGCGCCGAGACCGACGAGGTCATCGACGCGGTGCTGGCCGAATACGGCCGGATCGACATCCTGGTGCTGTGCGCGGGCATCATCGCCCGCACGCCGCTGGGCGACAGTACCGATGACGAATGGGACGCGGTGATGTCCGTCAACGTGCGCGGCGTGGTCAATCCGGCGCGCAAGCTGTTTCCGCTGATGTGCAGGCAGGGCTTCGGCAAGATCCTGGCGGCCGGCTCCATCGCCGCCAAGAACGGCGGCGTGGCGTCGGGACCGGCCTACGTCGCGTCCAAGGCGGCCGTGCACGGCATGATGCGCTGGATCGCCAAGGCCGGCGCGCCGCACGGCGTCTATGCCAACACCCTGGCCCCGGGACCCGTCGAGACGGCGATGTGGGCCAGCGTCACCAGCGGCGGCGCGCCCTCGGCCAACGGCACCGTGCCGCTGGGCCGCTACGGCAACGCCGACGACATCGCGCAGGCGGCACTGTTCCTGTGCTCGCCCGCCTCTAACTGGATCACGGGCACGTCGCTGGACATCAGCGGCGGCATGTGGATGGACTGACGACCGCCGACGCAGACAGGAGCCACGCATGACCGCAGATACCCTACCCGTGATCGGCTTTATCGGCCTGGGCGTGATGGGCGGCCCGATGTGCCGCAACATGGCCGTCAAGCACGCCGGCGACGTCATCGCCTTTGACACGAACCCGCAGGCCCACGCCCTGCTGGAAGGCACCGGCGCGCACCGCGCCGGCTCGGTGGCCGAGGTGGCCGAACGCGCCGACGTGGTGTTCCTGTCGCTGCCCGGCGGCCCGCAGGTGGAATCGGTTTGCCTGGGCGAGGGCGGCCTGGCCAGCGGCGCGCGCCGTCCCGCCGTGATCGTCGACCTCAGCACCACCACGGTGGCGTCGGCCCGCGCGACGGCGCAGCGCCTTGCCGACCTGGGCGTCGCATTCGCCGACGCACCCGTCGCCCGCACCCGCGAAGCGGCGCAGCGCGGCGAACTGAGCATCATGGTGGGCGCGGACGAGGCGCTGTATGCGCGCATCGAGCCGCTGCTGCGCTACATCGGTTCGGACGTGACGCGCTGCGGCGAGACGGGCTGCGGTCAGGTGGTCAAGCTCATCAACAATGCGCTGGTGTTCGAGAACACCGTGGCGCTGGCCGAGATGATGGTGCTGGGCGAGCGCGCCGGCGTGCAGCCGGCGGTGCTGCTGGATGCGGTGTCCAAAGGGTCGGGAGACAGCTTCGTGCTGCGCAACCACGGGCGCCGGGCGATGCTGCCGCGGGAATTTCCCGAAAAATCCTTTCCGCCTGAATACGCCCTCAAGGATCTGGGCTACGTGCTGGAGCTTGCCGGGCAGACGGGGCTGACGGCGCGCGTCACGGAACTGGCCCAACGGTACTACGCGGCGACGGCCAGCGGCGGATGGAGCGGCCGCTACTTCCCGTCGGTGATCGAAATCATCGATCGCGGCGACGGAGCCGGCGTGGCGTCAGCGCAGCAGGAGTCCGGCCATGGATGATTTCATCGGACTCATCTGGGCGGGCGTGGTCAGCGGCTGCCTCTACGCCATGGGTGCGATCGGCATCGTGCTGATCTACAAGAGCTCGAATGTCGTGAACTTCGCCCACGGCAACCTGGCGGGCCTGGCGGCGTTCCTGGTGTTCGGCTTCACGGCCGGCCTGTTCGCGAACCTGGCCTGGGGCGCGGCCGTGGTGCTCACGCTGGCGGTCATGGTCGCGGTAATGGCGGTCAGCTACTTCCTGATCGCGCCGCTGGTCTTCAAGTCGGACCTGACCAGCACCATCGCCACCCTTGGCGTGGGCCTGATCGCGCAGGGGGCCACGCAATTGCTCTTCGGCTCGAACGTGGTGTCGCTGGACCTGCCGCTGCCCGCGTGGCGCGGCCAGATCGGTCCGATCCGCATCACCGCCTATGACCTCGCGGTGCTGGGCGCGACCGCCGTCGCCATCGGGCTGCTGTACCTGCTGATCGAACGCACCCGCATCGGCATTGCGTTCCGCGCGGTGTCGGCCAATCCCTACGCCAGCCGCGTGTGCGGGCTGAACCTGCGCCGGGTGCATCTGTTTTCGTGGATCACGGCCGGCGTGCTGGGGCTGATCGCGTCGCTGCTGATCGTGCCGACGACGTTCCTGTCCTCGACCAGCGTGTCTTCCTTCATGCTCCAGGCGTTTGCCGCGGCCGTCGTGGGCGGCTTCAACAGCCTGCCGGGCGCGGTGCTGGGCGGCATCCTGATCGGCGCCATCATGAACCTGCTGTCGTTCTATGTCTCGGCCGAGTTCAACAACACCTATCTGCTGCTGACGATCCTGCTGGTGCTCAATGTGTTCCCGAAGGGCGTTCTGGCAATCCGGGGAGGCGCCCGTGTCTAGCGTGATCATGTCATCCAACCGCCTGGCGGCGGACGCAAAGCCGGCCGCGGTCGCCGCGGCGCCGCGGCGCCTGATGGCGGGCGCGGGCGTGGCCGGCGTGGTGGTCCTGGCGCTGCTGCCCCTGGTGGCGGGCGGCTACTGGACCTACACCCTGGGCCTGTGCTTTGCCAACGCCATTGCCATCATTTCGGTGAGCTTTCTGGTGCGCTACGGCGGCGAGGTTTCGATCGGCCATGGCGTGTTCGTCGCGGCCGGCGCGTATACCGTCGCCCTGATGGAAAAATACCTGGGCGTGTCGCTGCTGGCCAGCCTGCCGCTGGCGGCGGTCTCGGGCGCTTTCCTGGGGCTGCTCTTCGCCTATCCCTCGCGCTATCTGTCGGGCATCTACCTGGCCGTCGCCACGATGGCGCTGGCGCTGGCCCTGCCCGAGGTGCTGCTGCATTTCTCGTCGGTGTCGGGCGGCTACGAAGGGTTGTACGTCAAGCTGGACGCGCTGCCCGGCATCGCCAAGGAAACGCAGCGCTATTACCTGCCGCTGGCCGGGCTGGTCGCCGTCGCGCTGCTGCTGCGCCACTTCCGCCGCTCGCGCCAGGCGATGGCGCTGCTGCTGATCCGCGCCTCGCCGCACGCGGCCGAATCGTTCGGCGTGCGCCGTAGCTGGGCAAGGCTCTCCTGCATGGCCCTGAGCGGCGCCATCGCGGCCATCGCCGGCGCCCTGCTGTCGTTCAGCTCGTCGACCGTGTCGCCCAACAGCTTTACGTTGTGGACCTCGATCTTCCTGTTGGTGGGCTCGGTGGTCAGCCTGTATTCGATGTCGATCCTGGGCAGCCTGCTCGGCGGCCTGTTCCTGACGCTCATGCCCCTGCTGCTGGCCGGCGCGGGCGACTGGGTGCCCATCCTGTACGGCACGGCGCTGCTGGCCGTGGTGCTGGGCGTCAACGCGCTGCCCGCCAAGCTGCGCGCCCGTCTGCACGGAGGCAATCCATGAGCGCGCAAGCCACGCTGGACCGCGATCCGCTGGTGGTCGAAGACCTGTCGCTGTCGTTCGGCGGCATCCAGGTGCTGCAACACATTGCCCTGCACCTGAAGGCGGGCGAGATCACCGGGCTGATCGGACCGAACGGGGCGGGCAAGACCAGCTTTTTCAATTGCCTGACCGGGCTGTACTCGCCGCAGCACGGCAGCATCCGGCTGGGCAGCCAGCGCCTGGAGGGCGTGCCGCCCACCGGCCGCGCGGCGCTGGGCTTCTCCCGCAGCTTCCAGCACGTGGCGCTGTGCCCGGAGCTGACCATGGCCGAGAACGTCATGATCGGCCTGGACCGGCAGTCGTCGGCCGGCTGGCTGGACGCCTTCCTGCCCTTGCCCGGCGGCCGCGCCGAGCGCAGCCGCAACCGTGAGCGCGCGCTGGCGGCGCTGGACCGGCTGGGCGTGCTGCACGTGGCCGACGACTATCCCGCGCAGCTTCCGCCGGGCGTGCTGCGCCTGGCGGAGATCGCGCGCGCCATCGCCGGCGATCCGCGGGTGCTGCTGCTGGACGAGCCCGCGGCCGGCTTGAATTCCATCGAAACGGGCGACCTGTCCAGCGCCCTGAAACGCCTGCGCGCGCCCGGGCTGGTGCTGGTCGTGGTGGAACACGACATGGACCTGATCATGGACGTCTGCGACACGATCCACGTGCTCAACGTGGGGCGTCTGCTGGCCTCGGGCAGCCCCGGGCAGGTGCGGAGCAATCCCGACGTCGTGCGGGTCTATCTGGGAGACGAGGATGCATGACGGAGCATCGACGCTGCTGGCGGTGGAAGGATTGACGGTGCGGTACGGCGCCGGGCCGGTCGTGCATGGCATCGGGCTGTCGGTGGGCGCGGCGTCTGTCGCCGCGCTGCTGGGCGCAAACGGGGCTGGCAAGTCCAGCACCTTGCGGGCCATCGCCGGGCTTGAGCCCGCGCAGGGCCGGGTCCTGCTCGATGGGCAGGACATCACCGGCCTGTCGGCGGCGCAGCGCTTTCGGCGCGGCATCGTGTACGTGCCGGAAGGGCGTGCCATCGTGACGGACCTGACGGTGGGCGAGAACCTCATCCTGGGCTCTTACTTCGTCGATGCGCGCACGCGGGCGCGGCGGGAACAGATGGTGATGGACTTCTTTCCCGAGATCGCGGGGCGGCGCAACGCACCGGCCGGCCTGCTCAGCGGCGGCGAGCAACAGATGCTGGCGATCGGCCGCGGCCTGATGTCCGGCCCGCGCCTGCTCCTGCTGGACGAGCCCTCGCTGGGACTGGCGCCCCTGCTGGTGGCGCGCGTGTATGAGCGCCTGGCCGCCATCCAGCGGGAACAGAAGCTCGCGGCCCTGCTGGTGGAGCAGAGCTTTCACGTCGCGGCGCGGCTGGCCGAGCGGGCCTGGGTGCTGCGGCACGGCCATATCGTGGGCGAACTGGACGAGCAGGCGCTGCGCAGCCGCGAAGGACGCCAGCGCGCGATCGACGCCTATCTGGGCGCGCGAGGGCAGGCCAGCCCGTCCGCCACGTCCGCCACCCACGCATGAAAGGAACCGAGATGGAACATCTGAAGCTGCAAGGCGAGGTCCTGGCGAGCGGACTGGAATTTCCGGAGGGGCCCGTGGCCATGCCGGACGGCAGCGTGCTGGTGGTGGAGATCGCCGCGGGACGCCTGACGCGCGTGCTGCCCGATGGCGAGCTGCGCAAGGTGGCCGAGCTGGGCGGCGGGCCGAACGGCGCGGCCTTGGGTCCGGACGGGCACGTCTACGTCTGCAACAACGGCGGGTTCAGCTGGCGCATCGACAACGGCTTCACGCGGCCGACCGGCCCGGCGGCCGACTACGCGGGCGGCAGCATCCAGCGCGTGGACGTGGCGACCGGCGCCGTGCAGACGCTTTACACGCACTGCGACGGCGTGGCGCTGCACGGCCCCAACGACATCGTCTTCGATGCGCACGGCGGCTTCTGGTTCACCGATTTCGGCAAGACCTTTGAAGACCGCATCCTGCGCGGCGCGGTGTATTACGCCCGCGCCGACGGCAGCCACATCCGCCGCGCGGCGCATCCCGTGCTGACGCCCAACGGCGTGGGCCTGTCGCCGGACGGCCGCGTGCTTTACGTGGCGGAGACCGAGACGAGCCGGCTGTGGTCGTACCCGGTCCTGGAGGGTGAGCGCGGACAGCTGGGCGCCGAACCCTGGCCGTCGCCCAACGGCGGGCGGCTGGTGCATGGCCTGCCGGGCTTCCAACGCTTCGATTCGCTGGCGCTGGAAGCGGGCGGCAACATCTGCGTCGCCACGCTCGTGCGCGGCGGCATCAGCGTGTTCTCGCCGGGTGGCGAGCTGCTGGAGTTCCACGAGGCGCCCGAAGGTTACTGCACCAATATCTGCTTCGGGGGCGCCGACCGGCGCACCGCCTACATCACCCTGTCGGGGCACGGCCAGCTTTTCGCCGCGCGCTGGCCTCGCGCCGGCCTGGCGCTCAACGGGGGATGCTCCCAATGAACCTTCACGCAAAGGACGCATCGATGAAGCGCTCGAAGAACCCCGCCCGCCGGTCGGCCATCGCAGCCATGTTGGGCGCGGCGGCCCTGTGGGTCCTGCCCCAGGCCGCCGTCGCGCAAGCGTGGCCCGACAAGCCCATCCGCGTCATCGTGCCTTACGCGGCCGGGCAGGGCGCTGACGTGCTGGCGCGTCTGGTGTTCCAGGAAATCGGCAAACGCCTGAACCAGCCCATCGTCATCGAGAACCGGGCGGGGGCGGGCGGCAACATCGGCTCGGCCGCGGCGGCGCGCGCCCCGGCGGACGGCTACACCTTTCTCTTTGGCACCAACGCCACCAACGCGGCCAACGAATTCCTCTACGCCAACCCCGGCTACGACGCCGCGAAGGATTTCGTGGGCGTGGCCATGATCGGCCTGCTGCCGATGGTGATCGCCACGTCGGACGCGGATCTGCCCGCCAACAGCGTGCCGGCGCTGATCGAGCGGGCCCGCGCCAAGCCGAATGCGTTGAACGTGGGCCTGCCCAGCACCACCGCGCAGGTCGTCTTCGCCGAGTTCGTGAAGTCCGCGCAGGCGCCGCTCTTCGCCGTCAAGTACAAGGCGTCCGGCCAGTCGCTGACGGACACGATGGGAGGACAGATTCCGCTGGCGATCGACACCGTCACCGCGGCTCGTCCGCACCTGGCGAGCGGCAAGCTGCGCGCGGTGGCGATCACTTCGCTCAAGGCGAGCGACATGCTGCCGGGCGTCAAGTCCGTGGCCGAGCAGGGCGTGCAGGGGTTCGACGTGGTGGCCTGGGATGCGCTCTTCGCGCCACGCGGCACGCCGGCCCATATCGTCCAGGAACTTGGCGGCCACATCCGGCATGTGCTCGAACAGCCGGACATGCGCCGCCGGATGCTGGATATCGGCGTCGAACCGCTGGTGATGCCGCCCGCGCAACTGGATGCCTTCGTCAAGGACGAACGCCAGAAGTGGGGCGGCATCATCAAGGCCGCCGGGATCCGCATCGAATAACCGCCACGCAAAGCGCCACCGCGCGCCCCTTTTTTTGATTACTTGAAGAATGCATTCTGCATTCCGTTGATAGCAAGGAGCATCAAAGTGAGCAATGTCATGAGTCTTCCCCAAGCCGATGTCGGAAACGCGCCCGCCGAAGGCCGCATCACCGACGAGGCCGTCGCCGCCGCCCGCGCGATGATCGGCCTGCACCTGCGGCCCGAAGGGCCCTACCTGCAGGACGCCACGGCGGACACCCTGCGCAACTGGTGCAACGGCATCGGCGACCTGAATCCGCTGTACCGCGATACCGGCTACGCCGCGGGCACGCGCTACGGCACCTTGCTCGGCCATCCCATGTTCCCCATGGCGTTCGGCTGGCTGGGCCGCACCCGCTGGGGCCTGCCCGGCGTGCACGGCTTCTACGCCGGCAACGATTGGGAGCTGTTCCGTCACGTCCGCCCCGGCGACCGCATCACCGCCATCGAACGCGTGGTGGGCGTCGAGGAAAAAGAGAGCAAATTCTCGGGCCGCCTGGTGCTGCAGTACGTGGAGGCCAGCTACTACAACCAGCGCGGCGAACTGGTCGCCCGCGCGCTGGGCACGTGCACCCGCCACGAGCGCAAGGCCGCGCGTGAAACCGGCAAATACAAAGAGATCGTCCAGCACGAATACTCCGACGAGGAACGCGACCGCATCGACCAGATGGTGCTGGACGAGCCCAAGAACATCCGCGGCGCCAATGTGCGCTACTGGGAAGACGTGCAGGAGGGCGAGGAACTGCCGACGATCGCGCGCGGTCCGCTGTCGCTGATGGACACGATGGGATTCCTGGTGGGCTGCGGGCGCGGGCATACGCATGGCGTCGTGCTGCAGGCGGCCGTCAAGCATCCGGGCCACTTCTTCCGCAACCCGGAAGCGGGCGGCGGCGTGGAATACACCGGCATCGGCCATCACCGCGAGTCCGTGGCCAAGGAAGTCGGCGTGCCCGGCACCTATGACTACGGCCCGCAGCGTTCGTCGTGGATGTGCTCGCTGGTGACCAACTGGATGGGCGACGCCGGCGTCATCAAGCGCGTGCGCACCGAAATGCGCCGCTTCAACATCATGGGCGACACGACCTTCTGCAAGGGTAAGGTGGTCCGCAAGTACGTGAAGGACAAGACCGGCCTGGTGGACATCGAGCTGGCGGCGGAGAACCAGCGCGGCGAACTGACCACGCCGGGGATCGCCACCGTGGCCCTGCCGTCGCGCGACGTGCGGCTGCCGGCCTTCCTGGACGGTTCGGGCGTCGACCTCGAACTGCCGGTGACGCGCTGATCCGGCCCGCGGCCGCAACCTTTCGAGGCAGCCCCTTATGCAGTCCAACGAAACGCCACACACCGCCACCTTGCCGTTGTCCGGATGCCGCGTCCTGGAGCGTTCAAACACGGTGGCGGCCGCCTATGCCGGACGGATGCTTGCCGCCCTGGGCGCGCGGGTCGTGATGCTGGAGCCGCCCGGCGGTTCGCGCCTGCGGCAGGCGCCGCCGCTGACAGACGACGGCGAAAGCGCGCTCTTCGCGTACCTCGCGGTGGGCAAGCGCAGCCTGCAGGCCGACCTCGCGTCGCCCGCCGGCCGCGACCTGCTCGACCGCGAACTGGCGCGCGCCGACATCCTGATCGACGACACGCCGGTGCGCGACCGGGAAACGCTGGGCCTCGTCCCGGGCGACATCGGCCGGCGCTTTCCCGGCCTGGTCCACGTCAGCGTCCTGCCGTTCGGCGCCCAGGGGCCCAAGGCCGATTGGGACGGCGAGGAAGTCAATCTGCTGCACGCGGGCGGCGAAGGGTTTCTGCTGCCCAACGGCCTGTCCAACGAACTGTTCCCCGACCGGCCGCCCCTGAAGATATACGGCCACTTCGGCGGCTACCAGGGCGGGGCTATGGCGGCGTTTTGCGCGCTGTCGGCATGGTGGGCCGTGCCGGCGAGCGGCGGGCAGTATGTGGACGTGTCGGTGCAGGACGCCGTGCTGTCCGTGGGCGCCTTCGCCTTGCAGCGCCTGGGCGACGGGTCGCTGGAGCACCGGACCAGCCGGCGCTTTCGCTACGGCGGCGTGTTCGAGGCGCAGGACGGGTTCATCGAACTGCTCACGCTGGAGGACCGGCAATGGTCGTCGCTCGTCGACCTGCTGGGCAATCCGGAATGGGCGGCCGATCCCGGGCTGCGCGATCCGCTCGAGCGCAGCCGGCGCGGCGACGAAATCAACGCCCACGTCCGCGCGTGGATGGCGCGCCATCCGGTCGACGACATCGTGCGGCGCGCGCAGGAGCTGGGTGTGCCCGCGGCCAAGTACCGCCTGCCCGCCGAAGTGGTGGCCGGCGAGCAGGAGGCCGCGCGGGGCCTCTTCGCGCCGGCGGTGCTGGCCAACGGGCGTGACGCCCACATCCTGGTCGCGCCGTTTCAGTTCCGTTGCACGCCCTTGCCCAGGAAGGGACGCGTCCCGCCCTTGGGCGACATGGCGCAGGAGACATCCGCATGAACCCATCCGACACCCTCTCCGGCAACCCGCCCCGTGCGCTGCGGGCGCCGCTGGCCGGCGTGCGCATCGCCGATTTCACGATCCACGCGGCCGGCCCGTTCTGCACGCATCTGCTGTCGCAACTGGGCGCCGAGTGCATCAAGATCGAAAGCCTGACGCGGCCCGACGCATTCCGCAAGCCGCACGCCGTCTATGGCCGCATGTCCGCGGCCACGTTCGACCAGGTGTCGGCCAACAAGCTGTCCGTGCGCCTGAACCTGAAGCAGCCCGAGGCCGTGGCGCTCGCCAAGCGGATCGTGGCGCTGTCCGACGTGGCGGCGGAAAGCTTTCGCCCCGGCGTCATGAAGCGACTGGGGCTGTGCTTTGACGCGCTGCGCGAGGTCAAGCCGGATCTCGTGCTGCTGTCCCTGTCGTCCTGCGGCCAGAGCGGCCCGGACTCGCACTTTGCCGGTTATGCGCCGCTGTTCGGCGCATGGGGCGGGCTGGGATGGATGAGCGGCTATAGCGACGGCCCTCCCGTGGAGATGCGGCACGTGATGGACCACGCGGCCGGCGTGCACGCCGCGCTGGCCACGGTGGCCGCGTACCTCATCGGTTCCCTGTCCTTTGCCGTCATCGTCAGCCGCCTCATGGGCCTGTCGGACCCGCGCACCTACGGCAGCAAGAACCCCGGCGCCACCAACGTGCTGCGCTCGGGCAGCAAGGCGGCGGCCATCGTCACCCTGCTGCTGGACGCGGTGAAGGGCTGGCTGCCGGTGTTTGTGGTGATGCACTGGGGCGAGCCCTTCGGCCTGGGCGCGGGCACGGTGGCGCTGGTGGGGCTGGCGGCCTTCCTGGGGCACCTGTTCCCCGTCTTCTTCAAGTTCGAAGGCGGCAAGGGTGTCGCCACGGCGGCC